>Ga0116151_10006441_pt1 | contig 9995 bp, 10 predicted proteins | sample AD_UKC117_MetaG_FD_89893 | JGI IMG/M metagenome (GOLD analysis project Ga0116151, IMG submission 89893) | Active sludge microbial communities of municipal wastewater-treating anaerobic digesters from Hong Kong - AD_UKC117_MetaG | ecosystem: Engineered > Bioreactor > Anaerobic > Digestate... | reverse complement strand
CGGGAAACCGGTCGACGCGCTGATATCCTCGTAGCGCATGCCCTCCCTGAAGTACAGGTCCAGGCAGACGGCGTATTTCTCCGGCAGGGCGGCCATGGCGGCCCTGAGCGCCTCCGCGGTCTCGGCGCGGATGTGGGCGTCCTCGGGGGACAGCGTCCTCGAGTCCACCGGCTCCGAGTCCAGCGGCTCGTAGCGCCCGGCCTTGCGCTTGGCGTTGATGCCGGCGTTGTAGGCGATGCGCGTCAGCCAGGTGGAGAAGCTCGACCGCCCCTTGAAGCCCGCCAGGCCGACGTAGGCCTTGACGAACACGTCCTGGGCGAAGTCCTCCGCCTCGTCGGCGTCCTTGAAGAAGCCGTAGCCGAGGCGTAGTATCCTCCGCTGGTACCTGCGCACCAGCGCGCCGAACGCGTCCGCGTCCCCGTCGAGTACCCTGGCGATGATATCCTCGTCGGCGGCTTCCTGCCCGCTCGGCGTCATGTCGCCCGTCGGCGGGCGCGCAGAGAGTAGAAGGCCAGGAAGCCGATGCCGACCGACAGGGGTATGAGCCCCCCGAGCAGCGTATAGCCGGCCGAGGCCATGACCAGGAAGACCGCGGTCAGGGTTATCCCGACCGCTACGAGGAGTATCCCCGCCAGCAGGCTGAACACGTCGACGTCGAGCGGCTTGGGCGCGTAGCTGCCCTTCTCGATCATCAGCATCTTCTCCCTGTGGCTCCACAGGATGTAAAAGAACACGACGGTGCAACCCATCACGATCCCCACGATGGGTATGATCGAGATGATCACCTTGGACGCCGCCGACACTCCGTTTTCCATAAGCGCTCCGTATCGCAAGTATACACTATCGGGCCCGCCGGGGCACTGTCATATAGACCATAGAAAAGCCCGCCGGTTGCGGACTATCGGTCCGTAATCGGCGGGCTCCGTCGAGCGGTATTTCGGGGCGGCCTCGGGAGACCCCGGGAGGCCCCGCCCGGCCGGCTACTCGACCCTCTTCAGGGTCCTCGTCGCTATGACGTCGACGCCGGAGCCCTTGAAGTCCTTGATCAGCACGTCGCCGCGGCTGACCGGGAGGCTGACGCGCAGCGCGTAGATCGCCTCGAGCAGCTCGGGCACGCCCTGCTTGGGGTAGGCGGCGCTCGATCGGACCGGCAGGCGGGAGACGGCGCACAGCCCGCCGGGGTTGCCGGAGCAGGCGGCGCCGCCCTCGACCGCGGCGGTGGCGCTGACGACGCGCCTGGGGGCGAGCAGCTCCTCGTTGGCGTACTTGACGCCGCGCGGGCAGCGGTTGCCCGTCACGGCCAGGCTTCCGTCGGCCTGCTTGTCCACGCTCAAATGGCAGCCGAGCGGGCAGGTGATGCATATCAGTTCTTCGCTCATGATTGTCTCCTCCGCTTCGGCGTCAGCTTATGGATAGCTCGACGACCGGGTCGGGCGCGCCGACCGCGAATTCCAGGTCCTTCGGCCCCAGCTCGACCGCGATCATCTCCGACGGCTGGATATGGTTCTTCTTGACGCTCTTGACGACGCGGTTGTTCACCTTGACCTCGAGGGTCGCGTCGTTCTTGACGATCAGGGTCCGCATGTACAGCTTGTTGGCCGCGTGCAGGTCGACGCGGGACGGCGCGCAGTAGCGTACGTTCGGCCCGGCCTTGACCCTGGCCTCGGCCTTGGGCCGCTCGCCCTTGAGCCAGCGCGCCGCGTGGGCGCCGGCCCTCCTGGCCTCCTCGACCACGTAGTCGACCAGGTCGTGCACGTGCAGCACGTTGCCGCAGGCGAACACGCCCGGCACGTTGGTCATCAGCATGGAGTCGGCCACGGGGCCGTTCGTCATCGGGTTCAGCTCGACGCCGGCCATCTTGGACAGCTCGTTCTCGGGCACGAGGCCGACGGACAGGAGTACCGTGTCGCAGGGTATCGTGAAGGCCTTGTCGTAGCGGGTGGCGCCGTTCTCTATCGGGGTGATCTCCACGCCCTCGACCCGCTCGCGCCCGACGATGTTGGTGGTCAGGTGCGACAGGTACAGCGGTATGCCGAAGTCGTGCAGGCACTGGACGATGTTGCGCGTCAGGCCGGACGGATACGGCAGGATCTCGACGACGGCGTGCACCTTGCAGCCTATCCAGCTCATCCGCCTGGCCATGATCAGGCCAATGTCGCCGGAGCCGATGATCACGACGTCCTTGCCTGGCACGAAGCCCTCGATGTTGACGAGGCGCTGGGCGAGGCCGGCGGTATAGACGCCGGCCGGGCGGTCGCCGGGTATGCGGATATTGCCGCGGTTACGCTCGCGGCAGCCCATCGCCAGCACGACGACGCGCGCGGAGAGGCGCATCACGCCGTGCGCGCCGGTGTAGCAGTACAGCGTCTTGATATCGCCGGAGGCGTCCAGCTCCATCACGGTGGCGCCGGTGAACGAGGTGATGCCCGTCCCGGCGAGCCGCTCCTCTATCCTCTCGGCGAACTCGGGGCCGGACAGCTCCTCGTTGAACTCGATGAGGCCGAAGCCGTTGTGGATGCACTGCGTCAGGATGCCGCCGAGCGCCTCCTCGCGCTCGACGATGGCGCAGGAGAAGCCGGCGCGGTCCAGCTCGAGGGCGGCGGCCATGCCTGCCGCCCCTCCGCCTATCACTACCGAGTCGAACGTCAGGTCTTTCATAGCGCGTCCTTGAGTATGCGGCTTCCGTCGCCGTTCTTGGTGATCTCGTCCCAGGAGAGGCCGGTCTCCCGCATGATGATCTTGATGATCTTATAGGTGCAGAAGCCGCCCTGGCAGCGGCCCATCTGAGCGCGCGTGAAGTACTTGATGCCGTCGAGGGTGGTATGCCCGGCCCTGATGGCCTGCACGATCTCCGCCTCCGAGACCTTCTCGCAGCGGCAGATCATGTTGGCGTAGGCGGGGTCGGCCTGGGCCAGCTTGTCGACCTCGTAGGGGGTCAGGTCCTTGACGTGGGGGCGCTTGCCGACGAAGGGGTCGTAGTCCGATTTCTCAGACAGCCTGAGCCCCTCCTTCTTGAGCAGGTCCTTGACGTACTCGCCGATCGCGGGGCTCGCGGTCAGGCCCGGCGACTGGATGCCGGCCACCTGGATCAGGGCCGGCGCCTTGGCGCTCGGCTCGATGTAGAAGTCCTCTTCGAGCGTCGGGCGGAGCCCGGCGAAGCTCGTGATCACGTCGTACTCGGAGACCGACGGCACCATCGCCCGGGCCGACGAAAGGATCTTCTCGAGCTGCTCGCGGGTGGTAGCCAGGTCGGCCTTGTCGTCCACTGCCTCCGCCGTGGGGCCTATGAGCACCGTGCCCTCGACCGTGGGGATGACGAGCATGCCCTTGGAGACGCTCGTCGGCACGGGGAAGATGACGCGCTCGGGCTTGGCCTTGGTCAGCCGGTCCAGGAGGTAGTACTCGCCCTTGCGCGGCTTGATCTCGAATTCCTCGGCGCCGAAGGCCCTGGAGACCTCGTCGGCGTATAGGCCCGCGGCGTTGACGACGTAGCGCGCCTTGACGACGCGGCCGTCGGCCGCGCGGACCGTCCACTCGTCGCCGGCGCGCGCCGCGTGCTCGACCTTGAAGCCGGTCATGATCTCGACGCCGTTCTTGCGCGCGCTCTCGACGAGGGCGAACACGAAGCGGTACGGCTCGACGATGCCGCCGCCGGGGACCCAGAGGCCGCCGAGGGTGTCGGGGTTGAGCTTCGGCTCCAGCTCGAGCATGCGCTCGCGGGAGCACATCTCGATGCCGATGACGCCGTTGTCGACGCCCTGCATGTACAGCTGCTCGATCGCGCGCATCTCGTCCTCGTGCAGGGCCGCGACGACGATGCCGCAGCGCTTGAACGGGAAATCCAGCTCCTGCTGCAGCCGGTCGAACATCATCATGCCCTGCAGCTCGAGCCGAGCCTTCAGGTACTTCTTATTGTGGTGGAAGCCGCCGTGCACGATGCCCGAGTTGGCCTTGGACGTGCCGAACGACACGTCCGCTTCCTTGTCCACGAGCGCCACGTCGAGCTCGTAAGCCGACAGGCGCCGCGCTATATTGGCGCCGCAGACGCCGGCGCCTATCACGCAGACGTCGTAGCGATTCGATCCAGTCTTCACACCTGGCCCCCTTGCTAGCTATCAGTATAGGGCGAAAACGGGCGCTAGCAAGATGATCGCTATACTCCCGCTGCTTTTATAACCGCTTTTTAAACGTTATACTTGCATTTCATGGGCTTGATTCAGCGCTCCTGCATCAGAAGCATCCACGGGCTGCTCGCCAGCCATCGGCTCGTACTCGTCGAGGGGCCGCCGCGCTCAGGCAGGTCGACGATAGCGGCTCAGGTAGCGGCCGGAGCGCCGGGCGGCGGCAAGCTCGTCGACGCGCGCAAGCCGGAGGGGCGCGCCGTCCTCGCCGATCCGGCGTCAGCGTCGGCGGCGAGGCTGATCGTGGTCGACGGCGCCGGCCGGCGCGAGGCCGAGCGGGTCGCCGCCGGCTTAAGCGCCTTCGGCGAGGCCGGGCGCTCGCCGCGCTTCGCCCTGATAGGCGGGCCGTTCGGCCGTACGGCCGCGGGCCGTACGACGGAGGGCCGCGAGGCCTCGGCGCTCGACGCGCCGATAATCAGCGTCGGCCCCTTGAGCCTGTTCGAGACGGGATCGGCCTCGATGCGGCGACTATGGCTGCGCGGCGGCTTACCGGAGGCCTTCATGGCGGCGAGCGACCAGGCCGCCCTCGCCTGGCTGCGCGACTACGCCGCCGGCCTGGCCGGAGGATCGCTGTCCGCCTGGGGCCTGCCCCGCGACGCGGCCTTCGTAGCCGGCCTGTTCGAGGGCCTGGCCGCCTCGAGCGGGCGCGCCTTCAACGAGAACGCCGCGGCCAGGACCCTGGGCGTCTCCAGGCCGACGATAGGACGAGCCGTCGCGGCCGTCGAGCGCGCGGGGCTCCTGTTCCGCGTACCGGCCTGGCCAACGCGAGACGATATGTCGCGAGACGATATACCGCGAGGCGGCGGTTCGACGGGAGCCGCTCGCGTCCTACGCTCCCCGGCGCTCCACGTAACGGACTCGGGCCTGCTCCACGCGCTCAACGGCTCCACCCCGACGCTCGAGGCGGCGGCGACGGCCACCTCGTGGACGGCTTTCGCGCTAGCCCAGGCTATCGCCGCGCTGCCGTCCGAAGCGTCGGCCTTCCGCTACGCCAGCGCCGACGGGGCGGCCCTCGAGCTGGTCGTGGCCGTGGGAGGCAAGCCCGTCGTCGCGGCGGCTATTCGCCGCCATCGCCCGGGCTCCGCTGAGCGGGCCGTATCGTACGCGGCTCGGGCGGTCGGGGCCCCGGAACGCTATATCGTCGTGCTCGACGGCGGCAACGCGAGGCTGCCCGGCGGCTTCGTCGTCACCGGCCTGCGGGCCTTCATCGAACGCCTCGCGTCCGTCACTTGACCGACGAAGCCGACGGACGCACACTGGGCCATGCTCGAACTACGCGGAATCGTCAAGCGCTTCGGAAGCCGGACCGTGCTCGACGGCGTCGACGCCGTCGTCGACGAAGGCCGGGTCACCGCCCTCGTCGGGCCCAACGGCTCCGGCAAGTCGACCCTGCTGCGGGCGCTCTGGGGCGAGGCCCCGGCCGACTCGGGCACCCTGCTCTGGCGCGGCGAGCCGGTCGACCCGCGGTCGCCGGCCTGGAAGCGCCGCGTCGGGGCCGTGCCCGACGACGACGCGCTGATCGACGGCCTGTCGATAGGCGGCCACTTCGCCCTCTGCGGCGGGCTGTCCGGACTGAGCCCGGCGACCGTAGCCGATCGGTCCGAGCGGCTCGTCAGGCTGTTCGCGCTCGAGGACGCGATGGCGACGACCAGGGCGGCCGACGAGGCCTCGCGCGGCAACCGCAAGCGCCTGGCCTGCGCGCTGGCGCTGCTCGGCGAGCCGGAGCTGCTGCTGATGGACGAGCCGTTCTCCGGGCTCGACGCGGAGCGGGCGGCCTCGCTGACGGCTACCCTGCGCGCCGTCGCGGCGCGCGGCCTGACGGTCCTGCTGTCCTGCCACGACGACGGCATAACGCGCCAGGTCGCCGACCGCTACCTGCTCCTGCGGGGCGGCAAGGCCGTGGCCGGACCCATAGGCGAGCTGCCGCGCGACGCCGCGACCGTCCCGGACACGGAGGACCTGCTGCCGTGGCTCGGCTGAGCCGCGCCGGGCCGACGGGGCTCGGCCAGCTGCGGCTGGCGCTATCGTCGCTGCGCTCGGCCGACGACGCGCTGCGCTCGAGGGGCCGCCCGGGCTCGGCGCTCCGCGCCGTGAGCGCCTACCTGGTAGGCTTCGTTATCATACGGACCGCGACGAACGCGTACCTGTTCATATCGACGCTCGGGCGGCTGTCGAGCCCGGCCGAGGGCCGCGGCCTGGCCGCCCTACTCGTCGCGCTGGCCTGCGCGCCGCTCGCGGCGGCGGTCTGCCTGTCGGGCGACCGTAGCGGCGCCGAGCGCAGGCTGGCGCTCCTGCCCCTGTCTAGGCCGCTCAGGCTGGCCGTCGCGGCGCTGTCGCCGACGGCCTCCGCCGCGACCATAGCCCTGCTCGCATCCGTCCTGCCGGCCGTCGCCGCGGCGCCGCTCGCGATGCGCTCGGCCTGGCCGTGGCTTGGCGTCGCGGCGTGGGCTTCGTTCACGGCCGCGGCCGCCGGGCTCGGACTGCGCTCCGCCGCCTCGGCGATAGCCGCCGCGACGCGCCGATCGCGGCCGCGGAGCGGCGGGCACGGGCGCCGGATAGCCCTGCTGGCGACGATGCTCGCCTCGGCGGCCGCCAACCCGAGCCCGAGGATTGCGTCGGGCCGGCTCGTCGTGACGCTGTTCGGCTCGGCGGAGCTGGCCGCCGCCGACCTGGCCGGCCTCGCCGATAGGCTTAGCGCCGGCGCGATGGCCGCGATAGCCGCCGCGGCCGGGAGCTTCGCGCTGGCGGCCGCCATCGCCGAGGACGCGGCCCGCCTGCGCGGGCGGCGCTCGCCGCGCGCGCGACGCGGCGCTCGAACGCGGCCGGCGCCGGCCCGCGCCAGCCGGATCGGCGGCCGGCTGGCCTTCCCGCTGGCGGTGGCCGCGGCGGCGGCCCGCGGGCGGCGCTTCGGCCCGGGCCTGGCCGCGTCGGCCGCCTTCTCGGCGCTATGCGTCGCCCAGGAAGCGGGGCCGGCGATCCCGCTCGCCGCCGCGGCGGCCTACCTTGCCGTCGCGCTCGGGTCGGCGCTCGCCTTCGTAGCCGCCGACGGCCCTACGACGCGGCGCCTCGCGATGACGAGCGACGGACGGGCCGAGCGGCGATTCCTGGCGGCCGCGGCGATCATCGCCGCGGCGACGGCCGCCCCGCTCGGCGCGGCGGCCCTGACCGCCGCGTTCCGCTGACGGCCTATCGTCGCGGCGGCCGCGAGGCCGCCGCCATGCCCCTCCGTGACGAGAGGCCCGATGCCCTGTATAGTATGCCCGTGACAACGCGGCGCGTCGGCGAAAACGATACTAGGATCAGCGTGGCGATACTCGCGGGCGGAGAGAGCCGGCGGATGGGACGGGACAAGGGCCTCCTGCCGCTCGGCGGGACGAGCATGATCGAGGCCATCGCGGCCCAGCTATCGCCCTACGCCGACGAGGTGATCATAGGCTCCAACGATGCCGAGGCGTACGCGTTCACCGGCCTGCGGGTCGTGCCGGACCTGGAGCGCGGCTACGGGCCGATGATGGGCGTGCTATCCTGCCTCGAGGCGGCGCGGTGCCGATCGGTGCTGTTCGCCCCGTGCGACGTGCCGGTGATACCGGACGGCTTCGTACGGCTGATGCTCGAGGCGGCGGCCGAGGCCGATCTGGCGATGCCGCTCGACCGGCTCGGGCGCCCGGAGCCGCTGCTCGCGGCCTACTCGAGGCGCTGCGCGCCGGCTATCAGGCGCCTCCTGGACGGGGGCGTGCGCCGCGTCGCGGCGCTGATGGGCGAGGCTATCCGCGCCGAGTACGGCCTGACGCTATCGCTCGTTCGCCAGCCGGACATGGGCTGGTACCGCAACGTGAACACGGCGGCCGACTACGAGGCGCTGCTCGCGGAGCGGGCCGGCCGGCCAGGCGATACCGGGCGTTCCGGGACCTAGCGCCGGCTACTTCCTCGCCGGGCCGATGCGGATGACGATCTCGCCGTCGATATCGGTCTTCTTGAGCGGCTTGACGAGGCCGACGACCACGTTCTCTATCGTCTCCTTGATGAAGGGGTTGATGGGCACCTCGACCCCGCCGGTCGTCACGGTCACGTCCCTGCTTTCCATGGTTCCTCCCGAAAGATAGCGTTCTATGAAGGCCCCGGACTCGCCGGGGGAGAAGACCGATAGGCCGGAGGCGGCCGCGAGCTCCGCCAGGCCGCGGTCGGCGGTGACGATGGCGTCGAAGCCGCCGAGGGGCGCCTTGAGCCCGTCGAGCCCCGTAGCGCCGCCGGCGACCAGCACCCGCGTCGCGCCGTCGACGACGCGGCCCTCGATCAGGATAGCGTCGGCGGACGGGAACAGCGACTCGACCCAGGCGCGGCCCCATCCGGGCGGCGTCCTCGTGACGCGGACCGCCTCGGCTTCCGACACGAGGGCGGTCTCGGCCCCGGCGGCGAAGAAGCGCGAGGTGTCCTTGCCGTCGATGTTGAAGCTGCCGCCGTGCCGGACGCACTTGACGGCGCCGACCGAGACGCCGCGCTCGCTCAGGGCCGCCGCGCAGGCCTCGATGAAGCCGGTCTTGCCGGTGTTCGACCATCCGATGAAGGACGCTATACGCTTAGCCATGGCGTATCCTAGCCTCGGGACGCGCCGGGGGACAAGCGCCGTATCCGGGTAGCCGGCCCGAAGCCCCAGCCGTTCTCCCGAGGCTCCGGGTCGTCGACCGCTATGAGATCGTATCGCCCGAGCTCGAAGAAGCCGGCGCGCAGGGCGGCCGCGTCGTCGCGGCGCGCGGAGAACGGGAAGCGCCCGGCCGGGCCGCAGAGGAGGTAGCGCACGCGGCCGCCCTTGTTGAGCATCGGCGCCGACACGACGCGATAGGCGCCGTCCGCCGCGATCGTACTTGGGCTCGGCTTCGCCGAGCCACGTCTCGGCGGAGGCGAGACGACGTACCAGGTCATCTTTATGAGGTCGCGGTCGAGGCCGGCGGCGGCGGCCAGGCGACCGACGCCCGGCGGCACATCCCACGCGCTCTCGTCGTGGCAGGTATGGTTCGGGCCGGCGGCGAGCGCCGGACAGGGCCCGCTCAGCGTGCACGGCGCTGCGACGCTCCAGCCGTCGGCGACGAGGGCGTCGCGCAGGGCCAGGGCGTCGCGGCTCGCGGCGAGCGTGGCCGGCTCGAGCGCCATGACCGCCCCGCCGGGGGCCAGCGCGCGGGCGGCGCGCTCGACGACGGCGCGCCTGCGCTCTAGCCTATCGTCGCCATCGCCGAGCTCGTTCAGGCAGTGCCCGAAGGCCGCGAGGTCGAAGCGCCTGCCGTCCGGCACGGCTTCGGGCGACTCAAGGTCGGCTACCAGCGTCTCGACGCCGACGGAAGCGCCGAGCCGGCCGGCCAGCTCGTGTATCGAGGCGGCGGCCGCGTCGAGGGCGGCGCGCGACGAGTCCACGAGGAAGAACTCGCGGGCGCCGCGCCTGAGCAGCTCGAGCGACACCGAGCCCGGACCGGCGCCGAGGTCGAGCACGGAGCGGGGCGCCAGCCCCGCCAGGTCGGCTATCCTGCCGACCTGGGCCATCGACACGGCCCGGTAGTACTCGAGGTAGGCCGCGAGGTAGTCGGGGTCGTCCATGTAGCCGGAGCCCGCGAGCGCCCGGTCCCCTGTCAGGCCGCGCTGCAGCGACAGCAGCGCGGAGGCCGCCGGGCGTCCCCCGGCCTTCGAGCGGCCGCCGGACGATCGGCGGCGGCGATCGGGCATCGCGGCCTAGCGCCTGACGCCGAGCTCGGCGGCCCTCTCGTCCATCCAGGCCACCGACGCGTCGAAGCCGGCCATCCTGGTATAGCGGTGGCTGACCTTGGG
>Ga0116151_10006440_pt1 | contig 9995 bp, 4 predicted proteins | sample AD_UKC117_MetaG_FD_89893 | JGI IMG/M metagenome (GOLD analysis project Ga0116151, IMG submission 89893) | Active sludge microbial communities of municipal wastewater-treating anaerobic digesters from Hong Kong - AD_UKC117_MetaG | ecosystem: Engineered > Bioreactor > Anaerobic > Digestate | place... | reverse complement strand
TTCCAGTGCGTACATCAATTCCACGACTGCACAAAGTTCAGTGCCCTGGACTGCACTCGTCCCAGCCAGGCATTCATCGCCGGTAAAGACGCCGGTCACCATGCCGTGGTAGCGGTCGAGCGCGGCCAACATGGCATAGGGAGCGTCACGATCGCACTGCTCGCCCGTCAAGCGCCACCAGAGCGCGCCTTCCTTGACGGCCATTGCGTTGTTGACAACGTGGCCGGCAAAATTCCAACGGCCCTTCTCTGTCGGTTCGGTTAGCGGCCACCGTTGGAAGAAGTCTTGCCAGTGAAAGCCTTGGGCATGCAGCTTAATCGCCAGATCCCGTAGCCAACTTTCCGCTGTGCGATCATAGAGCCACCAGATCGCAATCAAAAATTCAAACCAGCGAAATTGCCCCCAGTTGAAAAGTGGCTGGCGATCAATATGGCGGTCAAGCAGGTGCAGGGCCCGTTCCACTGCGCCAGGCACCCGTTCATCGCCGGTTGCATCGTGATAGACAATGAGCATCTTCAGCGCCAGCGCCTGTGACCACACATCGGCGGCGGCGCGTTTTTCTTCCGGGCGTGGCCCAAGCCAACCGTCTGCGCCTTGATGTGTGATAATATAGTCGAGGTAGCCGTTAATGCGCTCTTGCAGCACCGCATCTGACAAGAGCCACGCCAGTGGGATCACACCGTCGAGCCAGTAGGGCATCCGTTCCCAGCCCTCGGCCGCGCCACCGATCCAGGCGCTCTCCTTGATGTCGGGCCAGAACTCGTCGAGATGCCCGCTCAGCCCGTCGGCCTGGAGGCGCAACTGTTGCGCCAACCAACCACGTGGGGTGATGGCGGTGAGCGGGAAGGGGGTGAGGGTTGGTTGGTGGAGGCTCATGGGTTTGCTTTCTGTTGGTAACTTCTGGACTGCATGGGTTCTTGATACAGTGCATTGTGCCATAGATCCGCCCTTGTTCCTACCAAGCAGAGAGACCTTGTAGTAATTCATTCAGCCCACGCTCTGTTACGACTTTTTCAAACATTGCTGATATACTCATTATTGGGAATCTTGGTTCGTGAGGTGGCTTTGGGAGGTAAATTACTTTTCTAACCGACAACGATGTGGGTAAATAGACCAACTGTGTCATCATTAGATTTCAGAAGGGGCTGGGATGCAGTGTCGCCATCGTGCTGCCCATGGAGCGGCGCGATCTTGTGGGAATTCGAAGACTCAATGCTATTGCCAACTCCCTTGGCTTCGACGGCTTGCCAGCACGCGATCGTTTCGTGCACCAATCAAATTCGCCGAATGAGCACGCGCAGTGATTTTTCGTACAAGAAGGAGACCTGAAAATGCATAGCTCGATCTCAATGTTGGCCGTCACATGGGAGAAGCGCTTGTGGAAGCTTGTCCAAACAAGCTTGCTGCCCCTGAGGCACCGAAAATGGCGCTATCTTGGCATCAGCTTACTGGTGTTATGCGGCGCTCTGTTTGTGAGCGATAGACCTGGGTTGGCGGCGGATCCACCGAATCAACCTTTCGATCTGATCTATACAGCCACCAACGTAAAATACCGTTTCTACCACGATGGACTCGGAATGCTCGGCAGGACAACCGGTACGCTGACCGGTGTGAATTTGGATGGCACATCGATTGTCAAGGCATATCTGGTCTGGGCGGGCCTTGGGCGCGACAATCAAGTCCAGTTCCAACGGGTGGGCGGTGCACCTCAGACCATTGTCGCCGATCGCACCTGGAATAACGATACCTTTGGGGCAAATACCTGGAACTGCTGCGGTAACGAACTCAGCGTCTATATGACCGATATCACAGCTACCGGGATCGTGGCGCTCGGCGACAATGCCTACACCGTCTCTGAGATGAGCCTTGAACATACAACGAACAGTGGTGCCCTGCAAGAGGAAAATTGGGGGTTCAGCCTCATCGTCGTTTACGAAGATCCCACCCTTGTCAACGCTCGTGATATTGTCATCAAGCTGGGCAACGATGGCCTCTTTTATCGCTGGTCGGGGCTACTTGGGCCCAATAGCGATGTGCAGTGCTATGCATTTGAGCCGGCGGCTGTCGATCGGACGCTCTCGTACAGCGTCATCGTCGGCGGGGTGGAGAATGCCACACGATTCAATGCATTGTGGGGCATGACAGGCGATTCCTCGGTCAACGACTATGTCAATCCCGCGGACGAGGGTGGCACGTGGACGCAGGATCGGGGGCTGATCCGGCTGCCCGACTTCAATGGCGTCCCGGGCTCCATCGAGATCGACGGTCCCGAGGATGGAGAACCCCCCTTTGCCGATCGCAACGGCGACGAATGGGATGAGTACCCGCGCTTTGACCGCCCGCTGCCGGCCAACCACGATTGGGGTTGCCTCCAGGTTGAATCCTCTTCCCGGGAGCAGCGTCCATCCTTACCACCGCGCGGGCCCGGCACCGACAACACACCGGCCAGCATCGGGTTCCTCGGTTTCATTGCCATTACGCAAATTCTAGAACCCGATGTGCCCAATATCGATATCATTAAGTTGACGAATGGCCGGGACGCCAATGACCCCGATGGATCCGATGTGCCGGTGATTGCACCAGGTGCACCGGTGACATGGACCTACGCGGTCACCAACACCGGCACGGTCACCATTCCCGAAGCCGATATCACGGTGACGGACAACGATCTCGGCGTGATCAGCGATATTGTTGACAAGGGCGATGGCGATGCCATCTTGGCCCCAGGCGAAGTGTGGATCTATCAGGCAGTTGGCACCGCCGTGGATCTCGTCAACCCGCCCGCCGATCCCACGTTGTCCCTGATTGCAGGGGTTTGTACACAAGACGGCACCGTCACACCACCGAGTACGGCCTATACGAACATTGGCGTCGTGAGCATTCCCACGGCGTCGGCCAGCGATCCGTCCAGCTACTGTGGGCCGCTACCAGGGCCGAACATCGATATCATCAAGTACACCAACGGCTTTGATGCCAACGATCCGGATGGCACCGATGTGCCGGTGATTGGGGCGGGGCAGCCGGTGACGTGGACCTATGTGATCACCAACACGGGGTCGGTGACGATCCCCGAGAGCGACATCACCATCACGGACAACGTAGTTGGTGTGATCACCGCGATCACCGACAAGGGCGATGGCGATGCCCTGCTGGCCCCGGGCGAGGTGTGGCGCTATCAGGCGGTGGGCATCGCCCTTGATCTCGCCAATCCGCCTGCCGATCCCACACTACAGCTCGTCTCCGACGTCTGCACGCGGAACGGCACCGCCGCGCCGCCACGTACCGCCTACACCAACATCGGCACCGTGACGATTCCGACACAAACGGCGACAGACCCGTCCAGTTATTGTGGACCACCAGTTGGCGGCCAAGCACCGAGTATCGACATCATCAAGTACACCAACGGCCAGGATGCAAATGATCCCGACGGCGCCGATGTGCCCCCGATCGCGGTCGGCGCGCCGGTGACATGGCACTATATCATCACCAACACCGGCACGGTCACGATTGCGGAAGCCGATATCACTGTAACGGACAACGTCATTGGGACCATCACCACAATCATCGATAAGGGCGACGGTGATAACGTGCTAAGCCCCGGTGAAACGTGGACCTATGAGGCCGTTGGCGTGGCGATTGATCTCGGGAATCCACCCGATGACCCCAATTTGCAACTGGTCTCGAATGTTTGTACCTTCGATGGCACAGTCTTACCGCCACAAACCGCCTACACCAACATCGGTACGGTGACAATTCCCGGGGCAACGGCAAACGATCCGTCGAGTTATTGCAATGTACCCCCCGCGGCGCTCGATCCTGAGGAAGAACCGCAACCACCCGGTTCTCGGATTTTCTTACCGAGCATTGCGAAGTAACCTGATTCAGGTGTGTTGAGTACTAGTGCATCAAAAGCCGCCGCCCCAAGTAGGACGGCGGCTTTTAAGTATCCAAGGTGACTGTCACCTAATGTGGACACAATGACGTTAAGTTAAGATATTATCGTGTCAAAGTAAGTCAAAGTAATCAGTGTTCAGGTAACAGTTTCCAGTGTGTGATTCGAGACTGCCCACTGAAAACTGGGGACTGATGACTGTTAACTTAATGACATTGAGTGTGGACAGCTTATTCTTTGAAACTACCTTAGCGCAACTATGGTGAAGAGGCTTGGTGCAGCCACACCGTACCTTATATCAATTGCCTCTGCAAGCGCCATGAATGAGCAACCTTCTTCCAGTGGTAGGTTGGCGTTCATTCATGGCTTCACAATCGGCAATCGGTATTACAAACGCAGCAAACTATTACAGCGGCCAGAAATAAGGAACCAATAGGATCGCGATCCCATAAACGACCAATGTGAGCAGCGATCCAACTTTGAGAAAATCGGCAAACCGGTAGTTGCCGGGACCATAGACCATGAGACAAGAGGGCTCCAGTGGGGTGAGATAGGAGGTACTGGCAGCAATGGCAATCATCATGGCAAAGGTACGTGGGTTGAGGTCGAGTTGCGTGGCGGTCTGCAACGCAATGGGCACCACCACAATCGCCGATGCCTGGTTGGACATGGGCTGCGTGAGCACAACGGCCAGCACAAAAAAGGCCGTTAACAGCCAACGTGGATCGGCGTTGGCACTCCAGCGCACAATTTGATCGGCCAGATACATTGCCGTTCCGGTCTGTTCCATGGCAACGCCAAGGGCCAACATGCTACCAATGAGCACCAACGCCCGCCATTCGACGCGGCGGTAGGCCTCTTCGACTGAGATGCAGCGTGTCAGAAAGATGACCAATACGGCAAGGAGAACGGCAACCGGTAGCGCCAACAGATTGAGCCCAACCGCAGCGAGTGCCGCCACAAAGGTCGCAACGGCAATGGGCGCTTTGTTCCATTGGTATGCCTCTTCGTGTACAGCGTTTAGCACATGAAAGAGCTCTTGCTCTTCCAGCGTGGGGAGGGTGCGCAATTGCTCCCGTTCTCCCTGAAGCAGCAAGACATCGCCGACCTGGAGCGGCACTTGGCTCAGTTTGCGCTGCAGCGTCTCACCGTGCCGATAGATAGCCAACACCTGTATGCCATAGCGTTCGCGGAAGCGATGGCGGGTCAAAGTTTCGCCAATGAGTGGCGAGCGTGGCAGGATGAGCACTTCCACCAGTTGCAATGATTCAGGCTCAACTTCAGGCGTGTTCTTCTGCAAATCTTCCCGCAACTCCAAGCCCATGGTCGCCTTGCTATTGAGCAGAGCCTCGCGCTCTCCTTCCACCTGCAAAATATCCCCTGCCCGCAAGTGCCGGCCTTGGCGCGGTGTCAGCCGGCGCGCAGTTGGTGTCACCGAATAGCGATCCGCAGCGGGTGGATCGCGAAAGATAATGCGCAACACAGTAATATCTAGGTCATGGCCCAGCCCAGCTTCAGTCAACGTTTTGCCAATGAGTGGCGAGTTGGGCAGAACAATCACCTCAGTGATGTAGAGGCGATTACCCATCTCTGCCAGATCGTCGACTGCCGTGCGATCCGGCAGCAACCGTTGACCGATAAAGAACATGTAGAGCACACCGGCAATCGCAATCGGGATGCCCACTGGTGTCAACTCAAACATACTGAGCGGGGCCAGGCCGTTGCGCACCAAGAGACCGCTAATCACAATGTTGGTGGATGTGCTCACCAACGTGATGGAACTGGCCAAGATCGAGGCGAAAGCGAGCGGCATCAACAGACGCCCCGCCCCCACCCGCAGCCGTCCAGCCAAGCCCAGAACAATCGGCACGAAGAAGGCAGTGCTGGCCGTATTGCTCATCAGTGCGCTCATAATCGCCACGGCAACCATCACCACAATCAGCAGCCGTTGGGAGCTCTCACCCGTATAGCGTAAGAGTGTTCGACCGGTACGCGCGACGACCCCCGTGCGCAGCAACGCGGCGGTGAGAATGAAGAGTCCCATCAACGTGAAGACCGTATCACTGCCAAAACCGGCAAACGCTTGCTCAGTGGGAAGTAATCCCGTAAGAATCAGCGTGATCATAAGCCCCAACGCCACGACATCGGCGGCCACCCACTCAAAGGCAAAGAGCACCAATGCAACACCAATGATGCCCAACAAAAGCACCATCTCAGAGGTAATTGTGACGGTTTCCATTTGATTTCATTTCTATCCGTTCGTGAAACAGTTAGCAGTCGGGCAGTAGACAGTAAGACAGTGAGACAAGTGGATAACGCTATGACTGCTTGATGGTTCGACCGTCCAACTGTTCAACGATCCAACTGTCCCACTGACGCACCCTAGCCAACTGACCAGTTGACAGACTACGCGTACCACGGATGACAGTGTATCACAGGCCTGATACAATGAGCAGTACGGTTGATGCGATGGTAAAGGATTAGTTCAGTCATGGTAATCAAAAACTTACTGCGCCGTGCCGTGCGGAGCTTGCTGACCATTGCTGGCATTGCGATTGGCGTGGCTGCCGTGGTCGCCCTGGGCGCCATGGCGCAAGGGATTGCCCAAAATTATACCAGTGCCGTGGGGCTGGCCAACGATCTGTTGGTGACTCAGGCCAATGCCTATGATGTGGTCTTTAGCAGCCTCGACGAGAGCTACGGAGAGCGGATTGCCGCCGTGCCCGGTGTGGATAGTGTCGAAGCCGGGGTCTTTGGCTGGATCAATGTCGACAATGTGCCCTACTTTTTGATCTATGGCTACGAACCGGGCACAGTCGCGATGACCCACTATCGCATCGTCGAGGGCAAACCGGTGACTGGCCCTGGCCAGCTTGCGTTGGGACGCCGGGCCGCCGAGTCACTCAACCTGGGCCTCGATAACACCTTGCGTCTCTACGGCGTGCCCTACCGCATTGTCGGCATCTATGAGACAGGCCAGGCCATGGAAGAATCCGGTGGGGTTGTCACCAAAGATGATGCCCAGACCATTACCCAAAAACAGCGGCAGGTGAGTCTCTTTCAAATTGGCCTGCACCGCAACGCCGACCCCGACAGCGTGGCAGCGCGGATCCAGAGCATCGACGACGAACTGACCGTGACCAAGTCGAGCGAATATGAGGGCAATGAGCAGATGATGGCGATGTTGCAGGGCTTTGCCTGGGGCATTGCGGCCATCGCGGTGCTCATCGGTGGCCTGGGCATGATGAGCGCCATGGTGATGAGTGTCATGGAACGCACACGCGAGATCGGCACGTTGCGTGCTGTGGGCTGGAGCCGGTGGCGGGTCGTTCAGCTTATTTTGGGCGAAGCGATTGGCCTGAGCCTGATCGGCGGCATCATTGGCAGCGCTCTGGGGGCAGGCCTGGCTTGGTTGGCTGGTCAGGCGCCGGGGGTAGGTGCCTTTCTCGAAGGCTCTTTTCGCTACACGATCTTTGTCCAGGGCATGGTGACAGCGTTGGCACTGGGCATTGTCGGAGGTCTTTTCCCAGCCTGGACCGCGGCGAATTTACAACCGGTCGAGGCGTTGCGGTACGAAGGAGGTGGCGCCGCACAGGCCGGCGGTTGGCTCACCCATGTCGGCAGTCAAAGCTTTCGCAACCTGTGGCGGCGCCGCACACGTACCTTGCTGTCGGCGGCGGGGATTGGCATCGGCGTGGCAACCCTGGTTATGTTGGGGGGCATTACCGACGGCATGATCGACCAACTCAATGGTCTGGCCGGCAGTGGCGGCACCGGGAATATAACCGTGATGCAGCGCGATGTGGCCGATATGAGTCTGAGCAGTCTCGATGAGCGGATTGTCAGCCAAATCCGCAATATGCCCGAGGTGAAAGCGGTCAGCCCAATGGTGTTGGGCTTTATCAGCAATCGGGCGTTGCCGCTCTTTATCATCAGTGGCCTCGATCCCAACAGTGCCGCCATGGCCCACTACCAAGTGACGCAAGGTCGCCATGTCCAGCGCCCCAATGAGATGTTGATCGGCAAGGTCGCCAGTGAAACCTATAAGGTCGATGTCGGCGACACGATGACGCTCTATGACAACCGCTATCGGGTCGTCGGTCTCTATGAAACGGGCGTGGCGTTTGAGGATGGGGGCGGGGTTATCGCCCTGCGCGAGGCGCAACGGCTGCTCAATCGTGGGCGGACGGTGAGTTTCATCTTTGTGGATGTACAAAATGCGCCCCAGGCGCAAGCAGTAGTTAACGTCATCGATCGGCGTTTCCCGGAAGCACGGGCGTCGCTGAGCAGTGAATTTGCCCAGAACACCGATGACATGCAGAGCATGTTTGCCATGGTTGCTGCCATTCGGATCCTTGCCATGCTGGTCGGTGGCATTGTGGTGGCCAATACAATGATCATGTCGATCTTTGAGCGCACCCGGGAGATCGGCACCTTGCGCGCCGTTGGCTGGGAAGCGGGGCGAATTCTACGCCAGATCCTGCAAGAGAGCCTCTATCTCTGTACGGTGGCCGGTGTGCTGGGTGCACTCTTTGGCGTGGTGTTCCTATCGGGCTTGAGCCTGGTGCCCGTTGCTGCGCAATTTGTGGCCCCGCGCTGGAGCGCCCAGACCTTTATCATCGCATTTGCGGTGGCGCTGGTGCTGGGTGCACTGGGTGGCATCTATCCGGCTTGGCGCGCCAGCAAGTTGCGTCCGGTTGAGGCATTGCGGTATGAGTAAGAACTGCCCATAGAAGGGTTAGGGAGGCTAGGATGAAGCGGATCTTCATCACCATTGGCATCATCGTCTTGCTAATCGCCGGTTATTGGGGCTATACCCAATACCAGGCGCGGCAGGCCGCACAACAGGCAGCCGAGGAAGCGGCCACTGCCGAGGTCGATGATCTGGAGAATGTGATTTGGGCTTCGGGCAAATTGGAGCCGGTGCGCTGGGCCGCGCTGAGTCCGGCGGTCAGTGGGCGCGTGCAGCGGATCGAGGTCGAGGAGGGCGTCTGGGTCGAAACAGGTGATCTGCTGCTTGATCTCGATAACGATGTTGCGCAAAGCCAGGTGGCAATGGCCGAAGCCACAGTGGCCGAAGCCGAAGCTGCCCTGGCCAAGTTGCAGGCCGGCGCAACCACAGCGGAAATCGCCGGCGCACGGGCAGCGGTTGCCGCCGCGGAGGCGAACGTGGCGATCGCCGCCAGCCAGATGTTGGAGATACAGGCCGCCATCGATGCCGCCACGACGCAGGTGGGGCAAGCGCAGCGGCAGTATGCCGAACTGGCCAGCCATCCCACTGCTGCTGAAGCAACCGCAGCCAAAGCCCAAGTGGCGATTGCACAGGCCGGGGTGAGTCAGGCCCAGGCTGCCTACAACCTCGTGCGGGGTGATCCCCAACTCGCGGCCCGCCCCGAAGCGATGACCCTGATGCAGATGACGGCTTCGTTGGAAGCCGCCCAGGCTGAAGAAGAGCTCACCGCCGGTGGGGCAACGGCCCAGCAATTGGCTGTTGCGGCGGGGAACATTGAGATTGCACGCAGCCAAATTGCCCTGGCTGAGAGTCGCGCCCCTGGGGCCGAAGCCAATGTAAAAGCCGCCATGGCTCAACGGGACAGTGCGCAGGCAGCGTTGGATCGGCTCCTGGTCGGTGCAACGGACGCCGATCTGGCGATGGCCGAGGCTCGGGTGCAGTCGGCGCAAGCTGCGTTGGCGAGTGCCAAAGCCCAGTTGGCCCAAAACCAGATTGTGGCCCCCTTTGCCGGCCAAGTCGGAACCATTGCACTGCGGGTCGGCGAATTGGCTGTGCCTGGTGAGACAGCCATCCAGGTCGGAGAGACGCGCGCAATGCATGTCGTCACCACCGATCTGCGTGAGACGGACGTGGTCCGTCTGCAGGTGGGTATGCCCGTCGAGGTAACCTTTGACGCGTTGCCGGATCGCCTCTTCACCGGTGAGGTCACCCAGATTGCCCCTATGAGTACAGCGGCTCAAGGCAGCACAAACTACACGGTCAAGATTGCCGTGGCCGATCTCGACCCTACGTTGCGCTGGGGTATGACCTCCTTTGTCAATATTCGTACCGTCGATGAGGGCACACCAGGACAATGAGCACGGAACTGAT
>Ga0116151_10006427_pt1 | contig 10008 bp, 10 predicted proteins | sample AD_UKC117_MetaG_FD_89893 | JGI IMG/M metagenome (GOLD analysis project Ga0116151, IMG submission 89893) | Active sludge microbial communities of municipal wastewater-treating anaerobic digesters from Hong Kong - AD_UKC117_MetaG | ecosystem: Engineered > Bioreactor > Anaerobic > Digestate... | reverse complement strand
GCTTCGCGCAAGGCCAAGGAATTCGTGCATTACGCCACCGAGTTGCAGCGCGAGGAATGCTCTATTTCCGATCTGTGGGTCTCTACCAAGTGCGGCGAGAGCGATACCACGACGGGCCTTGGCTCGTGTCCGACGGTCGGCAACATGTACGACAAGCTGATCCCCGAGGGCATCTACGGCGTTTTCGGGGAGACCTCCGAAATCACCGGCGGCGAGCATATCTGCAAGGAGCGCGCCGCCAACCCGGAACTCGGCGAGCGCTGGTACAAGATGTGGAAGGCCTACCAGGACGACGTCATCGAGGCCAACAAGGTTGATGACCTTTCCGAGAGCCAGCCGACCAAGGGCAACATCGAGGGTGGTCTCACCACCATCGAGGAAAAGGCCTTGGGCAACCTTGAAAAGATCGGCCGGACGTCACGCTATATCGACATCCTTGAGCCGGCCGAACAGCCCAAGGCTGGGCGTGGCCTGTACTTCATGGATTCTTCTTCAGCGGCAGCGGAGTGTGTAACCTTGATGGCGGCGGGTGGATATGTCGTCCATACGTTCCCGACCGGTCAGGGCAACGTTGTTGGCAATCCGATTGTACCGGTAATCAAGATCTCGGCCAACCCGCGCACCGTGCGCACGATGAGTGAGCATATCGATGTCGATGTAACGGGTATTCTGCGTCGCGACTTGACCATCGATCAGGCGGGCGATGCGTTGATCGACATGATTGTGCGTACCGCAAATGGCCGCAATACCGCCGCGGAAGCATTGGGCCATCGCGAATTCTCGATGACCAAGCTCTACCGGAGCGCTTGATTTGTGAAAAACTATGGGCAGCATCATTTGGTATTGATGCTGCCCAATGCACGCACCTCGTGCACCTGACACAACGATTAGCCTGCCTGGCACAAGCAGCTCATCAAGAAGGCTGCAGGGACAAGAACACGAAGGATTGGACGGGCGACGCCATCTTCGTTGTGCGTCCTTGGTCAATTAAGTCCCAGGAGGAGAACCCATGACATTTTTTCGCCGTACCTTTCTCGCCGTTGCCGGAACGCTAGCGCTTGCCGGCAGTGCCTTTGCAGGCGACTACCCCTCTAAACCGATCGATTACATCATTCCCTTCGGGCCAGGTGGCGAATCCGACATTACCGCGCGCCTGCAGCAGCCCTTCTTCAAGGAGATGTTTGGTCAGGACCTGGTTGTTTCCTATAAGCCGGGCGGTGGCGGTGCCGTAGGTTGGGCGGAACTCAACCGGTTGACCGGTGATGGCTATACCATCATGGGTGTCAACCTGCCTCACATCGTTCTGCAGCCGGCCCAAAAGGACGTCGGCTACAAAACCGATGAGTTGGATGTCGTCTATTGGTTCCACTATACGCCCGATGCCATCGTTGTGAATGCTGACAGCCCGTACAAGTCGCTGGCGGATCTCATCAAGTTTGCCAAGGAGAACCCTGGTAAGCTGGTTTTCTCGGGATCGGGCAAGGGATCAGCCAACCATCTTGCGCAAGTTCGTTTCGATAAAATGGCAGGTATCAAGTCGACCTATGTTCCCTTCAAGGGGACTGGAGCATCAAACACCGCGCTTCTGGGTGGACAGGTCAATGCGTCCTGGGGGTATACGACCAGTGCCTCCGCGCTTGGCGATAAAGCACGCATACTCGCTGTGGCAATGGAAAAGCGCCATCCGCAATTCCCGGACGCGCCGACCTTCAAGGAGCTGGGTTTTGATCTGGTCTCCGGCGCCTATCGCGGCATCGCGGTGCCCAAGTCGACGCCCAAGGAGATCCGCGACAAGCTTTCCGACATGATTGCCAAGGTCAACGCCAATCCGGCATTCCAGAAAAAGATGATCGAGGGCGGCTTTGCCATGCTCGATGTGCCTGCTGACAAGAATGCTGAGTTCTTGAAGGCCAAGTCGGCAGAGTTCATTACAGCGGCTGAAGAAGGTGGCATCCTCAAGTAGGCTCGAAATGCCAAGGTCCGCGCGGGAGGGCAAGCACCCCTCCCGCCGGCTCATGAAGGCTTCCAAGACAACACGCGAATTCCCCGCCTGATCGTCAACTGCCGGGACGAGGAGTCTTGCCGGTATGCTTCAGTCTTTTCTCGCAGCGCTGACGCCTGTCAATATCCTGCTGGCTCTCCTTGGTGTGACGTCCGGTACCGTTATCGGCGCCATTCCCGGCCTGACGGCGACGATGGCTGTTGCGGTTCTGGTTCCTTTGACATTCACGATGCCACCGGAGAATGCCCTGATTTTGATGGGGGCGATCTATACGGGTGCAATCTACGGCGGTGCGTATGCCGCAATTCTTCTCAACACGCCTGGCACGCCATCGGCGATTGCGACCACGCTCGACGGTTTTCCCATGGCAAAGCGGGGCGATGGTGATCTCGCCATGACCGTGGCCTGCTTGGCCAGCGTTGTTGGTGGTCTCGTTGGAGCGAGCGCGCTGCTGACATTGGCGCCACCCTTGTCAAAGGTTGCGCTCTCGTTCGGCCCGGCGGAGTATTTCTGGCTGGCGATCTTTGGCCTGTCGCTGATTGCAGCGTTGTCCGAAGGAAGTCTCCTCAAAGGCCTTGCCGGCGGCGCGCTGGGTTTGCTGCTCTCGTGCATCGGTGTTGCGGAGATCTCCGCTGACGTGCGCCTGACGTTCGGTTCGCAGACGTTGATCAGCGGTATCAACGTCGTCGCAGCCCTGATCGGTCTTTACTGCATTCCCGTTCTGATTGATCTGGTGGCGACACCCGAGCGCCATCTCAAAATCGAGGCGGAGCAGCGCGGGTTCCGTCTCGCAGAAGCGCTCGGTCACGTCTGGCGCGAAAAAGTGACGTTGATCCGCTCGTCCGTGATTGGCACCGTTGTTGGCATTCTGCCGGGGGCTGGCGGATCGGTCGCTGGTCTTGTCGCCTATTCGGAGGCCCGCCGCACCGGGCGCGCGGGCCAGCAGTTCGGCAAGGGTGAGCCGGCTGGCGTGATTGCAAGCGAATCGTCAAACAATGCCACGGTCGGTGGCGGTTTCATTCCAACCCTTGTTCTGGGGATTCCCGGAACGCCGCCGGATGCTGTCATTCTCGGCGCGCTTCTGGTGCAGGGGTTGCGCACCGGCCCGGCGCTGTTCACCGAGAAGGCGGCCATCGTCTACACCTTCATATGGGGGTTGATGCTCGCCACGGTCATGATGCTGCCCGTTGGATTGCTGCTCGGCCGGTATGCCTACAAGAGCATCGTTGCGATGCCCAAGGCGCTGCTTGTTCCAGCTGTCGCCTTCATGACGATCATCGGCACCTACGCCATCCACAACAACATCTCTGACGTGGTGATCATGATCCTGCTGGGTGTGGTTGGCTGGGGTGTTGGCCGGTTCGGGTATTCCGCTTCCCCCATTGTGCTCGGCCTCATTCTCGGACCGATTGCCGAGCAGGGCTTTGTTCAGGCTTGGACCATCGGTCAAGCTCGCGAGAATCTCATCGGCATGTTCTTTGGCCGGCCAATTTCCATCGGGATTATTCTCTTCACCGCGTTTTCGCTCTTCAGTCCGTTTCTGCTGGCTAAATGGAAACGCAGGAGTTTGCACGATGCAAAGTGACGAATCCGTCGACTATGGTGGCGCAATCGTTGCACTTCTGTTTATCGCATTCGGCGCCTTTGCGATCTACGATACGACGACATATGGAGATCCAGATTCGGCAGTGTTTCCGAGAACAGTTGCTATAGCGCTGGTCGCCATTTCGGTAATCTATCTGCTGACGTGGATCATCGGTCGTGCCGGACCGGCTGGCTACAATGAGCGGGGGTCGTGGCCGCGCCGCATTGCGTTTGTTGTCGTCATGCTGTTGGCGGTGCTCGCAATGCCATGGGTTGGCTTCATCCTCTCTGCAATCGTGAGCTTCGCTCTGTTGATGGTCATTGCGATGTATGATCGCTGGACACTAAAGCGCGTGGCGATCTACGGCAGCATTGGTGTGGCGATCGTGTTTGGGTTCTACATCCTGTTTGCCAAGTTCCTGCTCGTGCCGCTTCCCAAGGGTTGGTTATTCTACGGCTGACTTTTCATGAAGGCGGCTGTTGTCGGAAAGGCGAGCATGCCGATCGCATATCTATCTGGAGCCAGCCTGAGCAATGCCTGAAATCGTCATCACTGAATTCATCGATCTTGAACCCGTCGAACGCCTTAAGGCACATTATAGCGTACACCTTGATGAAGAGCTGTGGCAGAAGCCTGATGAGCTGATGGCTTTGGCGCGCGATGCCAAGGCGCTCATCGTGCGCAATCGCACGCAGGTGAGCGAGGCTGTTCTCAAGTCCGGTCCCGGTCTCAAAGCCATCGGTCGCCTCGGCGTTGGTCTCGATAACATCGATGTTGCCGCGTGCGAGAAGCGCGCAATCGCCGTGCTACCAGCGTTTGGCGTCAATGCGCGTTCTGTTGCCGAATACGTTCTTGCCAGCGCACTCATGTTGTTGCGCGGATCGGCCTACTTTGGAGCGGAGCGCTTGGCCGCGGGTCAATGGCCCCGCGCGGAAATGGGGCAGGGACGCGAAGCAGAAGCGCGAACCATGGGGCTCATTGGTTTTGGGTCCATTGGCCGGGTGACCGCCGGTCTCGCTCGTGCCGCAGGTCTGCGAACGATTGCCTACGATGCACAACTGGAGGCAGGCAAGACCGTTGAGGACACCGAGCTCGTTGATTTTGCCGCGTTGCTGGCGCGGGCGGATATCGTGAGCCTGCACTGTCCGCTGACGGCGCAAACGCGCAATCTCATTGCGCAAAAGGAACTCGCGGCGATGAAGCCGGGAGCGATTGTCATCAATACGGCGCGCGGCAATATCGTCAATGAGCAGGCCTTGGCGGATGCACTGCGCTCAGGCCATCTGGGTGGTGCTGCCGTAGATGTGTTCGCAAGCGAACCCATCACCAGTGATGCCGGTGCAATTTTCAAAGGCCTGCCCAATGTGATTTTGACGCCGCACATCGCTGGCATCACGGTGGAATCGAATGCCCGTACGAGCGCCGTCACGGTTGATAACGTCCTGCGTGCGCTTGGGAAGGAATAGCCATGACGACGCGTCTATTTCGCGACGAGTTGGAGAGACTCGTCTCATCGGCCTTGCAACGGTCGGGGGCAAGTGTCGATGCGGCGGATGCAACCGCACGGGCTCTGGTTCTGGCCGAGATCGATGGTCAAGGTGGACATGGCCTGTCGCGCGTCGAGAGCTATGCGGCCCAAGCCCGCTCCGGGAAGGTGGCCGGCAAGGCAACGCCGACGATAACGCGCCCGCGCCCTGGTGTGATCATGGTCGACGTCGCGAACGGCTTTTTCTATCCCGCTGCCAATGCCGCCGCCGTAGAAATCGCGAAGGCAGCGCGCGAGAACGGCATTGCGGCAGCCGGTTTTTACCGCTCGCATCATGCTGGCGCCCTGAGCCTTGTCGTGGAGAGTTACGCCAGCCAAGGTCTGATGGCGATGATGTTTGCCAATACGCCCAAGGCGATGACGGCGTGGGGTGGACGCACGGCATTGTTTGGCACCAATCCGATTGCGTTTGCAGCACCGGTGCCTGATGGCGCTCCGATCATCATCGATCTGGCGCTTTCTGAGGTTGCGCGCGGCAAGATTTTGAAATCCTCCCAGGAGGGAAAGCCTATTCCCGAGGGTTGGGCCAAGGATGCAGCCGGCAAGCCGACAACCGATGCAACGGCAGCTCTCAAGGGTACGCTGGAGCCGATCGGCGGGGCCAAAGGTGCGGCCCTGGCGTTCATGGTCGAAATCCTGGCAGCTGCGCTGATGGGCGCCAACCTTTCGCGTGAAGCAACGTCCTTCTTTGATGGAGAAGGCGCGCCGCCAGCCGTGGGCCAGGCGTTGATCGTCATCGATCCTGAAGCCTTTGCTGGTGGTGTGGCGGTTGCTGCAAAAATGGCGGTGCTTGCCAATGCGATTGAAGATGATGAAGGGGCACGTCTTCCCGGCAGCACGCGTGCGCAAAAGCGTGTTGATGCCGAACGCGATGGCATTGCCGTTAGTCCTGCGATGCTAGCGCATCTGCGCAAGGAGGCTGGCGCCTAAGCTTGTCGTGGAAATTGTTTCCAGTGCGATTACGCGCTACCCCAACCTTATGTGTTTCGGCAGGGGGGCTTTTTGATCCGATGGAATCTGATCGGTGCGCCGCTTGAGAAATAGAGTTGGGTCCGATACATCGCACGACGCTCTAGCTTTTTGGTTTGTCGCATTTTCTTCGACGAACCGATGCCCACTTTGTCGCAAGCAATGGTTTGCATTTTAGCGCTATGCGACAGTCTTGCCGCGCACCACAGTGATTGCGCACTCGCAAACTCATGCAATTTTGCCGAACGTTTCAACCGATGACTGGGGTGCGTCTGTCGTTTCCAGTATCTCATCGAGAAGATCCCAAGCGAGTTGCGCCTCTTCTTCGGAGACCTTCTGGATCGCATGGCCAACATGGATCAGAACCACGTCACCCACCGCAACCTGCTCATGCTGCATCAGGAATAGGCTCACCGTCCGCTCGATTCCTTTGGCTTCGCAGCGGGAATTAAATCCATTGATTTCAATTATCCTCATTGGGATGGCAAGGCACATGCCTGACGTTCCTCCACCCCCGGCTCTTGCTAGAGTAATTGCCAGATGTTTAATAAGCATACAGATAACTCAGGGGACTTACACTAATCTCGGTTAGACTCACCCCGGCGACCCTGGTCCCTTTGAAAGGCCCAAATGCAAAAATTTGAACACAAGGCAAAAAAGTTTCATGTCAATGCTGACCCGATCCGGTATGGCCAGACTGGGGTGGCTGTGACGCCGCTGCTGTTTCGCAAGCTGTCCGTTTTTGCGCAGATCACCCAGGAGCATATCGCCCAACTGAGCGCGATCGAATATGGCCATGGCACCCTTCCGGCTGGCGCCGACCTGATCCGTGCCGGTCAACAGTATGGCTCGATCATGCTGCTCAACAAGGGCTGGGCGATTCGCTGTCTGGTACGGGGAAACGGTCGGCGGCAGGTGGCAAATTTCATATTGCCAGGCGATTTCATGTGTCTCAATGCGATCGTGCTGGACCACTCTGACTACGACATCACGGCTATCACGCCGATTTCTTATTCCCAGTTTCGGATTGAGGACGTCATCAAGCTTATCGAAAGGCAGCCGATCTTGTGCGCGGCCATCTTATGGTGCACCTCGCGCGAGGAAGCGATCCTGCTGGAGCACCTCGTCAGTCTGGGCCGTCGCAGTGCTTTTGAGCGCGTCGCCCATCTGCTCATCGAGCTTTGGAATCGTTTGAAAATACTCGGGCTCACCGATGGCGGGAGTTTCGAGATGCCATTGACGCAAGAACTCATTGGAGATTGCGTTGGGCTGACCAGCGTGCATGTCAACCGGATGATGCGTGCAATGGAGGCTAAGGGCCTGATTGTATGCAAATACAAGCCTATTCAGCGCTGCCAGATCACCAACCTTCCTGGGTTGGAGGAAATTGCCGGGTTTGAGGACGGTTATCTGCACTTTAGGCAGATGCCACAACGCTCGCGTCGGGCACTGCGCGAGCTGGACCGCGCCGAATGATATTAGAGCGCCGAGCGCTATACACCTAGAGCGCCGTACGATAAATCGGGACCAGTTCTGTTTCTCAAGCGGCGCGCCGATCCAGAAGGAGAGCGATGCAGGCCGTAGTGGTGCTCTAGCGCCTTGACTGGTGATCTTGCGGGCCAATTGTTATTGGGTCTGACCCCTAATCCAGATTAGTGCTCCGGTTCTGCGAGCCTCGTACGCTTTGTTTGAAACTTCCATCAGTGAAGGAGCAACAATGCAGCGCGGCGGTGCAATCCTTGTGCTTGGTCTTGGCAATGCACTGTTGAGTGATGACGGTGTGGGCGTGCATACGATCGCTGCGCTTCAGGCAGAGCTTGGCTCGCACGCGGGCGTGAGGCTGTGCGATGGTGGAACCCTTGGTCTTGCGCTTCTGCCCGATCTGGAAAAAGCCAGTTCGCTTATCGTCGTCGATGCTGGCGAGTTGGGTGGCGCTGCTGGTGAGATCCGCTGCTTTGAGGACGAGGCCATGGACCAGCGCCTTGTCGGCAAGAAACGCACCGCTCACGAGGTCGCCGCGGCCGATCTGCTGGATGCTGCGGCCCTGACAAGCGGGCGCCCTGCGCATCGTGTCCTGATCGCCATTCAACCCGCTTCAACGGCTTGGGGGCTTGAGCCGACACCTGCTGTTCGCGCCTGCCTGCCAGAACTTTGCAGGACCGTCATGGCCTATGTCGAGAGGTGGTCGGCTGATGCGTACGCATGACGTGACGGACTGCTGTCCGCAGGACATGACTGGCCTTGCCGAGGCACTTGTTTTCGAGATCGCCGACCTACTCGGAGAGTTTGCTTCGAGTGGCAAGGGCGGGGCCATCGATCTGCGCGGTCTGCCAATGACCGAAACTGATCGCGCGGCACTCGCAGAGCGACTTGGTCGCGGCGAGGTTCAAGCCACGGTGCATGTGTCAGGCCGCTCGGAGGTTTGGGAGACCGCCTATGCCGGCGTGTGGTGGGTTCGCCATCTTGGCCCCGAGGGGCAGATCGTGGCCGAGCAGATTGCAGTGACGTTAATTCCACAGTTTCTCGCCAGTCACCCAGACGATGTGCACGTGGCCGCTCGTAAGCTGAGGTCAGAATGCCCGGTGATTGCGCCAGGCACATCGGCAGAGCATTTCGAAAGAGGGGAAGGCACTCATGCGTGAACACAACACGCTCGGCCAAACGCTCCAAGAGCGCGGCATCTCGCGTCGCGCGTTCCTGAAGTACGCCAGCTATTTGGCGACATTGATGGCGCTGCCGCCGTCGGCCAGCCGCGTTATTGCCGAGGAGATGGCAAAGGCCCATCGCCAATCGGTCATCTGGCTGTCATTCCAGGAGTGCACCGGGTGCACGGAGTCGTTCACGCGCTCGATGAGTCCGACCCTGGAAGACCTGATCTTCGATTTCATTTCGCTCGACTACCACCATACACTGCAGGCGGTCTCCGGTGCTGCTGCCGAACATGCGCGTGAAGCGGCGATGAAGGCGAACAAGGGCAAATATATCGTCGTCGTTGATGGTTCGGTTCCGCTGAAGGACGGCGGTGTCTATTCGACGATTGCAGGCATTACCAACCTCGACATGCTGAGGGATACGGCGAAGGACGCTTTTGCCATCGTTTCGGTGGGCACCTGCTCGGCCTTTGGCGGCATTCCGCACGCCAATCCCAATCCGACGGGCGCCGTTGCGATCTCCGAGATCATCAAGGACAAGCCCGTCATCAACATTCCAGGGTGTCCGCCGATACCCGAAGCGATGACCGGCACGCTGGCTTACCTGCTCTCGTTTGGCAAGCTGCCGGAGCTTGACGCCAGCCACCGTCCGCTCGCGTTTTTTGGCGAGACGATCCACGACCGGTGCTACCGCCGGTCGTTCTATGAGCGCGGTATGTTTGCCGACAGTTTCGATGACGAGGGCGCGCGCAAAGGCTGGTGCCTGTACAAGGTTGGTTGCAAGGGGCCGATTGCCTACAACGCCTGCGCTACCTTGAAGTGGAATGGTGCGGTCTCGTTCCCGATCCAGTCCGGCCATGGCTGCCTGGGCTGCTCGGAGCCCGACTTCTGGGATAAGGGCGGATTTTACAAACCATTGTCGGCCGCTACTGCCGGCCTGACGCTTGGCGTTGGTGGCGCGGCGCTCGCTGGTGCGGCTGCGGGTGCGGCTGGCGCAGAACTCGTACGTCGGAAAAAAGCTGCGGCAGCAAACGCGGGAAAGAAGGAAGGCTAGTCAATGGAGCTTCTTGATTTCGCGCGCGGCCCTGCGCTCCAGTTCGGGCTTTATGTGTTTTCTTTCGGTGTGGCCTTTCGACTCGCCGCGCTATTGCTGCTGCCGCGTACCAAGGATTTGTCGAAAGCGCGCGCCAACACTCCCGGGGTTATCAAAGCCTCAGGCCGCGAGATCATCAGGCGCATGTGGCCACAACCCGCT
>Ga0116151_10006418_pt1 | contig 10015 bp, 5 predicted proteins | sample AD_UKC117_MetaG_FD_89893 | JGI IMG/M metagenome (GOLD analysis project Ga0116151, IMG submission 89893) | Active sludge microbial communities of municipal wastewater-treating anaerobic digesters from Hong Kong - AD_UKC117_MetaG | ecosystem: Engineered > Bioreactor > Anaerobic > Digestate... | reverse complement strand
GGAACCTTCGACGTGACGGCGCAACGCGACGTGGTCGTTCACTACGACGGGCGCTTCACTTTCAATCTGACCGCCGATTCGATGCGGGCCGGGATTGCGTTCGACTTTTCCGAGCCGGGCAACGTGCTGAACACGCTATACGAGGATCTCGACTCGCACTTCACGATCGATGGCGTTGGCCCGGGGGTTCTCGCCTTTTCCGGCGAATTCGTCATTCCGGCGTTCACCACATGGGATGTCGACTACACCATGAGCATTCGAGCGAACGACACATCGGCCGGGCACATCGCGACGGGCACGGGATACCTCGAATTCCGATTCAGCCCCGAACCCGCGACCGCCGTACTCTTGATACTTGCGGGTTGCTGTGTGCGGCGCCGGCGACGGGCGCTCCGGGGGACTGGCGACGCGTGACATGGTCTCGCAACTGGCCCCCTCCCTTGCGGTCGCGGTTCGGATTACGCTCGCTCGCCGCGTTGGCGCAGAATGCAATCGTGGCGCAACGCGCCCACTCCCTCACGGTCGTGGCTCAGATGTGACTCGCCCATGGCGGGTTGCGCTACTCTTGCAGAGCGCGCTGGCGACAGGCGCTCCGGGGGACTGGCGACGCGTGACATGGTCTCGCAACTGGCCCCCTCCCTTGCGGTCGCGGTTCGGAATTCACTCGCTCGCGGCATTCGCGCCGGATGCAATAGCGGATCAACGCGACCACTTCCTTACGGTCGTGGCTCGGCTGTTGGCGTCGCCCGGAAAACAAAGAGGCCCCGGGGATCGCATTGGATCCCCGGGGCCGACCTTGATGGTGTTAGGAGTCTGGTGTCGCGTTACTGGCAGGCGCCTGGGGCGCTGAGCAGTGTCGTGACGAAGAGCTGGATGTCGGCGCCGTTGACCGCCCCGCTGCCATCCATGTCGGCACAGAGGCATGTGGCCTCGAGCGTGTCGGACAGCGAACAGGCGACGAAGTCATCGACGTCGGCGGCCGTCAGCATGCCGTCATTGTCGGCGTCGGCGGCACAGGTGCCGCAGGTCGGGGCGCACGGGATGGCCGTGTAGGCGCCGGGGTTGCCGATATCGCCGAGCGTGCTCGTCGTCGATCCCTGGGCGTCGCCCGCGACAGACAACTGCCACTGGAAGATATCGTTCTGGCCCACGGCGTCGTCACAGGGCCAGCCGCTGACGCGCTGCGTGCGAATCGTGCCCGGGAACGTCTCATCACCGTAGTCGAGTCGATCGACCTCGGCGGCCGACGCGTCAAAGAGCGTGACGGAGTCGGCGCGACCCAGGTTGTTGCCCATCGTGTCACCGAGGAGCTCGACGATCTTCACGCTCGCCGGGATACCCCAGGCGGCGCGGAAGTCAGCTTCCAGGGCTTCCGTGATGACAACCACTTCACCCGACGCGATCGTTCCGAGCGACGACAGGTCGAAGCCCGTGGCGTAGATGCCGGCGCTGTCGTTCAGGCGCCAGCCGGTCATGTCGACCGAGCCCGCGCCGACGTTGACGAGTTCGACGAACTCACCGTCATCGCCGGAGTACATGTACTCCGTGATGCGAACCTGCGCGCCCGACGGCTGCGGGCAGCTCGTGGCGCCACACGTGGTGAAGTCGCCCTGGTAGAGACCACCCGCGGCTTCGCAGTCGATCTGAAGCAGCGCGTCGGTGCAGACACCGCCTTCGCAGCAGGCGCCCGTCGCCGCAGGACAGGGATCCGAAACGAACGAGCCGGGGTTTCCGATGTCGCCCGTGCCGCTGGTGTAGGAGTTCTGAACGTCAGCGACTGTCGAGAGCGACCAGCGAATGACGTCGTTCTGTCCGACGGCTTCGGCGCAGGGCCAGCCGCTGGCGCCCTGCGTTCGGATCGAGCCGGGAATCGATTCGTCACCGTAGGTGAGTCGATCGACGAGCTGATCGTTGGCGTCGTAGAGGTTGATCTCGTCGCTTCGGCCAAGATTGTTCGGATACGGTCCCTGGACCTTGACGGTCACGGGCAGGCTCCAGTCCGCGGCGAACGTGGCGGGCGCGTTTTCGCTGATGACGAAGGACTCGCCCGGCATGACGACGCCAAAGCCCGACAGGTCGAACTCGTTGGGCAGTCGGCTGTTGTCGTCGTAGCTCCAGCCGGTCATGTCAACCGGCGTGGCGCCGACGTTGGTGAACTCGACGAACTCGGCGCCGGCGCCGGAGGGCGAGTACATCCATTCCGTGATGCGGATCTGAACGTCACTCGGCTGCGGGCAGTTGGCCGTCGCACAGGTCGTATCCACGCCCTGCCACGTGCCGCCGCCATTCTCGCAGATGTCCTGCGTCAGACTGTCGGTGCAGGAACCGTCGAGGAAGCAGCAGGCGCCGACCGGATTCGCGCCGGCGCAGGTGTCGGCGTCATAGCGACCCGGGTTACCGATGTCACCGTTGCTGGAGGCGTAGGAGGCCGAGACATCGGCGAGGGTCGAGAGGACCCAGTTGTCGATGTTGTCGAGGCCGACGGCGATGATGCAGGGGCGGCCGCTGGCGCCCTGCGCTCGAATCGTGCCGGGGAAGTCCTGATCGCCATAGGTCAGGCGATCGACAAGTGTGCCCGACGCGTCGAACAGGTTGATCTGGTCGTTGCGTCCGAGGTTGTTGCCGCCCGCGGTTCCGAGACCGCCGACGATGCCGACGGTTCCGCCAAGGCTCCAGGCCGTGTCGAACGTCGTGGCGTCGTCTTCCGAGATGATCATCGACTCGCCCGGCTGAATCATGCCGAGAGCGCCGATGTCGAGACCCGTCAGGTAAACGCCGGCGTTGTCGTTGACACGCCAACCCGTGAGATCGACCGCGACGGCGTCGAAGTTCGTGATTTCAATGAACTCGCCGCCCGTGCCGGAGTACATGTACTCCGTGATGCGGATGGCGGCGCCACTGGGCTGCGGGCAGGAAACGGCGCCACAGGTCGTCGTGTCGCCCTGGTAGATGCCACCCACGGCTTCGCAGTAATCCTGCGTGACGCTGGGGCCTTCGATGCAGGCGCCGAGCTGGCAGCAGGCGCCGACGGGAAGGATCGCGCTCGTGCAGTCATCATCGGCGTGCGTTCCGGGGCTGCCCGTGTCGCCGTTGAGGGAGACGTAGGAGCTCTGGCCGTCTCCACCCGCCTGCGAGAGTCGCCAGAGCGTCGGATCGTTCGCGCCGAGACCGGCGGAGCAGACCCAGGCGCTGGCGCCATTGGCGCGCGGCGACGGAAGATAGACACGATCGTCATACGTGAGTCGATCGATGAGCTGGCCGCCGTTGTCGTAGAGGTTGATTTCATCACCGCGGCCGAGGTTGCTCCCGATGGGATCGCCGAGACCACCGATGACCTTGGTGGTGAAGGGCAGCTGCCAGTCGAGCTTGAATCGGCCGGCGTCGCCTTCCGTGATGACGACGGATTCGCCGGGCATGACCACGCCGAAGGCGCTCAGGTCAAAGGCGCCGGAGATTCGGCCGGAGTCATCGTAGCTGAAACCGGACATATCGACCGGCGTGGCGCCGACGTTGGTGAACTCGATGAATTCGTCGCCGTTGCCCGTGTACATGAATTCCGTGATGCGGACTTCCGCGTTTGTCGCGACACCGCAGACGGCGCACTCGGCGTAGAACGCGTTGAGGTCGTCGGAGTTGACGCTCGCCGTGTCGGCCATGTCCATCTCGAGCATCATCAGCGTCTTCTGGAACTCGGGGCCCTGTCGCAGCCACGTTCCATCGACGTCTGCATCGTCGAGGCCCCAGCCCATGCGGTCGAGGATCATGCGCTCATCGATGTGGTTGACGAGACCGTCAACGTTGAAGTCGCCCCGCACAAATCGGAACTGCTGAACGTTGGCGTTCGTCGGGTGATCGTTGAACGTTCCCGGCGTGATGACGAAGTCCGTGACATCGATGTCCGTGTACTGGTAACCGCCACCCGAGATCGGGGAGCAGCCGGCGTTCGGCGCGTCATCGGGTTCGGGATCGCAGGAGGCGTCGTAGGCGGCGGCCGAGAGATCCGTCGGCGCCTTCGTCGTCGTGAAGCCGGTCATCACATCGATGGCCGTCTTGTACTTGAAGAAGTCGGCGCTGATCGGAAGGCTGGTGATCATTTCGCCGTAGATGAAGGATTCGTCCGCGATGCTCGTGATTTCCGTCGTGAACGGATTGCCGGCGTTTCCGGCCGTGCGATGTCCGCGCCGCGGATTGGAGCAGTAGTAGGCGAGGCGGCTGACCATGTCGGGGTTGAAGCCGGGGGTATCGCTGATCTCGTACTGCCTGGACGACGTGTACTCGAGACCGCCACCGTTCGACCAGGCGAGTTCGTCGACGATCTGAATCGGCTGGAGCATGCGGGCGGGCTCGCCCGTGCCGATCGTGTTCGTCTCGGTTCCCACGTCGATATTGCCGTCGCCATCCACGTCGTGGCGAACGTCCTTGTGGAAGAAGTAGTTGGCGCCGTAGACGCTCTGGTTGTTCATGTCGATGGAGTGATCGACGCGCTTTCGAACCAGGACGTAGGTCGAGGAGCCGTCGTTGGAGAGCTTGCCGGCGACGTCGAACGTGTTCGGGATATGCGCGGCGGTAAACGACACGACGTTGGACGCCGGGTCGATGAGCCCCAGGTTCACGAGGTTGCTCGTGCCGCCCGTGTCGTTGTAGATCACGAGGAAGCCATTGGCGCCCAGCGTGAGGCCGTCGAGACCGAAGGCCTCGTCGATCTCCGGAACCGTGTCACCCGGGCCGATGATGCCGTCGTTGTTGGCGTCGATACCGCCGTTCATGAGTCCGATGGCGTAGCCGGTCAGGTCCATGCCCGGTCGGCCGTAGAGCTCGAAGTACTCCCAGAGCTCGTCGTTGCTGCCTTCGGGATTCTGCAGGACTTCGTTGATGACGACCTGCGCGTAGGTTCGCTGGGCGACGCCGGCCAGACAACAGGCCATCGCCGCGAGGATGAGACTTATCCGCCAGTTCTTCATGCTTCTTCACTCCGTGGGGTTATGCGGGGACGAATAGGAACTTTCGGGCTTCAGATCACTCCGCGGAACGCCCGCAGAGCGCGCTGTGGAGGCGCACGTGGCCCCCCCTTTCTGCCATTTCTTCGCGATATTCAGACGCGCCCGCTGGGCGCGATTCCTTTGTGCGTTACTGCCGTGTGAACAGGTTCATCGAGCGACGGCCCATGCTGAGTACGCCGTCGAACACTTCCTGATCGAGGTCCTTCTGTCCATGCGGCATGGTCGCGGCGTTGACGCCGAATTCGCCATCGCGATCGCCATCCTTGAAGAAGCCGACGTGGCCGTCGGCGAACAGGATGTTGGCGCGAATCCGGTTGTGGTTCTTGAACGGAACGTAGCTCGCGCGACCGTGCGACGGGCCGAAGTCCGAGTAGTTCTGAACGCCGTAGGGCCCCGCGAAGGGACCGTCCGTCATTGTCTTGACGGATCGTTCGCCGAGCACAAGGTCGTCGGTATCCGTCCGGCCGTCACCGATCAGCGGGATGCGATTGGAATGGACGTTTCGCAGCGAGCTCAGGCTCAGCGGACCTTCCGTCGAATCCAGACGCTTGAGGTTGGTGCTGCCGGAGGTCGGATCCCATTCCGTGCGACCCATGTACCAGGACTGTGTGTAGTTCGTGTTGAAACCGCGCTTGATGAGATCGGCGGCCTCGTCGGCGTTGTAGGTCATGCCGTTCAGGCCAAGCTTCTGGTTGTAGCGCGCGGGGTTGGACGGGCAGAGCGAATCGCCGGGAAAGGCGATGTTCGCGTTGACGAGATCGGCGACCCAGCCGACCTGATCGACGGGACCGTCACGTCCCGCGGCGACTTCCGGATCGAAGGCGCCGCTGCAGAGATAGTCGTTGTTGTCGTTTGCGTAGGCGAGGAAACCGCCGCCGATGCCTCGCATCTGGGCGCTGCACTTGGCTTCCTTGCCCATTTCGCGCGCCGCGCTGAGGGCCGGCAGTAAGACGGATAACAATATTGCGATGATCGCGATAACGACGAGCAATTCGATGAGTGTGAACGCCGTCGCGGCTCGACCTCGGTTACGCATGCGCCAAATCTCCCAATCCCCGCATGACCTGTTTTCAATCCGGCTCGCGACACCACACCGCGATCCGTCTTCCACTTTTCTTTCAAGGCCTCAGGCGGTCCCGACGACGTTGCGTCCTCGGGACCGCCTTCGATTGCCTTGTTCTTCTTTCCTCCGCCGAACGCTTCTTTCCGGCGTCTGGATTGCGACGACGACTTACTTGCGTCGTCGAATGAGGGCGATACCGCCGACGACGAAGAGCGTCATCGTGGCGGGCTCAGGGACGACGGTGTAGCCACCCGCGAGCGGGCTGCCGAAACCGGCCGTCGTGACGCCCGAATAATCTTCCCAGCCCAGGCCGGCGAGCGGCGCGATGTCGCTGGCGTAGCCGAACGGGTCCTGGCTCACGCCGAGGTCGCTGTCCTCGTAACCGAGGAAGCCGGCCGAGCCGTTGTCATCACCTGCGCGAACGACGCCCGGAGCGGCCTTGCTGCCGTACACATTGGCGACGCCGCTGAGGTCGGCGCTCGTGTGATACGTGGCGACGGCTTCCGTCTCATCGTTCATGTAGGCGAGCGACCAGACGAGGTTGGCGCCGGCGTCCGAAAGGACGAGTTCGTCGCCGCTGTTGCCGAGGGCGTAGCTTTCCATGCCGATGACGCGGGCATCGGCGGCGCCGCCGAGCCACTCAGCCTCGAACGTGGCCTTGGCGTCCGCGGCCGAAATGCCGCCGGAGCCGCCGGACACCAGGATCAGGTAGCCGCCGCTGGGGATCGTCGTTCCGTTCGGAATCGTGAACGAGTCCGTGTCCTCGTCGTTCAGCGTCCAGCCGCTGACGTCCACGGACGTGGCGCCGTAGTTGAACAGCTCAACCCATTCGCGACCGTTGTCTTCGCCGTTGGCGTTGTTCATGAATTCCGTGATGGCCACGAGGTCCGCCTTCGCGACGCTCGCAAACGTCAGGACCGCCAGGGCGGCGGCCAAAGTTCGAAACTGCTTCATTTCCTGCTCCATTTCCCTTCTTTCGGGGCGTTCTGTACCAGCGCCGCGGTCACTCACCGCGAATCGCCTTTCCGGCTTCCGCCACAGTTTCCCGGGAGGGCGTGCCCCTCCCGATGACTTGCCGCGGACTCTAAGGACGGCATATTCACGCGGCGTTGTCAGCGGATTAAGAAAGCGCAAAGATTGGGATACGTCCGTTTAACAAACGGGTCGATTGAGGATGCGCCCGGGGTGTGTAGAATCTCGGCGGCGCCGGACAGCGAACGGACCCCTCACCAATAACCTAATAGTGAATCGATGCTTAGATGAGGCGAGTCATGCAAAATAAGTCGAAAGGCCTGGCGCCGTGTTGGCGGGTGGGTGTTTGGGTTCTCGCGGGCCTGGGCCACTTTACGCAGAGCGCCCACGCCGCGCCGAAGAACGCCGATGGCGAACAGAAATCGCCTCTCGCGCGCATCGAGGCGCTGAATCCGCATCTCGTGGACGCCGAGATCCCGAACCTGTCGTTGAAAGTGGCGAGCCTGTCGAAGGACGCCTACTCGTTCTTCCGCGGAACGGCGGACCTCTTTTACGTGTGGACCAGGGAACCTTGCGCGGACTGGCTCGGCGCGAAGGATCAACAGGTCATTCTGCACGGCGATCCGCATCCGGGAAACACGGGGACCTTCGCCGCGCACCCGGACGGCGGCCCGCGGCTGGCGTACGCGCTGGTCGACTTTGACGAAGCGTTCGAGGGCCCCTTCGAGCTGGACCTGCTGCGCGCCATGACGAGCCTGCGGTTCGCGGCGGCGGAGAACGGTCTCTCGCTGTCGGAAGACGCCTGGCGCGGCGTGGCGGAAAAGCTCGTGGGGGGTTACCGCGAATTGTGGCGGGACATTCCGGCGAAAGACACCGACAGCTATCGTCAGCTCGAAGCGCTCAATCGGGCGAACGATCGCGTGCTCAATACGCCGATCGTGAAACGGCTGCTGGCAAAGGCCGAAAAGGACAGCGTTTCGGAATACGTCGACAAATACACCAAGGGAAAGCCGCCGACCCATTTCAGGAAACACCGTGGGAAGAAAAACAAGATCAAGGATGTGATGGTCCGCGTCACCCCTAAGGAACGCGACGCCGTCATGGCGGGATTTCGGGCGGCGGTCGATCGAATCACAAGGAAGAATCCCGAATCGATGCTTCCGGTTGAAACGGAACACGAATTCGGCCCCGACGTCAGGGTTCTCGACGTGGCGCGCTGGATCCGCCTGGGCAGCAGCGGGAGTCAGGGACTCCGGAAGTACCTCGTGCTGATTGAGCCGACCCACGCCTCGGATCATTGCCCGCGGATCTTTCAGCTCAAGGAAGAGCCGGCGTGCGCTGCGCGGCGCGCCGGAGTCTATGTCCCGCGGGAGGAGACGGACCGTGGGCAATGCGTCGCGATGTCAGGCGTCTGGCTGCAGCGGCGGCCGCAGCGCTTCGTGAGCTGGACGCAGGTTGACGGCGCACATTACCTCATGAAACCGAAGGACCCGTTCGGCAAGGAGCCGGACAACGACGACCTGCGGACACCGGAGGCGCTGGCGGACATGGCGGAACTGATGGGCCGTTTGCTCGCCCTCGGACACGCCCCGGCGGAATGCCTGTCGGACTCGACGGCGCTGCACGCCGCGATCATGCGCGACAGCCTCGTCGGCGAAATCGATTCGCGGTCGGCGGCGTGCTTTGACGCGCTGTCGAGGGACTTCGCGGCGTTTCAGAAGGACGACCGAGTGAAGGCGATGACGCGCAAGGCGGAGGCGTGGCTGGCGGAGAGGGAGTAGCTGCGCGGTTGGCGGCGGGAACGGATTCCCGTAGAGGCGTCTCGATGGATGGGCGCCAGAAGGGAATCTGGCGCCAGCAGACGGGACGAGAAAGGAATCTCGTACCAACTTAATGAGACAATCTCGTACCAGCGCAATGAGACGGGAATCTCGTTCCTGCGGTTTCTGTGCGGCGGCAACGTGATCGTCACCTGACCCTTTAGCGTTGCCCGCTTCTTGCCAGTTCGATCGGCATCCACTGAGAGAACTTCTTCGGGCTCTCGAAGACTTCGTCCATGCTGCGCCACGCGGCGATGTTGAGCCAGGCGAGCGCCCACCGGGCGAGGTCCCAGTTGAAATTGAACATCGCCTTCTTGGATTCAGTCAGGCATGCTTCCCAGGTCTTGGGTTTCCGGATGCCGGGCTTTTCAAACCAGATGCGCCATCGCTTCGTGTCCCATTTGGTCTTGTATCGCAGATTGGTTTTCCGCATTCCCTCAAGCACGAGCCCCGCATCCCGTTTGAAAACGCCAAGAGGGAATTCGATCAATGGCTGTGGAAATCCGGCCATGTAGCCGGGCTTGATCTTGGCGATGAGCTCCGCCTCGGCGTTCTCGTCCTGTGCCAGCGCGTGACGGAGGCAAACGTCGCGAATCGCATATGGCGCGTCCAGCTCTGCCGCGGGCGACTCGGCAAGCGGAGCGGTGATGCGCTTCGCCAACTCCATGTCGCCAGCGATGGCCGCTCCCATCCAGATTCTCTCAAGCGTAACGATGCTCTCGTGAGGAACCGATTCGTGCGGAATCACCTCTGCGTTCCGGTTCGCCGGATCCGCCTGCCGGTAATCATCAAGCTTCCTCTCGACTTCCTCTGCGCGGGCGCGTGCGGACTTCAGGTAGTGCTTCCGAATAGGCGTCGCGTCGCCTGTGACAATGTAGTAAAAGACGGGGGTCTTCACGGGATGCGGTTCTTTGAGGGAGTAGTAAAAATCGAGATACCAGTTGATCCACTCGATCCCCAGCACGTCCAGCATCGGCGTCATCCAGCGGCCCCTGATCACGGAGTTCATTGGCGTCTCTGCGAAATCCCGATGCTACGAGAACTAGGCTCCGTCTGGAAACTCGATTTTATTTGCAAGAGTGTCCGATGTCATAAGAAAATCAGTGATGAAAGGAGTTCATCATGATTCGACATCGGCTCACGGATGAGCAGTGGCGGTT
>Ga0116151_10006417_pt1 | contig 10016 bp, 8 predicted proteins | sample AD_UKC117_MetaG_FD_89893 | JGI IMG/M metagenome (GOLD analysis project Ga0116151, IMG submission 89893) | Active sludge microbial communities of municipal wastewater-treating anaerobic digesters from Hong Kong - AD_UKC117_MetaG | ecosystem: Engineered > Bioreactor > Anaerobic > Digestate... | reverse complement strand
CTTGCCGGCATAGCTGTCGGTCGCGCGGATGAGACGGTCGAGGATTCCCGGTTCGGAATAGGCGTGGCCGGCGCCTTCGATGAGGTGGAATTCCGCCTCCGGCCAAGCCCGGTGCAGCGCCCAGGCGAAGCGGGCCGGGCAGGGCATGTCGTAGCGGCCATGCACGATGGTGCCGGGGATGTGACGGATGCGCCCGACATCGCGCAGCAACTGGCCTTCGTCCATCCATCCTCCGTGGACGAAGTAATGGTTCTCGATGCGGGCGAAGGCGATGGCGTAGTCGGCGTCGCTGAAGACGTCGCTGGTGGAGGGTTCGGGCAGGAGCGTGATGGTCTGGCCTTCCCATTCGCTCCACGCGATGGCGGCCTCGGCCTGCGCCTTACGGTCGCTGCCGGTAAGGCGCTTGCGATAGGCGCCCATCATGTCCCCACGCTCGGCCTCCGGAATGGGGGCGAGGAAGCGCTCCCACTTGTCCGGGAACATTTCCGAGACACCGAACTGGTAGTACCAGTCGAGTTCGGGCTTCGTGAGCAGGTAGATGCCGCGCAGCACGATTTCAGACACGCGGTCGGGATGGGTCTCGGCATAGGCGAGCGCCAGCGTCGATCCCCACGAGCCGCCGAAGACGAGCCATGTGTCGACGCCGGCCATTTCGCGAAGGCGTTCGATGTCGGCGACGAGATGCCAGGTCGTGTTGGCCTCGAGCGAGGCATTGGGCGTGGACTTGCCGCAGCCGCGCTGGTCGAACAGGAGAATGTCGTAGAGCGCGGGATCGAACACGCGCCGGTGGCTCGGCGAGATGCCGCCGCCGGGGCCGCCATGCAGGAACACAGCCGGCTTCGCCCCCGGCGTGCCGCAGCGTTCCCAGTAGACGGAATGGCCGTCGCCGACATCGAGATGGCCCGAGGCATAAGGCTCGATTTCGGGATAGAGGGTGCGCAGGGTGGTCATGTCAGTGCGTCCGGGCAGAAGCGAGGTCGCGATAATCGACGAGCGCGCCGCTGCGTGTTTCCTCGGGGCCGACCAGCTTGATCAGCTCCGCGGCGACATCCTCAGCAGGCGGAAGGATCATCGGATCCTCGCCCGGCATGGCTTCGGCGCGCATGGCCGTGCGGGTGGCGCCCGGATTGAACAGGTTGACCCTGATCTTCAGGTTTTCGTTCTCGTCGGCCCAGCCGAGCACGAGGGCTTCGAGGCCGGCCTTGGACGCCTGGTAAGGCCCCCAGAAGGCGCGCGGCTTGCGCGCGACGCTGGAGCTGACGAACACGGCCCGCGGCGCTTCCGACCGGTTCAGAAGCGGGCTGAGCGTGCGGATCAGATTGAAATTGGCGGTGAGGTTCGTCGCGATGGTTTCCTCGAAACTGCGGGGGCCGGTGCTCTCCACCGGGCCGACGGAGCCGAGGACGCCGGCATTGGCGACGAGGCCGTCGAGCCGGCCGAATTTTTCCGCGATCACGGCGGCAAGCGTCTCGATGCCCTTGGTGTCCTTGATGTCCATCGGCACCAGCACCGCTTCGCTGCCGGCGGCGCGGATCTCGTCGTCCAGCTTTTCCAGCGCGGCTTTCGAGCGGGCTGTCGCGATCACGAGGTTACCCTCCCGGGCGAGCTGCAGTGCGGCGGCCCGGCCAATGCCGCGCGATGCGCCGGTGACGAGAATGATGCGGGGAGATGCTTTGGTCATGGCGCGCGTCTAGCGCAGCGCTCAGGCGTCGTCGAGCAGGGAGAGCTGATGCTCTTTGTCGCTTTCGTCGTGTTCCTTGTCGACCAGCGGTGTCGGATAGGCGCCGGTGAAGCAATGATCCGCGAATTGCGGGGCCATGGCGTTGCGCTGGGGCTCGCCGATCGCCTTGTAGAGGCCGGGCACCGACAGGAAGCCGAGCGAGTTGACCTTCAGCTCGCGCATCATCTCTTCATGGGTGTGGATGGCGGCGAAGAGTTCGGACTCGGCCGCCATGTCGATGCCGTAGAAGTCCGGATGAACGATAGGCGGGCTGGCCGAGCGGAAGTGGACTTCCTTCGCGCCGGCATCCTTCACCATCTGAACGATCTTCTTCGACGTGTTGCCGCGCACGATGGAGTCGTCCACCAGCACGACGCGCTTGCCGTCGAGCACGGCCTTGTTGGGGCTGTGCTTCTTGGAGATGGCGGTCTGGCGCCCGGTCTGGGTCGGCTGGATGAAGGTCCGCCCGACATAGTGGTTGCGGATGATGCCCATCTGGAACGGGATGCCGGAATGTTCCGAGAAACCGAGCGCGGCGGGTACGCCGGAATCCGGCACGGGCACCACGACGTCGGCTTCGCACGGTGTTTCGAGGGCCAGCTGGTGGCCCATGCGCCGGCGCACTTCGTAGATGGAGCGGCCCTGCACGATGCTGTCCGGGCGGGCGAAGTAGACATATTCGAACACGCAGGGGCTCGGCGGCCGCTGCTGTGCGAAGCGGTGCGATTCGATGCCCTTTTCCGAGATAACGACGATCTCGCCATTCTCGACTTCGCGCTCGAACTTCGCGCCGATGATGTCGAGCGCACAGGTTTCCGAAGCGAGTACCCAGGCTTCGCCGAGACGGCCCAGCACCAGCGGGCGCAGGCCCACCGGATCACGCGCGCCGATCAGCTTCTTGCCGGTCAGGCCGACAAGGGCGTAGCCGCCCTCGATCCTGGACAGCGCATCGACCAGCCGCTCAAGAAAATGCCCGCGACTGGAGCGGGCAACGAGGTGAAGGATGACTTCGGTGTCCATGGTGGACTGGAAAATGGCGCCGTCGCGCTCAAGATCGTGCCGGAGCTTTCGCGAATTGGTCAGGTTGCCATTGTGGGCAACGGCAAAGCCGCCGCCGGCAAGGTCGGCAAAGATCGGCTGGATGTTGCGAAGCATCGGCCGGCCCTGCGTGGAGTAGCGGTTGTGGCCGATGGCGGCATGGCCCGGCAGGCGGGTGCTGAGATTGCCGCCGAAGTGCTCGCCCACCATGCCCATGTGGCGTTCGGAGGGGAAGCGCTTGCCGTCGAAGCTGATGATGCCGCAGGCTTCCTGGCCGCGATGCTGCAGCGCGTGAAGGCCGAGGGCCGTCAGCAGGCTGGCTTCGTGATTGCCATAGATGCCGAAGACGCCGCACTCTTCGCGGGGCTTGTCGTCATCGTGATCAAAAAGGACCATACGACACGCGCCTCCTGCATGACAGACTTGCGACAGGGGCCTAATGCCCGGTTTCTTCCTCCTTGGGAAGGGACTCCTGCACGTCTTTTCCGACCTTTCCGGCCTCGACGTTCACATAATCGGCCATCTGGCGCAGCGGAGGATAGGTGACGCCGTTCTGGATGAAGCCCGGCACGCGGTTCTCATCCAGCACGAGCCCGAGAAGGACCACAAAGAAAACAAGGGCCACCAGCCCGCGCAGGATACCGAAGCCCGCGCCGGCAAAATGATCGAACATGCCGATGCCGTCGGCGCCCTGGATATTTTTCGAAAGCCGCTGCCCAAGCCAAGCAATGACAGCATAGACGATCAGAAAGGCCGAAATATTAAGAATCGCATACGTCACAATCGGAGGCCATTCCGGTGGGAGCAGCGCATTTAGGTCATCGAAAAAGAATCTGCCCGTAAAAATGGCCGCAGCCATTGCGCCGATGAAGGCGCCGAGGGTTGCCAGCTCTCTCAGGAAGCCGCGGGCGAAGCCCATAATGGCCGAAATCACAACGACCGCCAGGGCGATACCGTCGAAAGCTGTAATGGACTCAGGCATTCAGTGCGTCCGGCGCGAGCAACTCCACGAGCTCGATAAGCCGTTTAATCGGGGTAACGGTCAAGCCATCGACTGCGCTTGGCGACCCTTCTGGCACAAAGGCCCGCTCGAAGCCAAGCCGCTCCGCCTCCTTCAGGCGCTGTTCCATCCGCGCGACCGGGCGCACCGCGCCGGAGAGGGCGACTTCGCCGAAAAAGACGCTGCGCTGCGGGGCCGGCGCGCTGGACAGCGAGGTCAGCAGGGCCGCGGCGGCGGCGAGGTCTCCGGCAGGCTCCGAAATCCTGTAGCCGCCGGCGACCGAGAGATAGACGTCCATGCCCGCCAGCGTGATGCCGCACCGTGCTTCCAGCACGGCGAGCAGCATGGCGAGGCGTCCGCCATCCCAGCCGACCACACTGCGCCGCGGCGTGCCATAGGCGCTCTTGGCGACCAGGGCCTGCACTTCGGCGAGCACCGGGCGGGAGCCCTCCATCGCCGCGAACACGGCGGCGCCGCCCTCCGATTCGCCGTCAGAGCTGAGGAACAGGGCCGATGGCTCCTTCGCGGGGGCAAGGCCGTACTGGTGCATCTCGAAGATGCCGATCTCGTCAGTCGGGCCGAAGCGGTTCTTCACGGCGCGCAGGATGCGGAACTGGTGGCCGCGTTCGCCTTCGAAATAGAAGACCGCATCGACCATGTGCTCGACGACGCGCGGGCCGGCGATGGTGCCTTCCTTGGTGACGTGGCCGACGAGGACGAGCGCCGCGCCGGACTTCTTGGCCCAGCGGGTGAGCTCCTGCGCGCAAGCCCGCACCTGCGCGACCGAGCCGGGGGCGGCTTCGAGACTGTCGGACCAGAGCGTCTGGATCGAATCGATCACGACGAAATCCGGCCGGGTCTCCTTCAGGCCGGAGAGTATCTTGCGGAGGTCGGTCTCGGTGGCGAGCTGGACCGGGCTCTCGGCGACTTTCAGGCGCTTGGCGCGCTCCTGGATCTGGGCGGCGGCCTCCTCGCCGGAGACGTAGACGGTCTTCAGCCCGTTGCGGGCAAGCCGCGCGGCGACCTGCAGAAGCAGGGTCGACTTGCCGATGCCGGGGTCGCCCCCGATCAGCGTGGCAGACGACGGAACGATGCCGCCGCCGAACACACGGTCCAGTTCCTCGACGCCCATGACGATGCGGGCCGGGGCCTCGGTGTGGTCATTGAGGGCGACGAACTCCGTCTTGCCGGAGCGCTTCGTGCCGGTCTTCGGCGCGGCGAGGCCGCCCGGCACGGCGCCGACGGCTTCCTCGACAAGCGTGTTCCACTCGCCGCAACCATTGCACTTGCCGCTCCACTTGGAGTGCACCTCCCCGCAGGACTGGCAGACAAAGGCGGTGGTGAGCGTTTTGGCCATGAGCGATCGGGTCCGTTAGTCTGCTGCAAACTCAGGCGATTCTGGCTTGCGGATAAGCGCTGGAGAGCGCTTGGAACATAACATGAACAATCGGGCGGGTCACCTGCGCGGTGCAGCGGCGCCGGGACAGAGGTACGGCATCCCGGTTTACGCTTCCTTCGCCCGGATGTGCGAGCGTGCGGGGAGCTGGGAGGCGGCATGGGGCGGATCGAGCACATTCTGGCAACCGCGCCGCTGAAGGTGGCGGCAGGCTGGGTCCTGGCGTGGGCGAGCCTTGCCGCGGTGATGCCGGTGGATGCCGGCTACGACGTCCTGAACTACCATCTCTATATCGGCTGGGCGGCGGCGGAGGGACGGCTCGCCACGGACCTGATGCCGGCCGGCATGCATTCGTGGTTCAACCCGCTCTACAGCCTGTTCGTGGAAGCGCTGATCGACAGCCTGCCGGCGGCGGGTGTCAGCTTCGTGCTGGGAGCGATCCAGGCATTGGTGTTCATCGCACTCTACTGCCTCTGCCGGAGGGTGCTGGCTGCGGCCGGGTTCGACAGCCGGACGGGGGCGGCGCTGGTCGCGCTGGGAGGCTTCGTCAGTGCGTGGAACCTGCACATGCTGGCCTCCATACGGAACGACCACCTGACGGCGGGCGCATTCATTGCCGCGCTGCTGTTCATCGTCCGCCGGGATGGCGCGCCGGCAGGGTGGAAGGGCGCAGCCATGGGTGCCTTTGTTACCGGGCTTGCGGTCGGTCTGAAGCTACCCGGCATTATCTTTGTGGCGGGATTTGCAGCCGCCGTACTGGTCGCCGTTCCGGGATGGGCCGGGCGGGCGAAGGCCGTCGCGGCGGCGGGCGCCGCCGGCCTCGCCGGCATCCTGCTGACGGGCGGCTGGTGGTTCCATGTGATGTGGGAGCATTTCGGCAATCCTGTCTTCCCGATGGCGAACGGCCTTTTCCATGCGCCGCTGGGGCCCGACCGGAATTTCAGTGACACGCGCTACCTGCCGCGCGGGGCGCTGGATGTGCTGCTGTATCCGCTGATGGGGCCGTTCCGGCCGAACGAGTATCCGAGCCCGGCACTGCAGGATTTCCAGATCGGGCTCGCCTATGCCGGGTTTGCCGTCCTCGCCTTCCGCCTCTGGAAGGCGCGGGCCGGGCAGGCGGAGGCGCCGCCGCGCGCACTGCTGACAGTCGCGGCGGGGGCACTCGGCACGCTGGCGCTGTGGTTCGCGATGTTCGGGGTCGGACGGTATGCGCTGGGCGTGTGGATGCTGGGGCCGCTGCTGCTGGTTGCTGCGCTGTTCACGCTGAAGCCTGCCTGGGCGCAGGCGCCGCGCGCCGCGCTGTGGCTGGCGGCACTGGCGATCGCCTGTCTAAATTGCGGCCTGAGCGTGCAGGTGCGGCGCGCGCCCGTGGCCGATCCGCTGGGCGCCTATGTCCGGGTCGGGGCGCCGGAAGAGATCGACTTCGATCATGCGCTGGTAATTTTTGCGGGCGCCAATCCGAGCGCCTTTCTCGCCCGGGGCCTGCCGGGGACCGCCACCTATACCAGCCTGTTCCCGTCGGACTGGACGGCGCCGGCCGTTGACAAGTTTCGCCCGCTCATCCGTGAGCGGATCGACCAGGCGAGGGGTCCTGTGATCGCGGTGATCAATACGCGCTCGGACGTGGATCGCCTGATTGGGGGACTGCACACCTATTACGGGCTTGAGGTGAACCGCGCCGACTGCCGGACGATCCATACCAATTTCGAAGGGCCGGAGGTTGGCTGGATGGCTTGCCCGGCGCAGAGGCGTGCGCGGGCCTGAGCTCAGTCTCCGGCCGGTGTCTCGTCGCCGGCAGGCTGTTCCGCCGTCGCCGCCGCCGCCGCTGCATCCGCTGCGGCCTTCACATCTTCCGCCGTCTTGCCCATGCAGGCGAAGGGCGGCACGCCATCCGGCACCTTGCCGTCTGAGAGGCGCACCGCGCGGGCGGGGCCCCGCGCATTGCCGGCGGTGAAGGCGAAGGTCCCGTCCAGCACGTCGACATTGCGCTGGTAGAAGGGAATGTAGCCGGAGAACAGCCGTTTCGACAGGGTGGGATGGAACTCGAACCGCCCGGTCGAGGCGCGTTTGGCCCCTTCGAATCGGCCGGTAAGGGAGACCGAATTGATCTCCTTGGTGCCGACGAGGCGGACGGGGTAGCGCGCCGAGGAGGGGATGGATGCGAACGCCTCTTCGATCTTTTCGCCATCCCCGACGACCGGAGCGGAGAGCGGGTCGTCCGACAGGAACACGCGCCAGGCGAGCTGCAGGCCTTCATAGCTGTGGAAGTCCGTCTGCTCCGTACACGTATCGATCTGCCATTCGCCGTCGAGACGGAACTTCTCGTATTGCAGCCAGCTGGTGAAGGCGATCGAGACGGCCGTGAAGGCCACCGATACATATTTGATGAATTCCATCATGGCGCGTCTCCCCTCGTGCCAGTGGTGAGATTAACGTCCAACGAGCGGCGCGTCATCCGGGAATGTGGGATAGCATTCCCTGGCATGGCTTCCGGATGTCGTCATCCCGGCTGAAGCGCAGCGGAGAGCCGGGACCCAGGGCGGCACGCTCAGTTCCGCTTGATCCTGGGTCCCGGATATTTGCTTCGCAAATTCCGGGATGACGTAGCAATAGAGATGAGTCCGGCGTCAGATCGCCGGCTGGATCGGGCCTTCGGCGCGGCCGTGGACGAACTGGTCGACATAGGGGTTGCCGCTATGGTCGACGTCTGCCGCCCGGCCGCGCCAGATGATGCGGCCTTCGAACAGCATGGCGATGTCGTCGGCGATCTTGCGTGCCGACGGCATGTCGTGGGTGATCGTCACGGCGGCGGCGCCGAGGCCGCGCACCTGTTCGAGGATCAGGTCGTTGATGGCGTCCGCCGTGATCGGGTCGAGGCCGGTGGTCGGCTCGTCGAAGAAGATCAGGTCCGGCTCCGAGATGATTGAGCGGGCGAGCGAGACGCGCTTCTGCATGCCGCCGGAAATCTCGGCCGGGTAGAGGCCTGCCACGTCCGGGCCGAGGCGCACCTTGCGCAGCGTCTCGATGGCGCGCTCCTTTGCCGAGCTTCGCGACAGGCCGTCGGAATTCAGCAGGCGGAAGGCCACGTTTTCCCAGACGGTAAGCGAGTCGAACAGTGCGCCGGCCTGGAACAGCATGCCGATCCGGTCGCGCATATTGTTGCGCGCGGCGCCCCGCGCCTTTGTCACGTCCTTGCCGTTGAAGAAGATCCTGCCGGAATCGGGCGTCATCAGGCCGAGGGCGTTCTTCAGCATGACGGACTTGCCGGAGCCCGAGCCGCCGATGATCACGACACTCTCGCCGGGCTGCACCTCAAGGTCCACGCCGCGGAGGACGTGGTTCTTGCCGAAGCTCTTCTCGACATTCTGCAGGCGGAGGATAGGCGTGCTCAAAAGCCGATCTCCACGAACAGGGTGGACAGGACATAGTTGAAGGCAAGCACCAGCACGGCGGCGCCGACCATGGAGAGGGTCGCGGCGCGGCCGACGCCGGTGGCGCCGGCTTCGGACCTGTCGCCCTGGTAGCAGCCCATCAGCGCGATCACCGCGCCGAACACCACGGCCTTGATCAGGCCGGTGATGACGTCGTTCCGGGTGACGAAGTCCAGCGTGTTGCGGAGATAGACCGTGGAGTCGAAGTGCAGCGCCCAGACGCTGACCAGCCAGCCGCCCATGACGCCGATGATGTCCGCGACGACGACCAGCAGCGGCAGGGTGATGATCGCGGCGAGGAAGCGCGGGGCGTAGAGATAGCGGTAGGGCGACGCGGACAGCGTTTCGAGCGCGTCGATCTGTTCGGTGACGCGCATGGCACCGATCTCGGCTGAAATGCCGGCGGAGACGCGGCCCGCCAGCATCAGGCCGGTGATCACAGCGCCGAGCTCCCGCGTGATGCCGAGCACCACGATGTTCGGCACGAACTGTTCGGCGCCATAGCGGCTGCCGCCCTCATAGATGTTGAGGGCAAGCGCGGCGCCGATGAACACAGCGGACAGGCCCACGACGGGCAGGGAATAGAAGCCGATCCGCACAATCTGCCGCCCGATTTCGGACGGGTACCAGCGCGGGCTGAAGGCGGCGCCCTTCACCTTGGCGGCAAACACGGTCAGCCGGCCGATCTCGGCGAAGAAGCCGAGCGCGGCTGCGCCGATCCAGGCCAGCGGATTGGGAAATCCCCGCTTATTGGTAGACACGTTCGACACGCGATCCCAGTCCTGTCAGCAATTCGTAGCCGAGCGTACCCGCCCGCGCAGCCTGTTCCTCGAGTTTGGCATGGCTTCCGAGGAATTCAACGCGGGTGCCTGCTTTTGCCGCCCGCTGTGCTTTCGATACATCAAGCGTAATGAGGTCCATGGAAATCCGGCCGACGACCGGGCAGGGCACGCCGTCGACCCAGCCGGTTAGCTTGTTGGAGGCCGCGCGCAACATGCCGTCGGCATAGCCGAGGCCGACCGTGGCGAGCGTCATGTCTTCCGGCACGGTGAAGGTGGCGCCATAGCCGACCGTTTCGCCGGCCTTGGCCTTGAAGACGCTGAGGATTTCAGCCTGCAGCGTCACCGCGTGGCGCAGTTTCACCTTCTGGGGCGGCACCGAGCCGCCATACAGGGCGATGCCGGGGCGGGTGAGGTCGTGCGCATAGGCCTTGCCGAGATAGCACCCGGCCGAATTGCACAGGCTGGCGGGCGTGTCGGGGAAGGCGGAGGTGATCGGGTCGAAGGCCCGGAGCTGGGCGGCATTGAGCGCGTGGTCCGGCTCGTCGGCGCAGGCGAGATGGCTCATCACCAACACCGGGGCGAGCTTGCGCAGCGCCTCGCCCGCGGTTTCGAGAATGTCCGGCTTCAGGCCCAGCCGGTTCATGCCGGT
>Ga0116151_10006416_pt1 | contig 10017 bp, 6 predicted proteins | sample AD_UKC117_MetaG_FD_89893 | JGI IMG/M metagenome (GOLD analysis project Ga0116151, IMG submission 89893) | Active sludge microbial communities of municipal wastewater-treating anaerobic digesters from Hong Kong - AD_UKC117_MetaG | ecosystem: Engineered > Bioreactor > Anaerobic > Digestate... | reverse complement strand
GTTCTCCGTGGTCCACGGCGTGCGAATGTGCTGCTCTTTGACCTCCCGGCCGAAGCAGCCCGGGGCCTCACGCCATCCGCTGTCATCGAAGTCGCTCCGTTCCCAGCCAGCCGCGGGTTTCTCCAGCGTGTAGCGCCAGGTGACCGCTTCACCGGCTGCCGACGGAGAGAGCACCGTCACCCGCGGCGGCTTCGCGTAGAGCGGCGCGTGCAGGCGCTCGAGCCGGTCCTCGGCCATCTTGATCACCTGGCGGTCGTACGTCAGCAGGCCGTTGACTTCGATCTCCACGTCGGTGATCTGCGTGTAGACGGCTGCGGACAGGCCGAGCCCCTCCAACACCGGAATCTGCTCGACCAGCTCGGCGTACGCCTGCGTGAGCGCAGCCCGGTCGTCGTACGAGCGATAGCCCCAGTTCTTCTTCTCCTGCCAGGTGTGGCCCTCCACCGGCAGCCCCAGGCCGCCAAACTCGCCGAGGACAGCCGCGCGCTTCTCCTCGCGCGGCGGGGCCTCCGGACCGGGGTAGCTGTGGATATCCCGCACGTCGCCGACGCCGCGATCGTGCCAGCCACTGGCTGCGTTGATCAGGCGGGAGGGATCGTACTCCTTGGCCCAGGCGGTGAACTTCTGCGTGTCATGCTGGCCCCAGCCCTCGTTGAAGATCACCCACATCACGATCGCGGGGTGGTCGTACAACGCGTCGATCATCGCGCGCAGCTCCGTCTGGAACTGGGTGGCCATGTCGACGGGCATCTCGACCGGTTCGTACTCGTTCGGCCGGAAACCGCTGGGCATGTCCTGCCACACGAGCAGGCCGAGCTTGTCGCACCAGTAGTACCAGCGCGCCGGCTCGACCTTCACGTGCTTGCGGGTCATGTTGAAACCGAGGCGCTTGGTAATCTCGATATCGAAGCGCAGCGCCTCGTCGGTAGGGGCGGTGTAGATGCCATCGGGCCAGAAGCCCTGATCGAGCGGGCCGAACTCAAAGAGCGGCTGATTGTTGAGCATTAACCGCAGGACGTCTTGGTCGTCCTTGCCGGTGCTGATTTTCCGCATACCGAAATAGCCGCGCACCTCGTCGACGGTCTTTCCGTCTTCCACGATTCGCGCCTGGTAGTCGTACAGGTAGGGATCATCGGGCGACCACAGGTGCGGGAGGGGGATCGCAATCACCAGCTCGTCGCCGACCTTGCCAGCCGCCTTGCCCACCTCCGTGCCGCCCGCGAGCGCAACCACCGCGCAGTGCATGGAAGCGGCTGACGCGTTCCCGTCCACCTGCACCTTCAGCGCCTGGGCATCGATGTCGGGGGTGAGGCGCACGTGCGTGATATGCCGCGCGGGCATCGCCTCGATCCAGACGGTCTGCCAGATACCGGTCGTCGGCGTGTACCAGATGACCTTCGGGTCGAGCGTCTGCTTGCCGCGTGGCTGGGCGGCGTGTTGCGACGGATCCCAGACCGACAGGACCAGTTCGTTGGCAGCGCCCGCCTTCAGCGCCTTCGTGATGTCGAAGCTGAACGGCGTGTAGCCGCCGCGGTGAACGCCGAGTTCGACACCGTTGACCCAGCAGCGTGCCTCCCAGTCGACGGCGCCGAAGTGCAGCAGGACATGGGCGTCGCCCCAGTCTTTCGGGATTTGGAACATGCGGCGGTACCACAGGCGCTCGTCGGGCTTGACCGCGCGTCCCACGCCGGAGAGCGCCGACTCGATCGCGAACGGCACGAGAATCTCGCCGTCGAACTTCGCGGGTTGCGCCGCATCCGCCGGTCGAATGGCGTATTCCCACATGCCATTGAGGTTCTGCCAAGCGTCACGCGTCATCTGCGGGCGCGGGTACTCGGGCAAGGGAGCGGCTGGATCGACGTCCTGGCTCCACGGCGTAGCGAGACGCAGGTTCGCGGGCTTGTACTCCGCCCGCACCAGTGCGGGCACCGCGCCGGCGAGTACGACTGCAAGGATGATCTCGCGATCTCGGGGGAATCCGGCAGGCCGCCGCGCTATGCCGCGCATCATGGCTGGTCTCCTCGCAGAGGGAGTGGGGGCTCAGCTTGTCCAACGCCGTTTCGATTGCGTCCGTGCAATGAGCCGAAGCGTGATCATGTTGCGCATCGGTAACCGGCGGTCAAGCCGGATTCCGGATCCCATCAGCCACTGAACGAGGAGGGGCGGAGGCTAAAATGTGGGTATGTCCAACTTCAGGAAGTCACACGCGACCGTGAGCGACACTCAGGTCAGACACACCGAGGCGGTCATGACGATGGCGTACTCGCCCGATAACAAGCGGCTGGCGACAGGCGGGTACGACCGCGTCGTGCGCATCTGGGATCCCACGGACGGCGAGGAGATCCTTCCGCTGACGGGCCACACCGGCTACGTCCACGACCTGAAGTGGAGCCCCGACGGCACCTTCCTCCTCAGCGCCTCCGGCGACCACACCCTCCGCATCTGGGACGCCAGCACCTCCGGAGCCGCCGGCTCCAGCCTGAGACGCCGAATTGATCAGCCCGTCCCATCACCCGGAAAGCCCGACGATCCCCGTCGTCGTGCCCATGCACCGACGCACACATCACCCCAACGGCCCACGCCCGCGGGCGGACGTCGCTGAAGGACAAGCCCGACAGACTGGCCGAGTTGGACTTGCTTGGGCAGGAACGCGAGCTGATGTACAAGACGATGGTGCTGACCGGCCTGCGCAAGGGGGAACTGGCCAGCCTGACCGTCGGCCAAGTGTATCTCGATGCCGAGCCACCGTTCGCGGAGCTACTGGCGAAGGACGAAAAAGCCGGCCGCGGGGCTACGATCCCGCTGCGGGCGGACTTGGTGGACAATCTTCGCGACTACCTCGCCCGGCGCTTGAAATTGGACCAGAAGAACGCGTCGCATGCTGGTGAGGCAGTGCCGATCGCATTGCCGGCAAGCACCAGGTTGTTCACGGTTCCGAGGGACTTCATCAAGATTTTCGACCGCGACCTTTCCGCAGCCGGCATCGCCAAACGGGATGAACGCGACCGCGTGGTGGACATCCACGCGTTGCGGCACACCTTCGGCACGCACCTCAGCAAGGCCGGCGTCACCCCGCGTGTCGCCATGGCCGCCATGCGGCACTCGTCGCTGGAGCTCACCATGAACATCTACACCGACCCAGCCCTGCTCGACGTGGCCGGCGCCGTCGAGGCATTGCCCCGATTTGGGACCGGGCGGGTCTCGAGCAGGGCCCCAGCACTCGCAACCACCTCAGCAGACTGATCAAGTCCCCCAAGTCTTGCGAAAGTTAGCGAGACCCTCTGCCGGCGGAAATCGAGGATTCAAGTTTTCGAGCACTGACTCTATCGCGCCCGGCTGCGCACCAAGTAGCGCATCCGGAGGTACTCGTCTCGAAACGTCAGCCGCCCGCAGCACTTGCGCAGTTTGTTCAGCATTCTGTTGTGGCACGCGCCCAGCCGCCTCCCACTCCCACAGGGACATGCCGCGCGGTTGGCTTTGCGCTTCTGCAGCGAGGCCTGCAGCAACATGCCCATGCACTGCTCGTCGGTTGTAACGCCGAACAGCTTTTTCAAGTCTGCGAGAATCCCTTTGTCGCCGTGATCCAGTTCGTCGAACGGAAGCCTCCCATGCTTCTGCAGGTACGAATACCCGTAGAGGTACGGCACCACGCACATTTCGACGAACTCGAGCAGCGTCGGGGTCTGGCCGACTGCCATGCGCAGGCGAATCGTCGACCCTAGGCAGAGCGTATCCTTGGCGTTCTTGTGAAAATTCGGAGGTATCCGCTTGCCGCATTCCCACACCTGCGGCAACTCGCGGGGGTACCGGGAGGAAATCTCAATCCGGACCGAATACTCATCCGTGAGTGGTTCCTCGCTGCGGCGCTCGACGGTGAACGCCAGCTCACCGGCGATCGTCGCCCCATTACCATCATGCGGTGCGAGGGCGAGCCCGCGATATTTCGCAAGCACGGCATCGACGCCCCACGCATCATACTGCCGTTCAAAAGTATCACGCACGGTCGGACCAGGGTTGCGGCCCCGAGCTAATGTGGATTCGCGGCGCGGCGGCGATCACTGCAGCCGGCACAACACCGAAGCAAATGAGCGAATCCTCGTCGATCGAAACGTCGAAGGCGCGCTTGATGAACTTGCTGTGCTCGCCCGGACCCTCCGGATCGGCGAGACGCTCGATGTCCTGCGCGACACGCTTGTGCCAAGTCCAGAAGTTCCGCTCGAGGCGCGGATCATTCTTCCACTTGTCAGTGAAGTCCTCATGAGGATTTACAGGATTAGGAATTCGCGGTTCCTGCGCTCGCACCAAGCTCGGCATGGCATTTACGATGTCGACCAGCGCTTGATACAGATCCGTCTGGCCGCGGTAGGCGCGTGCGGCGAGCGTCGTGATGATGATCGAGATTGGCCTCAGGTCGCAATTATCTTTGAACATCACGTCGCGATGTCGTTTGAGCAATTGAATCACGCGCTGCAGGATTGTCTTGCATTCATGCATGGGTACATCCTGGATCGACGCGTAATGGCCCTGCTTGACCAGAAAGTCTGCGTGACGCATCTTGCCCAGCCGCATCCGCTTCTCAAACCACTGGGCAAACCCCTCCGGGTTGCTCTGCGGCCAATCCGTGCTTTGCACCGTATAGTTGGGGTGGTCTTTGTCGGTTATGGCGATGGCGCTCACCGCCTCGTCATCGGCCACGCCGGCCTTCAGTAGCGCCTGCTTGACGAACTCGTCGTTGGGGATCGCCGGCAGGACATCCAGATGAAAGCTGACCTTATCTGCATAGGGCAGACGCCAACAGCGTTTCCGTTCCTCCACGTCCGCCTTCAGATTGTTGGCCTGGGCGTACGCCTTCACGTCATCGCCGATTAGGCGCTTCAATCGCTCCTGCGTGGTGTCGCCCTTGGTCATGAGTACGTGGCAGACCAAATCCAGATCATAGTCGTGGTGCTCGAACACCGGACGCGTCGGCGTGCCCAGCCGAAATGACCCCTGCGGGAGTACGTCAGGTTCTAGCTCCGCCACCGGTGAGCCGTCGCGATGAAACCACCGGCCCAGCGATTCATATCGCTCGATGGCCAACTTGTAGTGCGACGGGGGCACGTCGATTGAATCGACCAGCGCCTCCAGCACCTGGTTCATGAATGCTGCCTTGTCCATCACTGTTTTTCTCCGAAAGGAATCTGAATCGCGGGGATGAACCCCCCAAGTTCGTTCACCTGATCATAAACGTGCCAAAGCAGGTCGGCCTTGGGCATGCGCACGCGGCCCAGCTCCACACACACCGACACCGGCGCCGCCGGGAACACGTGGAGCGTCGCTTCCTGGCCATGATGTTTCTTGATGCGGTCCATGAGCGGGCGGATCATTTGGCGGAAGCGCTGCAACTGTTCGCGCGACCGCAGCAAGTCGTTGTGCGGCTCTTCAACGGTGACGCGCCAGATTGCGACGTCATTGCCGAGCACCTTGTGGATGCGATCGTCGGTAACCGTCGCGCTCAGGGCGAGTACCAGGGCCGGTCTTCCAGTCTTCTCCGCCGGTGCCTCGACGATGAACTCCAGCGGGCTGTCGCCTTCCCATTGCCAGCCCTTGGGCTCCTTCTTGAGTTGAAAAACGTCTACGTCCGGCAGGTCGGTCATCAGCGAACCGAGCAGCATCAGCAGCGGTTGCGGGGCCAGCGCGAATACCGACAGGTGCCCGATATCGCCCGCGGCCAAGCGCTCACGCACCTGGCGTTCGTACTTGCCGATCACCTGCTGCGCCTGCAGGCCCCAATAGTCCGCCGCGTTATCCCGCAGCGAGCAGTTGTTCATCCCCAGCTCAATGGGCCGGTCTTCCGCGGGGTATCGCTCCGGAAACAGGTGCTGCTCCGTCGCTTTGCGTGAGAGAGGAGAGTTGTGCTCGCCGATGTTGGCGCCGTAGAGGACGACGTGCGATTTACGGCTGGGGTCGATCCCGGTAACGCGCTCGATGCGGGCCTCGTGCTCGGCCTTCATCTCCTGCAGTAGTGCATCGGTGTAGCGGCCGCCGTCCGGCTGATTATCGATCTTCTGGTGGCACTCGTGGCAAACGAGCATTAAGTTGGCCAGGTCGTTGAGTTCGTCCTTGGTCAGCTCGGCGTTGTGCCGCGGCCCACCAACTCCCACGGCGTAGATGTGGGCCTTTTGGGCGATGTTTACGTCTTCGTTCGTCACCGACGACTTCCACAACGGCTTGTTGCAGCCGCGGAATTCGCAGCGGCCGGCGGCCTTGCCCCAGAGCATACGCTGCACCGGGTCCGGTACGTCCTCGCGATTCACTTTTCTGGGCATCTCGGTATCCCTCCAGCGGCCATCAAAGTGATCAGCGGCACGGCGTCACCGTGACGACCATGTCGCGCCCCGCGCGGACCGTGGCGCGCGGGCGCTCTCTGCGAAAATTCACAGGCCGCGAACCACCCGTGACGTTTTCACAGGCGTTGCTTCGTGCAACCGGATCATCGCGAACCGGTCGCGTTTGTTTTCCCCTCCTGGATTCCCGACAGAAGCGTTGCGGCTTGGGCGGGTGTCATCAGTCAGTTGTGCTTGCGGGTCCGACCAAATTGGCCGCGCATTCGGACCGGCGTGTGGCAGGACGCCCTTCACGCTCCGTGCCGCGCCAATTTTCCGCGCATTCGCGGGCGCTGTAATGACAACCGGGTTTTCACTTCGCGGCGCCCTTGGCCGCGCCTGCCAGGATGACAGCGCCGCTGCCATTTCGGCATGTGGATGTGCTCCTCGCATGATTTCAGGCGCGCATCGCGGGTGACGTGAGATTGGGATTATTAAGATCTCGCAAAGACGTGCGCTGGCGGGCCGAAGTGGAGGATCATAAGGCACGCGCGCTGATCACTAAGAGTTTTGGTAGTTCAGCTGCACGCCGCGCGCGGACACACAAATTTCGCCTGCGGCTGATCCGCCCGCCAACGTGCTGCGGCACGAGCGACTGGGTGGCCAGTGTCCGCTCGGCATGGTACAGATCACCGGTGATCGGCGGTCGAGGGCCTCGCTCGCTGAGCGCTTGCACGAATCCTTGCACGTCAAAGTCGGGAACTGGTACGAATCTTTGCGCGGAAGGCAGTCCGGCGGAGTCATCCGCTGGCAAGACGTGGCAAAACGACGGCCGAAAACCGGGCTCGGCCGGGTGACGTAACTCGCGACGGGGTAAAACGATAGACGCCTCTGGTCAACCGCTGTCAACCAGAGGCATCCGTTGTCAAATCAGCGGGCGATCGGATTCGAACCGACGACGTCCAGCTTGGGAAGCTGGCATTCTACCACTGAATTACGCCCGCATTTCGTAAACCGTTTATTTTCACCGGCTTACATTCGCTCGGTTTTGTTCCTGCGGCGAATATTTTACAGATTATTTTACATCGCCGTCGGCTTCAAAACCGAACGACGTAGGATACCACGTCTGCCGGTGGTGGCAAGGATGTTCTGCTGTCTTGGCAATAGAGCCCTGGCGCAGTAGGCTGACGCGATGCGGTCACGAAGCCGCCCCATCTTGGGGCATTGCACTCGTCGAGACACAATATGCTGTGGTGATATGCGTCTATGCGACTAAGGGAAGATTCATCTGCTGATAAACTCCGGGGCGGGTTCTATACGCCTGCGCCAATCGTCAAGGCGTGCTACGACCGGCTTTGGAATCTGCTGCCCGACAAGAGCAGGTTGCGTATCCTCGAACCGTCGGCTGGTGACGGCGCATTCATCCGCCATTTCCCCGGAAACGAACGCAGGCAACATGCGACGATTCAAGCGGTGGAGTTGCTTGAGTCCGAGGCGCAGAAGTGCCGCGCCGAACTTCGCACTGCCGGAATCAAAGGAAAGGTAGTCGCCGACAGTTTCTTTCGGTGGGTGGTCACGTCGCCCGGCTCCTTTGACGCAGTGGTTGGAAATCCTCCATTCGTAAGATACCAGTTCATACCTAAGTCCGACCGCGAACTCGCGGAACATCTCGTTTCGACTCATGGTCAAACACTTGATGGAGTTTCCAATCTATGGATTCCGATCACGCTCCTAAGCGTCCAACTTCTCAAAACCGGCGGCGCGTTTTCATTCGTGATTCCGGGCGAGTTCTTATGCACCAAGTCAGGCAAACTCATTCGCTCTGAACTGATTCGTCACTTTGCTAACCTGCGGGTTGACTTCTATCCTCGCGGCTCGTTTCCCCGCATTCTCCAGGACGTGACCGTAGTCAGCGGGCAGCGCGACATCGCAGTCAAGCAGGTGCGCGACGTTGTTTTTCGCGATCATGGTCACGGGCAGCCCCGCGAATGGACTCACGCTATTACGGATACGGGTGAATCATGGACTCGCTATCTGCTCACGAATCAAGAATGGGAGGCGTATTCAAGATCGCTCAGCCACCCTTCCGTCTCGCGGCTCGGCGACTTGGCGACGATAAGCGTCTCTATCGTTACCGGCGCGAATCCGTTCTTTACGGTAAACGAGACAACGAAGCGCGAGTTTGAACTGGATCGCTGGTCGAGACCGCTGTTAGCCCGAACGGTAGACAGCCCTGGCATTGTATTCTCCAAGCGCGACCACACCAGTGCGATCAAGCGGGATCGCATCGGATGGATTCTTGATTTTGCGCCTGATCGTCCTGATCCAACTTCGTTCAAGTTGCCATCTCGCTATCTCGCCATGGGTGAATCACAGGAATTGCCGAAGCGATATAAGTGTCGCATTCGCGAGCCGTGGTATGTAGTCCCCAACTTTCAGTTTGGCGACCTTATGCTCTCCAAGCGCGCCCATCGTTTTCATCGGCTGATTCTGAATTCTGCAAGCGTCTTCACCACCGATACGGTCTACCGTGGAAAAATGAAACCCGGCAAGAAACGACTGCTTCGTCATCTCGTTGCAGGTTTTCATAACTCACTGACACTACTATCGACGGAGTTAGAAGGACGGACTTATGGTGGGGGCGTCTTGGAACTCGTGCCATCGGAAATCGCAAGGGTAGTCGTTCCAGTCGAGAAGATGAGCGATCATCTTTCGACGCTCGATACAGTCTGCCGCGAGTCAGGCGGACAACAAGACGCCGACGACAGACTGCTGCACGCGACTGACCGAATTCTCTCTAACGTGCGGCCTGATTACAATGAACTGTTGCCGCATCTTCGGTCGGCCCACGAGCGATTGCGGGAACGACGGTTCGCGGGTTAGTTCTACGGTGCCCAGTCCGGCTCATCGGGTTGGACAGTCAATGTAAACCGACCATCCTCACTTCTTTCGATTACGATCCAGTGACCCACATACGACTTCTCGCGCAAAAGCTTGCGAATCTCGGCTCCCCAATAAAGCACGGATGCGTGATTTGCCTGCCCTGACTCCCGGTGCGGTGCGTGAGATACTTCCAGTGTTCTACTTCCCAAGTGATTCCCGTTTATTCGGACATCGAAATCCACTTGAGCCGATTCAACCGGGTTACCATTGATGTCAGTCGATTTCGTCCAATCTGCGTTATCGAATAGCACCGTCCTAAAGAACGTCAAGAACTCGATGTCGTGGCGAGCCTTTGTTAGCCGGATATTACCGATTTCGTGACCTTTGTTTCGGAGCGCATCCGTAGCGCTCATCTTCTTGCACCAACGCTGGACAACAACAACTTCTCCGGCTCCTGTCGGCTCTTCCGTTTCTGGGGGCTCGGTCACTCCTGCCGGAATTCCCTCACCAGCCGCAACTGCGCGACGTGGTCTTCGTCTTCGGCGGGACGGTCGCCAAGTTGGCGTTCGAATGCCACCGGCCGCGTCACCAGACGTACCAGTGCCATCGCCCGTTCCCGTTCTCGCGGCAGGCTCGGAAATCAACCTTGCGGCAATCAGAGCGTCGATGTCGGCAGTGCCTCGAATACGGAATACGGCGTCTTCGTCGAGCGAGTGCCATCGTTCGATTGAAGACGCTATTTCGGACAGGGTGTCGGCGCTGTCTCCGTCTCGCGTATCCATGATGACGCCCGCTTCGACGTTGAGCCCCATACCGGCGACCGTTAGGT
>Ga0116151_10006415_pt1 | contig 10017 bp, 8 predicted proteins | sample AD_UKC117_MetaG_FD_89893 | JGI IMG/M metagenome (GOLD analysis project Ga0116151, IMG submission 89893) | Active sludge microbial communities of municipal wastewater-treating anaerobic digesters from Hong Kong - AD_UKC117_MetaG | ecosystem: Engineered > Bioreactor > Anaerobic > Digestate... | reverse complement strand
TCCATTCTCGGGGAAAATGGTCCTTACGATCTGATTGTCGCAAACATTCTTGCCGGACCGTTAATAGATATGGCCCCTGAAATTATTTCAAATCTTGGCAAGAACGCCTACCTGCTTCTTTCCGGACTATTAAAGGAGCAGGAAGATGCTGTTCTGGAAACTTATGAAAGCAGAAATATGAAGCTGCTGAGAACATACCCGATTAAAGAATGGCAGACATTGCTTCTGCAAAAGTCATGAGACAGCTGTACGGTAGCGGTATCGCTACCGTTTAATTGTCCTTAAGAAGCAGCTTTGACAAATAAATCATTATCGTTGCTGGCGACAAGAGCATCAGCAGAATTTGCAGTCACATACCCTTTATCATTTAAAAGATCCATGAAATCATACTCGTCTGCACTCGCTTTAACAAAGTCAGTTATCGGCGCAAAAAAGCTCTCAAAATTATCGAAAATTGATGTTTCATTGTGATCTGTTTCAGGGACATAATCATACTCCTTCAACAGATCCATGAAGCTATAAGTTGTTAGAAATTTAGTCATTGATCTATCCTTAAATCTGCTGAATTTATTTTTGTGGAAATGCTCTTCACTTCCATAAATTAACTATAATTGTAGCCCTACCCCCAGATCAATAGGGGCCGGAACACCTTATCTCATAATAAATACGGCTTATCGCATTTGGAGGTTTTTAGAAGAAAAATTTTTGAAAAAAATGGGAAAGGAAAGCTTTTGTGGCAGTAATAACACTGCCACAAAAGATCAAATTAAGACGCAATTTTTTCGATTTTGCTGTTATCGTTTACGTATGATTTAGTCCAGTTGTCGTTGACTGGAACATATCCTTTGTCACCGAGAAGAGACATAAAGTCATAGTCTTCGGTTTTGTTTTTAATCAAGTCAGTAAAATATTCAACAAGTGCTGAAACATTTTCTGGAAATTCGATTGCGCTTTTTTCTGCTTCAGGAACATAATTATAATCCTTCAACAGGTCCATGAAGCTGTATGTTTTTAATACGTTTATCATTGATCTATCCTTAAATCTGCTGAATTTAATTCATTAAGGGTGCTCATCACCCTTGTGTCAGAGTGGATATATATATTCGCATACCAAATGAGTAGAAGGATAAAAGGATCGACAGCCATGCAATTTATGCATATCTAAATCATGCTTAGCCATTCATCCTCAGAAAGGACAGTAATACCAAGGTCCGATGCTTTTTTGAGCTTTGATCCTGCACCGGGACCAGCAACAACAATATCTGTTTTACTGGAAACGGAACTAGAAACTTTTGCGCCAAGACTTTCTGCGGAAGCCTTTGCCTCCTGCCGGCTTAATTTCTCCAGTTTTCCTGTAAAAACAATAATTTTACCTGCAACATTGGCGTTCCCGGTTTCCGGCGGCAGAAACTCTTCAACTTTAACCTGTTCCAGAAGTTCATTGACGACGTCCATATTGTGTGGTTCAGCAAAAAAATCAATGATGGCATCGGCAACTTTCTCACCAATTCCATCAATTGCCAGCAGGGAGGCATAGGAATCGCTGGTTTTATCCTGGGCCTCAATCATATTGCCTATGAAATTGTCAATATTCAGATAATTCAGGCACATTAGCCGGGCATTTTGCTGACCAAGATGCCTTATGCCCAGTGAAAATAAAAACCTGTCCATTGATATTGTCCGCCTGATATTAATAGCGGTCCAAAGATTTGAAACTGAAAGATCCCCCCAACCATCGCGATTTTTTAATGAGGTGAGCGGCTCTGCTTCATCGCGTTGTTGCAGTCGGAATATATCAGCCGGACTTTCAATCATCCCTTCCTTAAAGAAAAATTCGATCTGCTTATTGCCCAGCCCATCTATATCAAAGGCATTTCTGGAAACAAAATGCCGAAGCCGTTCTATGCGCTGCGCAGGACAGATAAGACCGCCAGAACAGCGCCAGACCACATCATCACCTTCACGAACGAGATGACTGCCACAGGACGGGCATTGATCTGGAAAGACTATGTCAGGATTTTCCGGATTTGTTTCTGCCACGCCAATAATCTGCGGAATAACATCTCCGGCCCTTTGAACAATGACCCGATCCCCTAAACGAATATTTAGGCGCTTGATTTCGTCAGCATTATGTAGTGTGGCATTTGAAACAACAACGCCGCCAACCGTAATGGGTTCAAGCCGCGCAACAGGAGTAATGGCCCCGGTTCTGCCAACCTGAAAATCAACATCGTTTAATATTGTCTGCGCTTTTTCAGCCGGGAATTTATGCGCAATCGCCCAACGTGGCGCACGCGCAACCATTCCAAGTCTATCCTGATAATCAAGTCGATTAACCTTATAAACGACCCCATCAATATCATAGGAAAGTGAACTTCTGATTTCCGCTATATGCTGATAATGTTTAATCAGTGCATCTATATCAGAACTGACAAAAATCATTTCATTTGTTGTAAAGCCCCACCGCCTGAAATACTCCATAACCTGCGATTGGGTATGACCAAGCTCATCACTGGTTTCCCCCCAGCTATAAGCAAAGAATTTAAGGGCACGTGATTTGGTAATGCTGCTATCCAGTTGACGAAGGGAGCCAGCGGCGGCATTTCTGGGGTTTGCAAAATGCGCTTTACCTGCAGCGATCTGTCTTTCGTTAAGGGCCAAAAAATCATCTTTGGCCATATAAACTTCACCACGAACTTCCAGAATATCCGGCCACCCTGTTCCATGAAGCTTAAGTGGAATCTGATCAATGGTCTTAAGATTTTCCGTTATATCTTCGCCTGTTTTGCCGTCACCACGTGTCAGGCCCTGAACAAAAGAACCCTTTTCATATCTGAGGGATGCTGACAAACCGTCAATTTTTGGTTCAGCGAGGAATTCAACACCCTCACTTTCCGGAATATTTAGAAACCGTTTAACACGAGTGGCAAAATCATACACATCTTCACTGCTAAAGGCATTGTCCAGAGACAACATCGGTTTGCGATGTTCCACTTTTTTAAATCCGCTTGTCGGAAGCACCCCAACAGATTTATTGGGGCTATCCTCACGGACCAGGTCCGGGAATTTCTTTTCTATCTCGTTATTGCGAATTCTCAGAAAATCATATTCTGCGTCTGATATTTCGGGACTATCTTTATCATGATAAAGTTTATCGTGGCGTTTGATAAGCGCAGCAAGTCGTTCAAGCTCTTTTGCTGCCTGCTCAGTGCTTAGTTCCTCCGCCGCTATATTGCTTATATCGTTCATCTATTACGTCTCATCTGCAATGTTACCAATTTAACAGATTATCTGCGGCAGCCCTAGATTCTTTTGTAACATGCGCTCCCGATAGCATTCGGGCAATTTCCTCTCGCCTGTGGTCTTTGTCAATCAAAGTCACGGTGGTGGTCACAGTTTCCCCATCTTCCGATATCCCCTTATTAATGAGCCAGTGACTGTTCCCGCGAGCTGCAACCTGGGGCGAATGTGTAATCACCATAATTTGTGCCTTCGTTGCCAGGTCCGCCAGTCTTTCCCCAACTGCATTGGCGACAGCACCACCAACCCCCTGATCAATTTCATCAAAAATCAGTGTCGCGACACTTGTTTTACGCGCTAGAACAACTTTTAGAGCCAGGATAAATCTGGAAAGTTCACCGCCGGAAGCAATTTTGATCAGGCCACCGAACGGGGCACCTGGATTTGTAGAAACCCTGAAATCAACGCGTTCCCCTCCATCAGCGTTCCAGCTTTCCCGCTCAAGCGGTTCAAGAAAGGTTTTAAATTTTGCCTTGTCCATTTTCAGTGCCGGCAATTCCTTGTTAACCTGGTCATCAAGAATAGCGCCGGTCTTCTGTCTTGCTTCTGAAAGCTTTATGACATTTTCTTCAAATTTTGCTCTTGCCTGTTTGACTTCGCTCTTTAATCTTTGAACTTCACGATCACTAAACTCCAGACTTTCAAGTTTATCTTCAAAATCCTTTTTTAACTGGACCAGACTGTCAGGCTGGCAATGATGTTTGCGGGCAATCCCTCGAAGAGCAAATAGGCGCTCTTCCACATTTTCAAGGTCATATGGATTAAACTCAAGATCACGAATAATTCTTTCAAGCTCGGAAATAGCCTCGGTTGTTTCATTGGCAGCACGATCAAGGCTTGCTGAGACAGGGTCAAGTAATCCCGGCACTTGGGCAGACATACGCTCTATTTTTCTGATCGTTGTCCGTAAAACCGTATCAACCCCTTTATCACTAAGCAGTTTTTCCAGCAGTTCCCCTAACCCCTCTGACAATGTTTCCCCCTGCATCATCTTTGTTCTGTCTGTGGCTAGTTTTTCCTCCTCACCTGCAATCGGATTTAACTGGTCGAGCTCTTCAAGGTTATGACGAATATATTCTTCATCTTTTTGAGCGTTTCCAAGTTTTTCTTCTTCCTTCGCCAGCAATTCCTGCAAATTCGTCAAAGTGCGGTAATTTTTTCTGACATCAAGTAATAATGAATTATAATTTCCAAAATCATCTAGAAGCTCTCGATGTCCTGATGGGTTAAGTAAGCCACGCTCATCATGCTGACCATGAATTTCAATAAGACTTTCGCCGACTTCACGTAGCAGCCCCACACTTACAGACTGATCATTTATAAAAGCCCGGCTACGCCCGTCATTCATAATTATGCGGCGCAATATAATTTGCCCAGGCTCATAATCTAAGCCTTGTTCTTTCAGAAATGACCACACCTTGTGTCCATCTTCGAGGTGTAGTTCAATGCTGACACTGCCCTGGTCTTTAGCGTTTCTGATAAGTTCTCGCCCACCGCGGGCCCCAATTGCCAGTCCAATACCGGAAAGAAGAATAGATTTACCAGCCCCGGTTTCGCCACTTAAAACACATAGACCGTCTTCAAAATTCATTTGAAGGCGGTCTATCAGAACGATATCTTTGATCGTAAGCGAAACAATCATGAAATACAGACTATCCTTTAATTCCCGTATTTACGCATGAGCTCGGTGCTATATTGATTCCAGTCCGAATTTGGAAAATTCAATGCCAGAACTTCTGCAGATTTTTTTGCCTCCTGAACTATTCCGAGGGCAAGATAACATTCTGTCAAACGATGAAGTGCTTCTGGTGTATGGCTGGTCATCTGAAATTTAGTCAAAACGTTGTTAAAGCGGCCGATTGCAGCAAAAAGCTCGCCGGTAGACTGGTAATATCGCCCAATTTCCATCTCCTTACCGGCTAAATGGTCTTGTGTCAGTTCGATTTTAACACGAGCATCAGCAGCATATGCTGAATTTGGGTGTAATCTTACGACTTCCCTGAAAGAATCCAAGGCCTGCTCAGTATTTTTCTGATCCCGACGTACATCTGCAATCTGCTCATAATAACTAAGAGCAACCAAATAACGGGCATAAGGCGCATCCTTATTACCAGGGTGAAGCGTTAAAAATCTTTGAGCCGCCAATATAGCATTCTCATAATCATTAGCCATATAGTATGAAAAAGCAGACATAAGCTGAGCACGTCTGGCCCAGATAGAATATGGATGTTGCCTTTCAACTTCATCGAAGGCAACGGCAGCAAATTTGAAATCACCGTAATCGACATATTTTTGCGCTTCAATATAAAGCTGGTCGACTGGCAGATCTCGATATTTCAATTTTTTTGAACCACCACAAGAAGACAATAATATCGTCAGGGTAAGAAGTAAAATACCGGTTAAAAAATTACGGGCAACTGAGTGATCCGAACTGACTGACTTCATTCTTATTCCAATTTTCTATTCGTAAAATTGATCATTAGACCAACTATATACCATGCTTCAATTAAAAATCACCATGGCATTTATAAAAAAGACACATTAAATACACTATTTATGGAAAAAAACATACTTATGGGTTATGAAAAAGGTTTTATTTCATAGATTGCAAACAAATAATAAATGTTATATAGTAACAAAATGTAAGATTTTAGTAAGTTGAAAAAATGAAAATCAAAATTATAAAAAACATTTTTGCAATGTTCCTTGGAATGTTTCTGCTTAGCAATTCCATAGTATTGGCAAAAGAGCTAAAAGTTGTAGCAAGTATAAAACCAATTCATTCATTGGTTTCACGGGTTATGGGCGATACAGGCACACCTGAACTGTTAATGAAAGGTGGGGTAACACCGCATATTTTCCGCATGAAACCTTCCGATTTCAGGAAAGTTGCAAATGCAGATGTCCTTTTTTATATTTCTCCGAAATTTGAAACATTCCTAAGATCAGTGTCTGAATCGGACAACCCGACACTGAATGCCATTGCATTTGCTGAACAGGACGGAATAAAATTATACCCATACAGAACCAGTAAGATCTGGTTCTCTGAAGGTGAAGACGAAGAACATATGCAAAGTGATATGGATCTTCATATCTGGCTGGACCCCTCAAATACCAGACGTATTGTAACCATAATTGAAGAAACACTTTCCAAGCTTGATCCGGAAAACAGCATCACTTATGTCAAAAATTCAAAACAGCTTATTAAAGAATTATATGCGCAGGAAGAATTAATTCGTGAACTTCTAAGGCCTTTGCGCGACAGTGCCATGATTGTTTATCATGATGCGTTTCAATATTATGAAAAAGCATATTCATTAAGCAGTGTGGGTGCAATCCAGCTTAAATCAGATGAAACGCCCAGCATAAAACATCTTGCCGCATTAAAGAAATTGGCTGAGGAGAAAAATGTAACTTGTGTGCTTGCCATTCCAGGAACACATCCACGGATTGCCATGGCCGTAATGGGAGAGACCAAGGCGGGCTACGGTGTCGTTGACCATCTGGGGCAATATCTTGAACCCGGACCGAACAGTTACTTTCAGTTGATGTTTGAAATTACACAAAGCATTCTGGATTGTCAGGCAAAAGATGAAGCCGCTATGTTCGGTGCAAATTAAGCGGTAATGCAGTAGAATATTTAACCTGTCTAAGGGTAAAATAGGTTGTTGATTCTGAGATCATAGGATGGTTAAGAAGATGACCTGCCAAAAATTTTTCAAATCTTTCCACATCCGGCACGACCACAGTCAATGAGTAGTCGTGCCGGCCAAGAATTGCATAACATTCCATCACCTCCGGTCTTTTGGCAATAAAATCTTCAAATTCAATTCTGGTGTCTTCACCATGTAAATTAAGCCGAACATGAATAATTGCACATACATTCAGATTGGTTTTTCTCTGGTCTAGCAATGCCACTTTTGCTTTGATCACGCCAACATCTTCAAGGTTTTTTATTCTTCTCCAGACTGAGGTAGCCGAAAGACCTGTCATTTCCGCAATGTCCTGATTGGTTAGATTTACATCCTTCTGAATTAAATTAAGAATTTTGACGTCTTCATCATCTAATGTAATATTCATCCACTTTATTCCTTTATATGAATTTTTGTTTCAATTATGCTTATTTATACCTAAAAATTGAAACCTTTTTTCACTAAAAATAGTATATAAGTTCAATAAGAGAAACCCTTAAAAATACAGGAATGAGCATGGCTGATTTATTTGAAAATCCGATGGGCGTTGATGGCTTTGAATTTGTTGAGTACGCATCACCCGAACCCGAGAAACTAAGAGCATTGTTCAAGCAACTGGGGTTCAAAAAAATAGCCCGGCACCGTTCAAAAAATGTAACCCTTCATAAAGCAGGCGGCGTTAATTTTCTGATCAATGCTGAACCGAACAGTTTTGCCCAGCGCTATGCATTTGCCCATGGACCAAGTATTTGCGCAATGGCGTTTCGTGTTAAAAATTCAAAACTAGCCTACGATCACGCAATAGCCCAGGGTGCCAACCCGATTGCTCAGGAAATCGCCCCTATGGAACTTTATATACCAGCTATTGAAGGCATAGGTGGAAGCAGACTTTATCTGGTGGACCGTTACGGCGATAAGACAATTTATGATGTGGATTTTATTCCATGTGAGGATGAGGATGTTACTGAAATAGCCGACACCGGATTTGAATATATAGATCACCTGACCCATAATGTTTATACCGGCCGAATGGGCTACTGGGCAGACTTTTATGAACGTATTTTTAATTTTAAGGAGCTTAAATATTTTGACATTGATGGTCAGAAAACCGGCCTGACCAGCAAGGCTATGACCAGCCCATGTGGCAAGATTCATATTCCGCTCAACGAGTCAAAAGATAATAAATCACAAATTGCAGAGTATCTTAATGAGTATCGTGGAGAAGGAATTCAGCACATCGCCCTTTATACCAATAATATTTACAAAACCGTAGATGTTCTAAAGGCAAGAAATGTTCCTTTGCAGGATACAATTGATACATATTATGATCTGATTGATGATCGTATTGACGAACATGAAGAAAATATTGAAGAACTGCGCAAACGCCGTATTCTTATAGATGGCAATAAAAAAGATGGAATATTACTTCAGATATTCACTGATACAGTAATTGGCCCAATTTTCTTTGAAATTATTCAGCGAAAAGGAAATATTGGCTTTGGCGAAGGAAATTTCAAAGCTCTCTTTGAATCAATTGAACTCGATCAGATCCGCCGGGGCGTCATATAAATATTAAAAATTCTGAGAAAACAAATAAGGCGGCAATAATGCCGCCTTTCTTATTGTTAAGGGATAGTCTGTTAGTTAGCCTGACGCCTCAGAAATGCTGGGATTTCAAGATGATCATCTTCATCTCTTTTAGCTACCAGCTCCTCTTTTATAACTGGCTTCACATCAACTTTTATTTCTTTCGCTTCTTCTGAAACAGTAGCGTCAGCATCCGCTTCTACACTTTTTGCGCTCTCTGTCTCCAGCATATCACCTTGTCTCATGACAGGTTCCCTATGTATTATAGGCTCTTTTTTTGTGCCAAGCAGATTTTGAAACAGGCCAAGTTTTTGTTTTGGCTTTTCTCTTGGCTCGCTATTGGCTAGTGCTGCCTCTGCATACGGATCAGAAAATGCATTGTCATCAGTTTGATTAACTGAAATAACAGGTTCAGGCATAATCGGTTCCGGCGCAATAAAAGCCGCATCACGGTCTTCCGCCAGGTCAGCTTGTTCAGAATTTTCAATAATATTCTCTTCTGCAGTTACTTCATCAACCAAATCCAGTGGCTCTTCTGTATTCTCCGCCATGGTCTCAACATCTTGCTGCTCGACAGCTTCAGTCACATCCTCTTCAATCACAGGCGTATTTACCACTGGCACACTATATTGGCGGGTCGGAATATCATCTGCAGATCTTGCACTGGCTTCAATACCTGTTGCAACAACAGAAACACGCATCTTGCCGTCAAGGCTTGAATCAAGAGCTGAGCCGACAAGAATATTGGCATCAGGATCAACTTCACTACGGATTCTGTTCGCTGCCTCATCAACTTCAAACAAAGTAAGATCCATACCACCCGTAATGTTAATGAGCACACCTTGGGCACCCTTCATCGACACTTCATCAAGAAGCGGATTTGAAATTGCGGCTTCAGCTGCTTCAAGCGCTCTGTTATCACCTTCCGCCTCTCCCGTTCCCATCATGGCTTTACCCATTTCGCTCATGACCGTGCGAACATCTGCAAAGTCCAGATTGACCAGACCTGGGAGCATCATCAGGTCAGTTACACCACGAACGCCAGAATGAAGAACTTCATCTGCCATGGCAAAAGCATCAGCAAATGTCGTGCGTTCATTGGCAATTCTGAAAAGGTTCTGGTTTGGGATAATAATAAGCGTATCAACATATTTTGAAAGCTCGGCAATTCCTTCTTCAGCCAGCTTCATCCGGCGACCACCTTCAAACTGAAACGGTTTTGTTACGACACCAACAGTAAGAATGCCTTTTTCACGAGACATTTTTGCAATCATTGGCGCCGCACCCGTTCCTGTGCCTCCGCCCATACCGGCAGTGATAAACACCATATGTGAACCTTCAAGACTTTCCATAATGGTGTCCATAGTTTCTTCAGCAGCGGCTTTTCCAACTTCCGGTCTGGCACCTGCACCAAGACCCTGAGTCAATTCGGCCCCTA
>Ga0116151_10006414_pt1 | contig 10017 bp, 7 predicted proteins | sample AD_UKC117_MetaG_FD_89893 | JGI IMG/M metagenome (GOLD analysis project Ga0116151, IMG submission 89893) | Active sludge microbial communities of municipal wastewater-treating anaerobic digesters from Hong Kong - AD_UKC117_MetaG | ecosystem: Engineered > Bioreactor > Anaerobic > Digestate... | reverse complement strand
TGGAATGGTTGACTATTATCAGGCTATTTGCGAGGGAGAAACTTCAACTCTTGATGACTTCGAAATTATTGGTGGAACAGAACCGTACTCGATATTTTACGATGGTCATGCATTGACAGATTTATTGCCCATTAATTTGACTGAAGGTTCGCATGAGTTTTCTATCCTTGATAAAAATGGGTGTCTTGCTGACACAAGTTTTATGATTTCAGAGCCACAATTGATTGAAGTTTGGGTGGATCCCCGGATAGAGATAGACTTATTCGATACGGCACAGCTACATGCGATGACCAATCTTGAAATTGAAGATATTGAAAGTATAGAATGGACGCCTTCGGAAGGCTTGAGTTGTGATGATTGTTTGAATCCATCGTTTGATGGGATAGAAGATACCCATTATTCCATTGAGATAATCAGTGCATTAGGATGTATCGCTACGGCCAATGTTTTTGTAGATGTCAATTTCCAGAAAGGAGTCATAGCTCCCAATGTATTTAGTCCTGGAGACCGTAATGGAGTGAACGACTATTTTACACTATATGCGGTGAATAAATCTATCGAAGAAATAGAATATTTAAAAATCTATGACCGATGGGGCTCATTAGTGTTTCAAAATGACCATTTCATTTCAGATACTCCCGAACTGGGCTGGAATGGTATTTTCCAAGGAGTGAATGTGAGTCCGGGAGTATTTGTATTCACAGCCATTGTCCATTATTTGGATGGTAGTTCTGAACGTATTTCAGGAGATATTACGGTACTTAAATAGCTTAGAAGTTAAATCTTAGTCCCATGTCAAAACCAACATTTTTCCAAGTCATTTTTATTGGATAATTCGATTGTTGAATTTCGTTAAATTGCTGTCGATAATAAGGTTTCAATAACAGGGACATGCCATTGTTTAATTGATATTGGGCAAAAATGCAGGCTTTCAGCCCTAAACCTATGTTGTTTTTATAAATGTCTCCCACTGTTTCTACTCTTGATATTTGAGCATTTTGGTCAATGACCTTGCCATTTACTTTAAAAGAAAGATTGAGCAAGGCTGCCAATTCGAGACCATAATTCCATCGGCCGTAAGTCTGTGCATATCCTAAAAATAGTGGTATGTCAAGACTATTATACCTCACTTCGCCTTCGCTAATAAACTTTCCCGTGACATAGCTGGTGTCAATTGGATTGCCAGTCTGCGGGTCAAATGTGATGATGATTTTTGACAAACCTCCTTTTTCATTATAAAATTTGTCTTTTGATTGCGTCCATTCTATCCCAGTACCAAAATAAAGATTTCTAATAAGGTATAGTCCTCCATGGGCATATAGACCCCAACTATACCAAGACTTTTCCGTCGGTTTTCTTAGTTCGAGCAATTCCGGATTTGTAGAATTTCCAAATTTATTAAGGGGTTTTCCAATGGATGACCCTATTTCTATGAATGGACTGATTTTTACTGATTTTTTAAAAGTTGGGCAGGTCACCTCATTTTGAACAACACTATGAATGACCGGTATATTTGCATGGTGTTCTATATGGTCGTTTTTATAATGAGGAATAATTGAAATACATAAAGGAGAATTTTTCTCGTGATGCTTTTCCAATTTCTCATCATGGTCATTATTCGCCATTGAGTAATCCTCAATTTCTAATCGAGATTGATTAAAGTCTAGATTCTTTTTTAATTCAAACTGTTTTTTATAGTCATTGAGTGCAATCTGTGAATTGGTAGGAGATTTGGAATTTGCAATAGATTCTGTTTTTATCGTGTTGTCAGTTGGAGAGGTTTTGGTATCTGAATATAAAACTTCATTCTTCGTGATATCAATTTCGCTTTCAGTGGTCAATTCCACATCTTGATAATATTCCAGTTTTTCGACTTGGTTATTGGTTGCCTGCGAGCCAAATCCAAAATATGAAATTGCTCCAATGGTGGCAATTAAAAACAATGACCCGAAAATCCAGAATATTAATTTATTATTCTTTTTGTTCAATTCATTTTCAATGTTTTTCCAAACAATGGCCGGTGGAGTGGTGGATTGCATATCACTTAAATCACGCAAACGATTCTCTATATTGTTGATATTTGTCATATTCTATTTTTAATTTCTTTAACCAATAAGTTATCGGATAAAATCAATTCTTGCATCATTTTTCGGGCTTTAAAGAGTTGTGATCTACTGGTATTTTCTGAGATTTTAAGAGACTCTGATATTTCGCGATGGTTCATGTCATCCAGTACATACATCGAAAAGACCAATCGATACCCATCTGGAAGATTATTTAAATGCTTTATCATTCGTTCGTAACTAAATGTATCGAAATCAATATTTTGTATATAATAATTTTCATTAATATTAATTTCGTTTTCTTGAATTGTTGAGTATGCTTTTTGCTTTCGAAGTTGGTTTAAGGCGGCTCTTATTATGATTTTCCTCATCCAAGCATCGAAACTTCCACTACCGGTATAAGTATTGATAAATCTAAAAATATTGATAAACCCCTCTTGCAATGCATCTGCAGCCATGTCTGCTTGGTTGCAATACCGTAGGCAGATGCTATACATCTGCCCACTGTATTGCTCATAAAGTTTCCTTTGAGCATTTCTGTCTTGATTTTTACAATCTCTTATGATTTTTTCTTCTTGCATTGGAAGGAAATATTCTTTAGTATACGGTGAGTTTAAAACTGCCCGTAAAGTCATCTTCTTCAGAAGTATCGGAATTCTTGAGCCTCATAACTATATTGCCACGTACTGAACTGCCCGAACCACCACCTGAAGTGATTTCTATTTGTCCACTCACAAGGTTATAGCTAGTGAAATCATTTGGTCCTCCATTTGAATATCCAAATTCGAATTCAGGTGACATTTCAAATGTGCCTACGTTGAATTGTCCACCCATGCCATTATCCGAAAAGTTCGTATAAAAATAAGCAAAATCTTCTTGTGTTGGTCCATAATTGTTTCCACTAATCGCCCTGTATAAATCATTATTAGATATAAATGCATTCAGAGAGTCCGTTAATATCAAATTGAGACCAAGATTTAAACATTCAATCTTTATGTAATCTGCATCATCATCGCATACAGTAATAGTGCCCAAATCATTGTCACCTACATTTATCGTATATGGTACAGATTGTTTGAGTAAATCTCTATCAACAAAAGTGACAATTTTTGGATTCTGGTTACATGTGGTCAGTGATACATCAAAAGTTCCATCTGTTATTTCAAATACCTGATTATTGCTAGTTCTAGCAATTCCATTAGTCAGAAGATTTCCATTGCAATCAAGTAATGTAGCCGTGGCATTTATTAAAGATGTCTCGTCTAAGTTTATCGTAATGTCACCTAAATCTGTATCCGTGTTAAAAGGACCTATTTGTGTAACATAAAATGGATCATTATAGCTACATCCTGATGCGAAATCGAAAATTTTTAATTCTAATGGTATGTCTTTTGCAACTCTACCGCTAAATCGGCCTTCATCATCTGTATTACCATGCCCCCCGTAGTACTCACCAATTGCGGATACCCATACATGTATATTTGTCAATGGTTTATTGTCTTGATCTAATATTCTTCCGCTTAAAACTATAGATGGTGCATTGTAATCATAATTCCAACAGCTAAAATGACTCACCTCTGCTACATATTCGTTGCCTACTCTCTGTGCTATACCTTCTTGCTTCCATGCTCCGGCACTATTGTCAAAATGCCACATGGGCAATTCGTTTGGAGCCTGAGATAGAAGCTCCGAAGGGATAATGGCAGTCATTGTTGCCTTGATGTCAGATTTGAGTTGAAGTTTTTCTCCTTGTGGTGACTGTAATTCTACATATACCATTCCATAAGTGGTTAAGATGTTTAATTCATCATTCAAAGTGATGCCTGTTAAATCTCCCGGCATGCTCAATGACGTGTTGATATCACTAGGATTCAGATATTTTATAGCCACTTGCACAGTCCCGCTATAATCTGTTTTAGAATCGTCAACAACGATTGCATTGGCAGGAAAAGTAAGGTTGATATTGCCCTCCGTTAGTGTGCCACCCGAAGCGGAACTAAAATTTTTATTAAAATCTTTTTCAAGTAAGATCGTGGTGTGATTAAATCGTCTCTCTCGATTGGTTCTGAAGGTTCTACAGCCTTCAAAATAACCCGATTTTTCGATAGTAATAAAATTGTGTTGGTCATTTACTTTTACATTTTCAATTTTATAGACACCATATTCATCTGTGGTTGTAGATGCATTTTTGTAGTTGACGGAAGCGCCTTCGACTGGATTTTGATTTTCATCCAATACCAAACCGAATAATGTTGAGTTGTATGATTTTGAGTCATCGGTGACAAAAGTTTCGTTATCTTTTTGGCAACCTGTGAATACTAATAGCAGCAGTAAGCTTATTGAAATTATTTGCTTGATCATTTTTATTTTTTTATATTTATTTTAGCAATTAAGATATCTCGAACTCGAATTCACCCATAAGAGTAAGAAAGTGTATATTGCGTTGTCTGAAAATATAATTTTTTAGAAAATAATTCATTATTGCTTACTTAATACTTTAAAAATGCAATATAAATTTTATTTAAAAACGTTTCTGTGTGTTGCTTTTTGTTTACTGTCTAGCCTCTTCCTTCATTCCCAAAATCAAATTAATATCGAGGACTTCCAAAAGTTAAAATTTAGATCCGTGGGTCCTGCCGGCATGAGTGGAAGGATTACAGCCATTGACGTAAATTTAAACAATACTGATGAAATATTTATAGGATCGGCTTCCGGTGGTGTGTGGCATTCACTTAATGCGGGTACCACATGGTTACCAATTTTTGATAAGGAACAGACGCTATCAATCGGCTCAGTAGCCATAGATCAGAGTAATCCCGATGTGATATGGGTAGGCACAGGAGAGGGCAATCCGAGAAATTCTTTAAATGTCGGTAATGGCATATATCGGTCATTAGATCATGGTAAAACATGGAAATGCATGGGGCTCGAAAAGACCAAAGTAATACACCGAATAAAAATAAATCCGCAGAATTCGAACATTATCTATGCGGCGACTATGGGTTCTCCATGGGGAGAAAGTGACGATAGGGGAATTTTTAAAACCATCGATGGTGGGAAACATTGGGAAAAGATTCTCTATGTAAATAATCTGACAGGAGCGGCCGATTTGGTAATGGATCCTGAAAACCCAAACAAACTGTTGGTTGCAATGTGGCAACACAAGCGGACACCTTGGGATTTTGTATCTGGAGGTGAGGGTAGTGACTTGTACTTGACGTATGATGGAGGAAACAGCTGGAAGAAATTAACCGAAAAGGAAGGCTTACCCAAAGGTGAACTAGGAAGAATAGGCGTGGCGATAGCTCAATCAAATAGAAATGTGATTTATGCATTGATAGAAGCGAAAGAAAATGGATTGTACAAATCAGAAGATGGGGGTGAAAATTGGAAACTGGTAAGTAGTAAAAATATTGGGAATAGACCCTTTTATTACTCTGAGATATATGTTGATCCCCTCAATGAAAACAGACTTTATAACTTGTGGAGCTTCGTGTCGGTAAGTGAGGATGGTGGTAAAACCTTCGAAACGATCATGAATTATGGCAATAATGTACACCCTGATAATCATGCTTTTTGGATACATCCTCACAATTCTAGCTACATGATCAATGGCAATGATGGCGGCCTGAATATTACACATGACGGCGGTAAAAACTGGACTTATATGACCAATCTTCCGGTAGGTCAATTTTACCATATAAATGTGGACAATGATTTTCCATTTAATATATATGGAGGAATGCAGGATAATGGTTCTTGGGTGGGTCCATCAGCAGTACTTAAGCGTGGGGGTATTCGCAATTATGATTGGAGTGAATTGTATTTTGGCGATGGTTTTGATGTTGTGCCCAATGTCAAAGATAATCGTTATGGATATGCCATGTCTCAAGGTGGTAATGTAGTATATTACGATAGATTGACAGGTCGTAATAGATTTGTGAAGCCAGTGGAAGACGATTCTATTCCATTGAGATTTAACTGGAATGCAGCGATAGCCCAAGATCCTTACAGGGAGTGTGGGGTCTATTTCGGCAGTCAATATTTACATTATTCGCAAGATTGTGGTCGTAGTTGGGAGAAATTGTCGGGAGACCTTACCAGCAACGATACGACGAAACAACATCAAGATATCAGCGGTGGGCTGACCATTGATGCTACCAATGCGGAGAATTATACAACCATTATTTCGATTGCACCCAGTCCTTTGGACGAGAATATAGTTTGGGTAGGTACTGATGATGGTAATTTGCAATTGACATTGGACAAGGGGAAGACATGGAAAAATCTAAGCACTAACATGTAAGGACTGCCAAAAGGAAGCTGGATGGCGCAAGTGACACCTTCATCGTTCGATAAAAATAGTGCCGTGGTCGTCGTCAATAATTATCGACGAAATGATTTTAAGCCCTACTTATTCAGTACACACGATGGTGGTAAAACATGGAAAAATCTTGTTGCGAATGCCGGAATTGAGAGTTTTACACTGAGTTTTGTGCAGGATTATCTCAATAAAAACTTAATGCTGTTAGGGACAGACCAAGGATTGTATGTGAGTTTTGATGTTGGAGAACACTGGCAGTTGTGGAATGGAGGTGGTCTGCCTCGCGTGCAAATAAGTGATATGGTCATTCAAAAAGATGCCGATGCATTGGTAGTAGGTACTTTTGGCCGGTCGATTTATGTTTTGGATAATCTCAAAGTACTTCGAGCGATTGCGCAAAACAAAATGGTCTTGAATGAGAAAATGGCAATTCTAACGGACGAAATTTCGGGTAAAAAATTGTCTATTAAGCCAGTAGATGGCATCCGATTTGTAGCACAGGGAGATTTCATTGGTGAAAACCGATCTTTTCAGCCGTCGATTCCGATATGGATAAAACCCGAGGGTGATACGATGAAAAATGTTAAAGTAAAAGCAAAAATCATTGACACTCATGAAGATACGATAAGAACATTTACGGCCGAATTGTCAAAGGGTCTCAATTTTATAAATTGGAATATGTGTGTAGATGGGGTTCGATATCCTGGCAGTAAAAAATTGAAAAAAGATGAAGATTTGCCATCTGGATATCAAGTGCTGGCTGGTCGCTATGAAGCCCAGATAAGTCTTGATACAATTGTCAGAAAGTGTCATATCACTGTTTTGGATGATGAAAGGTTTCAGGATGAAAACATGCAGTACATGGCTCAGAGAAATGCTTGGATAAACCTTTATCAGACTATCAATCAAGCCACAGAACATTATGATCATTTGGATGATATGATGGAGAATATCACACTTATCGAGAGTTGGTTTACATTTAATCAGGACAGCATACCTAAGGAATGGAAAGAAAAACACAAGCAACTTAAAAAAGAAATTAATGAGTTAAAAGCATTGTATAAAATGCCAGATGATGTAAAGGGTATTCAGAGAAATCCTGAAAATGTGATGAGCAAGATTGGTGTAGCGCAGAGTTACATTTGGTATCCAGATGTGTTGGCTTACAATCCACAACTAGCCATCAGTGAGGCACAGGTTGAGGCTGATAGAGTAGATAAAAAAGTGGATGCCTTTATTGATACGAAATGGAAAGATTATAGCGAGGAAGTTGAAAAAATGAAATTTGGTTTGATAAAGTCCCTCAAGAAGAATTAAAATTATTTGGTTAATCATGAATTGAAAATGCAAATAATTGCGTTGTTATATCTGATTTTGAATAGAAGATAATGAAATTTATGTAAGTAGTTAAATCTAGGAGTCGATATTGGCACAAGAAAGCTGGAATATTAAGGATCCATTTGGTTATGAGTACAATGTAGGCATGTACCATGGTGACCGCACAGGACATTTGCTAATTTATGTCAATGGAGAACCCGTAATTATCGATTTTGGCGTAGAAGATTCTAAGAGTTATTCGTTGGTCGTTGGGACTGTTTTATATGATTTGATTTTAAAAAAGGTGGGTCTAAATTTTGACTACGATTTTAAGAGAAATGAGGCTTACATAGAAGAATTGCAAGAAAAAAGGAAGGAAGAAGAGGAGGGTGAAAAGGTGATATTATTGGTTGCTATTTGTATCATTTTAGCGGTCATTTACATCATTAGAAATATTTTGTAAAACAAACATCGAAAATTAATCAAAGAAAAAGCAAGATATGAAATGGTTCATTAGTGTAGTGATTGCAGTTTTGTTGGGTATTGGATGTTATAAAGCCAAGGACTTGCTCAAAGTAAACGAACAGTTGCAAATTGAAAAGGAGGATCTAGCTGAAATTACCAAATTGAACTATGGCCTTTTCAATATGCAAGAGTGGAAAAAAAAGACACTTGGATTATTTGAGGATAAGCTGAAAGATTTCAAAATATCAAGTACCGCCTATAAGGATGTGCAAGTAGAGCTCGAAAAATATCTCAACGGGATTTATAAGGAGTACATCGAGTCTGGAAAAATATTCGATCAAATATTTGCCGACGCAGAAAAAAATGGCAAAATCAATAAGTTTCTTCTAAAGCTTTTTAAAGAAAATATATCGGAACAAATTGGATTGCTCGAAATCAAAGGTCACATCCCGCAGATGGCAGCTCAAATGGCACAGGAGCTCAAAAAAAATGAGCCTCGCATCAAAGACATCATTAGGGAGGAGATGGGCAGTTTTCTCAAAGATACCGACAAATATAGTTATATAGATCCCAGAATTAGTATCTATGAAAAGTATGGTTTTACCGAGTTAGATAGCACTTTGGTAAAGCTCAGAACAGATATTCCTATCCTGCATAAGAATGTTCAGGATTTAGGATTTTGGTCTTATTTATATATTTTAATGTCTTGTCTGATCGCATTTTTTTGCTATAAAATTTTGGGCAATAAACTCATGGTAACATTTGTAACTTTATGTTCTATCGCATTGTTGATTTTGGGTGTTACACAGCCAATGATTAATATCGATGCAAGATTAAATGCCTTTGTTTTTAGCCTTTTTGGTAGGGATATCGGTTTTGACGAACAATCGCTTTTTTACCAGAGTAAATCAATACTAGACGTGACCCACACACTTATCGAAAGTCATGGATGGGACTTGAAGACCGTAGGTGTGATGATTTTGTGTTTTAGTGTCATATTTCCAGCGATAAAGTTAGTCTTATCTGGCAGTTACGTTTATTCTGAGAAAATTGCCAATTCAAGATTGGTGAGAAATATCATTTTTTATCTGGGTAAGTGGAGTATGGCGGATGTGTTTGTCGTGGCGCTTTTTATGGCATACATCGGATTTGAAGGTATCGTAGCCAATCAATTGCATGGTATCGAACGCAATGAGGGTGGTTTTGCAATCGAAACGGCCAACTATTCTGGTTTAGCGATTGGAGCCTTATTTTTTACAACCTATTGTATATTGTCGATTGTGCTTGGAATTATCATCAATCGACAGCATAAAAAGAACAATACAGAGTAGAAATCCAATACTAGGTTTTTGTCTTGTTTAAATTCTTCTCTAGCATATCTAAGGTGATTTCCCAAAGATCCTCGAATGGAATGATTTCTACTTCTATGGTGTGTTCGTACAGTTTGGTTTGTTTGCTTTTGAGTTTCTTTAGTAAGTTTTCAGTGTACTTAGACGTGAGAAAAGGGTGAAAATTAGCTCTTGGAATTTGGAGAAGCATTTTCACAAAGCAATTGTATCTAAAAGTTTCATCATTTTTAAGATACCGATAGGTGTATTGACGCATAGTTTCTAACCGGTCGATTACGGCATTGTGGTCGTTGTTTTTTAGGAGCCAAAGTAGTTGAATGATGAGGATTGAAACATTTATCCCTGCTTTATCAGAATTGTAAATGGGAACTTCATTTAGGAATTTGTTGAGTTTGAAATTCGATTTTTCAATTTTTTTGTTCTTTTTGGCATCAACTAGTCCGAGTTCATTTAGAAATTGTACATAAGCTTCTTTTATCTTCCATTCTTGTTCAAATTG
>Ga0116151_10006413_pt1 | contig 10018 bp, 7 predicted proteins | sample AD_UKC117_MetaG_FD_89893 | JGI IMG/M metagenome (GOLD analysis project Ga0116151, IMG submission 89893) | Active sludge microbial communities of municipal wastewater-treating anaerobic digesters from Hong Kong - AD_UKC117_MetaG | ecosystem: Engineered > Bioreactor > Anaerobic > Digestate... | reverse complement strand
TCTCCTCTTTTAGGTTGTCTATGAACTCCTGAATTTTCATTAATCCTTCTTCTCTGTTATTTCTAGCTCTTATTGAGATCGTCTCTGTTTCGATTTCTTTGTCTCCTATCACTACAATGTAAGGGATTTTCATTTTCTCTGCATCTCTAATTCTAGATTGCATACTCTTACTTCTATTATCCAGCTTGACCCTTATCTTTGCTTCCTTTAGTTGTTCGAAGACATCGTTCGCATAGTCCGTGTGTTTTTCTGATATTGGGATTATGTAGACCTGTTCAGGTGTTAGCCATAATGGAAAGTCTCCTCCATGATGCTCTATTAAGAAGGCGAAGAATCTTTCAAAAGAACCAATGAGTGCTCTGTGAATTATAAATGGTTGTTTTTCCTCTCCGTCTGAGTCAATATATGTAATTTTAAATCTCTCTGGGAGGTTAAAATCTAATTGTATGGTAGATACAGAATCCTCTTTCCCGAAAACATTTACTGCCTGTACATCAATCTTTGGCCCGTAAAAGGCTGCATCCCCAGGAACTTCTTCAAAAACGGCTTTTCTGTCAATTAGCACTTTTCTTAAGGTATCTTCTGCTAATTTCCATTTTTCTGGATCTCCAGCATATTTGTCAGGATTTGTCTCTTTGTCAGAGAGTGATAGTCTAAACTTGTAATTGTCAAAGCCAACATCTTTATAAAAGATTTCAAGGAGGTCAAAGGTTTCGTTTATTACCTTCTCTAGTTGTTCAGGAGTGCAGAATAGATGTGCATCATTTTGGGTAAATCCTCTAACCCTTTGGAATCCATGTAGCTCACCAGATTTTTCGTATCTGTATACAGTTCCGAACTCTCCAAGTTTGTATGGTAACTCTCTATAACTTTTAGGGGTTAGTTTGTAGACCATCATTGCTGCAGGACAGTTCATAGGTTTAAGGTAGTAAGTCTCATCTTCTATTTCAATAGGTGCATACATAGATTCCTTGTAGAAATTGAGGTGCCCAGAGGTTTCAAACAACTCTTTTTTGTTTATATGTGGAGTTAAGATATGTTCATATCCTGCTTCTCTTTCGAGTTCTAGCATATAGTCTTCTAAAATAGTTCTTATTATATAGCCTCTTGGAAGCCATACAGGCAATCCTTGGCCTATTTCATTGATAATGGCAAATAATTGTAACTGTTTCCCTAATTTTCTATGGTTTCTCTTCTCTAGCTCTTCTTGGTCATTGAGGTATTTCATTAGTTCTTCTTTAGTTTCAAAGGCAGTTCCATATATTCTTGTTAACATCTTATTCTTCTCATCTCCTCTCCAGTAGGCTCCTGCAGTCTTGATAAGTTTTATTGCACCAATCTCTTTAGTAGAACCAACATGTGGGCCCCTACAAAGGTCTGCAAAGTCATTGTCCCCAGTTATATAGAAGCTGAATTTGTCACCTTCCAACTCTTCGAGAAGTTCCAGTTTATATATTTGGTCTGTCTTTTTCAGATATTCTTCTGCTTCTTTTTTACTCATCATAATCTGTTTGAATGGGAGGTTTTGTTTTATTATCTTCTTCATCTCTTTCTCTATTTTCTTAAGATCTTCTTCCTCTATTGGTTCTGTAAATTCAAAATCATAGTAGAAGCCATTCTCAATAGCAGGTCCTATGCCTAACTTGGTGTCAGGATATAGTTTTAGTACTGCTTGAGCAAGTACATGTGAACCAGAATGTCTCATTTTTTCTAATTTTAATTTTTGTTCAGAATCCATAATAAAAATATTCACTTAACTTAATGTTGGGAAAAACGATAGCATTAGAAAAGAGATGTTGAAAAAACAATTTTACACAGTTTCTCTTTTGTTTTACCGAATTGTTTATACATTGTTCCTATTTTATATTTTTAATACCCATTTTGCAATTATTTTACTATGTAGAAGGATATGGTATTTAGGCCGAAGTTGTAAGATTCTAAAAGCTTTATATTGTCTAGGGATAGCTTCTCAAGCGGGTATTTCTTAGGGTGTTTAAGTATTAAGGCTCCTTTAAATTTCTCTCTGCTGCCTTGTACTCCTGGGAGAAGATTAGATGCCATATTGATGATTTCTTCCATTTTGTAAGTTTTCTTTGTATTGTATAGCTTGTATGGTGGATCTAGGAATATAATGTCGAAGGTTTCCATAGATTCTTCGTTGTTTTTTTTGTAAAGATATTCCGCTACTTTGGATTTGATGACTTCGGAATCAAGTAAGAATCCTGTACTAGAGATGTTTTTCTGTAATATATAGATGGCGTTTTTAGAGGCTTCGACAAAGGTGGCATGATCTGCACCTCTTGAAAGTGCCTCTAAACCAAAGGAACCACTGCCCGCATATAGATCTAAGACCTTTCTTTTGTATATGTCTTTCTGGAGAATGTCGAAGATTTGAACCTTCATTCTGTCTGTTAGTGGTCTTGTTGTTTTTGGTATTTCCAGTTTAAAGTTTTTTGCTTTTCCTGCGGTAATTCTAACAAAAGTTTTAATGGTGGGTTCTTTGTGTAGTATTTTTTCTCTGAGGAAGACCTTTTCTCTTTCGTCAAACTCCTCTGGAGTTTTTACTTTCCATTTATTTCTCTCTTTTCTCAATTTTTTTGCTGAGTCGTATTTTAAGCTCATGAGGACATTATACCCTATTTATAGGGTTTTTTTAACTTAAGGGTTTTTGAAACTAGGGCATATCAAGGATAATTCCGCCTAATTGTATATTTTGGAAAGTTGCATATGATCCTGCGGTTGTAAAGGTTCCGGTAGCCCATGGGCTTACAGCATTTGCTGAGTCCCAAAATCTTATTCTCCAGTAGTATGTTACTCCCTCAAGATTTAGAGTAGAACCATTGTAGGTTATATTGGGACTTCTAGCCCCCTGGGTTGTTGTTGACATGAATTGTTGACCAGAATCCCACATAACTGTCCCAGTAAATGTTTCGTTTGTGTTAACCTCAATCTCATAATAGTTGGAGAAGTCATATTGATTTGGGTCGTTGTATATTGCTGAGAATTTGGGATTAGTATCATTAACTCTTGGATTGTTTGTAATGCCATTTACTAATAGTCCAGTTGGCGCTGTTGGTGTTTGGTTTGTTTCCATTGTAAAGCTTGAGGTTGTTGACCATGGGCTTACTGAGTTTACACTGTCCCAGAATCTGATTCTCCAATAATATGTTGCTCCATTTAGTGATAGTGCTGTCCCGTCATATGTGATCTCTGGTGATCTGGAGCCTTTATTTGTTTTTGCCATTGAGGTCTGTCCAGTATCCCACATGACACTTCCGGTAAAGCCAGAAGCTGTATTAACCTCTATTTCGAAATTTTCTGAATATTCTATTGTGGAGCAGGTGTCTGGGTCGTTAAATATTGCACTAAATGTAGGGTCTAGTATCCCAATATCTATTGGATTAACGAGGCTTTCTGTTAATGGTTGTGTGGGTGTTGTTGGAGGGATATTCATTCTAAAGTTCGCAGTGGCAGACCAAGGGCTTACTGTTCCATATGCGTCTGCAAATCTAATTCTCCAGTAGTATGTTGTGCCGTTAAAAGTTAGGGTTGTCCCAGCGTAGGATATGGGATCTGTTCTAGTTGCATTAGCAGTATTTATACCCCCAGTAAGCCCGCTGTCCCACATTGTGGTTCCAGTGAAGGAGGAATTAGTATTTACTTGAATCTGGTATTGAGAGGCAGAGTGTCCGTCAGGATCATTAAATATTGCAGTAAACTCTGGAGTAGCATCTGATACACATGTAGGGTCTGTTGCTCCTTCTGTCTCAAGATAGGTAGGGGTTGAAGGAGCTTGGTTCATGGTGAATTGAGCAACAGCAGAGTAAGGACTAGTTAACAAGTACCTGTCGGACATTCTAATTTTCCAGTAGTAAGTAGAACCATCAAGGCTTAATGCCGATCCTCCATAGTTTATATTAGGACTTCTCTGTCCTTGCTCTGTTTGTGTCATGGATGTTAATCCACTGTCCCACATAGTTGTCCCAGTGAATGTGTCATTTGTGTTGATTTGGATTTGGTATTGTTCTGAGTAATCACTACTATCTGGATCGTTGAATATTGCAGAAAAGTAGGGAGTTGTATCAGCGATAACTGCTGGACTAGGAGTGTCTTCTATAAGGAGGTTAGTAGGTGCTGTTGGGGCAGAGTTTGCTACTTCCCAGTCTGCTTGGATGGTCATTGCCTCAGTCACACTGCTACATGCTCCTGTTAAGGGAGTAAAGGTTCCAGCACAGGCACCACTAGTTATTGTGAATCCGGTAAGGTTGTAATCCAGACGACTACAAGATGGGCCTGCGGCAGAGCTTCCATGGTCTACGGTTCTACTTGTGGGGGTGCATGTTCCTCCATTGGCATTATATGAGACAAGATATGTCTTTATAGCCCAGTTTGCTTGGATAGTCATTGCCTGTGTCACACCACTACATGCTCCTGTTGATGAGGTGAAAGTCCCACCACAGGCACCACTAGTTATTGTGAATCCAGTAAGGTTGTAACCCTCACGACTACAAGACGGGCCTGCGGCGGAACTTCCATGGTCTACGGTTCTACTTGTGGGGGTACATGTCCCGCCATTTGCATCATATGAGACAAGATAGGTCTTTATAGCCCAGTTTGCTTGGATAGTCATTGCCTGAGTCACACTGCTACATGCTCCAGTTGAGGGGGTAAAAGTTCCAGCACAGCCTCCACTCGTTATTGTGAATCCGGTAAGGTTGTAACCCTCACGACTACAAGACGGGCCTGCGGCAGAGCTTCCATGGTCTACGGTTCTACTTGTGGGGGTACATGTTCCTCCATTGGCATTATATGAGACGACATATGTTTTTATAGCCCAGTTTGCTTGGATAGTCACATCGGAAGTCACATTACTACAATATCCTGTTGAAGGGGTTAGTGTGCAGGTTCCGGCTGTTTTAGTAAATCCTGTAAGATTGTAGTTTGTCCTAGAACAGGAAGGAGCATCAGCTGCACTTCCTCTACATAATACCCTGCTAGATGGGGTACATGTCCCACCATTTGCATCATAAGAGACAGTATGTTTTACAAGCCAACAGGTTCTTGAGGAACTTCCGCAGGAACTTCCATTACAATATGTCTTTGTACAAGAGGTGCTTGTGGTAGAGCATCCCGTGTTTGTTGTAGAATATCCAGTCGGACATTCTGGAGGAGTACAATCCCGACAGAGTCCAAGGCAACAATACATGGTTGTTGCCCCACCATCGCAGTTTGTACAAATGACCCCCCCCGAAAAGGGCTGATACACACAGCCACAGCAAACATCACATCCTACAGTTCCACAGCACCAATGGTTAGTACAGGTAACAGCATAGGCTGGTTCTGGTTCATACAAATTTGTAAGCGTGAAGACAAGAGAATAAATGAGGAGAATTCCCATAAAAATCTTCACAAAGGTTCTTTTTTCTAATGGAACTAATAACCTCATATTCTTTTATATCTGTTTAGATTTCTTACCCTTTTTCTGCCTCTTCATAACCTTCCCTAATATCCATCCCAGAATGAAAGCCACGGGGACTAGGATAATAGTAACAATATATGAAGTCTTCGTTTCTGTAACAATCTTTATTATATTATTCTCCTCTTCCAATGGGTCCATCAAGGAATCACTGTTTCCTAGAACTAGAGTTAGAACCTCCTCTGCCTCTTCTAGCTCTCCTTCTCCTGCCCTTACAACATATTGTCCTTCCTCCATATCTGTTATGCTAAATAGTATGAACCAGTACCCATCCTCTCTTGCGGTAGTTGTTAATTCTTTCTCCGCAAAATATACATAAACTTCACTATTAGGTTTTGCTGAACCTGCTAGTCTAACCGCATCATCTGCTTTAACTGTGACTTTATCTCCATCGGTGATCTCTACAGATTCATTATTAATCATTACACTAAGTAAAGTAACCGAAGGGGTTGTTTCCTCTTCTGCTTCTGTTGTAGTGACTTCTTCCTCTTGTGCATAAACAATCCCATCTTTAGGAAGATCCCTCAGGGTTAATAAACTTGTAGAGGAGATAGAAAAAGATAGAATGAAAATAGATAAGATTCTAAGAAGCATACTTAGGAATGGTCAGTTTAAATATATAACTAATTCATTTTGTAATAATCTCACCAAGTTGTCAACAGCTTTTAGTTCTGGAAAAGATATTTGTAGAAAAGAATTTTACAACTTTGGGGCAGTGCTATTTCCATAAAGAAAATATATTGTTTTTCCTTCTGCAGGGATAGAGGTTATTTTGATTGAAACCTTAGTATTCTCGCTGTTACAACCGTCTTTTGTGTTATTTCCTCCCAGTATCTCAAAGTCCAAGGGGGTCTCATTGTCATCATCTAGAAATCTCATGTCATTACAAGTTGGTTGTAATTTGCCAAGTTCAATAAGTTCTCTAGTATTGATTATTATCTCTACATCTTGTGTAAAAGTTAAACGGTTTTTTTCATTCTCTATCTTTATTCCCTTTCTATAAAGCCAGGTACTACTTTCTCCTGCAATCTCTGGTTGATCTATGATGCTACTATTTTTTTGATCTTGGATCATTTTGACACTAATGCCAATAGTGATAAGCAAGATTAAAATGGTAATTTTCTTTCCTATATCCATAACGATATATTGTAGCAAAAAGAGAGGAAAAGTTTTCTAGTTGAAAGTTTTATCTGTTTCTCCTTGTTATTTCGTAAAGCACTGTGGTGGCACAATTTGCTACATTTAGGGATTCTTTCATCCCTCTCATGGGAACCATTATTTTCTCTGTAGAGAATTCATCAAGGATTTTTTCATCCACACCTTTTTTCTCATGGCCAAATACTAGGGCCACTTCATTGGGGTAATCTATTTCTTGAAAGTTCTTAGCATCCTCTGTTAATTCAACTGAGTATATTGGGATATTCATCTCCTTAATCTCTTCAAGTGCATCTTCCGTAGTATCATAGTGTTCAGAAGGAACCATATCTGTCGCTCCTAGAGCAGTTTTTTCGAGTTTGGGATTTCCTATGTCTGTGGTTATTCCACATAGATAAATTTTCTCTACAGAACCTGCTCCATCTGCCGACCTAAAGATACTCCCTACATTAAAAACAGATCTTATATTGTCTAGAACTATGTGTATTTTCATCTAAATATATCTCTTAAGATTTTTTCTGGATTATTATCTTCTTTTAGATACTCCTTTGCAAGTCTTCTAGCCTTATTAAATAGTTTAATGTCATGTACAGAGGCCACCTTGAAGTTGGGGATACCAGATTGTCTTAGTCCATAAACCTCACCAGGTCCCCTACTCTCTAAGTCGTACTCTGCTACCTCGAAGCCACTGCTATGATTTGCGAAATAGATTAATCTCTTTTGTGAAGGGGAATCTTTTTCTACACTAGAACTGGGTATAACAAAACAGTAAGATTCTTTCTCACCTCTCCCAACTCTTCCTCTTAACTGGTGGAGTTGTGCAAGTCCAAACCTCTCAGCGTCTTCTATCACCATTATTGTTGCATCTGGGATATCTATTCCAACCTCTATGACTGTGGTGGATACTAAGATCTGTATCTTTTTATTCTTAAAATCTTTTAATAGCTTATCTTTCTCTTTTTCTTTTAACCTTCCGTGGAGAAAATCTACAGTTAAGCCCTTAAACAGCTTCTTTAGGTATTCTACTTCTACTAAAACTGCTTTCGCATTAAGTTTCTCAGATTCTTCTATTAATGGATATATTACAAAGGCTTGGTTTTCATAATTGTCGTCTTTTTTACTTTTTTGGATTTTATCTTTTATCCAGTTAAAACAATCTTCCCGTTTTCTATATGGGGTAAAGTATGTTTTTATTTCTTTTTGGTATTTTGGCTTCTGTCTTATTTCGGAGACATCTAGCCCTCCAAAGAATATCTCAGTAAGACTTCTTGGTATCGGGGTTGCTGTCATTGTTAGGTAGTGTGGAGTACTTTTAGTCTTTTCCTTGAAATAATCTCTTTGTTCTACACCGAACCTGTGCTGTTCATCAATTATTACTAGATTCAGATCTTTTGGAAGTTCTTTCTCATATAGTATCGCATGTGTCCCTATTATGAGTTTGTTGTCTGCCTTTTTAATTGTCTTTTTGGTGGATATACAGAGTTCAACCTCTATCCCGAAATCGCTAAATATCTTGTTAAAAGTTTCGTAGTGTTGTTTGGCAAGGACTGTTGTTGGTGCAACAAGTATACTGGAGTGGCCATTTTTGATTGTGTTTACTATTGCTACTGCTGCAACTATCGTTTTTCCACTTCCTACATCTCCATTTAGTAAGCGGTTCATAGGTTTCTTTTCGCTTGTATCTTGGAGGATTTCCTCAATGGCTCTGTTTTGATCTTCAGTTAATTCGAATGGAAGAGATTTTATGAAATCGTTTAATATAGAAGATTTTATTTCCATCGGTTGGCTTATCTCCTTTTCCTGTTTAAGTTTCTGTGTTTCTATCTTAAATGCAATTCTAAGCATCTCGTCAAAAGCGAGTCTTCTTCTAGCGATATTGACATCATCCTTTTCTTTCGGAAAGTGAATCTTCTCAAGTGCTTCATCGAGGGCTATTAGTTCCAATTTCTTCAAAGATTTTTTGGGCAGAGGATCGGTTAGTAATTTACTAAAACCACTAGCTTCTTCTTTTAGTGTTTTTATTTTGGATCTAATAACTCTGGAGCTTAATCCTTTTGTCTCTGGATAAATACCAACTAATTTTCCAAGATGAGTTTGATTCTGTGGGTCTTCTTTAAGTTTCTCAAATTTGGGATTGTATATGCTCTTACGATTTCCCTTTTTAGTTATCTTTGCACTGAAGAGATAGACATCTCCCTTATTAAAGTTTTTTTGTAAATATGTTTGGTTGAAATATGTAAGACTTAAAGAATCAGTATCGTCTTTTACCTTGACTGTTGTAATCTTTTTTTTGAAATAGGCCGTTGTTACCTTTTCTACCTCTGCTAGGAATGTCCCCTCCCCTCTCTCCTTGAATTCCTTAATACTAATAACAGAAGATGTGTCCTGGTATCTAAAGGGGATATGGAAGAGGAGATCTCGGGCAGTTTCTATATTTAATTTAGAAAATTTCTCCGCCTGTTTTTCTCCAATTCCTTTTATTTCTGTTATTGGGCTTTTCTTGGAGAGGCTCATATGTATATATGATTTTGCTAATTTTTAAATTTGTGATTGTGGAATTCTGCTATATTGCTAGCAAACTAAGCAGGATTGGGGCAACGATTCCCCCTACAAGGATGATTGCTATTACTATATTTATAGCTGCTCTTAATCTTTTTTTCGTCTTTTTCTTCATGTTGCTATTTTAGCTTTTTCTTTTGTATTTTGAAAGTTGGTTTCTAATTCTGAACTTTGTACTTTCTGCATTAGCATCTCTTAGTGCTTCTATCTTTTGGTATTTTTTATTTTTGTCTCTCTTTATTTCTACTATGTCTCCTGTTTTTAATTTTGTGGAGAGTTTTGCTGCTTTTCCATTTATGAGGACTCCTGTTGCACTATTTCCTATCTCAGTGTGTAATTTGAATGCAAAGTCTAGAGCAGTGTCTTCCTTATTTAGGTCAAGGATCATGCCTTTTGGTGTTAACGGAAAGACTTCATCTTTGTAGATTGAGCATTTGATTGGACAGCTTATCTTGTTTTCTCTTTCTCTTTTGCTTTTCTTAAAGTTCTTGTGTATTTCTTCTACCCAGTCGTATTTGTTTGTTGGTTTTGCGTATCTAGATTTGCTTGCTTTATATGCAATGTGTGAAGCAGGTCCATATGTGTTGTGGTAGTACATATCCTTTGTCATTATTTGAATCTCGATTTTAAGATCTAAAACCGAGGGGAATTTAATGGGAAATTGTATTGCTCTATATCCATTTGGTTTCGGGTTTGAGATGTAGTCGTCAAAGAGGTCATAGTCTGGTTCGCCATGGTCCATTAGTTTCTCAAGAACAAAGAAGCAATCATCTTCTTTGTTTGTGAGGATTCTAAAGGCAATAAGGTCGTTTACTCTTGAGATGTTTG
>Ga0116151_10006410_pt1 | contig 10020 bp, 9 predicted proteins | sample AD_UKC117_MetaG_FD_89893 | JGI IMG/M metagenome (GOLD analysis project Ga0116151, IMG submission 89893) | Active sludge microbial communities of municipal wastewater-treating anaerobic digesters from Hong Kong - AD_UKC117_MetaG | ecosystem: Engineered > Bioreactor > Anaerobic > Digestate... | reverse complement strand
GTTTAAATTTGTTACACGCGAAGAAATTGAAGAGGCTATTACCGATCGTAATCCCGATGTAGTTTATTTACATAAAGTGGGCCCTCAAGGTACGCGTCATAAAGCACGTTGTTATAAAATAATAGTGGGTTGTGCCGATGCTAATTTTTATTATTTTGATTATCATTGGGTTGAAAAAGGAAAGAATTTTGATGGTATATTGGAAAAAGATTTTAAAAAGATGGCTAAGAAAAAATAAGAATTATTTGCTTGAAAACGCTCCGATTAATTCGGGGCGTTTTTTTATCATGTGTAATTAGCTTTTAACTTTTTATGGCTCTAATTTTATTCTATATTTGCAAAAAAATATAAAAGAAGATGGCTGTTCAAAAACCTTCTATACCCAAAGGAACTCGTGATTTTACACCAGTCGAAATGGTTAAAAGGAATTTTATTTTCGAAACCATAAAATCCGTTTTTCAGCTATTTGGCTATCTGCCAATCGAAACACCTGCAATGGAAAATTTATCGTCGTTACTAGGTAAATATGGAGAAGAAGGGGATAAGCTATTATTTAAAATTTTAAATTCAGGCGATTATCTTTCTAAAGTTTCAAGTGAGTTATCAAATGCTGAATCGAATAAATTAGCCCTTGAGATATGTGAAAAAGGATTGCGTTACGACCTTACAGTGCCTTTTGCACGTTTTGTTGTGCAAAACCTAAACGAAATAACATTCCCGTTTAAAAGATATCAGATTCAGCCGGTTTGGAGAGCCGACAGGCCTCAAAAAGGGCGTTATCGTGAATTTTATCAATGTGATGTTGATGTTATCGGAAGCAACTCTTTATTAAATGAAGTGGAACTTATTCAAATAATTGATAAGGTTTTTCAATCTTTAAAAATCAATACTGTTATCAAAATGAATAACAGGAAGATTTTATTGGGTATTGCTGAGATGATTGGCGAACCGGAGAAATTTATTGATATAACCGTTGCTATTGACAAGTTAGATAAAATAGGAATTGATAAAGTTAGAGAGGAGTTACTATCCAGAGGAATTAATGAAAGCGCGATTGAGAAATTGAAGCCGGTTTTTGATTTAAAGGGAAGTAATAGAGAAAAAATCAATGATTTAAAGAAGATTATAAGCAGTTCTGAAGTTGGATTAAAAGGTATACAAGAGGTTGAAACCATACTGGGTTACTTTGACAAATTGCCCATAAATACAGATTTGGAATTGGATTTAACACTGGCCAGAGGGCTTAACTATTATACCGGGGCAATCTTCGAAGTTAAAGCAAAAGATGTGGAAATAGGAAGTATATGCGGTGGAGGGCGATATGATGATTTAACCGGAGTATTTGGATTAAAAGATGTTTCGGGTGTTGGTGTTTCGTTTGGTGCAGACCGTATTTATGATGTAATGGAGCAACTTAATATTTTCCCTACAGAGATAGTTGCGTCTACTAAAGTAATGTTTGTTAATTTTGGAGAAAAAGAAGAAATATATTGCCTTCCTTTATTACAGAAGCTAAGAGAGAACGGCGTAAATGCCGAAATATTCCCGGAACCGGCTAAAATGAAAAAGCAGATGTCGTATGCCAATAATAAAAATATACCTTTTGTAGTATTGGTAGGCGAAAAAGAAATGAACCAGGGTGTTTTAACTGTTAAAAATATGATTAGCGGCGAACAGTCAGAAATGAAGTTCGAAGGTTTGCTAAATCAGGTTTTATAAAAAATGAGAATCATTTCAAAAAATAGCACTTCTATTTATCGCGACAGGCCTGTGTTAATAACCGGTGGTGATACACGATTCCCTTGAAAAAAAGATAGAATTTATAGTTAGCTTTTCTTAAAATAAGTTTAAGTTTTTAATAATCAACATGGTAAAACATAAATTGCAATTTTAAAATGGAAAAAATACATTATATATCGAACGATCAATTAACTTTTGATAAAATAAGGCAGATTTTAAAAGAAGGATATAAACTGGCATTATCGGAGCAATCGAAGAGTAATATTATAAAATGCCGCGAATATCTGGATAAAAAGATGGCAAGTCAGGATGAACCTATTTATGGAATAAACACAGGCTTTGGGGCGCTTTATGACAAAAGAATTTCTAGAGAGGATTTAGGAAACTTACAACGTAACCTGGTAATGTCGCATGCTTGTGGTACTGGAGATGAGGTGCCTTCTGAAATAGTAAAAATTATGATTTTATTAAAAATCCAATCCTTGTCGTATGGACATTCCGGAGTTCAGTTAACTACAGTTGAGCGGTTGGTGGATTTTTTCAATAATGATATATTACCTGTTGTTTACCAGTTTGGGTCTTTAGGAGCTTCAGGCGATTTAGCTCCTTTAGCACACATGTGTTTGCCTATGCTTGGAATGGGGGAGGTTATTTTTAAAGGCGAAAGAGTATCCGGAGCAGATTTATTAAAAAAAATGAATTGGGAAGCTATTGGCCTCAAATCTAAGGAAGGGCTTGCCTTGCTTAATGGCACGCAATTTATGAGTGCTTATGGGGTATTTCTGATGTTAAAGGTTTTAAAGTTATCGCAATTAGCCGATGTTATTAGTGCAGTTTCGTTAGATGCTTTTGATGGCCGGATTGAACCTTTCCACGATTCAGTGCACCAAATACGCCATCATAGGGGGCAAATAGAAACGGCACAAAGAATGAGGTTTTTATTGGAAGGAAGTGAATTGATCAAACGCCCAAAGATACATGTTCAGGATCCATACTCATTTAGGTGCATTCCACAGGTACATGGAGCATCTAAAGACTCTGTTAGTTATGTTACAGAAGTTTTCAAAAATGAAATTAATGCTGTTACCGATAATCCAACTATTTTTCCTGATGAGGATTTAATTATCTCTGCAGGTAATTTTCATGGGCAACCTTTAGCGTTGGCATTAGATAATTTATGTATAGCTATGGCAGAGTTGGGTAACATTTCGGAGCGTAGGACATATCAATTGTTAGCAGGTAAAAGAGGTTTACCAAACTTTTTGGTAGCAAATCCCGGGTTAAATAGTGGCTTTATGATTCCTCAGTACACGGCAGCTTCTATTGTAAGCCGTAATAAGCAGTTGTCAACCCCAGCTTCGGTAGATTCGATTGAGTCGTCGCAAGGGCAGGAAGACCATGTAAGTATGGGGGCAAATGCAGCAACAAAAGCTTACCAGGTGATTATGAATTTGGAAAAAATATTAGCAATTGAGTTATTTAATGCAGCACAAGCATTAGAGTTCCGTCGTCCAGAAAAATCATCTCCATTTATCGAAAAATTTGTTGAGGGCTATCGTTTGAAAGTAAAATTTATTGATCAGGATAAAACCATGTACGATGATATCGCGCGTTCGATTGAATATTTGCAAGAAGTAAATTTAAATTTACCAGAATAAAAGTTGAATCAAATTAAATAAAAATCCGAAGTTTATACTTCGGATTTTTTTATTTATTCTTTTTCGGTTTTGCCACTTTTCTGAATTCTTTTCAGTAGATATGTTTTGAATTCGTAATCAGCTAAATAGATTTTCATAACCTTCTCGATGGGCAGAATCTTTTTAAATTTCTTATGATACTCGTTCAGTAATTCCGCTAATTCCATCTCATATCGAATATACTGGTCGGCATATTTTATCATCTCTTCATTCGACATTTTTGCATTGTTTTCTGCAAAATAGGTCATTTTATCTTTTCGGTCGCCAACTATTTTATTTTTCTTTTCCCAGTAGCTATTGTAAATAGGCCAAAAAACCTGTGCTTCTTCAGGTGTAAGTCCAATTTTATTTGTAAAAAAAGCTATTTTCTGAGATTTTATTTCTTCTTCTTTATCTGTTATTGTTTCCTGTGCCTGTAATTTAAAAGTGCACAAAATCAAAATAAAGAATATAGCAGTTGATTTAAAAAGTTTCATGATTCCTAATCTTATAATTCATCAATTAAGGTTGCATAGTCGATATCTTCATCGACAAGGTAATGGATATAAAAATCCATTTCTTCCTGTTTCTTAATATCTTCTTTTTTTCCATCTTCCAGTAGAACATCTAAAAAATGCTGTTCTGAAAACTCCGAAGCATCTACTTCGATAATACGTGTGTACATATTGTTATTTTGAACAGCCTCATTTTTTCCTGAAAGTATTAAATCAATTGTAGTTAATGTAATAACCGCAAATGCAATAATCATAAAAGCTAGTGCAAATTGTGGTTTAACAAACTGGATAAAACGTAAAAACCAAACATGTTCTTCTTTTCCAGATGCAATCCTTTCCTGAATGCGCGATGGTAAATCTTCAAAATAACCATCGGGCACTGAAAATGGATTTTCTTTACCCTTCAAATCTTCCAAATTCATTTTAAAATTTTCCATTTTTTGATACCCTTTCTATACTTTCCCTGTGTTTTTGACATTCTCAATGTTTAAAAGTTTAATTATCATTAAAATAATTTTCGATCTTCTTAACAGCATGATGGTACGAAGCTTTAAGCGCACCTACGGAAGTTCCTAATATTTCCGACATATCCTCATATTTCATTTCTTCGAAATATTTGAGGTTAAAAACTACACGTTGTTTTTCAGGCAGATTAAGAATAGCTTTCTGAAGTTTGAGTTGTATTTCATCCCCATTAAAATACTTATCGCTCTCCAGAGTTTCCGATAATTGATTTTCGTAATCGATTATTGGCAGCAGATATTTTGTTTTTTGTTGTTTTAAAAATGTAAGGCTTTCGTTGGTAGCAATCCGGTAAAGCCACGTATATAGCTTCGAGTCCTCACGAAATCCTTCAAGCCCTTTCCACACTTTTATAAAAGTATTTTGCAGAATGTCATCAGTATCGTCGTGTTTTAATACTATTTTACGGATATGCCAGTATAATTTTTGCTGGTATTTGCGTACGATAAGGTTAAACGCATAATTGCGTTTATCTGTTTCCTTAAATAATTCAAGCAGTTCCTTATCGCTATAGTCAGGCATAAATTTGCAAAAACAAAATTACTTTCTTTTAATTACTTTTTGAGCGGCCTGAACAATATTCTCGGTGTCAATTCCATATTTTTTAAGAAGCTCTTCGGGTTTCCCGCTTTCACCGAATTTATCGTCAACTGCTACCATTTCCAAAGGAGTTGGCAGTTTTCTTCCCAGAAGTTGTGCAATAGAATCACCCATTCCTCCATGCATCATGTGTTCCTCGGCGGTTACTATCGCTTTTGTTTTGCTGGCCGATTTTAGTATGGCATCAGCATCTAAAGGTTTTATGGTGTGGATATTAATAATTTCGGCAGAAATCCCGTCTTTTTCTAATATTTCTGCGGCTTCTATAGCTTTCCAAACCAAGTGGCCTGTTGCAAAAATTGTAACATCAGTACCTTCGTTTAATAAAATGGCTTTTCCTATTTCAAATTTTTGATCGGCAGGAGTAAAGTTAGGAACACTCGGGCGCCCAAATCTAAGATATACCGGCCCGTTATATTCTGCTATGGCAATGGTTGCTGCTTTGGTTTGGTTATAATCGCATGGATTAATAACTACCATTCCAGGCAGCATTTTCATTAGTCCGATATCTTCCATTATCTGGTGAGTAGCTCCATCTTCGCCTAAAGTAAGTCCGGCATGCGATGCACAAATCTTCACGTTTTTACCCGAATAAGCAACCGATTGCCTAATTTGATCATAAACACGCCCTGTGGCAAAGTTTGCAAATGTACCTGCAAATGGTATCTTACCCCCAATAGTAAGTCCTGCTGCTAATCCAATCATATTGGCTTCAGCAATTCCACACTGAAAAAAACGCTCGGGAAAATCTTTTACAAAGTTATCCATTTTTAACGAACCGATAAGGTCGGCACATAAGGCTACAACATTTGGGTTTGTTTTTCCCAGTTCGTATAATCCGGCTCCAAATCCCGATCTTGTATCTTTCTTTTCTGTGTATTCGAATTTTCTCATTTCTTTTATTGTATCTTAATATAATATGATTGATTCTGATGATCCTGATTTTATAGTAAATCGCTTATTTATGGTGTATATAGATTGTTTTGCATTTTTGGCACGATAAACAATCCTATAGTCTCCGGGCTGCATAATCAGGTTTTGCCTTGTTTCTTTTTTATCCAGATTATAAATCCAGATTAAGGTATCGGTAGTTTCCGAATATAAACTTGCAAAACCGGGGGCTGAAAGCGAAAAACTGGCTATGCCCGGTTTGGGTATTTGTACTTTCGTTGTTGTATTGGCTTGTATCTCAAGGTTGTTAATATAAATTCGTGGAATAGTTAAAACCTCTAAATCATAATTCCCAACCAGGTATTTTTCTGTAGAATTATTTTCCTGAATATGAATGGTTTCTTTCTCACCAGCCTTTTTAATTAAGATGTTAAGCCCTTTATACTGATTTGTTCCTGGTGATGTAATCTGCAATTGCCCTTGCGGTGAAGGTAACCCAATAATATTGTGTTTGCCCTGGTTTAAAGTTATTTCTGTTTTTCTTACTGCCGGTATAGTATGCACAACAAGGTCGTAAGTAATCAGGGGGTCTATAATTAATGTGTCGGGGTTTCCCATATGGTTAATGGTATGCACATAATTATATTTTACTTTTCCCGAAATATGATCAAAAAATGTCATATTAACATCTGTTTCAGATGGCTTGCCGTAAATATCAAGTAAGTTAACCTGGCATGTTGTGGTGTTTAAAGCACGGGTTATAACAATATCGAGCGTTTTACGAAACTCTTCTTCGTTAGGGCTGTTAAAAACCTGGCCTACACAATCGAAAGATTTTTCCAGATTTGGGTCGAGGCCAATGCCTATAATAAAAGGCTTTAGAATAATCCCATTTTTCTGAAGTTCTATGGATACCTGGCAAGGATCGCCATCGCATGCCTCAATTCCATCTGTTATAAGTATAATAACATTCCTGCAGTTTTCGCATGCCGGAAAATCATTTACGGCTAATTCAAGAGAATGTGCAATAGGTGTTGTACCTTTTGGAATGAGGTATCTTAGTGTTTGGCGTATCTTGGGTGCATTGTTAACGCTGAATGGAACTTCCAGTTTTGTGTCGTTACAATCCTGTGGTGGAACAGGGCTCTGATGTCCATAAACCCTTAATGCCATCTGTACATTTTTTACCTGCTCGAGGCTGTCAATCATTTTTATCAGGTAGGTACGTGCGATATTTATTTTTTTATCGCTATTCCAGGTACCATACATGCTTTGCGATGCATCGAAAATAAACAGTATTCTTGTAACTACAGGATCGGGTTTGGGCTGATTCTGAGCTTGCAAGAATAATGGAAAAACTATGCTAAGAATTAGAATATATGGATGTAATTTTTTCAATACTCTGTTTTAAAGTTCGTTATCCATCGATTTCCTTCTCTCGTAATCTTCTTTTTTAATATACCCCAGTAATAAAAGTTGTGCACTGGCATAATTTGTTGCCAAAGGGATATTATACATATTTGATGCTTCGAGTAAAGCTTGTATATCTTCATGATGCCCCACCTTAATAAGAGGGTCGCGCAAGAAAATTACAATATCTATTTCGTTTTGCTTAACACGGTCAGTAATTTCGCTGTATCCACCCGATCTTCCCGGGCTAAGATGTTCAACTTTAATACCTTGCGATTCCAAATATTCAGCAGTTCTGCCTGTGGCAATCAGATTAACTCCGAATATCCAATCTTTGTGTTCGTTAATAAATTGAACGAGTTCGGGTTTTTTTACATCATGTGCAATAACAACAATATTTTTCATCGTTCTATAATTTTTTATTTATATCCTGTATTTAAAAATCACCAATGGTCTCTTCCAACTGGGCTAATGCTTTTTCAAGTTGCTCGTCGTTAGGAGCAGAGCCATGCCATTTATGGGTTCCCATCATAAAATCAACACCCATACCCATTTCAGTTTTCATTAAAATTACAATTGGTTTTCCTTTTCCGGTAAGGGTTTTGGCATGATTAAGAGTTTTTATAACTTCTTCGATATCGTTTCCATTCATTTCCAGCACCAACCAGCCAAAGCTTTCCCATTTAGCTTTAAGGTTGCCTAAGCTTAGTACCTGATCGACAGACCCGTCAATTTGTTTTCCGTTATAATCAACGGTAGAAATGATATTGTCGATTTTGTGGTGTGCAGCAAACATTGCAGCTTCCCAAATCTGGCCCTCTTGTAGTTCACCATCTCCATGTAAAGTATATACAAGGTTTTTATCGCCGTTAAGTTTTTTTGATAATGCTGCGCCACATGCAACGGACAAGCCTTGTCCTAAAGATCCTGACGCAACACGAATTCCCGGAAGGCCTTCTTTTGTTGTAGGGTGCCCCTGTAATCTTGAGTTTAATACCCTGAATGTAGAAAGTTCGCTAACACTGAAATATCCACTTCGTGCTAAAACACTATACCATAAAGGTGAAATATGTCCGTTCGATAAAAAGAAAATATCCTGATCTTTACCATCCATGTCAAAATTCTTTGCATCGTGCTTCATAATGTTGAAGTATAATGCTGTTAAAAAATCTGTACAACCAAGCGATCCTCCCGGGTGTCCCGAGTTTTGTGCATGTACCATTCTCACTATATCACGCCTTACCTGAGAGGCTGTTTTTTTCAAATTTTGTATGTCTGTCATTTTAACTATTTAAATGTGATTGTTATAAAATGAAACGGTTTTTCCGAAGTTGTAAAAATAAAGTTTTTCGTTATAATATACGGAATTTGAAAGTGATTATTATTAACAAAACCAGATATTTTTAAGCATATTCATTTTAAAAACTGCTTTTTAGCCTGACTGCGAAAAATCAAAGGTTTACCTTAATCAAATCTTTGATTTTTCCTATGTCAGCAACATTATTCATGAATTTCATGAATATTGCAGGTTATAAAGACGAAAAAGTTTAATTTTGAAACCTTGATAATAATGATAAAAATTAAAATATTATGGGTTTACAGTGTGGGATCATAGGAATAACAAATGTTGGCAAATCAACCTTATTTAATTGTATGTCAAACTCAAAGGTTGAGATTACCAATTTTGCATTCAGTTCGAATAAATCAAATATCGGAGTGATCAACGTACCTGATGGGCGTTTATATGAATTAGAGAAGTTTCAACCTACTGAAAAGATAATCCCGGCAACGGTAGAAATATTAGATATTCCGGGATTAACCAAAGGGGCAAATCAAGGTGAAGGTGTTGGAAATAAGTTTTTGGCTGATATCCGAAATACGGACGCCTTAATTCATGTTTTACGTTGTTTTGATGATGATAATCTGCCTCATGTTGATGGCTCTGTTGATCCTGTAAGGGATATTGAAACAATTGATTTTGAGCTTCAGGTAAAGGATTTAGAATCGGTTGAGAAAAAGATGCAGCGCTTGGATAAATTGGCAAAGGTTGGAGATAAAGATGCAAAGCATGGACTGGATGTGCTTGCTGGCTTAAAATCTCACCTTGAGTCTATGCAAAATGCGCGCAATTACACGGTAGCAGAAGGTGATAAAAAGTACCTGGACGACATATTCCTTTTAACTGCCAAACCAATAATCTACGTTTGTAATGTGGATGATGAATCGGCAGTAAATGGCAATGCGTATGTTGAAAAGGTGAAGGAGGCATTAAAGGGGCAGGAAACTGAAATTTTGGTTATTGCCGGCAAAATGGAAGCTGATATTGCAGATTTGGAAGATTTGGATGACAGGGCTGAGTTTCTAAAAGATGCAGGGCTTGAAGAGCCTGGGGTAAACAAATTAATCCGAAGTGCTTATTCATTGCTTAATTTAATGTCGTTTTTTACTATTGGGCCTAAAGAAATTCGTGCCTGGACAATTAAAAAAGGGATGACTGCACCCCAATCTGCTGGTGTTATACATAGTGATTTGGAACGTGGATTTATTCGAGCAGAGGTGATGAAATACAACGATTTTATTACTCTCGGTTCTGAGGTTAAAGTGAAAGAAGCTGGTAAATTTCATGTAGAAGGCAAAAATTATATTGTAGACGATGGTGATATCTT
>Ga0116151_10006407_pt1 | contig 10022 bp, 10 predicted proteins | sample AD_UKC117_MetaG_FD_89893 | JGI IMG/M metagenome (GOLD analysis project Ga0116151, IMG submission 89893) | Active sludge microbial communities of municipal wastewater-treating anaerobic digesters from Hong Kong - AD_UKC117_MetaG | ecosystem: Engineered > Bioreactor > Anaerobic > Digestate... | reverse complement strand
TGCTCACGCGGCTTACTCTTCGACACGTCGTAACATGCCCCGAGAAAACAATCGATCAAACAACCCCTTGACCCGGTGTTCCATATCAGGGGGAAGATGCGCGTTGCAGCTTTGCAAGGAAACCGCAAGTCGACACAGAATCGGGCACGACGATTTGCGTACAGTTGACTGCGCGTCAGCGCGCGATCGATCCAGACGCACGACGCGCAGGCCTCGACGCGCCAACCGCACCACTCACGCACCGCGAAGCTCAGCCGAAATTGATTTTCGCTTCCAGATTCGACCGCGAATCGGCATTGTTCAGCGCCTCTTCCAGATCGATCCGGTTCTGCTTGTAGAGCTCGAGCAGCGCCACGTCGAAGCTCTGCACACCGTTCTCGGAGCTCGCGACGATGGCTTCCTTGATGCCGGTGACATCACCCTTCTTGACCAGCTCCTGAATGTACGGGGTGTTGATCATGACCTCGACCGCCGCACAACGCTTGCCATCCCGCGCCGTGATCAGACGCTGCGACAGGATCGCCCGCAGGTACTGGGACAGATCGAGGAACACCTGTGAGTGCTGCTCACGCGGGAACATATTGATGACCCGATCGAGTGTCTCGGCACAGTTGTTAGCATGCAGTGTCGCGAGCACCAGATGGCCGGTGCCGGCGAGATCGATCGCTGCCTGCATCGTCTCGCGATCACGGATCTCACCGATCAAGATCACGTCCGGCGCGGCGCGCATCACGCTGCGCAGCGCGCGTGCGTACGTCTTGGTATCCAGACCCACCTCGCGCTGATTGATGATCGAGCGCTTGTTGGTATGCAGGAACTCGATCGGATCTTCGATCGTGACGATGTGATCGGATGAATTCTCGTTACGGTAGTTGAGCATCGCCGCAATCGAGGTGGACTTGCCGGAGCCGGTGGCGCCCACCATCAGGATCAGCCCGCGCTTCATCATGATGAGGTCGCGCAGGACTTCCGGCATGTTCAGATTCTCGAGCCGTGGCATGTCCGCGGTGATATAGCGCATCACCATGGCGGGGAAACCGCGCTGATGGAATACGTTGACACGGAACCGGCCGAGGCCGGGCTCCGAGATGGCGAAGTCTATCTCGAGCTCGCTCTGGAAATACTCGAGCTGCTCGGGTGTCATCAGGCCATAGGCGGCCTGACGCACGGTCTCGGGTGCGAGCACCTGTTTGTTGATCGGAATGATCTGCCCTTCGATCTTGATCTTGATCGGAGCATTCGAGGTGAAGAACAGGTCGGAAGCCTTCTTCTCGACCATCAACTTGAACAGTGGCTTGGTATTGAGTCCGGCCGGCCCGCTGCCAGAGCTGGCGCCAACCGGCGATTCCACTGGCTCTGTCATTGCTGCCATTCTACTAACACCCCCGTGGTCTGCCGCTACAGCGACCGACCCTGGTCTTCTTCGTCAAGGATCGCGAGCGCGCCATCATCATCCAGATTCTTCTGCTCACGCTTGCTGTCGAGCTTGATCTTGAGGCGCAGCTCGTTCTTCGAGTCGGCATTGCGCAACGCATCCTCGTAGGAAACGTAGCCGCCCTCGTAGAGCTCGAACAACGCCTGATCGAAGGTCTTCATGCCGATACGGTTCGAGCGCGCCATCACTTCTTTGATCTTGGTGACCTCGCCCTTGAAGATCAGATCCTGAATGAGCGGCGAATTGAGCATGATCTCCATCGCCGCAATTCGGCCCGCACCTGCTTCGCGCGGCAGCAAACGTTGCGAAATCAGCGCGCGGATGTTGAGCGACAGGTCCATCAAGAGCTGTTCGCGACGTTCATCCGGGAAGAAGTTGATGATGCGATCGAGCGCCTGGTTGGCACTGTTGGCGTGCAGGGTCGCGAGCACCAGATGGCCCGTCTCCGCGAACTGAATGCCGTATTCCATCGTCTCGCGATCGCGGATCTCACCAATCAGGATCACGTCGGGCGCCTGGCGCAGCGTGTTCTTGAGCGCGGCATGCCAGCTTTCCGTATCGACGCCGACTTCGCGATGGGTGACGACGCAGCCTTTGTGCTGGTGCACGTATTCCACCGGATCTTCGATCGTCACGATGTGGCCGCGGGTCTTTTCGTTGCGATAGCCCGTCATCGCGGCCAGCGTCGTGGATTTACCGGAACCGGTGCCGCCCACGATGATCACGAGACCACGCTTGGACAACACCACCTCTTTCATGATGGGCGGCAGATCGAGCTCTTCGAAGGTCGGGATCTTGGCGTTGATCAGTCGAATGACGCAGCCGGTGCTGCCCTGCTGAATGAATGTATTGACGCGAAACCGGCCGATGCCCGGCGGCGCGATCGCGAAGTTGCATTCCTTGGTCGAATCGAATTCCTTGGTCTGCCGATCGTTCATGATGGCGCGCACGAGCACAGCCGCCTGCTCTGAGGTCAGCGCACGCTCGCTCTGCGGGCGCACCTCGCCGTCTATCTTGATCGCCGGTGGAAATCCGGCAGTGATGAACAAGTCCGATGCCTTCTTGTCGACCACGCGGCGCAGCAGATCCTGCATCAGCTTGATGCCCTGCTCGCGATCCATTCTGGCCGGCTCAGCGGGCCGTACAGCAGCAGTTACCATCAGATTGCATCCTTATTCTGGGCTTTGTAGCGCGCCTCTTCCTTACTCACGATGCCTTTGGCGACGAGCTCGGTAAGACACTGATCGAGCGTCTGCATACCCTGCGCCTGGCCTGTCTGGATCGCGGAATACATCTGCGCGATCTTGCCCTCGCGGATCAGGTTGCGAATGGCCGGGGTGCCGATCATGATTTCGTGGGCGGCCACGCGACCACCGCCGTTCTTCTTCAAGAGCGACTGCGAGATGACGGCACGCAAGCTCTCGGAGAGCATCGCGCGTACCATTTCTTTCTCGGCTGCCGGAAATACGTCGACCACGCGGTCGATCGTCTTGGCCGCAGAACTCGTATGCAGCGTGCCGAACACGAGATGGCCCGTCTCGGCGGCTGTCAGCGCCAGCCGGATGGTCTCGAGGTCGCGCATTTCGCCCACCAGCACGACGTCGGGGTCCTCGCGCAGCGCCGAGCGCAGCGCTTCGGAGAAGCCCAGCGTGTCGCGATGCACTTCGCGTTGATTCATCAGACAGCGCTTGCTCTCGTGCACGAACTCGATCGGATCTTCGATCGTGATGATGTGATCGGGCCGGTTGTCGTTACAGTGGTTGACCATGCCGGCGAGCGTGGTCGACTTGCCGGAGCCCGTTGGCCCGGTGACCAGCACCAGACCGCGCGGCAGCATGCACAGGTCACGGAAGATCTTGGGCGCGCCGAGATCGTCGAGCGACAGGATGACCGACGGAATGTTGCGGAACACGGCCGCTGCACCGCGGTTCTGGTTGAAGGCATTGACGCGAAAACGGGCCAGCTTCGGGATCTCGAACGAGAAATCGGTCTCGAAGAACTCTTCGTAGGCCTTCCGCTGCTTGTCGTTCATGATGTCGTACACCATGCTATGAACTTCCTTGTGAGTCATAGATGGCATATTGATACGCTTCATGTCGCCGTCCACCCGGATCATCGGTGGCACACCGGCGGACAAGTGCAGGTCAGACGCGTTGTTCTTGACGGCAAACGCGAGTAATTGAGCGACGTCGACGGCCATGCTGGCTCCCTGGAAATTTCGCCAACGAGTATAGACCCGGGTATACCACCCCTATATGTTATCCAGCCCGCAGAATTGCCCGGAAAGTGTCGCAAACGTCCAGGCCCGTATCGCGCAGGCGGCGGCTCGGGCCGGCAGAAATGTCGACTCCATCACGCTCGTGGCCGTTGCCAAAGGGCAGCCAGCCGCGGCCATCGCCGCAGCCGCCCGCGCAGGCATCGAGCATATCGGCGAGAACTACCTGCAGGAAGGGCTCGACAAGCTGCCGCAGCTGGCCGATCTCGAGCTCACCTGGCATTTCATCGGTCGCATTCAGTCCAACAAGACTCGCCCAATCGCCGAAAACTTCGCGTGGGTGCAGACCCTCGATCGGCTGAAGATCGGACAACGGCTGTCCGAGCATCGCCCGTTTCATGCACTGCCACTCAATGTATGCCTGCAGGTACACATCGGCGATGAAGATTCCAAAGGTGGCGTGTCATTGGCAGGGCTACCGGATCTCGCTGCGGCCGTGCGCAGCTTGCCGCGGCTGCGGCTGCGCGGCCTGATGTGCATGCCGCCGCCGGAGACCGATCCGGCGCGTCAGCGGTACTGGTTTGCGCAAACCAAGCGCGCATTCGATGCGCTCAACGAACAAGGCTACGCCCTCGATACGCTTTCGATGGGCATGAGCGGCGACTTCGAGGCTGCCATTCTGGCCGGAGCAACCATGGTGCGTGTGGGAACGGCCATTTTTGGCGCGCGACCATCGGGTTAGCCGTGAGCGCCCGCCCACATTGATTATAGTAGGCCGATGCAAAATCACGACAGATCGGCAGACTAGCCCGCCATGCGTGCGGCATTCATTGGCGGCGGCAACATGGGCTCGGCACTCGTGCGCGGGCTGATCGCGCACGGCGCAGATCCGGCCGACATCAGCATCGGCGAACAGCTCCCGGCGTTGCGCGAGCGACTGTCTACCGAGCTACGCGTCAAGGTGACGACGGACAATCAATTGGCCATCGCGCACGCCGACGTCGTGGTCGCGGCGGTGAAACCGCAGGATATGGCCGCGACGCTACAGCCACTGCGCGACACGCTGCAGGCGCGACGGCCGGTGCTGATGTCCATTGCCGCCGGCATTCCCGTTGCATCGCTCAGCCGATGGTGCGGGACAGGCGTGCCGGTCGTACGCGCGATGCCCAATCGCCCTGCCCTGAATGGCGCCGGGGCGACTGCTTTGTTCGCACCGGCGGGCACACCGCAATCGGCGCGCGATCTGGCCGCTCAGGTTGCCGCCTCGGTCGGCACCTGCGTGTGGGTGCAGTCCGAACACGAGATAGATGCGGTCACGGCGCTCTCGGGCAGCGGCCCCGCCTATTTTTTCCTGCTGGCTGAGTTGATGATCGACGCGGCGGTGGAACTCGGTCTCGCAGAGGACACCGCGCGCGAGCTGACCATCCAGACCTTGTATGGTGCCGGACAAATGGCGCGTGCCAGCGATGGCGACCTCGCCCGCTTGCGCGAGGAAGTCACCTCGAAGGGCGGCACGACGCAGGCGGCATTGCAATCACTGGAATCCGATCAGCTGCGTGCTATCGTTCGACGCGCGCTCGCCGCAGCCGCGCGCCGCAGTCAGGAACTCGCAGGATAAACGATGGAAGCGCTTGTCTATATCGTCAGCACACTGATGTCACTCTACATGTATGTGTTGCTGCTGCGCTTCATCATGCAGCTGGTGCGCGCCAACTTCCGCAATCCGCTGGCGCAGGCAATCGTGAAGCTCTCGAACCCGATCATCCTGCCGTTACGACGCCTGCTGCCGCCCGCTGGCCGTATCGATACGGCTTCGATCGTCGCGATCGCGCTCTACGCGCTCGCGACCGTGGCCATCTTGTGGGGCCTGCGGGGCGGCTTCGGTCCGGTCGCTCCGCTCCTGCTGCTGCAAGCGGCGCTTTACGAAATTTTGCGAAGTACTCTGTGGCTCTATTTCGTAGCCATCTTCGTGTATGCGATGCTGTCGTTCGTCGCGCCTGGCGCGCAGTCGCCCGTGAACGATTTCCTGTACTCGATCTGCGAGCCGGTGCTGATGCCTATCCGTCGTATCATTCCGCCGATCGGTGGCCTCGATCTCTCGCCGTTGTGGGCGGGCATCGCCATTCAGGCGCTGCTCATCCTGCTGCGCTGAGCACCTGGACTCGAGCGCATCAAGTCAAGTCTGCCAATCACTTAAGCGCATTTATTCTCTCGCCGTCGAGTGCCGTGATGCCGTTAGACTGCGTGCGATTTGCGCAGCAGCATGCGCATCTGTGTGCAGGCTGCGACAGATGCCCGACTGACGACCGAGCACCAGAGCCTAGAAAACTAGGCATTTGCCGACAGTCATCGCTCGAAAAAATTGCTTGCCAAGCGCAGGGGCTATGCTATGGTTCGCGCCGACTGAACGACGCGCGAAGGTTTTTTGCGCGGTTTTTTATAAAATTCCTAGGAGTACATCAGTATGGCGAAGAAGGGTGGCGCACCGACCAAGTCGGAAATCGTGGCACAGATCTGTAAGGACACTGACCTGTCACGCAAGCAGGTCACTGCGGTATTCGATTCACTCACGGGCATCATCAAGAAGAGCCTGCGCGGACCTGGCCTGTTCACAATGCCGGGCCTGATGAAGCTGAAAGTCGTCAAGAAGCCCGCCACGAAGGCACGTGAAGGCATCAATCCCTTCACTGGCGACAAGATGATGTTCAAGGCCAAGCCGGCCTCGAAGAAAGTCCGCATCATGCCGCTCAAGAGCATGAAGGCGATGGTCAACTGAGATTGACCAGCCAGACCCCCGCATACTGAGCGGCTAACAAGCCAGACGACGCGAGATCGTCGGCACTCGTTGGCGGCCACAGCGCAAGACCCGGCAACCTGCAAAGGTGCCGGGTTTTTGCGTTCTGCAGCTCTTGGCAGGCCCGCTAGCCGGCGAGGAAGCGCAGCACCGTGTCTTTCAGCTCGTGCAGCCGGCCATGGAAGAAATGACCGGCACCGGTCAGCACGGCGAGCTCGGGGCCCGGCGCGAGCGCTGCGGCCCAGGCCAACACCTTTGCGCTGGCGACGACTTCATCGGCATCACCCTGGATCAGCAGCCAGGGCGTTTGCGGCGTATCGACTGTAGTGCCGGCAAAACGCCCGACGGGCGGCGCGACAGTCACGAGCTTGGTCGGCGCCAGCCTGCGCTCGGCCTGCAATGCCACCCAGGCGCCGAACGAAAAGCCTGCCAGCCACAACTCGGCATGCGGCCAGCGCTCACGGGCGAACCGCGCCACGGCCAGCAGATCGTCCACCTCGCCGCGGCCGTCATCGAACGCACCTTCGCTCGCACCGGCACCACGGAAATTGAAACGCAGTGTGGGTGCGCCCAGTTCCTGCATGGCACGCGCGAGTGTGTGCACGACCTTGTTGTCCATCGTCCCGCCGTAGACGGGATGCGGATGGCAGACGATGCCGAAACGAGTAGCTGGCGACGTGCCAGGATCCTCGAGCTTCGCCTCGAGGGCGCCCGCCGGCCCTGGTATGGCGAGCGCCTGCGGCGTCGGTGGTGTGAAGGGCATGGCCTGCGAGTCGACGCTGGCAGCGCCACTAAGGGCGTTTGTGAACGACGCCGTCCTTCATGACGAAGTTGACCTGCTGCATCACTGCCATGTCGGCCAGTGGATCACCGGGCACACCGACGAGCTCCGCGAGCTTGCCGACGGCGATGCTGCCGATCCTGCCATCGAGATCGAGGAATTTGGCCGGCGCCGACGTGGCGGCACGGATGGCGTCCATCGGCGGCATGCCGGACTCGACCATCAAAACGAATTCGCGCGCATTGTCACCGTGCTTCGACACGCCCGTGTCGGTGCCGAATAGAATGGGCACGCCCGCCTTGTAGGCCTTGGCGAACGTGCGCTGGATCTGTGGGCCCACTTCCAGCGCCTTGGGACGCACCAGCTGCGGAAAGTAGTTGGGATCCTGCGCCTGGTCGAACACCCATTGCCCGGCACTGATCGTCGGCACGTAGAACGTGCCGCGCTCCTTCATCAACCGCATGCCTTCGTCGTCCATGAACGTGCCATGCTCGATTGTGTCGACGCCACCGCGGACCGCGCGCTTGATGCCCTCGGCACCGTGGGCGTGCGCCGCCACCTTGAAGCCGTAGTCGTGCGCGGTCTCGACGACCGCCGCGATCTCGGCCTCTGTCATCTGCGGATTCTGGCTGTTCTTGGCGATCGACAACACACCGCCCGTGGCGGTTATCTTGATCGTGTCGGAGCCATCCTTGTAGCGCTGACGCACCGCCTTGCGCGCATCCTCTGGGCTATTGATGACACCCTCTTCCGGGCCGGGGTCGGCGCCGAACTTGCGCGCCCAGCCGCTGGTGGGATCGGCATGGCCGCCGGTGCTCGCAATGGACTTGCCGGCAGCGATGATCCGTGGCCCCGGCACCTTGCCGGCGTTGATCGCATTGCGCAGCGCGATCGAGGCGCGATAACTGTCACCCAGGTCGCGCACTGTCGTGAAGCCCGCGAGCAAGGTGCGCTCTGCATACACGACGCCGTCCAGCGCAACATCACCCTCGTTCTTCTTGTAGCCATCGATTTCCGACGTGCGACTGTACTCGCTCGTCAGATGCACGTGCATGTCGATCCAGCCCGGCATCAGCGTGCCGCGTTTGAGATCGACCACCTGATCGCCGTTGCCGCCCTTGCGGAATCCGGGTTCGATCGCGGTGATCTTGCCGTCGCTGACGACTACCGTCTGATTCGTTAGCACCGCCTCGGACACGCCGTCGATCACGCGCCCGGCGTGGATCAGTGTCGCGGCGGATACCGCTGCATGGGCCAACAACAGGCTCAGCGAAACCAGCAGGATGCGCATCATTCTATTCCTAACAACTCAACCTCGAACACCAGCGTGGCGCCACCGGGGATCACACCGCCCGCGCCGCGTGCGCCGTAGCCCAACTCGGGCGGAATCGTTAGCACCCGCTTACCGCCTACCTGCATGCCCGAGACACCCTCATCCCAGCCTTTGATCACGCTGCCCGTGCCCAACGGAAAGCGGAACGGTTCGCCGCGATCGACGGAGCTGTCGAACTTCTTGCCCTTGTTGTCCGGTGCGCCGGCAGCGTAGAGCCAGCCCGTGTAGTGCACGACGGCGATCTGGCCTTTGGCGATGGCGGCGCCCGTACCTACCTTGGTGTCTGTCTGCTGCAAAGTCATGCTGGCTCCCGGTGGCGGCGCTGTCGCGGCCGATGTAGTGCTGGTACCCGATACCGCTCCCTGCTGACAAGCGCTCAACAGCAGCAATGCGGCAATCGATGTGACGGCTCGAAACGGCATGGCGCCCTCGACAAAAGCAAGTGATCGGGCGCGAAGTATACGGGATCAGGTCGTGGTGAGGCGCACCAGCAGCCGGTTCAGTCGCTGCACGAAGGCACCCGGGTCGGCGAGCTGCCCGCCCTCCGCCAGCGATGCCTGTTCGAACAGCAGCAGCGCGAGATCCGCGAACGCTGTCGCGTCGGACTCGGCATCCAGCCGCTTGACGATCTCGTGCTCGACATTGAGCTCCAGCACCGGCTTGGTGGCCGGCGCCCGCTGGCCTGCGGCCTCGAGTGCGCGGCGCAGCGGCGCCGAAATATCGTGCTCGTCACCCACCAGGCAGGCGACCGAATCCTTCAGGCGGGTACTGACACGCACCTCCGAGACACGTTCGCCCAGCGCATCCTTGACGCGCTTCAGCAAAGCCTTGCTTTCCTTGAGGGCCGACTCGGTCCGCGCCGTATCGGCAGCGTCCGCCAGACCGCCCAACTCGAGATCCCCTCGGGTCGCATCCTTGAATCGCTTGCCTTCGAAATCCGTGAGCTGATCCATCACCCACGCATCGACGCGTCGACCCAGCAGCAGCACTTCGACACCCTTGGCACGCAGCAACTCGATCGCCGGGTGACTACGCGCGGCAGCTAACGACTCACCCACGACGAAATACAGCCGCTCCTGGCCCGGCTTCATGCGCGCGACGTAATCGGCGAGCGTCACATTCTCGGCGTCGTCCTCGCTCGCGGTCGAGGCGAATCGCATCATTGGCAACAGCTTGTCGCGGTTGCCCGGGTCTTCGGCAAGGCCTTCCTTGAGGACAGCACCGAACTCGCTCCAGAACGTCTGGTACTTGTCAGGCTCGTCCTGGGCCAGCTTGGCTAGCATGTCCAGCGCGCGCCGCGTGAGCGCCGCGCGCATGCTTTCGACATCGCTGTTGTGTTGCAGCAGCTCACGAGACACGTTGAGCGGCAGGTCGGCGGAATCGACCACACCCTTGATGAAACGCAGATACAGCGGCAGGAACTGCTCGGCGTCATCCATGATGAACACCCGCCGCACATAGAGC
>Ga0116151_10006403_pt1 | contig 10027 bp, 8 predicted proteins | sample AD_UKC117_MetaG_FD_89893 | JGI IMG/M metagenome (GOLD analysis project Ga0116151, IMG submission 89893) | Active sludge microbial communities of municipal wastewater-treating anaerobic digesters from Hong Kong - AD_UKC117_MetaG | ecosystem: Engineered > Bioreactor > Anaerobic > Digestate... | reverse complement strand
TAATTTAATGTATATTAATTTATTATTTTCTTATTTAGAATAATGACAAAAACAGAAGATACAAAGCAAAAATTTTTGTTGAGTACTGATGTCCTCAATGGTTTTGGTTTGGACTTAGTATTTGAATCAGCCAAAAAGGCTTGATTTGATGGTATTGACTTAGCACTGTACAAAAATTTTGATGCTTGGAATATTGATTATGTAAAAAAATTATCAGAAAAGCATGATTTACCAGTAGAGGTAGTTCAAGTTTCCTCTAAGTTAAACAAAAAAGAGATGGAAAAAGCATTGGATCTTTGTGAAGCTTTAAATGTAAGTTCTATCACAATCAATGCACCAAAGTTTTTTGACTACAAATCTTTCAATTTTATAAAAGATAATATCTCTACATATAAAAAAGCAAACAAAGACATATCTTTTGGTATAATAAATCCTATTGATTCCAGTTTTTTTGCTGTACCTATACCAAAATATCGTTTTAGTAATTTGGTAGAGATTATCAAAAAATATGGATGCAATATATGACTTGATGTCTCTGCTTTGGATGAAGATAGCTTTGAAGATGATTTTATGAGAAAAATAGAAGACTTTCTACCTTATATATCTGTGATATATTTGTGAGACAAAAATAAGTCTGGTAAATCACACATACTACCCGGTGATGGTGTATTGAAATTACCAAGTTTTTTGAAAAAAGTAAAAGAAAAAAAATATGCACGTTATTTTTCATTGAAAATAGATATTTCAAAATCAGATTTAGCAGATGGGGACAAAGTAGATCTGATCTTGAAAAAATGAGTAAATTATTTTAAAGAGAATTATATAGATTTATAATAAAATATGTTTCAATTTATTCGAGATTTTATTAGGTATCCATTTGATAAAAATAAGGAAAAAAATAAATTTTTCAACTTTTTGAAGTTAGTGTTAAAAGACTATCCTGCCTTTTTATGGCTAAAACCTACTTGGCAGAGAATAATTTCTTTTCCATTGTTATTGTTGGCTAAGATATTTCAGAAAAAATAGTTTTGTTCATTGATTTTATTTGGTAAATTCGTATAATTATTTTTAATAATTTAGGAGCTTCGTGTCCTTTTTTTTGTTTTGATTTAATTTTTATAATTTTGTTAAAATTTAAATGGCTATAAGAAATATTGCTATTATTGCTCATGTAGATCATGGTAAGACTACTCTTGTAGATGCTTTGTTGACTCAATCAGGTACTATGAAGTATGTAGAAGGACAAGACTTGATTATGGATAATAATGATCAAGAAAGAGAAAGAGGGATCACAATATACTCTAAGAATACATCTGTAGTCTATGAATGAAATACTATTAATATTATTGATACTCCAGGTCATGCTGATTTTGGGTCAGAAGTAGAGAGAGTTTTGAAGATGGTTGATAGTGTTTTGTTGGTAGTAGATGCATATGAAGGACCTATGCCACAGACTAAATTTGTGTTAAAAAAATCATTGGAAAGAGGGCTAAAACCAATTGTTATTATTAATAAGATAGATAAACCTACAGCAAGACCAGAATGGGTAATAAATGAGTTGTTTGATGCGTTTATTTCTTTGTGAGCAGACGATGATCAGGCAGATTTTCCTATAATTTATGCTAGTGCCAAAAATGGTTATGCTTTTGATAAATTAGAAGATTTAGAGCAAGCAAAAGTTGATTGAGACATTAAGCCAATATTTAATTTGATTTTGAATAAAGTACCAGAAGCGCCGAATAATACTGACAAGCCTTTTCGTATGCAGATTGCCAATCTCGGATATGATGATTTTGTGGGAAGATTATGAATAGGTAGAGTTTATGATGGTGTGGCAAAAGCATGACAACAAGTAATAATATATGATAATAAATGAAATCATAGAAAGTGAAAAATATCAAAACTTTATACTACATTTGGTCTTTCTAGAATAGAATCACAAGAAGCAAGTTGTGGTGATATTGTTACTATTGCGGGTATACCTGATATATTTGTATGAGAGACAGTTTGAGTAGAGGGAGTAGAACCATTTGAAGCTATAAAAGTAGATGAACCTACACTTACTATGGATTTTTTGGTAAATGATTCTCCTTTTGCAGGACAAGATGGGAAACAAGTAACATCTAGAAATCTTATTGAGAGATTGGAAAAAGAATTAGAGACAAATGTGTGATTGGAGATAGATTTTGAAGTTTGAGAAAATAGATTTGCAGTATCATGAAGATGAGAATTGCATCTTTCTGTATTGATAGAAACTATGAGAAGAGAATGATTTGAATTACAAGTGTCTGCACCACAAGTTATTTTTAAGGAAAATGAGAATTGAAAAAAACAAGAACCTATTGAGCAAGTTGTTGTTACTATAGAGGAATCATTGTCGTGATCTATTATAGATGCTTTAGCAAAGAGAAAATGACAAATGACAGATATGAATACACATTTTGGTACTACTACTCTACAATTTGAGGTACCAACGAGATGATTGTTGTGATTTAGATCTGAATTTATATTGATGACAAAGTGAGAAGGAATTATGTATACTTCATTTTTGCGTTATGATGATTACAAATGAGATATATCAAAAAGAAATGTCTGATCTATGATTAGTATGGAATCTGGGAAAGCTATGAGATATAGTATCTGGAAATTACAAGATAGAGGTACTATTTTTGTAGATCCTGCTACAGATTTATATGAGGGTATGATTGTATGAGAAAGTGCAAAACCTGGAGATATGACTATCAATTTGACCAAAAATAAACAACAATCAAATATGAGAACAGCTGGTAATGATGAAAATATGTTATTGAATCAAATAAAGGTATTAACTCTTGAAGATGCTTTATCATATATTTGACCAGATGAATATGTAGAAATTACTCCTAAAAATATTAGATTGAGAAAAATTTATTTGAAAGAATGAGATAGGAAGAGGTTGAATAATATGAAATAATATTTTATTAATATTTATTTTGTAAAAAAATCCAGCAAATGTTGGATGTATTTTTTATTATTTGTCCCACCCGGGGTCAAATGTATATTTTATATAGACCCCGGGTGGTGTATATTATTTTCACATAACTTTCTCGTAAAGTTTCTTTTCTGCTTCTAGGGGCTTTCCACTTTTCCAATCTATATCTAGTTTAAACTCCTCTGTTACTTTTTGTAGTATAAAAAACTTTTCTAGACTATCTTTTGATGCTTTGTTGATTTCCTCTACAAATTGTTTTGTCTTTTCTTCTCACAATTGTTGGAAGTATTGTTTTACTTTTTCTTGATCACCAAACCTTTGTTCTAGGCTTTTCATTCTTGTTTTAAACTCTTCATTTATCAATGTGTTTGGTATAATTATTTTCATATGCTTGTCTTTGATTTTCAACAAATATTCTTCTATATTTTTGATCAATTCTGCTTCGTATTTTTGTTTCTCTATTTCCTTTTTAATATATTTTTTTAGATCTTCTTCTGTTTTTACTTCTGTTTGTTGTGGAAATAGTTTTTTGATCTTGTCTTCTGTAAATTCTGGTAAAACTACTTGTTTTATATCTTTTACAGTTATTTTAATTTTTGTAGGTGTTTGTTCTTGTTTTCTTTTGTGGAATGTAGCTGGTAAGTCTTTTTCTTTGTAATCTATTTCAAAATCTTTGTTTTTTTCTTTTCATATAAAAATATCAAAAAATTTAGATTCTTTGAATTCTGGTTCTCAAATAAATAATGTACCAGTTTCTAAAGATTCTCCTTTTTTATTGATAAAATCTAGAGAAACTTTTGAAACAGTATCTTTTGAGATTTTATCCGTATCTTTGTAGTCTGCGTAGTTTTTCTTTAGATTTATGAATGATTCTTCTACTTCTTTTTCTGTAGCTTTTATATCAATTTTTCACATCTTATTTGTTTTCCACTTATCATCCAATATTTCTATTTCTGGGTATACATCCAATGTAATTGTTGCTTTATTATTTTTTTCATCTTTTTTTAAGTCATAAGGTTCTCATATAAATTTGATGTCTTTGTTTTCTTTTAAAACATCCTGTAATCATTGATTTATTAATGTTTCATAAGTTCACATTTCTACATATTCTGGATTTACTTGTTCTTCTACTAGGTTTGCAGGTACATTTCATTTTCTAAATCATGGTACTTTTACATCTTTTCAAAAATGTTTGAGTACTTCTGTTTTTGCTTTTTCTTTTTCTTTGTCTGTGAATACTATCTCGATTTCGTAATTTGAATTTTTTCCTTTTTGTAATTTTTTCTCCATAACTAAAAAAATAAGTTGATAAAATAGCTAAAATAGTAGTATTGAAATGATATTATAATTCAAGGGTATATTGGTTTATTAGTTATTAGCGTATTGGTTAGTGCGGCATAATCCGGTTTTTGCTGGTAGACTGACGTGAGTGCACCTTGCAATTGTTGTAGATTAGAATTATAGAGATTTTTTTGACTTGAAAATGATATCAATATTCATACCATAGTTTGCAGCAATTTTTTATTATTTTTCAAAGTTTGTATGCCACGTATTGTAGATGTTATTAAAGATTTATGAGTGACCAAGATTACTTTTTCTAGATATTATGAAAAAGTAATGTGAAAGGAATTAATGTCTAAGACAGTTACTGTTTCAGATGCAAATTTATTAAAAATAAAAAAATTGCTTGAAAAGAATTGAAAACTTGATGGTAGTGATAAAAAAGAAAAAGAAGATAATAAATCTAAATCCAGCGATGTATTAAAATCTGATGAATTGATGGGTGGATGATTTTTAGCATGACTTTGATTTGAGAAAAAACAAGAAGAACCAGAAGAGGAAGAGATAGAAGATTTGACAGACGAAGAAGAGGCAGAATTACAAAGATATATCGAAAAAGAATTAAAGCCAGAAGAGAAAAAAGAAGAAAAGAAGGAAAGCAGTGTATGAGTAAGCAAGCAAGATATAATTTCTCGTAGTGGTAGACCTGCACCAAAAAAAATTACATATGATAAACCAAGATACAATAAGCCGATTCATGGTTGAAAACCTAGAGTTGATTTTTGAAAAAAAGAAGAAAAAAAAGAAGAACAAACATCAATTGTAAAAAAACCTAAAAAAGCTACCACATCTGCAAATTTGGTAAAAAAGACTGAGATAGTAATTAGTTGAAATATTTCTGTAAAAGAGTTTTCTGAAAAAATGGGAATTCCTTTGCCTGAGGTGATGAAAGTGTTGATGCAAAATCAAATGATGCTTTGAATCACTGCCAATTTGGATTTTGATACTGCTAGTCTGATAGCTGAAGATCTTGGTGTTACTGTAAAAAAAGAGGAAAATCAACAATTGGATGTAGAAAGTTTTATGTCTGGAGATCTTCAATCTTTGTTAGATATGGATAAGGACGCTAAACATCTTGAAGAAAGAGCCCCAATTGTAACTATAATGTGACATGTAGATCATGGTAAAACTACTCTACTTGATTATTTGAGAAAAACTTCAGTAGCAGACAAAGAAGCTGGTGGAATTACTCAATGAATATGAGCTTCTGTAGCAGAATGTAATGGAAAGAAAATAACATTTATAGATACTCCATGACATGAATTATTTACAGATTTGAGAGCTAGATGAGCAAAGCTTACAAATGTGGCTGTGATTGTAGTAGCTGCAGATGATAGCGTGATGCCTCAGACTATAGAATCTATAAATCATGCAAAATCTGCTGGTGTACCTATTATTGTATGAGTAACTAAAATAGATAAGCCTGGTAAAAATTTGGATCAGATAAAAAATGATTTAGTTTCAAATGGATTAACTCCAGAAGATTGGGGTTGAGACACTCCAGTGATTTGAATATCTGGTGTTACATGACAATGAGTTCCAGATCTTTTGGAATCAATATTGCTGCAGTCTGAAATGCTTGAATTGAAATATAATCCAGATAGATCTGCTATCTGAGTGGTTTTGGATGCCAATAAAGATTCTAAAAAATGAGTTGTAACTAGCATGATAGTAATGACCTGAACCTTAAATGTATGAGATGTGATAGTTGCTTATAATACTTATGGTAAGGTAAAGAGGATGCAAGATTGGACATGAAAACAAATAAAGTTTGCAAAATGATGAGAGCCAGTTCAAATATTGTGAATATCTGAATTACCAGAAGCTGGTAGAATGGTAGAAGTAGTAAAAAATGAAAAAGAAGCTCACAACAAAATAGATTTGATACAAGCACAAGAAACCAACAAAAATAAACAATCTGTGGTACAAGATTTTTTGAGCAAACTGGGAGAATGAGACGAAATGGAAAAAACAGAATTGAATTTGATATTGAAATCAGATGGTTCTAGTAGTTTAGAAGCGCTTAAACAAGCTGTAGCTGGTATAAAAACTCCAGATAATGTAGATATGAAAGTAATACATACAGATGTGTGACATTTTTCTGAGTCTGATTTAGCTTTGGCACAAGCTTCTAAGGCTTTAATATTGTGATTTAATGTGACAATAAACTCTGTTTTGAAGAAAAAAGCAGAACAAATGAAAATAGAAATGAAAAGTTTTGATATTATATATGAACTTACAAATTATCTTGAGGAATTAACTCAATGAATGATAAGATATGAGCAAGAAGAAGTTGTGATTTGAAAATTGGATGTGCTTGGTATATTCTATACCAAATGAAAAGAGATGGTAGTATGAGGTAAGGTAATAGAATGAAAAGTAAAAAATAAATCTAAATTTAGATTGATTAGAGGTGATGAAATAATTGCAAATGGTGAAATACAATCATTGCACAAAAATAAAGATGAAATGAAAGAAGTACCGCTTGGAGATGAGTGTGGTATGAAGGTTAAGGTTTGAAAGAAAATTGAAGAATGAGATACGCTGGAGTTCTGGGAGATGCAAGAAATTAGGCCAGAAAATGGCAATTAAAAAATTAACGAATTACATATTAACAAGTTGAAATGAAAATTACTAAATTTGAAGATTTGAATGTGTGGAAGAAGTCTATGTTACTGAACAAGAAGATGTATAAGATTACAGACGAAAAAGTGTTTTTTAAAGATTTTGGTTTGAGAGATCAAATTAGAAGAGCAAGTGTTTCTATTAGCAGTAACATTGTTGAATGATTTGAAAGAGATAATAATAATGAATTTATCAGATTTTTAAAAATTGCAAAAGGTAGTTGTTGAGAAGTTAGAAGTCAAATATATGTTGCTTTTTCTGTTTGATACATACAAGAAGAGATATTTAAGGATTTAAAGAATGAATTTCTTGAACTGTCTAAACAGATTTGATGATTTATTAAGTATTTGGAATGACAAAGAAAAATTTGAAATTTTTTAGCTCGTTAATTTGTTAATCATTTTATGAAATTAATAGTGGGATTGGGAAATCCATGAGACAAGTATAAAAAGACTAGACACAATATTGGATTTGAAATCATAGATCAATATGTAAATTCAAATAATATTGGTGATTTTTCTTATGATAATAAATATGGATGAGAAGTTTTAACCCTCCTAAATCCTCCCTCTCAGGGAGGACTTTCTAATGTAACCGAGAAAATTATATTTTTGAAGCCGATGGAATATATGAATAAGTCTGGTCAAGCTGTGCAGAAATTGATGAATTTTTACAAAATTGAAGCAAAAGATCTGCTTGTAATACACGATGATATAGATCTGTGAGTTGGTGTAGTAAAGTTGAAACTTGATTGAGGTCTGGCGTGACACAATGGACTCAAAGATATCGCTGAAAAACTAGGGACAAAAGATTTTAATAGGGTCAGAATATGAATAGATAGGCCGTTAAGTGTAGATCAGGTTTCGGATTATGTATTGAGTAATTTTAAGAAAGAAGAAATAGAAAAAATTCAGGATAAATATTTGGATATAGAATGATTGATTTCTGAGTTTTTAGGAAAATAAAAAAACACCAATAATTTATCGATGTTTTTTGTCAGATTAGTTTGAATATAGCTATTGTTATTGATATTATTTGGGTTGAGCATATTATATATGCTTTTTTCTTATAGTACAAATATGTGTTGTTAATATGTCCTATAATTAATGCATACCATCCTATTTCGAGTTTTAATCCTAGTAGTATGAATGCTGTTGCAAATGATATAGTAGCAATGCTTTGTAATATCCAAAATGGTTTTTTTCTTTTAGCTTCATTTGTTATTAGTATGGTTGCGAATGTGATGCTTAATACAATAATAATGAAGTCGAGTATTTGCAGTCCTGTTATTTCATTTGTCCATTTATATAATCCATAAATAGACAATATTGTTAATCCAGCTACGATTGTAGCAACTATTTTAAGCTTTATTTTGATGTTGAATATGGTTGTTAGTAAGTATCCAATTATGGAAAACCACCAACCCATTATACTTGATACAGCTAGAAAATATTTAGATAACATTAGTGAAATAGCCGATGCTGTTTCTAGGTAACGCAATTCTTTTTTCATATTTTTTTTATATATTCTATATATTTAATAGTATAAGTCAATGTAGGTTTTATTTTGTTTGAATTTGCTTGAAATTCCGGTTTATAATCTTATTTTAAGTTTTGTTAATTTATTTTTTAAATTGAAAAATTATGAAAACTTTTTTTGAATCAATCGGAGTTAAAGTGCCAGAAATTTATTTGCCAAACACGGATGTTGACTGGAATAAACGAGCTGTAGTAGCATGTGATCAATATACCTCACAACCTGATTATTGGAATGAAGTAAAAGAGCTTGTATGAAATGTTCCATCTACATTAAATATTATTTTTCCTGAAATTTATTTGGAAGATGATGATTGAGATGAGAGAATAGTAAATATCAAAGAAAATATGGTGAAATATATGAACGAATGAGTTTTGGAAAATAAATGAAATGGATTTATCTATATAGATAGATCGACTTCTCAAGTAAGATCTAGAAAAGGTCTTATAATGGCCTTAGACTTGGAGCAATATGATTATAGCAAAGGGTCGCAAACATTAATGAGAGCAACAGAGGGTACAATAGTTGATAGGCTTCCTCCTAGAATTAAAGTAAGAGACGGTGCACCTTTTGAGCTTCCTCATATTATGGTTTTGATTGATGACCCAGAAAAACAAGTAATAGAGCCAATCGCTGAAGAATTAGATAAACATAAAAAATTGTATGATTTTGATTTAATGATGGAAGGTGGTCATATTACAGGATATCAAGTTACAAATGAAGAAACTGTATCTAGAATTGTGGCGTGATTAGAAAAATTAGCTAATAAAGAAGTATTTAAAAATAAATATAATGTGTGAGATGATTTAGGAGTATTGTTGTTTGCGATGGGAGATGGGAATCATTCATTTGCTACAGCTAAAGCGATTTGGGAAGAGAAGAAAAAGAGTCTTTCTCTTGAAGAAATGCAAGATCATCCAGCTAGATTTGCTTTGGTAGAGATAAACAATGTGCACGATGCTGGTATTACTTTTGAGCCAATACATAGAGTGTTGTTTAATATAGATAATGATGATTTGTTTAACAAGATGGCGGAATATTTTAAGTATGTATGATCTGAATTAACAGTCGAGCACTACTCTACTAAAGATGAATTAAAAGAAAATTTAAAAAATTCTACAACTGATATACACTACTGTCGAGGAATGAATCAAGAATGATATATGATTTTGTGAATTAAAAATCCAAAATTAAACCTAGAAGTAGGAAATATACAAGCATTTTTGGATAAATATTTGGCTGAAAATACTGAAGCTAAGATTGATTATGTACATGGTGAAGATGCGACAGAAGAACTTGGTAGGAAAAAATGAAATCTTGGTTTATTATTTCCAATTATGGATAAGTCAGATTTCTTTAAGACAGTTGTGGTAGACTGAGCTTTACCAAGAAAGACATTCTCAATGGGAGAAGCAGAAGAAAAAAGATTTTATCTAGAATGTAGGAAAATAGTAAAATAATTGAAGATGAGTAATTGATAATAAAAAAACTCCAATTTTTGATGAATTTGGAGTTTTTAAATTTTTGTGTTTTTTTTGTAGGGGAAGATATTAT
>Ga0116151_10006398_pt1 | contig 10032 bp, 9 predicted proteins | sample AD_UKC117_MetaG_FD_89893 | JGI IMG/M metagenome (GOLD analysis project Ga0116151, IMG submission 89893) | Active sludge microbial communities of municipal wastewater-treating anaerobic digesters from Hong Kong - AD_UKC117_MetaG | ecosystem: Engineered > Bioreactor > Anaerobic > Digestate... | reverse complement strand
TAAACCGTCCCGCCCATACCCCAACCCCGCCCCATTCTTGCCCGAACCCTTCCTCCATCCTGCCCGAAGCCTTGTCCGCTGCCTAGCTATCTTTTGTATCGTTAGATAACTATCCTTTATATCATTAGATAGCTATCCTTTATGTAGTTAGATAGCTATCCTTTACGTAGTTAGATAGCTATCCTTTATATAGTTAGATAGCTATCTTTTACATAGTTGGATAGCTATCTTTTACATAGTTGGATAGCTATCCTTTATATAGTTAGATAGCTATCTTTTACATAGTTGGATAGCTATCTTTTACATAGTTGGATAGCTATCTTTTAAACAGTTAGATAGCTATCTTTTTTGCCGGATCTAACCGGAGCATGGCGGCAGTTTCGGGCAGGTTTTATTTGATGGGGGGCGGAAACGGCCGTCTCGCTGCCTGAATCATGAAGAGACGCTCACCCACTGGCGGCGGGCAGCAGATGCAGTTCCATTTAAATGGTAAAATCGGCGGCAATTCTTTTTATGGCAGGATGTACCATGCAATTCAAGTTATCGACTTTCCTGGCCACCGCGCTGCTGCTGATCCTGTTAGCCGGATGCGGCGGCGCCGCCCAAGATACGGCCGTAACCCCCGCGCCCATAGCCACCGTACCCGCCGTGCTGGAAAGCAGCGCCGGCAGCGCGATTGAGCCGGTGAATGAAGCTGCCCCGGCGGCGGCAACGGCCGTGCCTGCAGCCCCGGAACCAACCGCAACCTTACCGCCCACCAACACCCCCATACCGCCCACGGCCACGGCCGTACCACCCACCCCCACGCCCACCCCCTTACCCATCAACGGCATTCCTATCAGCGACATTGTGGTCCTGCCAACGGCCGTGCGCGACAACATTCGCCAGATTTACGCCGCCGGACAGGCGCAGGGGCGCGACGCCCATACCTTCTCCAAGCTCGGCGACTCCACCAGCCTCAACCCCAACTTCCTGGGCAAATTCGACGACCCTGCCGCCTACAACCTGGGCGACTACGCCTTTCTCCAGCCCACCATCGACTATTATCACGGCCACTTCGCCCGCTACGGCGTGGCCGCGCGCAACGGCTTGCACTCCTGGTCGGTCTTCGACCCGCTCTGGGCCGATAAGAAATGGTGCGAACCCAACGAAGACGTGCTGGCCTGCGAATTTCGCCTGAACAACCCCAGCATCCTCTTCGTCAAACTCGGCTCCAATGACGCCGGCGCGCCTTCCGGCTACCGCTACAACATGCGCCAGGTTGTCGAGTTCTCCATCGCCAACGGCGTTATTCCCATCCTCGTCACCAAAGCGGATCGTTTTGAAGGCCCCGATAACATCAACAACCAGATCTTGCGCGAACTGGCCGTGGAGTATAACGTGCCCCTGCTGGACTTCGACGTCGTGGCCGAGACCCTACCCAACCGCGGCCTCAAGGAAAACGACGTCCATATGGAGGAGCTGGTCGGTCCGCATGATTACACCCAACCTGCCACCTTCCAGAGCGGCCACGCCGTCCATGATCTCATCGCCCTCCTCATGCTAGACGCCATCCGCACCGAACTGGCAACGGCCGTGCCCTAAATAGGAGAGACTGGAGACTGGAGATTGGAGACTAAATCGTCGGCTAAGCACAAGTAGCCTCAGTAGTTTAAATAATCAGGTCATTCCGAGGAGTCTTCGACGAGGAAGCCCGACAAGCTGGGTATTTTAGGTGAACGGGATGCTTCGGCGGATGCTTCGGCAAGCTCAGCACAGGCTCTCAGCATGACAGAAAACTCTATCATTCGTGCAATTTGTATAAGGTTTTAAAACTACTGAGTCTCCAGGCTCCAGTCTCCAATTACCAGTCTCTACTCTCCCATCCCCATCCCCCATCCCCCTACTCGCTCCCCTTCCTCCCGGTTGGTGCAAATCCCATAAGGGCATATAATTCGGGCGATTTGGCAAACTCCGGCCGGTTGACTGGCCTTCAGAGGAACACAGCATGAAGATACGTTTAACACTTTTCCTATTATTATGCGGCGTCATGCTGCTGGCAGCTTGCGGCGGCAGCAGCGGCAGCGGCGACCCGGCCCAAACGGTCGAGCGCTATCTCCAAGCCAAAGCCGACGGCGACGCCGATACCATTCGCGCCCTGCTCTGCGCCGACATGGAGCAGTTCTTAGAGCGCGAATCGCGCACCTTCGACAGTGTGAGCGGCGTGCACATCGAAGGGATGGCCTGCACCCGCGATGGCAGCAGCGACGTGGTGCGCTGCGAGGGTAAAATTGTCGCCACCTACGGCACAGAAGACACCGAGTTTCCCCTTACCAGCTACCGCGTCGTCCAGGAAGACGGCGAGTGGAAATGGTGCGGCGAGGCGGGCTGAGGAATGGTGAATGGGTGAATGGGTGAATTGTTGAATGCTTAATGACAGCATGGTTCATCCGACTCTTCCATTAATTATTCAACCATTCAACCATTCACCAATTAGGAATTATCTTTGAAGAAAGTATTGAGTTGCGAGAATCTGCTGGCGCTGGGACTGAGTCTCCTCATCCTCTTGCTGATTGTGGTGCTAACCGACAGCGCGCCCCAGTGGATCTATCAAGGTTTTTAATGATGGTCACGTTTTCCCTTCTACCCTATCGCCAGACCCTGGCCTTAGCGCTGCTGGCCACGGGGCTGCTGCTGCTGACGGCCTGCGGCATCGGTGAACCGGCGGCCGCGGCTGTCGTACCAACGGCCGTAGCGGATACGGCCGTTCCCCCCACAACCACCCCGCAGCCCACGGCCACCCAATTACCCACCGACACCCCGCCGCCGCTGGCGCCGCCGCCCACCTTCACTGTTATCCCCAGCGCCACACCTACCACGGAGCCCAGCGCCACGCCCACGGCAACGGCTACGGCCGTTCCCCCCCAAGACATCGTCAACGGACTGACCATCGACCAATTCCTGCTCATGGATGAAGCCGTGCAAGACCACATCCGCGCGGTCTACGCCCTGGGCCAGACGTTGGGCCGCAACCCCCATACCTTTTCCAAAGTCGGCGACAGCGTGGTGCTGACGCCCCATTACCTGGCCCGCTTCGACACCGAACAGGTGAAACTGGGCGTCTATGCGCCGTTGCAGGCCACCATTGATCAGTTTGCTGGTTCCTTCTCCCGCTATGGGCAGGTGTCCCACGTTGGGCTCTCCTCCCGCACCCTCTACGAGCTGGGCTGGGCCGACCAGGAACTGTGCCTGGCCGACGAGAACGCCGTCGACTGCGAAATCCGCCTGAACAATCCCAGCATCTTCCTCATCCGCCTGGGGACCAACGATCAGGTTCCGGCGGCCTACGAGACCAACATGCGCCAGCTCATCGAGCACTTACTGGCCGAAGGCATCATCCCCGTGCTGGGAACCAAAGCCGACCGGTTCGAAGGCGAAGCCAATACCAACAACAACATCCTGCACGAACTTGCCGCCGAATACCAGATACCTTTGTGGGACTTCGACCGTGTGGCGGAAACGCTGCCCGATCGCGGCCTGTCCGGCGACTTCATCCACCTGACGATGTCCGGGGCCAACGACTATACCGACCCCAACGTCTTTACCAAAGGCTATCCGGTTAGCGACTTAACGGCGCTGATGGTCTTAGACGCCATCCGCCAGACGGTAACGGCCGTTCCGCCCACCCCCACCCCTTAGATTTTGCCCATGACACCGACCACACATCGCCCCATCCTCACCTTGTTCGGCAGCATCGGACTGGCAACGGCCGTTCTCCTCTTGCTCCTGAGCGGCTGCGCTGCTCCGCCATCCCAGGCCGCCGCCCTGCCCACGCTGCGGCCCACGGCCGTCTTACCCACGGCCACCGCCAGCCCCACGCCGCCGCCCGCGCCCACGGCAACACCCAGCCCCACCATGACCAGCACACCGACCAGCACGCCGCAGCCCACGGCCACGCCACCGCCAACGGCCGTGCCCAGCCCCACCCTCGTCCCCCCCGGCGACCAGATTAACGGCCTGAGCAAAGATACGTTTATTATTCTGCCAACGGCCGTGCAAAACCACGTCCGCCAGATTTACGCCGCCGGCCAAGAAAAAGGGCGCAGCCCCCAAGCCTTCTCCAAGCTCGGCGACAGCGGCGCGGCGACACCGGACTTTCTCATGCGTTTCGACCAGCGCACGTTTGACCTGGGCGACTACGCCTACTTGCAGCCAACCATCGACTATTACAAAGGCTCGTTTGTCCACTTTGGCGCGGCGCTGCACATTGGGCTCCATGCAACGGCCGTCTTCCTCACCGACCTGGTAACCGAAGAAATGTGCAACGACTTCGAGGACATGCTATCCTGCGAATTCCGCCTGCACAACCCCAGCATCCTGCTCATCGCCCTGGGCACCAACGACGAAAGCGACGAGTTTGACGACCGCATGGAAAAAATCGTCGCCTTCACCATCGACAACGGCATCATCCCCGTGCTCATCACCAAAGCCGACCGCCACGAAGGCGAAGACAACCGCAACAACATCGCCGTGCGCCGCATCGCCGCCCGCTACAAAGTGCCCCTGCTCGACTTCGACCTCCTGGCGGCAACCCTGCCCAATCGCGGCCTCACCGTCGACAATACCCACCTCACCCACTACGGCCCATTCGAGTACACCTCGCCCGAAGCCTTCGAGCGCGGTTACAGTGTCTACAACCTCGCCACCCTGATGATGCTCGATGACCTGCGCCACTTATTGGAGCAGCCCTTAACCGACAATAGCGCCAACAACGCCAAGTTCATTTCCGAATGATCCTGGTGGGAGGGGAATGGATTAATGGCTGAATGGGTGAATTGTTGAATGATCAATTGAGGGAGATCACTCTTTTTGACGCTTGATTTAGCCAGTCTGCTCGTCTTCGTGATTGCCGCCGGGGTGTATGCCGGGCTGCTGAGCGCCCGCTGGCGCAGCTGGGCGCTGCTGGTGGGCAGCGTATTGGCCATCTACTGGCTGCAGCCGCCGCTGCCGCCGCGCTTCGCCGACTTCATCTTGCCGACGGCGACCCTGGCGCTGACGGCGCTGAGCTGGCTGCTTACCCGCCCGCCGGAAGTAGAGGCGCGGCAGGCCACGCTGCGCGAAGATCGCCTCACGGCCGTTCTCCTCTTCCTCCTCGTGATCGGGCTGGCCTTGAACCGCTACCTGGACGCCGCCTACCGCCTGACCGCTTCCCGGCCGCCGTCGCCATGGTGGACGGCCGTTGCCCTCCTCCTCCTCGCCCTCTTCTTCCTGCTCATTGCCCGCTTCGCCGCCCAAGCCGACCAGCGGCGCGTGTTAACCGGCGGCATGCTGTTCATCGTGGTGTTGTTTGTCGTGTTGAAGACGGAGGTGCTGGCAACGGCCGTTGCCAGTTCCTGGCGCAGCCTCACCGGGCAAAACCCAACCCTCGCCGCGCCCTCCGACCTGGCCTGGTTGGGCTTTTCCTACGTCGCCTTTCGCCTCATCCACACCCTGCGCGACCGGCAAACCGGCTTGCTGCCCGCCCTCTCGCTGCGCGAGTACGTCACCTACGTCATCTTCGCCCCCGCCTTCATCGCCGGGCCGATTGACCGCGCCGAGCGTTTTGTGCAAGACCTGCGCGCCCTGCCGCAGATGGTTGGCCTGGACGCCGCCCGCTTCGGCGAGGCGGGCTGGCGCATTGCCCTGGGCCTGTTCAAGAAGTTCGTCATCGCCGATTCGCTGGCGCTGGGGATGTCGTTGACGGCCGTTAACGCCGCCCAGGCCACCTCCACCCTCGGCCTGTGGGTGCTGCTCTACGGCTACGCCCTGCGCCTCTACTTCGACTTCGCCGGCTACACCGACATCGCCATTGGTCTGGGGCTGCTCTTTGGCATCCGCCTGCCGGAAAACTTCGAACGGCCGTACCTCAAGACCAACATCACCACCTTCTGGCAAAGTTGGCACATGACCCTGAGCAATTGGGCGCGGTTCTACGTCTTCACGCCCCTATCTCGTTCGCTGCTGCGGCGTAAGCCACGGCCGTCGCCCACCCTCATCGTGCTCGTGGCCCAACTGGCCACCATGATCACCATCGGCCTGTGGCACGGCATCACCTGGACCTTTTTCATCTGGGGGCTGTGGCACGGCGTGGGGCTGTTCATCCACAAGCAATGGAGCGACCGCACGCGCCAGTGGTATCGTGGGCTAGCGGAAAAACCGGGGCAAAAGCGGGCCTGGGCATTGTTTAGCTGGTTTGTCACCTTCCAGTTTGTCGTCCTGGGCTGGGTCTGGTTCTTGCTGCCGGACGTGGGGTTGGCGCTGGAGACGTTTGGGAAGCTGTTTGGAGTCGGTTGGTGAGCAGCGTGAAGCGTGATGCGTGATGCGTGAAAATCACGCATCACGCATCACGCATCACGCTTCACGCATCAGGAACAAAACCTTGTCTACGATTACCTGGAAAACCATCACCCGAATCGCGCTGAAAACGGCCGTTCTCTTCCTCCTCCTCAACGCCCTCTTCGCCTGGCTGGTGCCGCTGGAAACGCTGGGGCATCTCTCGCTCTACAACTGGCTGCTGCCGGGGCGGCTGCGCCTGCCCTACGGCGAGAATCCGGCCGAAAGCAACAACCTCAGCCTCTACAACGTGCCCGCCATGCTCGCCAGCCACGCCGTCAGCCGGCCCAAGGCCGCCGACGAATTCCGCGTGCTGCTCATCGGCGATTCGGGGACGTGGGGCTGGTTCCTGGAAAACGGGGATACGCTGGCCGGGCAGTTGAACACGATGAATTTGCAGACGGCCGACGGCCGTTCCGCGCGCGTTTACAATCTGGGCTACCCCGTGCTGGCCCTGAGCAAGGACCTGCTGCTGTTGGATGCGGCTATGCAAGCCGACCCCGACCTCATCCTCTGGCCGGTGACGCTGGATTCGTTCCCCCGCGACAAGCAGCTCTTTCCGCCGCTGGTGCAGCACAACCCGGAACGGATGCGCCGCCTGATTGGGGCGTATGGGCTGGATTTGGACGTGGACGACGGCCGTTTCGTCACCCCCTCCTTCCTCGACCGCACCATCGTCGGGCAGCGGCGCAGCCTGGCCGACCTGCTGCGCTTGCAGCAGGTGGGCTTCGCCTGGGCGGCCACCGGCATCGACCAGGCCATCCCGGCGCAGATTGAACTGCGCCGCAGCGACTTCGAGGCCGACGTTAGCTGGCAATCGTTCCCGGAGCCGGTGACGCTAACGACTGACGATCTGGCCTTCGACGTGCTGGCGGCGGGCGTGACCCGGGCCGGGGACGTGCCCGTCCTGCTGATCAACGAGCCGATGTTTATCAGCCAGGGGCAGAACAGCGACCTGCGCTACAACTCGTTTTACCCGCGCTGGGCCTATGACCAGTACCGGGACATGCTGGCGGACACGGCCGTTGCCCGCAGCTGGCCTTACCTCGACCTCTGGGATACCATTCCCCCCGACGAATTCACCGACACGCCCGTCCACCTGACCGCCGCCGGTAACCGCCTGCTGGCGGAGAGGGTGGCGGAGGGGATACGGCCGTTTTTACTAGGAGAGACTGGAGACTAGAGACTAGAGACTGGAGACTCACCAGTCTCCAGTCCCTAGTCCCCAGCCCCCATTCAGGAGAAACCATGAACGACGAACACACCATCCGCGAAAAACTGCGCACCTTCATCACCCGAGAACTCATCCGCGACGCCGGCTACCCGCTGCGCGACGACGAAGGCATCATCACCGGCGGGCTGATGGACTCCTTTTCCCTGGCCGAATTCGGCGTCTACGTCGAAGAAGAATTCGACGTCTACATCCCCGACGCCGACCTGACCGTAAAAAACCTGGACACCCTCAACCAGATGGTCGCCCGCATCCAGCGCGACCTGTCCGGCGGCTAATCATCCTCCGGCAAGACCCCAAGGGTTTTAAAAACCCTTGGGGTCTTTGCGTTTACCAACCCGACGCCGACCTGACCGTAAAAAACCTGGACACCCTCAACCAGATGGCCGCCCGCATCCAGCGCGACCTGCCCGGCAGCTAATCATCCTCCGGCAAGACAAGACCCCAAGGGTTTAAAAACCCTTGGGGTCTTTGCGTTTACCAAGAAATTACCCAAACGCTAACTAAAATAATAAAATGACATCAAATTATTAAAAAACGCATCTAAAAATAAATAAAAGTCATCTAAAAATCATAAAATGGCATTTTAAAATCATATAATGTTATCTAAAAATAACAAAATAGCGCTTAAAAATGATATAATGGCATCTAAAAATGACTAAATGGTAACCTGCAATGATTTTTTAGTGCGTTTTACTCATTTTTTGCTGCGTTTTATTTATTTCTTGCTTCGTTTTAGTTATCTTTTAGTACGTTTTATTCATTTTTATTAGCGTTTAATTTGTTCTAGACTACATTTTATCAATCATTTTATAAAGTTTATTCATTTTGATTTGACCTTTACTGGTTTTTTAGTCTGGCGGGAGGTGTGCGATGTATGAAACCCAATCAACTGACCAACTGCTTCATGTGGCCCGGACGGCCGTTCACAACGCGCAGAACGTGGACTATATTTTGGCGGCGCTGACGCCTTATGGGTATGACGCGGCCCGGTTGGCGGCGGCGGATGAATTGTTGGGGTCGGCGGAAACGGCCGTCCACCAGCAGCATTATGCCTACGGCGTGCAATACCAGGCGACCGCCGATTTGCGGGCGGCCTGGAAGGCGGCCAACCGCGTCTACATGGACGGCGTAAAGATTGCCCGCGTGGCCTTTCGGGCCGACGTGCAGGCGCGGGCAACGCTGCGGCTGGCGGGAAGCCGGGCGCAGGCATTGGCAGGCTGGCTGGAGCAGGCGACTGTCTTCTATCAGAATTTGCTGGCTTACCCGGACCTGCAGGCCAAGATGGCCCCCTTTGGCTACACCGCCGACCGGCTGACGGCCGAATTGGCGCTCGTCCGCGCCGTGGAAACGGCCAATCAGCGGCAGGAAGCGGCCAAGGGCGCGGCGCGGGCCGCCACCCAAGACCGGGACGAAAAGCTGCGGGCCTTGCGGGCGTGGCTAAAAGATTTTCGCGTCATCGCGCCCATCGCCCTGGCAGACCGGCTGCAGGCGCTGGAGACGCTAAACTTGCGGGTGGTGCCGTAGGGGAGATTGGAGATTAGAGATTGGAGACTGGAGATTATTGGGCGCTGCTCCCCAATCCCTAACCCCCAGCCCCTCCCCATCAATCCCAGGTAATGTTGCGGATGGAGACGGACACGTCGGGGTTGTCTAGCAGGCCGCCGCGCTCTGTCATTTCTTTGTGAAACGAATCCAGGACGACAAACACCAGCTCCCCATAAATGTCCACGTCGTCCAGTTCCTTGAGGGATGATTCGGGGAAAGAAATCTCAAATTCACCAGTATCTTTCAGGACTTTGCCATCTGGGTACGTTACGGCAATGTCATAGTCAAATGTGCAAATTACATTCATGGCAGTTTCCTTATGCTTCAATCTTGCCAGCCCCAAAGGGCTGCCAGGCCAAACCCTTTTGTAAATCAAAAAATTAATCCGGTCATCGAGAGCCATGTCATGCTGAGAGCCTGTGCTGAGCTTGCCGAAGCATCCCCCGAAGCATCCCGTTTGCTTGGAATACCCAGGTTGGAGGGATTCTTCGCTCCGAAGACCCCGCTCAGAATGACCAGCTCATGACCTGATTGTTTTCTTAAGAGTGATCAGTAGAAAGTTTCCAGAAGACCCGAAGGGTTTGAGACCGAGGATACTCGACTCAATTGATGCAAAACCCTTCGGGTCTAATTCCCAAAACCTTTTACGGTTTACTTGAATGATCAGTAGAAAGTTTTCAGAAGACCCGAAGGGTTTGAAACCGAGGATACTCGACTCAATTGATGCAAAACCCTTCGGGTCTAACCTTTTACGGACTTAAAGGCCAATCGGGTTCGGGAACCGTCAGCCGGTTGGGCCTAAGATTTCGCTCAATACCAGGCCCAACTGGCGCAGGTTCAGCGGCTTGGTGACCCAATTGGCCAAACCTTTTTCGCGCAGTTCATCCAATTCTTCATCCAGC
>Ga0116151_10006396_pt1 | contig 10036 bp, 8 predicted proteins | sample AD_UKC117_MetaG_FD_89893 | JGI IMG/M metagenome (GOLD analysis project Ga0116151, IMG submission 89893) | Active sludge microbial communities of municipal wastewater-treating anaerobic digesters from Hong Kong - AD_UKC117_MetaG | ecosystem: Engineered > Bioreactor > Anaerobic > Digestate... | reverse complement strand
GGGTGACGAGCTGCGGCCCGGCGAACGCGACGAAGGCCGCGAACGCGGCGGCGACGACCGCGACCACGAGGAGCACCGAAGTTCCCCGGCCGAGGTGGCGGGGCACGGTGCCGGCCGGCTCGTCGTTTGCGCTGCCGGACCGACGGTCGGCCGGCGAGCCGGTGTCGGGTCGGGCGCGGGTGGTGCCGATCGACAGGTCCTGGACCCGCCGCACCATCGGGTCGAGCGCCAGGGCCAGGAACAACGACACCACGATGAGGGTGACGCCGATCGAGGCGGTGCGAACGGCGGCCACGGTGAGGGTGAGGGCCACCAGCATCACCGCCACCACCGCGACGCTGCGCCAGTCCAGGTCGACCAAGAGCGGACCCGGATCGGGAACCGGTCGGACGTCGGGACCGTCGGGACGGGCGGGGCGCGCTGGGAGCTCAGATCCGACGGCCTCGGCACCGGAACCGGCTCGGGAACCCTGATCGGGGCGGTCCCCGGACCCCCGGGCCCAGACCGGTGGATCGGTGGACATGGGCGCACACTACGAGCGGAGCGGGGCGCACCGGTCGACCCCCGCATCCTCGGAGCGCGGAGGACGCGCTCGTAGGATCGCCGCCATCGACGAGCCCGACCTCAACGCACCGACCGACCGAGCGGGATCGGAGCACGCCGCGGCCGCGACCACCGCGACCACCACGCCCACCGGGTCCGGCGCGACCGGCGCGACCGGCGCGACCGGCGGGTCCGGAGCGACCGCGGTCGCGCCGCGACCTCTGAGCGTCACGCCGTCGTCGTTGTTCCGGGCCATCGTCGTCATCGGGGTCGTCGCCCTCGTCGCCGTGATCGGCGCCCGGGCGGCCGAACCGGTGATGTGGTTCGTCGAGGCCGCCGTGGTCGCCGGCCTGGCCGGTCCGCTCGTGCACCGACTGGCCCGGCACATGCCGACGTGGGTCGCGGTGCTGGCACTCACCGGCGCCGCGATCGCCGTGGTCGCCGCGCTCGGCGCCGCCGCGTTCGGCGAGCTCCACGGAGAGGCCGAGCGGTTCCGTGACAACGTCCCGTCCGCGGTCCGGCAGCTCCAGGAGGACCAGCCGTTCGGCGGGCTGATGGCCGACCTGAAGGTCTCGCAGCAGATCGACCGCCTGGCCGACGACCTGTCGGAGCGCTTCGACATCGGCAAGGACCTGCCGGGGGTGGCCACCGCGTTGGGCGGCCGGGTGTCGACCGGATTCATCATCTGGATCCTGTCGGTGATGCTGGTCTTCGCCGGCCCCGGGATGGTCCGGGCCACCGTCCGGGTGCTGCCGGAGCGGACCGCGTCACGGGTCGGCCCCGCACTCGACGCCGCCTACCGCGACAGCCTCCGGTACCTCGGGCTGACCACGGTGCGGGCCGGGGCGGTGGGCGTGGGCGGGTTCGTGGCCGCGTCGGTGCTGGGGATCGACATGCCCGTCCTGCTCGGGACCCTGGCGGCGATCGCGGCGGTCACCCCGTACGTGGGCGTGCTGTTCGCGGCACTGCCCCTGGCTCTGATGGCCGCGCTCAACGGGCCGGCCGAGAGCGTGGCGATCGTGGTGGTGGCCGTCGCCGCGCAGACGGTGGACTCGGTGGTGGTGCAGCCCCGCATCCACTCCCGGTCGTTCACCTTCGGGCTGTTCCCGACCCTGGTCGTGACGATCGTCGGGTTCGGGCTCTACGGCGTGACCGGACTGTTCCTCGGCCTGGTCGCCGGGACGTTGGTGCTGGCGCTGCTGCAGCGGCTCGACGAGGACGGACCAGGTGCCGGCGGGCCGTGGACCAGCGGGACCGGTGCCGATGCCGGCGCCGTGCTCAGGGCCGGGTCGGACGAGGAGCCCGCACCAGCCGGGTCGTGACGCCGTCGATCACCGACGGCGGGCGCTGACCGGACTCGACGGCGTCGAGGAGCGACTCGAGCTCGTCGTCGACCCCGTCGGTCCACGCCTTGCGGGACCACATGACGCCCAGTCCCGCCGAGGCCGACGCCACCGCGCCGACCGCCAACCAGAACGGGCTCGTCGCCGCCGCCGCAACCGCCGATGCTGCCGTACCTGCGACCGCGGTCGCCGCCCCGGCGGCCGCGGCGTTGTGGCGGCTCCGGGTCGCGTCGACCAGGAGGCCGACCACGACCCGTCGATCGTCGAGGCGGCTGACCACGACCCGGACCCGACGCACGTGAGCCAGACGTTCGCTGCCCTGGGCCGCGTGCCACGCCCGCTGGGCGCCCGCCATCGGATCGTTGCGGCGGGAGTACTCAACCCACCCGGGCTCACCGTCCGCGCCCAGAGGTGACCGGGAGCGGCGCAGGACCCGGCCGCGACGCATCCAGAGGTCGATGCGCTCGCTGACGTCGTCGACGTCGCCGTCGAGCACCCGGGCCACGACGAACCGCTCCGGCCCGAGCAGCGCGTCGCTGCGACGGGGATGCTCCTCGAGCAGCCCGAGCTCCTCCTCGACCACGGCCCGACGAACTTCGGCCCGGTCGATGCCCAGCTCGTCGGCCGCGTCGAGCAGAGCCCGGACCGACACGCGGTGGTCCGCGTCGGCGCCCGAGACCTCGTCCAGGCGGACCGCCCGGCGCAGCACCCGCTCCGCCGCGTCCCGGTCGAGGGCGCGGTCGTCGGTCGACGCACCCGACCTGGGGGTCTGCGCCGCGGCCGCCGATCGACGAGGGGGCTGCTGAGCGGCCGCGCCGGAGGACATCCCGACAGCGTACGGGCCGACCGCCACCGCGTTCTGTCGCTCACCCCCCTCGACCCCCGGCTCACTCCCGTTCTGTAGTGCGAGATCCAGGCGTTCGCCTGGATCTCGCACTACAGAACGGGAGTGGGGGGGCTAGGGGGTGGGGGCTAGAGGGTGGGGGCGACGGCGCGGGCGGCGGCGAGGGTGGCCTCGACGTCGGCGTCGGTGTGCGCGAGCGACGGGAACATGACCTCGTACGGCCCGGGAGCCAATGCGATGCCGTGGTCCAACATCCCGTGGAACCACGCCGGGTAGCGGCCCAGGTCGACCGACGCCGCCACGGTGGCGAAGTCGACCGGTACCCCGCCGCGGGGGTCGGAGGCGTCGGGGGTGTCGGGCAGGAAGAACAGGCCGACCAGCGGGCCGACGCGGGGGACGACCGCGGCCACGCCGGCGTCGGCGAACGCGGCGCTCAGCCCGTCGGCCAGCGCGGTGGCGGTGGCGACGAGCCGCTCGTACGCGGATGCGTCGAGCTGGGACAGCACGGCCAGGCCGGCGGCGGTGGCCAGCGGGTTCCCCGACAGCGTGCCGGCCTGGTACACCGGCCCGAGCGGGGCGATCGACGACATGACCGCGGCGGACGCCCCGAAGGCGCCGACCGGCAGGCCGCCCCCGATCACCTTGCCGAAGCACCACAGGTCCGGCGTCACCCCCGACCACCCGGTGGCGCCACCGACGCCGAGGCGGAACCCGGTGATGACTTCGTCGAACAGCAGTAGCGCGCCGACGCGGTCGCACTCGGCGCGCAGGCCGGTGAGGAACCCTTCGACCGGGGGGACCAGGCCCATGTTGGCGGCGACCGGCTCGACGATCACGACCGCGACCGTGTCGTCCAGGGTCGGCACCACGTTGTAGGGGTGCACGACCGTGTCGGCGACCGCTCCGGCGGTCACGCCGCCGGAGTCGGGTCGGGCGCCGGTGCCGAGCACGGCCTCGGCCACACCGGAGCCGGCCGCGGCGAGCAGCGCGTCGGAGTGGCCGTGGTAGTTGCCCTCGAACTTCACGACGCGGTCCCGGCCGGTGACGCCGCGGGCCAGGCGGATGGCCGACATGGTCGCCTCGGTGCCCGAGCTGACCAGGCGCACCTGCTCCATGCCGGGCACGCGGGCGACGATCTCCTCGGCCATGCGGACCTCGCCCTCGGTGGGTGCCCCGAAGGTGGAGCCGCGGCCGGCCGCGTCGCGCACGGCGTCGACGACGACGGGGTGGGCGTGGCCGAGGATCGACGCGCCGTAGCTCTGGACGTAGTCGATGAACTCGCGGCCCTCGACGTCGATGACCCGGGCCCCGGAGCCCGACGCGACGAAGTACGGGGTGCCGCCGACGGAGCGGAACGCCCGGACCGGGGAGTTGACCCCGCCGGGGATGACCCGCAGGCCCCGCTGGTACAGCTCGTCGTTGGTGCTCACGCGCTCGCTCCTCGGTCGGTGGCCGAGCCCGCGACGGGCCCGTCGGTGGCGGTCACTGGAGCAGCTCGGCCAGGCGGCGGGCGAAGTAGGTGAGGACCATGTCGGCCCCGGCCCGCTTCACCGCGGTGATCTGCTCGAGCGCGACCGCGTCGAGATCCAGCCAGCCCCGCTCGGCTGCGGCGTGCACCATGGCGTACTCGCCGGACACGTGGTACGCCGCGATCGGCACGTCGATCTCGGCCCGGGCCCGGGTGAGGACGTCGAGGTAGGTCAAGGCCGGCTTGACCATCACCATGTCGGCGCCCTCCATCAGGTCCTCGCGGAGCTCCGACAGACCCTCTCGGGCGTTGGCCCAGTCCTGCTGGTAGGCCCGGCGGTCGCCGCCGTCGGCGATGTGCACGTCGACCGCGTCGCGGAACGGGCCGTAGAGCGCCGAGGCGTACTTGGCCGAGTAGGCCAGGATCGACACCTGCTCGTGGTCGCTGTCGTCGAGTGCGTCGCGGATGGCGAGGACCTGGCCGTCCATCATCCCCGACGGGGCGCACACGTCGGCCCCGGCGTCGGCCTGCGCGATCGCGGCCTCGCCGTAGACCTCGAGGGTGGCGTCGTTGTCGACGGTGCCGTCGGGGGCGAGCAGACCGCAGTGGCCGTGTTCGGTGTACTCGTCGATGCAGAGGTCGGCCATGAGCACGACCCGGTCGCCGAGGTCGTCGCGCAGGTCCCGCAGCGCGACCTGCACGATGCCGTCGGGATCGGATGCGCCGGACCCCTCGGCGTCCTTGTGCTCGGGCACGCCGAAGAGGATCACGGCGTTCACGCCGAGGTCGGCGAGCTCTGCCACCTCGGCGCGCAGCGACGACCGCGTGTGCTGCACCACCCCGGGCAGCGACGGGATCGGCACCGGCTCGTCGATGCCCTCACGCACGAACAGAGGGGCGACCAGGTCGTCGACACCCAGTCGGGTCTCGGCGACCAGCCGCCGCATGGCCGGGGTGCGGCGCAGTCGACGCAGGCGGGTCTGGGGGAAGCTCACGGCCCCGAATCCTACGGTCGGGTCCACGACCGGCTGCAGTTGGGGCCGCCGTTGCGGCCGGGCGTGCGGCCAGGACCGTGGGTCGGGTTCGGCTCAGTTCCGATCGGCGACCAGGGCCGCGAGCCGGGCGGGGGTGAGCTCGACGCAGGATCCGACGACCAGGTCGGCGGCGGCGAAGTCCATGCCGAGCGTCAACGTGCCGGGGACGGCCACCGCGGCCATCCCGGCCGCCTTGGCGGCGGTCACCCCGTTGACCGAGTCCTCGATCGCCACCGCCGCGGTCGGGTCCACGCCGAGCCGTTCGCACGCCAGGAGGTAGACCGCGGGGTCGGGCTTGGTGAGCGGAACCTCGTCGCCGGTGGCGCGCACCGGGAACCGGTCGAGCAGGCCGTGGGTGTCGAGGTGGCCGTCGACGTGATCGACCGACGACGACGACGCCACCGCGATCGGCACCCCGAGGTCGCGCAACGAGTCGACGAGCGGCACGACGCCGGGCAGCGGGGCCAGATCGGCGTTGCAGACGTCCTTGGCGGCGAGGCGGGACGGGACGATCAGCCCACGGTCGACCGGCCGGCCGATCTGCTCCTCGAGGATGTCGGTCCAGTGCGGGTGGTCGACGGTTCCGATGAAGGTCTTCCACAGATCCAGGCTCAGCTCGGTGCCGTGCGCCCGGAACTGCTCGGCGGCGGTGACGTACTCGCACCACTCGGTGTCGAGCACCAGCCCGTCGAAGTCGAACACGACGGCGGCCAGAGCGGGGGCCGCGGCGCTCAACGGGCGTCCGACCCGCCGGGCACGACGCCGACACCGACGCCGGACACGGCGTCCACCACGGCGTCGACGAGGCCGTCGATCGAGTGCACCGCAGCCTCGGCGGTGACCTCCAGGCCCAGCTCGCGGGCGGTCGCCGCGGTGACCGGTCCGATGCAGGCGACCACGGGCGGGGCTCCGGCCGCGGCGGCGTCGGGTCCGCCGAGGGCGGCGACGAAGTGCTCGGCGGTCGAGCTCGACGTGAACGTGACCGCGTCCGCGGCACGCACCCGGGCCCGGGTGTCGTCGTCGTAGGAGACGCCGACGGTCCGGTACGCCTCGACCACCTCGACGTCCCAGCCCCGGGCGGCCAACCCGTCGGGCAGCACGTCGCGGGCGACCGCGGCGCGGGCCAGGAGCACCCGGCCACCGCCGGGCGGCGGGTCGGGGAAGGCGTCGAGCAGCGACTCGGCCACGAAGTGAGGGGGGACCAGATCGGCGGTGATGCGCGCCTCGGCGATCGCCGCCGCGGTGCCCGGACCGATGACCGCGACGCTGACCCCGGCCAGGTCCCGACCGTCGCGCAGCTCGGCGGCGAACCGGGCCGCGCCGTTGGGCGAGGTGAGCACCACCCAGTCGAAGGTGGAGATCCGGCTCACCGCGTCGCGCAGCGCCGCTGCGCCGTCCGCCGGGTCCTCGACGGCGATGGTCGGGGCGACGAGCACCTCGGCGCCGGCGTCGCGCAGGCGGCGGGCGAGCTGCGGCGACTGGTCCCGGGTCCGGGTGACGACCACGGTCCGGCCGAGCAAGGGCCGCCGCTCGAACCAGTCCAGGCGTTCCCCGGCGACGTCGCCGATGACGATCGTGGCCGGCGACGCCAGGTCGTGGTCGGCCAGGGTGCTGAGCGTGGCGCGGACGGTCTGCTGGGTGGGTCGGGTGCCCCACCGGATGGCCGCGGCGGGCGTGTCGGGCGACAGGCCGCCGGCGACCAGGCGTTCGGCGATGCGGGGCAGGTTGCGCACCCCCATCAGCACGACGATGGTCCCGCCCACCCGGGCGAGCGCCTCCCAGCCGACGTCGGTGCGGCCCTTGGACGGGTCCTCGTGGCCGGTCACGATCGTGACGCTGGTCGACGAGTAGCGCAACGTGACCGGGATGCCGGCGTAGGCGGGGACCGCGAGCGCGGAGGTGATTCCGGGGACGACCTCGTAGTCGACGCCGGCGGCGGCGAGCGCGGCGGCCTCCTCGGCGCCGCGGGCGAACACGAACGGGTCGCCGCCCTTGAGCCGCACCACCGTCTGGCCCCGGCGGCCGCGTTCGACCAGCAGCTCGTTGATGGCCGACTGCGGGGTGGACGGCCCGTCGGGGCTCTTGCCGACGTCGATGAGCTCGGCGTCCGGCGGTGCCAGGTCGAGCAGCTCGCGTGCCGACAGCCGGTCGTGCACGACGACATCGGCGCGGGCCAGCAGCTCGGCGCCCCGGACGGTGATCAGCCCCGGGTCGCCGGGCCCCGCGCCGACGAGGTGGACGGTCACCGGGGCGCCTCCCCGGCGGTGGCATCCACGTCCGCGCGCAGGCGGACGGCCAGGGCACGGCCGACCGCGTCGGGGTCGGAGCCGACCTCGACGGCATGCGCGACGCGGACACGACCGTGGACATCGGGGTCCGCGCCGAGGATGCCCCGGATGCTGAGCACGCCGGAGGCGACCGGACCGGCAGAGGCTGCGGGACCGGCGTCGTCGTCGGTGGGAAGGATCGTGGCGTGGGCACCGGCGGGCAGGGTGCAGTCGCCGCCCAGCTCGGACAGGAACGCCCGTTCGGCGTCGACGGCCCGGCGGCTGGCGGCGTGCTCGATGCCGGCCAGGAGCTCCCGCAGAGCCGCGTCGTCGGAGCGGCATTCGACGGCCAACGCGCCCTGGGCGACCTGCGGGACCATCAGCGTGGCGGGCAGCACGTCGGTGAGGCGGTCGGCCAGACCCAGGCGGTGCAACGCCACCGCCGCGACCACCACCGCGTCGACGTCGTCGCGCTCGGAGCGGGCGATGCGGGTGGCCATGTTCCCCCGCAGATCCTCGAAGCGCAGGTCGGGTCGCAGGTGCGCGAGCTGCACCCGCCGACGGGCCGAGCCGGTGGCGACCACGCCGTCGGTGGGCAGGTCGACCAGACGGCACCCGACGAGGGCGTCGCGGACATCGCCGCGCTCGGGCACCGCAGCGATGACCAGCCCGTCGGGGGTCCGGGCCGGGAGGTCCTTGGCGGAGTGCACCGCCACGTCGGCCCGCCCGTCGAGCAGCGCGGCCTGCACCTCGGTGGCGAACACGCCCTTCCCGCCGATCTCCGACAGCGGGACGTCGGTGCGGCGGTCGCCCTCGGTGCTGAGCGCGACCACCTCGACGTCGAGGTCGGGGTCCGCGGAGCGCAGGAGCCCGGCGACGTGGTCGGCCTGCCAACGCGCCAGCGGCGATGCCCGCGTGGCGATCCGGACCCGCACGGAGGCTCAGCCCCCGGAGGGTGGCTCGACGACAGCGCCGGAGTCGTCGGGGATGCCGGTCCCGCTGGCCGTCCCGCTGGCGGGGTCGTCGGAGTCGTCGGGGTCGTCGAGGAGGGCGAACAGCTCGCGCACCGAGTCGGCCAGGCGGTCGCCCCGAGCCGACCCCGCCGCGGCGCGCAGCCTCACGCTCGGTTCGTGCAGCAGCTTGGCCACCAAGCCCCTGGTGATCGCGTCGACGGCGTCGCGCTGGGCGTCGGTCAGCTCACCCAGCCGCCCGGACAGCCGGTCGATCTCGGCGCAGCGGATGCACTCGGCCTGCTCGCGCAGGGCGGTGATGACCGGAGCGGCACGCCGGGCGTTGCTGGCGCCGTGGAACCGCACGACCTCTTCGTCGACGATCTCGCGCACCGCGGCGACCTCACGGCGACGACCGGCCAGCCCGGCCTCGGTGAAGGCTGCGACCGCGTCCATGTCGAGCAGCTCGACCCCGCCGAGCGCGGCGACCTCGGGATCGACGTCGCGGGGCATGGCGATGTCGACCACGACGAGGGGTCGCGACCGTCCCTGCACCGCGGGGGCGACATCGGCGGCGGTGAGCACCGCTCCCGGTGCGCCGGTGGCGGCGACGACCAGGTCGGCGTCGGCCATGACCGTCGACAGTTCGGCCAGCGGCACGGCGCGGGCGATGCCGGAGTCGCGGTCGGTCCGCAGTCGGTCGACCAGGGCCTCGGCCCGCTCGGGGCCGCGGTTGGCCACGACGATCTCGGCCAGGCCGGCGTCGGCCAGGAACGACCCTGCCGCCCGGCCCATGGTCCCGGCGCCGATCAGCACGGCGCGCGCCCCGGCCAGGCCGGCCCGCGCTCCGGCCGCGGTGCACGCGTCGGGGGCCTCGGTGATGCCGCGCAGCTCGGCCAGGCGCTCACCGGCGAGGATGACCGCGGCCTGCGACACCGAGGTGACGTGACGGGCGATCGAGGTCTCGGTGCGGGCCCGCTTGCCGACCTCGAGCGCGTGGCGGAACAGGAGGTTGAGGCCCCGTCGGGCGGTGCCCTCCTGGCGGGCCAGCTCCCAGGCCGAGCCGACCTGGCCCAGGATCTCGTGCTCGCCGGGCACCGCGGAGTCGAGGCCGGCGGTCACCTCGAACAGGTGGCGGACCGCGGCGTCGTCGTAGTGGACGTAGAGACTCTCGGCGAAGCGCTCGGGCGGCAGGAAGGTCAGGTCGGCGAAGAAGTCCCGGACCTCGGCGTACGCGCCGTGGAAGCGCTCGGCCACCAGGTACACCTCGGTGCGGTTGCAGGTGGCGAGCACGACGACCTCGGAGGTGTCGGCGCCCGCGTCGAGGGCGTGGAGGAGCTTGGGGAGGCGCTCACCGCTGACCGCCATGCGCTCGAGGAGATCGAGCGGGGCGGTGCGATGGTTCGCTCCGACGACGACGACAGACACGCCCGGCTGGCGCTCCTTGACTCGGGCCACCGGGGAGGACGGCGACCGCTGCGGACGCCCTCCAGCATGCTGCGCGACCGGGGCCGGTCGCCAGTTGGTCGCCGCTCGCGGTCAGCCCGCGGTGCGGGTGGGGCCGACGCGGCGGGACGGGTCCTCGTG
>Ga0116151_10006393_pt1 | contig 10041 bp, 8 predicted proteins | sample AD_UKC117_MetaG_FD_89893 | JGI IMG/M metagenome (GOLD analysis project Ga0116151, IMG submission 89893) | Active sludge microbial communities of municipal wastewater-treating anaerobic digesters from Hong Kong - AD_UKC117_MetaG | ecosystem: Engineered > Bioreactor > Anaerobic > Digestate... | reverse complement strand
GCCATCGGGCAGCCATCGCCGGCCGGTCACCACCGCCGCCCGGCTCGGCATCGGTCCGCCCCGGCATGATCGATCTCGGCCTCAAGAAACCGCGCGGCCGCACGCGCGTCGTCGTCGCCATGTCGGGCGGGGTCGATTCCGCCACCTCGGCGGCGCTCCTCAAGGAAGCGGGTTACGACGTCGTCGGCATCACGCTGCAGCTCTACGATCACGGCCAGGCGATGCGGCGGCCGGGAAGTTGCTGCGCCGCCGACGACATTCTCGATGCGCGCGCGATCGCCGACCAGATCGGCATTCCGCACTATGTCCTCGACGCCGAGGAGCGCTTCCGGGCCTTAGTGATGGAATCCTTCGCCGACAGCTATCTGGCCGGCGAGACGCCGATCCCGTGCGTCTTGTGCAATCAGCACTTGAAGTTCGGCGACCTGCTGGCAACGGCGCGCGACCTCGGCGCCGATGCGGTCGCGACCGGGCATTATGCGCTGCGCGTTGACGGCGCGCGGGGGCCGGAGCTGCACTGCGCCCGCGACCGCAACCGCGATCAGAGCTACTTCCTGTTCGCGACCACGCGGGAGCAGCTGGCGCGGCTGCACTTTCCCTTGGGCGGCCTGTCGAAGGCCGAAACCCGCGCCCATGCCGCGCGCTTAAACGTGCCGGTCGCGCGAAAGCGGGCGAGCCAGGACATCTGCTTCGTGCCCGAGGGTGATTATGGCGCCGTCATCGCCAGGCTGCGCCCCGATGCGGGCCAAGCGGGCGAGATCGTCCATGTCGACGGCCGCGTGCTGGGCCGCCACGCTGGCATCCACCACTACACCGTCGGCCAGCGCAAGGGCCTCGGCATCGCCGGCGGCGAACCGCTCTATGTCGTGCGCCTGCAGCCGGCCGAGCGGCGCGTCGTCGTCGGCCCCAGGGAAGCCTTGGCGTGCAGCGTCGTTTCGCTGCGCGCGGTCAACTGGCTGGGCGATCCGCTGACGGATGCTGAGCGCGCAGCGGGAATTGCGGTTCAGGTCCGGCTGCGCTCGACTCAAGGCCTGGTTGGCGCGCGCGTCGTGCTCAGCGCCGACGGTAGCGCGCGGGTGCATCTCCAGACTGCGCAACATGCAGTCGCACCCGGCCAGGCGTGCGTTTTCTATGTCGGCGAGCGGGTACTGGGCGGCGGCTGGATCAGCGGCGCGGAAGCGGTGCCGACGCCGCCGTAACGAGGCGCGCCGGCCTCGCTATCGCTGGTGCCCGCGGGGGGACTCGAACCCCCACTCCGTTGCCGGAAACGGATTTTAAGTGTGTTGTCAACCAATGAACTCAATGAGTTATGCGTCAGTGTGCCCGCAATGTGTTCCGACGCTATGTGTAGTATGCCTTTTCGAGGCTTCGCAATCGGGGCTTCGCAATCAGGGCTTCGCCTATTAAAAGTATTACTTGGGGTAGTCAAAGTCTCGCTGGTATTCGGACGGCACCACCCCTCAAAAAAGTAGAGTTGTTAAAAAATAACCCTGGTTGTTAGCAAGTAGAGCCATTTGTTAGCGAGTTTGTTAGCAAGTAGAGCGAGTTTTCGCAATCAACCACCAAATCTCGATTTTTCGTTTTACCCCTCTCAAACCCCGATTTACCCCTCTCAGAGCGTCTTTTTGCTCTATTACAGCTTCTTTTTTAGTAGTAGTAGTAGTAGTAGTAGTAGTAGTAGTGTTAGCAAGTTAGCAAGTAAATGCTGTTTTTAAAAGAGTTACATAGAAATACGCTCTAATATATAAAAGTTTCAAAAAATGGCCTTAACTTGCTAACTTGCTAACACCCCTTCTCAAAGCCCGTTTTACCCCTCTCAGAGCGAGTTTTTAGTCTATTTCAGCACCTTTTTGGCATTTTTTCCAAAATCGAAGTGTTAGCGAGCGCTTTTTACTCGCTAACAACTAACCGCTTATGTGTCTGTGCTTGCGAGAACTTCCGCTTCGAAATATTGCGTATGCTCGCTTCTGCTTTACGTCTCCTCGAAACGAGTATTTGTCAATCTTTAGCTTGTTTTTTTTACAATAATCACTGAGATTTTTAATATGTCTCTCAATAGTTGATGTTTTACAATCATCTGGTAAAATGTCCGATAACCATAAAAAGTTATCGCCAGTAAATGTAATCTTGTTTAGTTCATCAATAATCTCAAATATGTCGGCGTTTTGCTCCCGCACGAGACTGTCGTAGTCTCTACCTTGATGAGCACTTAACACGCTCAAAGTCGAAATATCGTGCTTTTTGCCCAAGGTCCATAACCAGTGCCCAACAACTTTGGGGTTAGCGAGAGCATCAACGAGCGGTTGTAAATCGTTCTCATTAGCAACACCAGCAATCTCAATCAATGACCGCTCAGAACATATAATAACACCAAAACGTCGTTGAACTCCCGATTTCGAACCGAGATTTAATCTAATTGGTCCTTGTGAACAGTTGCTTGTCATTATTGGCAGTGCTGTGTTTTCAGTTTCTTCGGCTTCGTGATATTTTTTCATAATGGTAAAATCATCATTGCCAATAACCCTTTTTATTTCAGCATAGAACTTTTCAGTATTGCTGCTGTTTTCTACTTCGTCAAAATGCCAGATGAGTTTGTTCTGTAAGCGTGAGTTGAACTCACGCCCTAAATCGCCTGGTGTAAGTGCTCCTGAAACGTATTGCTTACCACAGATTGTAGAGCATAAGTTGCGGCATAATAACTTCTTCCCGTTCGAACCGTCTTTACCAATAACCATCAATAACGGTAGTCCTGTTGAACCAGGATTGCGGTGTTTAAATAGTAATGCTCGTTCGAGATACTCAATATTTTCTCCCCGCTCACCCCCAATACTCGCTAATAGAGTATCAATATGCTTGGTTGCTTCAATGATTTGCGGGTCTTTACTTTCGACTATTTTACAACGAGTATCGGCGGTAATATTCAAATAACCGGGTTTTACTTGGTCGAAGTTAAAATCAAAGTAAGTGCCTTCTATCACTAAATCAGCATTTTCGAAGTTCTTTTTAACATCGTTGTTCATTTTATCAGTTGGTGATACATTAAAAGGGCGAAATTTATTGATTGATTGTTTTATTGTATTCTCTATTTCTACCGTCGATATTTGAACATAAGATTTTCGCATTTTATTGAACAGAATAGCATTACCGTTTTTTAATAACAGATAACCGTCCCATACTAAATGTAAGAATGTTGCGTAGTCTATATCAACATAACCTTTTTTTACTCTATCAGTAATTGTTGTTTGATTATTGGCCCAATAACAGCTGTCATCAGTTGGTTTTAATCCTACATTCTTGATAACTGTTTTAATCCAACTATTATCTTTAATAAAACGCTCATAATGCGGATAGTCTGTAATATCCATTTCGTTCTCCTATTTTAATAAGTTATTCAATATTCTCTCGTATTCACCGTCGTCATTTACAACGCTCAAGATATTATGTTCCAATGCTTCTCTAATCTCAATATTATTGAACCCCAATTTCTTCAGTCCGCTGACTATTTCTTGAACTTTAGTAAATGCCGATGAACCCGAACCCGCAAATCTTGATAACATCGTATCGGGTGTAATCGGTTCGTAGTTGTCCCGACCTTCGATCGTGTCAATCCATTTCCGTGCTTCCCTAGCATACCAATCATAATCAATATCATTGGGCCGATTATCTGGCAGCGTGAGCACGATGCGGCACCGTTCACTCAGCGGTAAGCGAGCATCGCCTTTAACACGCTTCAAGATAATCGGGGATAGTTCTGCGGTAGACCGATACCAGCGTAGCACTCTACCACCTTCGCCCGTAAAATCCGTGTAATATTCGTTGCCCCAAAGTGCGGGCACTTTTAGTGATGACCAGTTGATGTAATCTGTAAAAGCGTGTTGTTTTTGCCTGACGAACTCTTCCGGTTCAGTTCCGTGTGTGTAATATTGAACAATTGATCGGGGTATTATGCGATTGATTTGTTTTGATTTATTCTCGTCAAATGAGCGAAATACGTCAAATAAGCCCCGACCCTTGATTTTATCGTGTTCATCAATCAAAAAATAGTTGTTAATGTCAAGACCAACGAGTTGTTTTATGTGTGTGTGTTCAAATGTGATATTCCATTTCTGTTCGAACGCTCGCAATATTGGTTCATAGTTGCCCCGACCTTTGCGACGAAAGGTAATACTATCTGTATTTGCTGTAATAACCGGATAACCAGCCGCTTCGAGTTGTTCAATAAGTTCTAATAGAATGAGTTGCCCATTCAGCGTGACCGCCAGCATTGCCCCAATATCAAATAAGTACCGCTCACGATGATAGCCAAACTTGCCGAATGTAGAGTTTAATACCAACTTTGCGATTGCCGCTTCCGATTTGCGATCAGGGTTCTTCTTTGCTTCTAATCGTGTTGCCAGCATTTCTTTAATAGTTTCGACGAACGCTGAACCACGAAGATTTCGGGGTACTATGTTTAAGTTGCGGATAAGTGTCGGATAATAACTCGAAACATCAACATCAACTAAATCGGTTTCGTGATAGTTCTTGCGGGTTAAATGTAGTCCGCCAAATCCAACAGAATACTCTGTTTCACCTATTGTTGTTTTAGTGTTCCATTTATTGTAATCGGGCTTGCCAGTTTCCTTATCTTTTACAACGTGTAATGTGTGCTGTTTTAACTCTTGTAGAGCGGACGTTTTACACGCTACCTGTTTTTCGATAAGTGTACACAACTCAATCCGCTCATAATCGGGTGCTGGTTTTACAACCCAACCCGAACTCGGTTGCTGCCCAATCTGCGATAATAACAACTCTGTGCCGAGTTCCGGTGTTCTGCGATTTAACGCTGATGGAACCCCCATTGATAATCTACTTTCAACCGTCTTTTCCATTTCCAGGTAGAGTTGTTCTGTAAGGTTCAAATCGTGAGTGAGATATTCACGCAATCTGTCGATATCGGGGCACTGTTCGAGCGGGTTGAACGGTAGTTCGTCGATTGTGTGATAACCTAATCTACAACCGACCGCTTTTAACTTAAAATGAGTGCCAGCGATCGCTTTAAGATCAATAGAAGTGATCCCCGAAATTGGTTTAACATAACGACTTTCGATAAGTCGTTGTGCTATGTCATATAACCCGTCAACCGTAGCACGACGAAGAGCGTAGTTGATGATGATATCGTCAAAATGTCGTGAGTTGTAGCCAACTAATGTGTGTGTGCCATATCGTTCAAATAGCGTTTTTAACTCATTGATAATAGACGCTTTTTTATTGCTAAAATAAACGAAATCGGGGTTGTTAGCCCCGACTTCCTTAAATCCAAATAAAATAATATTCGGATACGTTTCTATGTCAAAGATTATTTTAAGCATTTGCGACGTCTCGGATTGAAACTCTTTTAACGTGTTTAGTGATTTCCCCCGAAAAGTAATCGGGTTCGATACTAACACCGTCTTTACCTCTTGAGTATTTGAACTGCGTAATGAACTTCAGTTGTGTACCCAGTTTTAACTCTTCTAAGAAATCATAATTTTCTATGTCAAAGAAATAACGGTCGAATGATGAGAATTATATTTCACTATTTTCTAAAATAGTAAGTGATTTACCACCTTCGCAAAGTGCTAATAAGTCTTCCACAATATTGTCAAACTCGGGGTTCGAAGGAACTTTAAGTTTTAAGTCGTATCGTTCCCATTCTTTACCATTATTCTTGTTCGTTCCGGTTAAAGGGTTATGTAGTGTTGAACTAATAACGGCTCCGTTCAATACTAATTTCAATACTCTCTCATTGATTTCTATAAGTGCTTCAATATCCATTGTATTATTCCTTTCCGTAAGTGTTCAGTTGTTCAAAAAATGACTTCAAATGCGAAGGGGTCCATTTCGGTAAATGCCCCCGACGCTTTTTTAAGTCAAGATTGCGTAAGTGATTGAACAGCAACTTGCCGACTTCATCGAACTCTTCAGGGTGTTCAATCAGTCGCTTGTAGAGTTCTTCTGCGAGTGTTTTAGTGTCCATAAGTTATTTCCTCCTATTAATTGATTGCTTCCACTCTTGCCGAGTATCCATATTGTTTTGCTACAATGGCAAAAGTTCCGAACTGGCAGTTGCGAATGTATGTGTGTCCCTTGAACCCTGGTAGCCAGAAGTTCTTGCGGAAGTGATTTAAGCAACGTGCTGCCAGTGTTTCGTGATGAACCTTTGCTGCCTCAAAAGTGTCAGTGTGTATTGTTCCTTGCGGTCCAATGATTGAATAAGTAATTTGTGCCATCTTGTTCTCCTTTAAGTTATTGACGAGTAAATGTTAAAAAATGTATAAATATTAACGTCGTTAGTAGCGATAGTCTGTAAGTTATTCAACATGTTCATCGGGGCAGATAGTTAAACTCTCTCTCAACTATCTGCCCTTATTTTATTGTATTGTGTCAAATAACGCAATATTCATTTAGTATTTAGCGAGTAATTTTTTTATTTTAACCCAACATTATTCCGTCAAAAATACTAACTCGCTAAAACATTGCTTTAATGCTTGTTTCTGTAAATCGTTCAATACTTTCCGTTTTTCCTTGTAGTTAATTCAGTAGTGCGGAACATTGAATTTCGGACCATTGAACTTACCAGATTTCCACCATTTACTTTCAGCTTCAAAATTGCGACGATACTCTTGATATGCTTCATCAGCAACGGATTTAGCTTGTTCGATTGCTTCACTCTGTAATCGGGCTTTATCATTATCCGATAGTGCGAGTAAATCCCAATCAAAGTAAGCTTTCGGATCAAAACCATTGATAGTGAGTTTTAGTAGTGTTAGTGCCGATGCTGTATCGGTGCCAAATAACTGTTCAAACTGCTGTTGATTTACAACATAGATAACGGTATCTCGATATAGTAATCCGGTCTTTGCCTTAAATCGTCTCATGATCTCTTTGACAGACCGTGCTTTTGGGTTTGCGGTAGACCAATCTATCGGTTTAATCTCTTTCTCAAATAACATCAAAGCATTGTAGTGAGCGCTATTGTAGCGCTCACTTTTAACGATAATGCCGATTTTTTTACTCATTGTCGAAGTCCTTTCTAACAGCATCAAAAAAGGCTTTTTTTCTCGAATAGACCTTGCCCCAACGACTTAGCGGACCAAAGATCGTGTTGCCTTTCTCGTCAGTGATCTGTGATTTCCATTCTTTGAGATACCAGTTGCCGGCATTGTCTTGCCAAATCTCTTCGGGCTTACCCCAACCATAAGCGTTAGTGTAAGCGACGGTCCGGTTTTCGGGGTCGTAGTAAAATAGTAGCATTTCTGTAAGTCTCCTATGTAAGTTGTTTAACTGTGCTCATAATAGCACTGCGGTTCATTTAACGCAATATTATTTATGTATTTAGCAAGCAATATTTACGATTAAAACCCAACATAATAAAATAATAATGACGAGTGTTGTATTTTTACAACATGTAAAAATGACCCCAACACCAGCACAGACTATTGCTGCGAACCCTGATTTTTTTAAAAGACGACGCTAATAATAATGAACCCCTGGGAAGTAAGGGTCGTCATAATACTTTTAGTTACTTTGCGAGCATAATCGGTCGGGGTTCAACTGAATGCTCGCCCCCTTTTAAAACTCTGAGTTTTACGATTTCGATATTCGCAACCAATCTGTTGAACTCTTTGCGTATGCTTCGATCGTGCTGTGATCATAAAAGCGTTCGACCATCGCAACCGATGAACCAGCATTCTTCGCCAGAATGTGAGCCGGAACACCTTTAACCAGATTATAAGAGAACCAGAAATGTCGAAGCGAATAGAGTGTTATGTCAGGATTTAATCCAGCATAATCAACAAGTTGCTTGAATAGTTTCTCGGAACCACGGAACGGTGTACTATCATCATTCGAGAAGAGTGTTTCGTGCGTGCCAGTAAGTGTGTGTAAGCGTTCAAGATAACGCTTTACCGATACTCGGCATAACACCGAACGACCGCCGGTTTTACCCGAACGAACCCGTAACTTTATGTAATCGGGGCAATACTCGATATCTTGCCAGCGTAGTGATCGAAGTTCTTCACCTGGTCTAATACCACTATTAGCGATGATCAAGATCATATGTCTCAAGATTTGCCGATTATAATCTTGTTTAGCCCACGATCTTGCGGCACGGTAGAGCCTTCGATAATCTGCTAATGAGATTTCCGGGCGTCTTGAACCAGATTTACCAAGGTCTTTTACCGTGATTAGTCGTGTTGACGGGGCGATGAACCCTTGTTCTTCAGCAATATCGAACAGCGACCGCATTACAACATTGATAGAGTTGATCGTTGATTTCGTAAGTTGCCCCGAAATCTGTTCATAAAAGCGGGTTAAATCTGTGCGGGTGATTGCTCGCAGATTACCCAAATGCGGTAAAATATGATTACGAATGTGTGCTCGATAGTTCGTGTAGATCGGTCGTTGTCGGGGTTTCTGGTTCAACCGTTCTTCATAGTGCCGGCAGATGTCGGCGAACCTCGAACCGTCACGCTCGGGTTGCCCCGACACCATTGAACCGACCTTCATTAAGGCTGTGTCACGGTCTGTGAGACCCGTTGATAGCCTTCGAACGGTTCCGTCAGGGTATGTGATGCGTGCTTGCCAGAACGGGCTGTGTGAGCGTCTGTAGAGCGTGCTGGTCGGGGCTGCGGGATTCGAACCCGCAATCTCTTTCGAGAACTGCGTTTTAAGCGCAGTGCGTTTACCAGTTTCGCCAAGCCCCGAAGTGTGCTTCAGTGTGCTCATAGTGTGCTCGCCTTTTACCAACCAAATGAGAGTAAGATCAATCGGTTAGTAAAAGATTAGCGAGTTTTAAGTCCGTAGCGTCTGCCGTTTCGCCACGCGGGCCGGTGGCCTCTCATCCCGTTCTTCGCCAAGCAAACGTAGCAGGCGCAGCCCGGATGCAGCGAGAGCGAAATCCGCGTTTGTGTGGTGCGAAGGAAGATCCCGCTACCGGTCGCAATTTGGCAGGCGTAGCCCGGATGCAGCGAGAGCGAAATCCGGGTTTGTGTGCTCCAAAGGAAGATCTTCGGCGAAGTTGGGGTGATCCCCATAAACGGACGCCGCGAAGAACCCTTTGGACCCTGTCATTGCGAGGCGTGATAGCAACGAAGCAATCCAGAAATTTCAATGTATTATAATTGATGGATTGCTTCCCGCTGCGCTGCGCTCGCGACCGCAATGACGGGTTCTTCGAGGTGTCCTGATGCTGCTCCCCGGAAGCGAAAATCAACAGCGCGCATACGGAAGTGCTCGGGCAGGATTAACCCACGTTAACCCCGCCCGAGCCCAACGTTGATTACGCAAGAGATCGCCGGTTATTAACCGGCTCTAGGAGCCCAGCTTCTGCACCAGCCATCGGCGCTAACAACGAAGTTTCTGTTCGTATCGGGGTCAACGCGGTAAGAAAATATAGCGCACGGCCCCCATTCCGTACCAGGAGAGCCAGAGTAAAGTTGACAGTTGCCGCACTTCTGCCCCGCCACAGCCGGTGAGGTTGACAGCTTCAGGCTTTCGCTATCGACAGTCTTTACATCAGTAACATAGCTCAGCGCTTTCGCTTGCGCATCCTCCGGGCTCAATAACGGAACGCCTGCTGGCCCACGCTTCATGATGGCGTGCGCCGGGCGGCTCTGGATCACACTCCCCAGCACCGCTGTCGCCGCTGCGATCAGATTGAAACACAAGAAGTTCCTGCGTCCTACACTAACGCTTTGTATTGGCATCATACCTCCCTGTCTCGCTATCGACGGGCCATGGAGTTGATCCCGTGAAGTCGAGACCAATGTGCCCGGCCTATCTTGGAGTGGCCGGTTTTTGAGATTGAGAATTATATCCATACACCCGACGGACTTCAACTCCCGCGCTCCTCCACCACTACTCGGGAGATGATCGACCAAGCAAGCGTAGCAGGCGTAGCAGCCCGTTGACGAAGTCGAACGACTCGGACTCCCTGGGGTGGTGAGGGCTTGGCCGGGGACGTGACGATGGCGCTGGGGCGGCAAGGAGAGCGACAGAGCGACTTGTTGGTGACGTGGC
>Ga0116151_10006390_pt1 | contig 10044 bp, 10 predicted proteins | sample AD_UKC117_MetaG_FD_89893 | JGI IMG/M metagenome (GOLD analysis project Ga0116151, IMG submission 89893) | Active sludge microbial communities of municipal wastewater-treating anaerobic digesters from Hong Kong - AD_UKC117_MetaG | ecosystem: Engineered > Bioreactor > Anaerobic > Digestate... | reverse complement strand
GCCTTCGGCGACACCGCCCTGCCCATGGTCGAGTTGCAGCGCAAGGCCTGGCCGGTGCTGGCCTCCCCGGCCGCCGACCCGATTCTCGCGGTGTTCTTCGAGATCATCGGGCTGGCCAGCGCCCGTCGCGAGCCCTACGCCGCCCTTGCGCCCCGGCTCCTGGGCGCCTGGGTGGACTGGATCGAGCCGCGGATCGCCGCCCCCACCCCGGCCGAACGCCGCCGGCAGGCGCTGGCCACCGTCGCCGCACTCGACGGTTTGCTGCTGGTGCGCCGGATCGCCGGCTCCCGGGCGGCCGGTGCGGCGGCCCGGGAACTCGGCCTGGCCTGAGTCACCCCGGCCTTGTCCCCCGATCGGGGGACCCCGGGATTCACCCTGCGACCAGTCCGTTCGGTGGATATGGGAACGCGCGCGGGGACGGAAAAATTACTCCCATCAGAGCGGCTGGATCCCCCAGCGGCCCAGGGTTCAGGAGCATGATCATGAAGAAGGCAGCGGTTTTCCTCGGAGGCGCACTGGCCGCCGCGTCGTTGGCACTGGCCGGACCCGCCTACGCCACCCCGGATACACCGGCGGGCGTCCTCTCTGCGAACGCCACCGCCGCCGCGGCACCCGGCCACATCGGCTCCAGCGCGCCCAAGAGCTCGATCTGCGTCCAGGACTCCGGCAACAAGAACTACGGGGCCCGTGTCGGCACCGCCACGGCCGCCGGCTCCTACAGCCGGGTCGCCACCGACGGCATCATCCGCCCCTCCGGCCCGTCGACCATCGGGGCCTAACATCCCCTTCTGACTCCGCCGGGGTTCTGTGACCAAAACCCCGGCTGAGTGGTGGATGAACCACTCCTCGTCAAGGGCGAGGAACCGCCAGTCCGCCACGGTGCCGACCGCAACGATCGCAAAACGAAAAGCCATCGCTTCCCACCCCCAGCCCCCGATCCCCGGCAACCCCACGCTATGTCGAGGGTCTGACATTCATGTCGCGGCGGCCGGCCGCCGATCAGCTCCGCCGGAGCAGGTACCACCGGCCCGCAATGGTCTTGCGGATGACTGTGCGGTCGATGATGAAATCTTTCGGCTTGGTCGATTCGATGGTGAAGCTTGGGCTGAACGCGTCGTCGATCTCCGTTGGTTTAATGCCGATACCCTGCCACATCATCACCGGAGTGCCGGGAGTGAGCAGCGCCGCTAATTCTTTGACGTACAACGGTTTCGCCGCCTGCGGCAGTGTGTGGAACATTCCCATGTCCAGGGCCAGGTCGATCGGCGCTGCTATGCCGAGCCGGGTCAATCTGGTGGCATCGCCCTGAATGAATCGGGCGCCCTGGGTGCGCTTGGCGTTGCGTCGAGCGGTGCGAATCGCGGGAGCGGCGAAATCGATGCCCGTCGCTCGCCAGCCGTGCTTGGCCAAATAGATCACGTTCGCACCGGTTCCACATCCGATGTCAAGGGCATGTCCGGGCTTGAGCGGATCAGCTCCTTCGATCGCCTGCCGCAATTCGTCTGGCGGTGGGGTGTCCCAGACAGGTCTGCCGAGCCGATAGAGCGTGTCGAAGAAGAGGCGTCGCGACATTGTTCCTCCTGGCCGGTTCTAGGGGTCGGGTTTAGGGCTCAATCCGGGGCTGCGCCGGTCCACCGAACGCCAGACCCCAGCGCCCGACGAATTCGATCAGTTCACCGGACGTGTCGGCACTGTCCGCCGCCAGGGCCACGTAGCCGTCCGGGCGAACGAGATAGGCCGCATCGCGGCCGACCCCGGCTTCGCGTGTTTTCTCATTCCAGGGGAACCGGTGAATTGGCAGGCCGAGTTGTTGGGCGGTCTCGAGAAGTGCCGGGCTCGCATCGCCGTAGACATGAAGCTGCCAGTCCAGTGACTGCAACGGTGCGAAGTTGTCACTCTCGGCGTTGACGATCCAGGGCAGCCGATCCCCGCCGTGAACGACACCGCCCCTTCCCCGATTGAAGTCGCAGACTCGGTACGAGATCCTCGTCTGCGACACCGTCTTGAACATCAATCTGCGCGGTCGCGAGAACTTCGCCAGTGTCGCAACCACTTTCGGAAGCACATGTACGCGTGCGACCTGGGCCGCCTTGCCGTTGTCCACGAGGAACTGGAAAACGCGGTCGGTCGTCGCGATCAGGGACCTCGCGAAGGGAATCCTCTCAGCCTCATAGGTGTCCAACAGTCTCTGATCCGCACGCCCGTGCAGGACCTCGGCAAACTTCCAGGACAGGTTCACCGCGTCGCCAATCCCGGTGTTCATCCCCTGCCCACCGGCCGGGCTGTGAATGTGCCCGGCGTCGCCGGCGATGAACACCCGACCGCGACGGAACCGATCCGCGACTCGATGGTGTACCTGGTAAGTGGAGAACCAGTTGACCTCTCCGACCTGGACACCCAGCAGATGCTCGATGTGAGCACGCAGGTCCTCGAAGCCGATGGGCTCTCTGATCCTGAGATCCGGGGGCACAACGCCGATCAGACGTTGGGTGCCGGTCGAGCGCACCGGAATCTTCAAAGCCATACCTGCTTCACGGAACCCGACAAAAATCTCATCGCCGCCGGCCCCACTGACAGCGGCGTCGGCTACGTAGAACAGACCTTCTGAGGATCCACCGGCAAAGCCGATCCCGAGAGCCTCCCGCACCATGCTGTGCGCCCCATCGCACCCGGCGACATAGGCGAACCGTGTCTGCTCGGCCGACGTCCCGTCGTCAATGGTGACGGTGACGGCGTCGCCGTCGTCGTGCAGATCCGTCAGCGTGGCACCCCATTGCACCGCAACACCGAGTCGACCGAGCCGGTCCAGGAGAAATCGTTCATGCTGGTCTTGGGGGTAGGCGAGCATGAACGGGTAGGGACTGATGCCCTTTCCCATGTCAGCCAGCGAGAATCGGGCGACATCACGCTCTCCGGCGCGGAAGTGGACGGAATCGGCGACAACGCCGTTCCGCACCACCTCATCGGCGAAGCCGAACTGCCGGTAGAACTCCAGAGTCCGCGCATGCAGGCCCATCGCGCGGGATTCCCTGCTGGGCCCTTTCTTACTGTCGATGATCCGCACCGGAACGCCACGACGAGCCAGGCCCAGAGCCATCACCAGGCCGGTGGGTCCCGCCCCGACGATCAGAATTGAGTCCATCAGCGTGACCTCCACTACTATCAAAAATGACTGACTGGTCATCAATATAGACCTTTTATGACCGATAAGTCACTTTTAGCAAGGAGGTCTCCCGTGGTGGACGCAGAGAGCAGGCGGGGCCGCGGTCCCAGCCCGCACAAGACCGCCCAGACGCGGCAGGCGGTGGCCCGTGCTGCACTCGAACTGTTCATCGAGCAGGGCTACCGGGGCACCCCGATGAGTGACGTCGCGGAGCGGGCGGGTGTCGCCAAAGGGACCGTCTACCGGTATTTCGCGGACAAGCAGGCATTGTTCGCCGGCGTGATCAGCGACGTCCTGGACGACAGGGTGGCAGCGCTCCGAGCAGCCGAACCGGGTGAGGGCGAGTCGCTGCGCAACTTCCTCAGCCGCGTGGTCACCCCCCTGTTGGCGACGGTCGAGGGATCGCCGTGGATGGGGCTCATCCGACTGGTCATGACCGAGGGACGCGAATCACCCGAAGTGGCGGCCATTTACCGAGAACGCGTGCTCGACCCGGTCGCCGAGCAGATTCGGCGCTGGGCGCATGCCGCCGCCGAACGCGGCGAGATCGACAGCGACGCCCTGGAACGCGTACCTCTACTGATGCTCTCCCCGGCGGTCCTGGCCACGATGTGGACGGGGCTGTACTCCGACGAGCCGATGAGTATCGCTGCGACCTTCGAGAGCTTCCTGGATCTGGCGCTGGGGCCTGGGTCGGCCGGCGATCGTTCGGACCCGGCTCAATCCAGCGATCCCGGTTCGCGTCAGCCGTGACAGTGCTGGGGGCATCGCCTGGCCCGTATCCACCGCAGCGGCACCGGACTATCGTCAGCGTCATGACCGGATCGGCATTCCCGCATTCGCGGTGGGGTTCTGACTCAGGACCGCTACGCAAGGTCGTCGACGGTTTCGCGGCCACCCCGTTGGGGTCGCGGTTCATCCGCGCCCTGGTTCCGCTGGACCGGCGAGTGCTCAAAGCCACCAAGGGCCGCTACACCGCACTCGGCCCGCTGGGCTTGCAGATCCTCGTCCTGACGACGATCGGCCGTAAATCGGGTCAACGTCGCGAGTCGCCGTTGTTGTACACCCGCGACGGTGATCGCCTGTATCTCTTCGGGAGCAACTTCGGGCAATCCACGCACCCGGCGTGGTCGTCCAACCTGCTTGCCAATCCGGATGCCTGGGTCACCATGGGCGGCAAGGAGATTCCGGTCCGTGCGCGCCAACTGTCCGGGGACGAATACGACCGCGCCGACGCGAGGTTCATGACCTACCTCAAGGCCTATCCGGCCTATCGCACCCGCACCGATCGCGACATCCGGATCTTCGAGCTGGCGCCGCGCTGATCGGGATCGCGCCGCCGCCATCTCCGCCCGGACGGCGCTGGGCCACGCCCTAACCGCGTGAGCGCACCAAATCCAGGACTTCGGCGCCGAACTGCTCCAACTTGCGCGCCCCGATGCCCGGGATGGCTACCAGCGCGGCGTCGTCGGCGGGCAGTGACTCGGCGATGGCGATCAGGGTGTTGTCGGTGAAGACCACATAGGCCGGGACGTTGAGCTCCCGCGCAGTGGCCAGCCGCCATTCCTTGAGCCGGGCCAGCAGAGCCTCGTCGACGTCGACCGAACAGCTTTCGCAGCGCCGCAACATGATCGAGGGCGCGGTGGTCAGCACCGCGTTGCACACCCGGCACTGCGGCGTCGCCCCGCGCTGGCGGCGCGGTTTGGCCGGCCCGGACGGGGAAGCCTCGACGCGGGTCTGCGGGGCGATGCCGTTGAGGAAGCGCGACGGCTTGCGGCTCTGCCGGCCACCCGGAGCGCGGGCCGCCGCCCAGCTGAGCTCCAGATGCTTCCGGGCGCGGGTGACGCCGACGTAGAGCAGCCGCCGCTCCTCCTCCACAGCCTCGCTGTCCGCTCCGTGGGCCAGGGCGTGGCTGATCGGCAGGGTTCCGTCGGCCAGGCCGACCAGGAACACCGCGTCCCACTCCAGGCCCTTGGCGGCGTGCAGCGAGGCCAGCGTCACCCCCTGCACCGTCGGCGGGTGGCGGGCATCGGCGCGCACCCGCAGTTCGGCGACCAGCGCGGCCAGATCCAGTCCCGGCCGGGCGGCGACCTCCTCGTCGACCAGCTCGGCCAGTGCGCTCAACGCCTCCCACCGCTCCCGGGCCTTGGCGCCCGCCGGCGCCTCGGGTGTGAGCCCCAGCGGTTCGAGCAGGACCCGCACCACCTCCGGCAGCTCCCCCTCCGCTCCCCTATCGGCGGCGCGCTGCAGTGCCACCAGGGATTGGCGGATCTCCTGGCGGGCGAAGAAGCCCTCCCCGCCGCGCACCTGGAACGGCACGCCGGCCTCGGTCAGCGCCTCCTCGTAAACCTCGGACTGGGCGTTGATCCGGTAGAGCACCGCTATCTCGGCCGCCGGGGTTCCGGCGTCGATCAGGGCGGTGACCGAGCGGGCGACGGCGGCGGCTTCGGCGGCCTCGTCGGGGTGGTCGCGGAACACCGGCTCCGGACCGGGAGGCTGCTGGCCGATGAGGTGCAGCCGGGAACCGGCCATCCGGCCGCGGGCCGCGGCGATCACCCGGTTGGCCAGCGACACGACTTGGGGGGTGGAGCGGTAGTCGCGCTCGAGGCGGACCACCGTGGCCTCCGGGAAAGTGCGGGAGAAGTCCAGCAGGTAGCGCGGGGAGGCGCCGGTGAACGAGTAGATGGTCTGGTTGGCGTCTCCGACGACGGTGAGGTCGTCACGGTCGCCGAGCCAGGCCTGCAGCACCCGCTGCTGCAGCGGGGTGACGTCCTGGTACTCGTCGACGACGAAGCAGCGGTAGCGGTCGCGGAACTCCGCGGCCACCGCCGGATCGTTCTCGATGGCGGCGGCGGTGTGCAGCAGCAGGTCGTCGAAGTCCAGCAGCGCCACGCCGTCGCGGTCGGCCTTGAGGTTTTCGTAGCCCGCGTAGACCGCGGCCACCTTCTGCGCGTCCAGCGGGATGTCGCGGGCGGCCTTGGCGACCTCCGCACCGTAGGTCTCGGGGGTGATCAGCGAGGCCTTGGCCCATTCGATCTCCCCGGCGAGGTCACGGACGTCGTCGGTGCTGACCTGCAGCCGGGCCCGGTTGGCGGCCTGGGCCACCACGGCGAACTTCTTGTCCAGCAGCTGCCAGGAGGTGTCGCCGACCACCCGCGGCCAGAAGTACTGCAGCTGGCGCCGCGCCGCGGCGTGGAAGGTCAGCGCCTGCACGCCGCCGACGTCCATGGCCCGCAGCCGGCTGCGCATCTCCCCGGCCGCCCGCGAGGTGAAGGTGACCGCCAGCACCTGTCCCGCCGCGACGTGACCGTTGGCGACCAGGTGGGCGATGGTGGGTGATGGTGCGGGTCTTGCCGGTACCGGCCCCGGCCAGCACGCACAGCGGCCCACGGGCGGCCAGCACGGCTTCGCGCTGTTCGTCGTCGAGCCCCGCCATGGCCTCCATCTTGGCAGCCGGTACCGACGGTCCCGACCGGCGGTCGGCGCCGGCGATTGCTAAGTTCAACGCCCATGAGCGACTCCGAGCTGATCATGTACAGCACCGTGTGGTGCGGCTACTGCCGTCGGCTCAAAACCATGCTGAAGTCCGAAGGCATCCCGTTCCGCGAGGTCGACATCGAACACGACCCCGAGGCGGCGGACTTCGTGATGTCGGTCAACCACGGCAACCAGACGGTGCCGACGCTGCGGTTCGCCGACGGCTCGGCGCTGACCAACCCGTCGCTGGCCGAGGTCAAGACCAAACTGGGGGTCTAGCCCCCGGCCGGAACCGCACCGCGGTCCCGCCGGAACAGCACCCCGATCACCACCGCCGCGACCACGGCGATGGCGGCCATGGTCAGGTTCAGCGCGTCGGCGACGTGCAGCATGCTCGTGGTCGCCTCGGAGATGACCCATCGGGTGCGCTCGGGATCCAATGCGCTGGACCCCGGTGTGGCACTGAGGACGTCGCCGGCCTGTTCGGGGGTGATGCCGCTGCCGGCCAGATGCGCACCGGCGTCCCGGACGAACAGGATGATGCCGAACATCGAGAACAGCGCCGACCCCAGACCGTTGAAGGTGCCGCCGACGGCCGCCTTGACGGCCGAGACCACACCGCCGAGGGAGCTCGGCGCGCTGGACATCATGACCGTCGCCTGAGGGGTCTGGATGATCGCGCCGCCCATCGCCGTCAGCGCCAGTACCGCCCCGACCACGGCGATCGGGGTCTCGGCGCTGAAGACCAGCCGCACCAGCATGCTCGCGGCCAGCACCAGCAGGCCCGCCACGACGACGGTGCCGTTGCCCAGGCGCGGCGCGGCCTTGCCGGCGGCGACGGCCACCAGCGCGGAGGCCAGGGTGGCCGGGATGGACAGCAGCGCGAACACCCACGTCGATTGGTCGCGGATGACGACGAGGTAGAAGGTGACCATGATCGCCGATCCGCCCTGAACCAGGTTGCTGACCGCACCCGCGCCCACCACGGCGCTGAACCGCGGCGAGCCGAAGATCCGCAGATCCAGTGCCGGCTCGTCGCAGCGCATCTCCCACCAGACGAACGCGGCCCCGGCGAGCAGCCCGGCCAGGATCGGGACCACCGACGCGGGGCGCAGCCCGCCCTGCAATTGTGAGACCCCGTAGCTGACGCCGATCAGCGATGCGGCGATGAGAAGCAGCCCGACGACGTCGGTCCGCCCGGGCGAGCGCGGGGTCTCCGGGACGTAGCGCAGGGTGATCACCAGAACCAGGATGGCCAGCACCGGTGTGACGAGAAGCCCACTGCGCCAGCCGAGGCGCTCGGCCAGCAGCCCGCCGACCGTCGCCGGCAGCACGCCGAATGCGTACACCGCGGCCAGGTACCGGGCGATCGCGCCGGCCCGCCGCTGCGGTGGGAAGACCGCGTTCATGATGGCCAGCGACAGTCCGGTCAGGAAGGCGAACGCCACCCCCATGCAGGCCCGGGCGATCATCAGGACCGCGACGTTGGGGGCGGCCGCGCCGAGCACCCCGAACACCACCGCACCGCAGGCGCCGGCGACGAACATCCGCTTCATGCCGTATCTGTCGCCGAGGACTCCAGCGCCGAGCACCGACGCGCCGAGCGTCAGCGTCGCCAGGGACGCTACGAAAATGGTTGTGCCGGGGGCGAATTGAAGTCCGTTGCGGACGAGGGAGATGTTGGCCGCCAGAACCCGCAAGTCCCCCACGGCCACCGCGCTGCCCAGGCCCATGGCCACCGTCGTCATGACAGCGGCCAGTCCGCTGACCTGCGGGATCTGGGGCACTTGGTGATGCTATGCCCGGGGCAGGCCCGTCCACGGCGGAGTCACCAAGTCACCCAGAGCCCGGCGCTGACCAGTGCCAGCGACGTCGCGTTGACCCACTTCATCACCCAAGCGCTGCCCATAGCAGGGCCGCCGACCCCACCATCTCGACAAGGAAATAGAACCAGTTCGGATAAAAAGCCCTCGGCCGATCCACCACACCGGAGACCAACCGTCCGAATGCCATTCCTCCCAATGCGGCCGCAACCGTGATGAGAATCCCCTCCCTGGCTGGGTGACCAGTGGCAGCCAACACAAGCATGCCGGCGATGGCCAAGCCGAATCCGCCGTACACCGCGCGCACCTCGGCGCGAGACTCGGCAACCGGCAGGGTGATGCCGAAGGCACCGATCAGGGCGGCCGGCCGAGCCAACGCAAAAATACCCATGCCAAGGAAGAACACGGCTGCGATAACGATGACGACGGTCATGGCTCCACTCCTTCAGCACGACGACGCACGTTGATCCGGCACCCGTCCTTGGTTTTGCACCGCGCGCAACACGACATCCATGTCCATAGTGGCGAAAGCCGCATCCCAGCAGCGGCGGTTTCGTCACCCGGGGGAACCCCCGAGAAGGTGATGGGCCGACACACCCTTCCCGGCTTCCTCGTTGACTTAGGTATGCCTTACCTTATATTTGCGCAATTGGTCCCACTCTCGCGCGACTGGCGAATTCAGGTAGGAGGTCAGGTGGGAAATAACCCAGGGGGCGACCGGCCGACGGCCGCGGAGCGGGTGCGAACGGTCATCGCGCGCTCGACAGCCGCTCACGTTGCCGCCCCAAGCAGTCCACCGGTGCCGTGTCGCATTCACCATCTCCTGCGCGACGGCACACTCGCGTTGACGATGCCCCGCGACTCACCGCTCTCCAAGGCCGACCCGGATGAGCCGGTAGCCCTCGAACTGCTTGATCATGGGCCGGTGACGGTCGGGGATTCGGTGCGGGCTCTGGTGTGGATTCGCGGCACGCTCCGCGTTGTGCCGCCGGGAGCGCTTCGTTCGATGATCCTCGACATCGCCGCGACGAACCCGGACCCGGGCCTGCTCGACGTCGGCTGCCGTGACGCCCTGGTCCTGCTGACGGTCCAGTCTGTCGTCTTTGCCGACGGCACCGGTGCCGCGGTGGTCGACCACGCCGATGTCCGGGATGCGCAACCCGACCCGTTCTGTCATGTTGAGGTGGCCTGGGTCCACCACCTACAAGCGCACCATCCGGACATGGTCGAGAGACTGCGACTTCGCCTGCCGCGTAAGGCCCGGTGCGGCCAGGTCCGATTGGTGGGGCTCGACCGGTACGGGTTGCAGCTGAAAACCCAAGACCCCGATGGCCATTGGGATCATCGCGTTCCGTTCTTCGCGCCGGTCTTCGATGAGGCGTCGCTGTGTCGTGCATTGAGGGCGCTGATGGCCGATCCGTTTGCCCGCGGACTCACAGCGGGGAACGGGAGGTCTTGATCTACCGTCCACAGGCGGTTCAGTGAAGCCTGGTTCACCGCCATTGTGGGTAGCAGCAACCCAGCGGAAGGAGCACCGGGTCATAGCGGCCCGGGGTTTTGGACATGCGGACCTGCTCGGTG
>Ga0116151_10006387_pt1 | contig 10046 bp, 9 predicted proteins | sample AD_UKC117_MetaG_FD_89893 | JGI IMG/M metagenome (GOLD analysis project Ga0116151, IMG submission 89893) | Active sludge microbial communities of municipal wastewater-treating anaerobic digesters from Hong Kong - AD_UKC117_MetaG | ecosystem: Engineered > Bioreactor > Anaerobic > Digestate... | reverse complement strand
GGATTTGAGTCGCAAACGCTGGTGGCTGACGATCCACTCGTCTCCATGGTCCCAGGCGAACAACTCCGCGCAGGAAAGGAAGAACACGACCCAGCGCTGGAACCACAGCTTCGCCTGGTCGGCGCCGTAGGTTTCGGCCAGAATCGGCATGATCTGCTTGCGCTTACGATCCATGTTGCGCGCCCAGTCTTCTGATGTCCGCGCATAGTGCGTTCCGGAGACCTTCCAGCGCTCCTCCACCTCGAACGGAGTGCCCAAGTGGTCGAGCATATCATGGCTCGGCATCATGCCGCCTGAGAAGAAGTACTCGCTCATCCAGTCGTCGTCGCCCTTGACTTCAAAGGGGTAGGCAAAGGTCTTGTGCGCAAACACATGCAGGAAGACTCGACCGTCCGGTTGCAACCAAGTGGCGACCTTGGCCAAAAGGGCTTCCCAGTTGCGCATGTGCTCGAACATCTCGACCGACACGACGCGATCCACCAAGTGCGGGGCCTGGAAGCGGTTCATGTCGGCGGTGATCACCGTCAGATTGGTTAGGCCCTCGCGATCGGCCACCGATTCGATGTGCTTCCGTTGAGGGTTGGAGTTCGAAACCGCGGTGATCGAGCAGTGCGGGAAGCGACGCGCCATGTACAGCGTCAGCGATCCCCAGCCACAGCCCAGCTCAAGAATGTCCTGGCCGTCCTGCAGGTCCGCCCGTTCGCAGGTGAGGGCCAACATGGCTTCCTCCGCCTGATCGAGCGTGGTGCTGGCGCTCGGGTAGAACGCGCTGGAGTACTTGCGCTGGCTACCCAAGACATGGCCGAAGAACCCAGGCGGCACCTCATAGTGCTGCTCGTTGGCCTTCTCGGGAACCAGCGCGATCGGCGCGGATGCCATCGAAGCAACCCATGCGGACATGGCTTTGCCGGGATCGGCGCCCCAGATGGCCCGTTGCTCTTGCAGGCGAACGGCCAGCAGGCGACGGATGCCGCGGCGAATCAACGGACGGGGGATGAGGCCCCGTTCGACTAGGGCAATGGCGGTTTTCACGGGGTGGTATGAATGGGTTGGGCGCCGGGCCGCGGCGGCCCAGGAAAGAAGGCGTTCGTGGTGCGCTGGTACGCGCGGTAGTCCTCTCCGCGGCTCTTCAGCGACTGTTCTTCGGTGGGCGGAATGCCGGTCACGTAGCGGATCAACACGAACATCCCGAGCGGGGCCAGCCAGAGCCAGGATCCACCGCTCATGCCTATGGCGAGTACGGGATAGACCAGCCAATGGACCCACTCGAAAAAGTAGTTCGGATGGCGCGAGTAGCGCCAAAGACCAACGCGGCAGGTCTTGCCCTTGCCGTGGGCACTTTGTCGCCAAGCCTTCAACTGGCGGTCGGCGAGGCCTTCGCCCACGACCGAAACCACCCACAGCCCGACGGCCAACCCGTCCCACCCGTGCCAACCCTCGAGACCCGAGCGGGTCAGGAAGAAGAAGGGCAGCGACAGGACCAAGGCCATCAGCGCCTGGGCTTGGAAAAACCAAAAGAGCCAGCGATCGATGTCCGCCCCTTTGGCGCTGCGCATGCGGGCATAGCGACCGTCCTCGGGCTCGCTCCCGACCCGCTGGTAGAGGTGGCTCCCCAGGCGCAGGGCCCAGAGGCCAATGAGTGTTCCTACCAGGACCCTGCGGGGCAACCAGCCCGGCTGGGTGAGTGCGTACAGCACCCCCAGGCCTCCTACCCCAAAGGTCCAAGCCACGTCGACCCAACCCGCGTTGCGGGTCGTCCGCTGGCGGGCCCAAAGGGCCAGCATCACCAGGGCCAGCACAAGCCAGCCAATTAGGGGCATCCAGATAGGCGTCAACACGGGGGGTAGTTCGCGCCCCGCCCTGGCCTGGATGCAGCAGGGAGTCCGGGGTGACGATTTAACAGGATTCAGAAAGTTGCCCCGCATCCGGGGCAACCCGGAGCGCGAAGAACGGATCGATGGAGCGAACCAAGAGAGACGGCCACCCCCATCGCGAGTCAGGTCGCACCCACTGGGTGTCCTGGCTCGCTCTCCTCTTGGCCGGTGCCGTTGGCTACGGAATGGTAGCCTGCAGCTCGATGAGCAAGGCCACCCTGGAGCGGCGCCTGTTCGACCTCGAGAAGAACGCCCCGGCCAAGGCCCGCGGGCTGAGCCGGTTGCCGATCACGGTCAACCTGCACGGCCAGACCGAGCAGGTCGAGTTGGTCTACCTGCATGTCCCCGCCGCCAATGGCGATCCCGAAGGCGACCCGGTCGTCCTGGTCCACGGAACCCCGGCCACGTTGTTCACCTGGGTTCCGGTGATCTTTGGCGAGCCCGGCGTGCCCGGCTTGAGCGCCACCCGGGATGTCTACGCGATCGAAGTCATCGGCCATGGGGTGGCCCCTGGTGATGGCTCCCCCTACACCTTCGAGACCTGCGCGGACTTTGTCGTGGCGGCCATCCGCGGTTTGGGGTTGGAGCGAGTGAACCTCGTCGGCAACTCCTATGGTGGCGAGTTCGTTTGGCGCGCCGCGCTGAACGCGCCCGAGCTCATCCACAGCGTGACGTTGATGCACGCTTCGGGCTACGCCCGCAAGGATGGCGAGTGGTTGCCCGAAGAGGTGGTCATGCGCGAGAACCGCTTGGCCAAGTTTGGTTGGTTGCTCAATTCGCGCAAGCGGGTCTTGAGCGCGCTCGAACCGCACTTCCGCGGGGTGCCCCCGGAGCGTGCCGAGGAGATCTTCCTGGTCTGCGAAAACGCGCACAATTGGAAGGCCATGATCGACCTGGTGCGCGATGAAAACGGCTCCAGGGAGCACGAATTGGGGCACATCGCATGCCCTGCGTTGATCCTTTGGGGCGCGCGGGAAATCGCCTATCCGCTGGAAACCTTCGGCCAGCGCTTCGTGCACGACATCCCTGGGGCCCAACTGCGGGTTCTGGATGATTGCGGGCATTATCCCCAAGAGGAGCACCCCGCCCTGGTGGTTGCTGCCTTAGGAGAGTTCTTCCGAAGCCTGGAAAACCAAGCGGAGAACCGCTAAAACCCGCAGGGGCCCCTTGGGCCCTCCTCCGACCGTTCGAACCCCATGAGCACCGCCCTAGCATCCCAAATCCTGCAAAGCAGTGCGGATGGCATTGCCGGGTTGGCGGCGGCTCGCCTGTTCGAATTGGTTTCGGTCGATGCGGTCGATGACTTTGCTGCTTGGAAACAACATCTGCGCACCCAAGTGCTGCAGCTAGCCGCCGCCTTGCAAGCCCAGGATGCAACCGCGTTCGCCGAGAACATCACCTGGGTGCACGAGGCCTTTCGCTCGCGCAACATATCGACCGAGGTCCTAGGAGCTGCGTTGCAGAGCCTTGAGGAGACCGCCCGTGAGTCGCTGCCCACCACCCTGGGGGAAGTGTTGGGTCCTTACGTGGATGCCGCTCGGACACGGCTCGTAGCGGGTAGCCAGCCGACGCCCAGCTTCCTCGATCCCAAACACAGCTCGGGGGCACTCGCGGGTCTGTACCTCGAGGCCCTACGCAGCGGCGACGAAGCAACCGCAACCAAGCTCCTCTTCCAAGCAGCCAAGCCCGATCAATTGGGCATCCGCACGGTCATGGAAGAGGTTTTGAGCCCAGCCATGCGCGAAATCGGGCGCTTGTGGCACAACGGACAAGCCACGGTTGCAGAAGAACATTACGTGACCCAGGTCACGACAAAGGTGCTCGCACAACTGCTCGCCCAAGCCCCGCATGCACCCCAACGGGGCAAAACCGCGCTGTTGGCGGGGGTTGCCGGCAATGCCCACTCGTTCGGATTGCAGGTGGTCGCCGGGCACTTTGAATTGGCCGGTTGGCGCACGATCTGCTTGGGTAGCGATACGCCCTCGGCGTCGGTCGCGGAAGCAGCGGTCGCGCTTGGTGCCCATGTGGTGCTGTTGGGAGCGACCTTGGGGACCCAACTTGCTGAGACCCAAGCCACGCTGGCAGCGGTGCGGGTCCTCTGCCCCGGGGCGAAAATCGTGGTGGGCGGGGCCGCTTGCAGCCGGGATCAGTCGGCCTGGGAACGGCTGGGAGCCGATGGCTTTGCTGGGAATGGAAGCGAAGCCGTGCAGGTAGCCGAAAGCCTGATCGGCTGAGGCTGCGCGCGAGTCAGATTCCAGGTCTCGCGAGCCTGGACCCACCAAGGCGATCCTTAGGAAGGGACCGCAGCCGTTAGGAGCAGGTGTTCGCGCTTCGAAACAACGACTCCACCAGGCTTCTCCAGCGTGATGGCAAACAGGGCCGCGTTGCTCACCGGCAGCTTGGCCACGATCGGAACGATGGCTTCGCCATCCGGACCCACATCGAACACGCCACCATCGACCGGCAGGGCTTCCCAATCGGCGCGCGTCGGGTCAAAGATCCAAAGTTGGTATTGGTCCTCGGTCGGGTTGTTCGGCCGCAGGCCACGGAAGACCATGTAGCCCTCTTGGCGCGCGTCGCTCCAAACCACTTCCCCTTGGGCCCCGGTCGCGATCGGATCTTCGGTGGCACTCCAATCGATGCGCTTGAGGTCGGTGGCCGCAGCCACCAACGCTTGCATGCGTTCCATGGTGGATGGCAAGTTGTCCGCGGCGTCGGGCTGGTGAGTGAACAGCAGCACGGCCATCACGGCGGCGGCAGCCCATCCGGCCACGGCTACCCAGGGCTGACGTGCGCGGGCAGCGGGGGCTTGGTGTCGCTCAGAATTCGCGCGGGGGGGTCGCGCGGCAGCCGTGGGCGCGGAGCCGGAGTGGGGCGACTGGGAGCTGGCTTGGGGTGTTCCCATCCAAGCCAGGGCCTGCTGCTCCAATCGCTCCATCAGCGACTGCGGCACAGGCTCCAAAGGCTCCAATTGGGTCCAATGGATCGCGGCGATGGAATGTTCGAGGGCGTCCAGGTCTCCAGCATCGGTGCTGGACCGCAACTCGCGCAGCTGCCTTTCGTCGAGTCCCTCGGTGAAAGCCTGCAGGGCTAGGTCCAAGGACTCATCGTCCCAGTTGGCAAAGGGCTGGCTCATGACGCGAAGCCTCCCTCCTGGGAACGTAGGGTGTCCGCAGCTTGGCTCAATCCTCGACGGATGTGGCTCTTGACGGTCCCGAGCGGCATGCCGGTGGCTGCTGCGATTTCGGGATGGGTCAGGCCCTCCACCACCGACATCAGGATGACTTTGCGTTGTTCGGGTTTGAGTTGGCCTAGGGCCCGCTGGACGCGACTCGCTTCGTCCGCGGTATCCACGGATGCCAAGCCCCCATCATCCGCCCCCAGGGGCAGGTCGTCGACGGGTTCGGTGCGCAGGGCCGTGCCCTGTCGCCGGCGGCGATCGATCACCCGGCGGCGGGCAATCGTGGCGACGAAGGTGATCTCAGAGGCCTTGTTCGGATCGAAGCGCGCGGCGCTCTTCCAAATGTCGATGAAGATTTCCTGGACCAGGTCTTCGGCAGTCGCGAAGTCGCTCCACATCTTGCGCGCCAGCGACCACACGATCGGACTGTAGCGCTGCAGGCACTCCTTCACCGCTGCTGCGTCGCCCCTCGCAATGCGCGGCAGCAGGTCTTCGAGTTGGCCTTGGCTCTGGGTCATGCGGGGTCGGGGGCGAACCGCAGGCGGGAGCGCCAAGCGCTCTCCGGATCTGGGGCGCTCCATTGTAGCCCGACTCCCTTTGCCCGCAAAGCGGCGACCTTGGGAAGAAAGGGTGTTCAATGGAGTGCCTAGCGCAATGGGTTAACAAAGAGCAGGCCGCCTGGCCCTGGGGCTAGGCGGCCTGCGTTCTCCAACTTACTGGGGCAACAGGACCTTGTTGATCACGTGGATCACGCCGTTGCTGGTTTCGATGTCGGCTTGGATGACTTCGGCGCCGTTTACCCAAACCTTGCCATCCTTGGCCATGGTCTCGAGCTTCTGACCTTGCAGGGACTCGACCTTGGCACCTTTGGCGGCGGCGTCCGCATAGATCCGGCCGGGGACCACGTGCAGCTTCAGGATTGCGGCCAGTTGTTCCTTGTTCTCAGGCTTGAGTAGGTTTTCGACGGTACCAGCCGGCAAGGCCGCGAAGGCTTCGTCGGTGGGAGCAAAAACCGTGAACGGTCCCTTGCCTTGCAGAGCTTCGACCAAGCCGGCCGCTTGGATTGCGGCGGCCAGGGTACGGAACTGACCCGCGGCGACAGCGGTGGCCACGACGTCCTTGGTGCTCGGCATGATGACCGCATCGATCACGTGGATCACGCCGTTGCTGCACTGGATGTCGGTGGTCACGATGCGGGCACCATCGATGGTGACGCCGTCATCGGAGACCTTGAAATGCACCCGCTGGCCGTTGAGCGACGAGGCAAAGGGCATCTTCACGACCTTTTCGGCCATGTAGCTTCCGGGAACGACGTGGTAGGTCAGGATGGCCTGCAGGGTGGCTTTGTTGTCGGGCTTGAGCAGGTTGTCCAAGGCGCCCTTGGGCAGCGCGGCGAAGGCGGCGTCGGTCGGAGCGAAGACCGTGAACGGTCCTTTGCCCTGGAGGGGTTCGACGAGGTCGGCAGCCTTGAGCGCTGCAGCCAAGGTGTTGAACTGGCCAGCCGCGAGGGCGGTTTCGACGATGGTCTTCTCGCCTTTCTGGGCGGTGGCGGCGGTGGTGCTGCAGGTGTCGCCCGTCGGGGCGCCGGCAAGCAAAGGAAGCATAAGGAGGTAGGAAAGCATGGTCGGTCTCTCGATGGTGGGTTTGTGGATCGCGGGCCCTGCATGGGCTTCGCTCGTACAAACCTTTTCGCGTGGTTCCCAGATTGGATGCGGGAATCGGACACTTTCGCGGAAAAACCGCCTCGCGCAAAGCCCCTGTAAGCCAACCTCGGAAGCCAACCTCGGAAGCCAACCTCGTAAGCCAACCTCAAGACTCCACGTTCGGTAGCATCCAAACCGATTCGTCGTGCGAACACCCAACCGTGGCGCTTGGGAACTTCGGTACTTCGAACGGTCTCGACCCCAGCCCCAATCTCTCACCCCATGGCTACGTCCAACCCCCTCCACGTTCGCATCAGCGGATCCAGCGGACTGATTGGTTCCGCCTTGAACCAGAGCTTGGAAGCCAACGGCACGCGGGTGTCCCATTTGGTGCGCAGCTCACGAGCCGCAGCACCCAACACCGTGGCGTGGAACCCTGCGTTGCCGCCCGATCCTGATTCGTGGAATGGAGTCGACGCGTTGGTCCACCTGGCCGGGGAATCGATCGCGGGAGGTCGCTGGAACGCGGCCAAGAAGGAACGCATCCGCTCGACACGAGTGAAGCCCACACGCGCGTTGTGCGAGAGCATGGCGCAAGCCGCCCAGCCACCCAAAGTCCTCATCTGCGCTTCCGCAATCGGCTACTACGGCGACCGCGGATCCGAATGGCTGGACGAGGACTCCCCCGCTGGATCGGGCTTCTTGCCCGAGGTCTGCCAAGCCTGGGAAGACGCTTGCAGCCCCGCCCGCGACGCGGGAATCCGCGTCATTCATGTGCGTTTCGGGATCGTGCTGGCCAAGCAGGGCGGCGCCCTCCAATCCATGTTGCTCCCTTTCCGGCTCGGGTTTGGCGGGCGCGTCGGCTCGGGCGATCAATATTGGAGCTGGGTCGCCCTTGAAGATGTCGTCGGTGCCATCCAACACGGGTTGCACCAAGGGCAACTCTCCGGCCCTATCAACGTCACGGCGCCCCATCCCGTCACGAATCGCGATTTTACCACGGCCCTGGGCCAGGTCATGCACCGCCCCACCCTCATCCCCTTGCCCGCGTTCGGAGCGCGGCTAGCCTTAGGGAGTGAAATGGCCGATTCGCTGCTTCTGGCGAGCGCTCGCGTGCGGCCTGCGCGTTTGCTCGAAAGCGGCTACGAATTCCGCTTCCCCGAACTTGGCCCTTGCTTGGAGTCCATCCTGGCATGAACTTCGCCGATCCGACGCGCAGCGCGCGGACCCCCTTCCGCTTGGAGCGCGAACAGCGCATCAGCCGACCGCTTGAGGAGGTCTTTGCCTTCTTTGCCGAACCTCAAAACCTCGAGGTGATCACTCCCCCGTGGATGAAGTTCCATCTGGCGAAGTGCTCTACCGAGACCATCGGGGAGGGAACGGTGTTGGAGTATGCGCTGCGCGTTCGCGGCTTGCCCATGAAGTGGGTCAGCCTGATCCGCGAATGGGATCCGCCCCACCAGTTCGTCGACGAGCAACTGCACGGTCCATACCGAAGGTGGTTGCATCGCCACACGTTTCGCCAGGAAGGCTCGGAAACCGTGATCGGCGACGAAGTCGACTATGCGGTGCCCGGTGGCGCGTTGATCGAACGCCTACTCGTGCGGGGCGAGCTGGAACGAATCTTTGGATACCGCCAAACCAGCCTGCAGCAGGCCATGGACGCGCAGGCTTGACCGGCGCGTCTCGGGAACTCACTCAAACAGCGCGCCTTGGCTCGGGCGCGGCGAGTGACGCTGGATGTAGTCTTTGACCCGCAGCTTGCGGCGTGTGTTGTCGCTCGACATGTACCGAATCTTGCCGAAGACCTCGCGTTCGGGGCCCCAGGCTCGATCGAACAACCCAAGGACCCACGAAATGCCGCTGTACGAGTTGGGGTCGCGGCCATCGAGCGCGTAGCGGTTGTTGAGGTGCACCATGGTGTCGAATGCCTCCTCGGGCGAGCGACTCCAGTGCAGGATCTTCTTGCCCCACAACATGCGCAGGTAATTGTGGATGGTGCCTTCCGTGATCAATTGCTGCTGCGCGGCGTTCCACAGATCGTCGTGGGTCTCCGCGGCTTCGAACTGTGCCGGCGTGTAGCGCTTGGGTCGCGCGTCTTGCGCGTGTTCCGCCAACGTCAAGCGTGCCCAGTCGGGTAGCCCCGCGTAGGTTCCAAAGGAAGCGTCGTAGGCGCTGCGGTGGAATCCCAGCTCGCGCCAGGTAACCAGTTGGTCCATGTACGCCTCCGCCGACTCACGCATCTGCCACCAGCCGTTGCGGGCGCCCGATGTGATCTTGGGGGTGCCCAGGACCCGCTGCATGTTCCAGGCCTCGTGGCTCGCAATGGCTCCCAGGATCTGATGCGCGGAAACGTGGCCAAAGTGCAAGTACGGCGACAGTCCACTGGTACGGTCGCGATCCAAATCCGTACGGCCTTCGCCATAGTCCGCCAGATGGCGTGCTACAAAAGTCTTGAGGTAACGACCAGCTTCCAACGCCCCACCCGCTTGGCCCGTGGGAGCCACGCTGTGATCGATGGGCAGCGCAGCTAGGTTCGCCGGATCCGCAAGCCATGCATCATCGGCCTCGGGCCAGCGCGCTTCGGTTCCTTGGGGCATGCGCACCGGCTCCAGCTTTTGCCGCGCGAGCGGGTTGGCTTTGGGCGCGAAGACCAGAGCGGGCCCCAAGTTCTTTTGCAGGTAGCGTCGAAAATCGTACGCACGAGCAAACGGCTTCTCCACGTGGGGCCCCTGCCCGCGAATAGGCCACAAACCCACCGAATCGACCGCTTCCAAACGGACCGGGACTTGGCGCGCCGCCGCCTGCAGCATGCGCGGCAGGAAGAAGTGGGGCCAATCATCGGCTACCACGACACAAGCATCCTTGGCCACGTGGGCGAGCAGTCCTTCGCCCTCCCCCACCGCGCGTTCGACGTACGCGTAGTAGCGCACGCCCGCCTTGCCGAAGGCGCGCGCCTGATCGCGCATGCCGTCCATTACGAAGCGGTGCATGCGATCGCTGGCCCACGGATAGCCCACGCGCAGCGCCTCCAAGACCAACAGCGGTTTGCCAAGTTCTTGGGCGTACTCCAGCGCTCGATCGAGCGCATGGTTCCAGACTGGCCGGCGCTGCGCAGTCATCCAATACAAGACGAAGCGTCCTTCCGAGCGTACGGCTAGATCGTTCATGGACCGCATTCGCGCGGCGGGCAGCTTGGATTGCATGGCCTAGGTGAAGTTGCGCAGCATCCACTCTTTGGGATACGGATCGAAGTAGATCTGGGTCAAGAGGTACGTCTCGCGGTGCTGCTCGGCATTGAAACGCAGCAGCGTGAGCGGCACGACCAGCGGTACGAGGCCTTGGCGG
>Ga0116151_10006386_pt1 | contig 10047 bp, 10 predicted proteins | sample AD_UKC117_MetaG_FD_89893 | JGI IMG/M metagenome (GOLD analysis project Ga0116151, IMG submission 89893) | Active sludge microbial communities of municipal wastewater-treating anaerobic digesters from Hong Kong - AD_UKC117_MetaG | ecosystem: Engineered > Bioreactor > Anaerobic > Digestate... | reverse complement strand
GGGGTTGTCGGACCTCGTCTCTAGCGTTCTTCTCAGCGGGCCGATCGGCGGCCCGGATGACGCTCGGACGAAGGAGAAGGGCACATGTGGATCGACTGCAATGGCTGCCCGGTGCGCGGCACCCACTGCGATGGGTGCATGGTGACGGGGATGCTGGCGACCATCCCGCTGCAGCCGCCGCCCGAGGTGGCCCAGGCGCCGGGTGCAGCGCCGTCCGCGGCGCCGGCCGAGGTCTTCGTTGACCTCGACGCCAGTGAGCGGGCGGCCGTGACGACCCTGGTGGCCTCGGGGCTGCTCAGCGCCGAGGAGGCCGCGACGGTGCGAGCGCGTCTCGATCTGTCGGCGGCGCACCTGTGGCAGTCGGGTCCGCCGCGTTCGGCGACCGGCTGAGCCGGTCTTCGGCCCGGTCGTCGGCCTGGTCGGCGATCAGCGAGAGGGCGACCAGGGCTCCGACGAGCCAGTACTGGTTGTAGAACGCCTGCTTGTTGACCAGGTTGGCCACCAGCAGAATCAGCGCGCTCCAGCGCAGCAGTTCGCCCAGCGGCGGCCGCCGGCGGTGGATCAGCAGTATGGCCAGCGCGAGCGTGCCGAAGACGATCAGGCCGGTGACCCAGAAGGGCAGGGTGATGCCGTGGTAGTGCTGGAAGTAGAGGTACCACGTGTTCGCGAAGCGGATGGGCGGGAAGTTCATCAACAAGGTGACGGTGTCGCGGAAGAAGTCCGCAGGCGCGGTGAGGAACCACGGGGCGATCAGGGCGCCGGTCAGGGCGCCGGTGGCGATCGCGCGGGCGGGACCGAAGGGCCGCCAGGCCAGCAGCAGGGGGAGGACCAGCGCGAGATGCTGCTTGCTCGCGCAGGCCAGGGCGAGGGGGACGATCGCCCACCACGTCCGGCCGCGGGTCATCAGCACCGCCCACCAGGTCAGGCCGGTCAGCAGCAGCGGCTCGGTCCAGGCCTGGTCGACCTGGATCAGCGTACCCGGCACGAGCAGGATGGCCGACCCCGCGGCGGCCGCGACCCAGCGGGGGTCGAGCGCTGTCGCGGCGGCCGGCCGCCGCTCCCGCGCGGCCGTCCCGAGCTGCCAGAAGCCGACGGTCAGCACGAGCGCCCACACCAGGTGCATCCAGCGCACATCGCCGGCGATCCAGCGGCCCGGCGCCAGCAGCACGGCCGTCCACGGCAGATAGGTGAAGGCATCCTGGATGCCGGGGGAGTCGACCCAGGTGACGGCGTAGAAGTTCTCGCCGCGGGCCATCGCGTCGGCGGCCTGCTGCAAGGTGATCCACACGTCGATCCGAGGCGATGGGTCGGTGCGGATCGCGATGACGGTGACCGCGGCATACGCCGCGAAGGCGGTGCCGAGCGCGAGCCCCGGACGCCGGAACCACAGCGCCGCGGCCGCCCCGACCGCCGCGGCGGCGAGCACGCCCCGGCCGGTCCACGCCCACTCCGTCGGCACATGGCTGAAGAAGCGGGTGCGCAGCCCCACGACGGCGTTACCGACGAGCAGCATCGCGACAACGAGCGGGCTGAGAGCGAGGTGCAGACGCCGCGCGAGCCACCATGCGAGCAGCACTGCCGCCACGGTGAGCGTGACGACGATCTTGATGCGCAGCCGGACGACGCTGAACTGCAGCATGCCGAAATAGGCGAGCCAGGTCGCGGCGAAGACGAACGCCGCGAGGGGCGCGCCCTTGAGGCGGGCGATCACGTGTAGAGGGCTGCCACGTCGTCGGCGAACTGGGTCATGACCACATGCCGCTTGAGCTTCAGCGACGGTGTCAGCTGTCCCGCTTCCTCGGTGAAGTCCTCGGGGAGCACGGCGAACTTGCGGATGGACTCGGCCTTGGACACCGTCTCGTTCGCCCGGTCGACGGCCTTTTGGAGTTCGGCCAGCACCACGTCATTGGTGCGTGCCTCGGCGACGCCGAACGCGCCGAGACCGGCGTTCTTGCTCCACTCGGGCACCATTTCCGCGTCGAGGGTCAGCAGGGCGGCGACGAAGGGTTGCTGGTCCCCGACGACGCAGGCCTGGGAGATCAGGGGGTGGGCGCGCAGCTGGTCCTCCAGGAGGCCGGGGGCGACGTTCTTGCCGCCGGCGGTGATCAGGATTTCCTTCTTGCGGCCGGTGATCTTCAGGTAGCCGTCGGCGTCGATCTCGCCGATGTCGCCGGTGTGGAACCAGCCGTCGCGCAGCGCCTCGGCCGTGGCCTCGGGGTTGTTGCGGTAGTCGTGGAAGACGTTGATGCCCCGGATGATGATCTCCCCGTCCGAGGCGATGCGCAGCGTCACGCCCGGCAAGGGCGGCCCGACGGTGCCGATCTTGACCTTGGACGGCAGGTTCACCGTCGCCGGGGCCGTGGTCTCCGTCAGGCCGTAGCCCTCGAGGATCGTGATGCCGACGCCGCGGAAGAAGTGCCCCAGCCGGGCTCCGAGGGGCGCGCCGCCGGAGACGGCGTACTGGATGTGCCCGCCCATCAGCTCGCGCAGCTTGCGATAGACGAGCCGGTCGAAGAGCGCGTGCCGGGCCCGCAGCGTCAGCGGCACGCGGCCGTCCTGCAGCGCCGTCGAATAGGCGATCGCGGTCTCCGCAGCCCGCGTGAAGATGGCGCCCTTGCCGCCGGCCACCGCGCTGGCCTCGGCCTTGTTGTAGATCTTCTCGAAGACCCGCGGGACCGCCAGGACGAAGGTCGGCTGGACCGCCTGCAGGTGGGTGGTGATATTGGGGATGTCGGCGGTGTGCGCCAGCGTCGCGCCCGCGGCGATCGCGAGCACCTCGATGAACCGCGCGAAAACGTGGGCCAGGGGCAGGAAGAGCAGGGTGGAAGCACCCGGCCGCTGCAGGATCTCCGGCATCTCGGCGATCGCCTGCTCGGCGAGGGTGAGGAAGTTGCCGTGCGTGAGCGCGCACCCCTTGGGCCGGCCGGTGGTCCCCGAGGTGTAGATCAGGGTGGCGGTGGAGTCCCGGTGCACGTTCGCCATCCGGTCGTCGAGGGCCGCGTCCGGCACCCCGCTACCGCCCTCCGTCAGGTGGCGGATACCGCCTTCGTCGAGGCGCCACACGTGCGCGATCTCGTGCAGGTCGCCCCGGATCGCGTCGAAGGCCTGCGCATGCTTGGCCGATTCCATGACGATCGCGTGCGCGTGGGAGTCGGAGAGGATCCAGTGGATCTGGTCGGGCGAGGAGGTTTCGTAGATGGGCACCGACACCAGGCCGGCGGCCCACGCGGCGAAGTCCAGCAGGGTCCACTCGTATGAGGTGCGGCTGAGGATGGCGACCTTGTCGCCGGGTTCCAGCCCCGCCGCGATGAACCCCTTGGCCACCGTGCGCACCTGCTCCGCGAAGGCCGCGGCGGTCACCTCCTCCCAACGCTCCCCGGCCAAGCGGCGCAGCGCGATGTGCTGCGGGCTTTGGGCCGCCTTGCGATGCGGCAGGTCGGCGAGGGTGTGTTCGTGGACAACTGGAGTGACCAGGGGGGTGGTGAATTCCTGCACGAGTCACCAGCCTAATTGCGCCCCTGCTCACCACGAGCGTGTTCGTGCTCACGCCCGACGCGTGCCAAGACCGGCGGTACGCTTCCGGCCATGGCGGACAGCACCGAATCGTCGATCATCATCGAGGCCGATCCTGGGGCCGTGATCGACGTCATTGCCGACTTGGAGGCCTACCCCGAATGGGCCGGCGAGATGAAGGCGACCGAGATCCTCGCCGAGGACGGCGACGGCTGGCCCGACCGCGTCCGCATCACCTTGGATGCCGGAGTCATCAAGGACACCTACACCCTCGACTACGACTGGGACATCGCCGAGGACGGCACCGGCTCGGTCTCGTGGACCCTCGTCGAGGCAAGCGTCCTGAAGGCCATGGACGGCACCTACACCCTCAACGCGATCGACAAGGGCACCCGGGTCGATTACGAACTGATGGTGGATCTGAAGATCCCCGTCCTCGGGATGCTCAAACGCAAGGCCGAGAAAGTCATCATCGAGACCGCCCTGAAGGAACTGAAGAAGCGGGTCGAGTCCCTCTGACCCGCACACCAGCGACGGACGACACCGCGCCCCGCAAGCGGTCACCGCGCAAGCAGGCCGGCCCCACGCCGGCCCCGGACCGGGCCCGCGAGGCGGCCACTCCGCAAACGGCTGCCCTGCCCCGCGTCCTGCTCTTCACGGGCAAGGGCGGCGTCGGCAAGACCACCTCGGCCGCGGCGACCGCCGTCGCGGCCGCCCGCGACGGCGTCGAAACCCTCGTCATGTCGACCGATGCCGCCCACTCCCTCGGCGACGCCCTCGACCGCGACCTGGGCGCCACGGGCACCGGCGCGGCCCACCGGATCGAGGACCACCTCCACGCCCTGCAGGTCAGCGGCAACCGGCACTTCGACGGCTCGTGGGACGTCGTGCAGGCTTATCTCGTCGACACCCTCGCCGCCCTCGGGGTCGATCCCGTCGTCGCCGAGGAGATGACCTCCCTGCCCGGCGCCGAGGAGATCGCCGCCCTGCTGGAGCTGCGGGAGCAGGCCCGGTCGGGCCGCTGGGAACTGATCGTCGTCGACTGCGCGCCGACCGCCGAGACGCTGCGGCTGCTCGCCTTCCCCGAGAACCTCGCCTGGCACCTGCGCCGGGTCCTGCCCGGAACCGCCGGTATGCGGCGCGCCGCCCGGCCCGCTGCCGCCGCTGCCCTCGGCATCCCCCTGCCGGGGCGGGAGATCGTCGAGATCCTGCGCCGCTGGCACGACGACATGCTCGCGGTGCGGCACCTGCTCGCCAGCGCCACCTCGTCGGTGCGCCTCGTCACCACCCCGGAGAGCGTCGTCATCGCCGAGTCCCGCCGGACCTGGACTTCGTTGAGCCTCTACGGGTATGCCGTGGACGCCGTTTACGTGAACAAGATCCTTCCCGCGCCGGCTCTGAAGGAGGGCGACGGCGCGGCGGCGCAGTGGCTGCGCTCGTGGAACGCTGCCCAGACCCGGGGCATCGACGAAGTGGTCCAGTCCTTCGTCGGCGTACCGGTCGTGCGTTCGCCCTATCTGGAGCGGGAACCGATCGGGCCGGCGGCCCTGGCCGAGCTGCACGGCCAGCTGGACCTGGGGACGCTTGCCGGCCGCGACATCACGAAGCCGGCCACGGCCGAACCGATGCAGGTGCGGCGCACCGACGCCGGGTTCGATCTGGCGCTGCGGTTGCCGCTCACGAGCGCCAAGGAGGTCGGCCTGCAGCGGCGGGCCGACGAACTGCTGCTCACCGTCGGCGATCACCGGCGCATCGTGACGCTGCCGTCGGTGCTGAGCCGATGCACGGTGGCCGACGCGCGGGTCCGTTCGGGGCATTTGACGATCGCTTTCGTGCCCGACCCCGCACAATGGCCTCGATGAGCGACACCACCGACCCGGCCGGATCCCTTGCCGAAGAGGCCCGCCGGCTCGCCGACGCCCTCGGGGGCCCGGCCGCGGCGGCATCCGAAGGGCACCCGGCCACGTGCACGTGGTGCCCGTTGTGCCGGGGCGTCGACTCGTTGCGGGCGGTGGACCCCGCGGCGATCGACCGGCTGGCTGCCGCGGTGAGCGCCCTCGCCGGCGCTCTCGGCGACATCTCGCAGCACCTGCGCGAGCAGTTCGCGCCCGGGGTGGGCGGGGCGCCGGCACCGAACGCCGGGGGCGACCGCACGGCATACGACATCCCCGTGAGCGACGAGGAGGACTAGATGGCGCTGGCCATTGGCGTGGACATCGGCGGCACCAAGGTGGCCGCAGGGGTGGTGGACACCTCCGGGCAGGTCCTGCGGCGTGCGCGAGCCGACACCCCCGAACGTTCGGTCCGGCCCCAGGTGGTCGAGGACACGATCGTCGGTGTCGTCACCGAACTCATCGAGAGTTGCGCCGAACCGATCGTCGCCATCGGGATCGGCGCCGCGGGATTCGTGGCCGCCGACCGGGCCACCATCGTCTTCTCTCCGCACCTGTCCTGGCGCAACGAGCCCCTGCGCGACCGCCTGAGCGACCGGATCGGCCAGCCGATCTTCATCGACAATGACGCCAATGCCGCCATGTGGGCCGAGGCGAAGTACGGCGCCGTGCGGGGCGAGACCCACGCGATGATGATCACCCTCGGCACCGGCATCGGCGGCGGCATCCTCATGGGCGGCGAGGTGATCCGCGGGCTGTTCGGGATCGCGGGGGAGTTCGGCCACATGCAGGTCGTGCCCGGCGGCCATCGCTGCGAGTGCGGCAACCGCGGATGCTGGGAGCAGTATGCCTCCGGCAACGCGCTCGTGCGCGAGGCGCGCGGGCTCGTGGCCGCCAACAGCCCGCTGGCGCGGGACCTGTATGAACGTGTCGCGGGAGACCCGGCGCGCCTGACCGGTCCGCTGGTCACCGAGGTGGCCCAGGCCGGCGATCGCACCGCCATCGAGTTGCTCGCCGAGGTCGGCACCTGGCTCGGCATCGGCATCGCGAACCTCGCGGCGGCGTTCGACCCGGGGGCCTTCGTCATCGGCGGCGGCGTCAGCGCCGCCGGCGAGTTGCTGCTCGACCCGGCCCGGCAGGCCTTCCGCAAACAGCTGACCGGGCGCGGCTTCCGGCCGGAGGCACGGATCGTGCGGGCCGAACTCGGCAACGAGGCGGGGCTGATCGGTGCGGCCGACCTGGCCCGCGAGAGCGTGGCCGGCTGAGTGTCCCGGCTGCGCATCGCGAGCTACAACACCCGCGATTTCCTCGACGACCGCGCGGCTGCTGCCCGGCTCATCCGGGCCATCGACCCGGACGTGCTGTGCCTGCAGGAGGTGCCGCGGCGGCTGTTCGCGCCGCAGCGGGTGGCCGCCTTCGCTGCCGAGTGCGGGCTGACCTGGTCGGGGCACCACCGCGGCAGCGGAGGCACGACGCTCTTCACCTCGCTGCGGGTGCAGGTCGTGGAGTCCAAGCACTTCCGGCTGCGGGTCAAGCTGGCGCAGCGGACGCGCGGCTTCGCGCTCGCCCGGGTCGCGATCCCCGGGCGGGAACCGATCGCCGTCGCGTCTGTGCACCTCAGCCTCGACGCCGCCGAACGGGCCGTCCACGCCCGCGAGATCCTGCGCGCAACCGGCACGACCGACACCGTCCTGTGCGGTGACCTCAACGAACAGTCCGACGGCGCCGCCTGGCAGCTGATCGCCACCCCGCTGCGGCTGATCTCCCCGACCAAGCCGACCCATCCCTCTTGGGGGCCGCGGCGCCTGCTCGACGTCATCTTCGCCTCACCGGGCATCGAACCGCTGCCGCACGTGGACATCGCGCTCGACCCCGAGGACATGTCGATGGCCAGCGACCACCGCCCCGTGTGGGTCGACGTCCGCACCGGCCCGGACGACTCGTAACCGTCCGATCGGAGTGACCACGGAGCGGCTTGACCTCTTGGGATCCGTCAGACCACCGCGCCGTCGCCGCGGTCGTGGTCGTCGCCGCGCAGGACCAGCAGCACGAACCCGCCGATCGTCATACCGGCGCCGGCCCAACCCCACAGATCGGAGACGTCGGGGCGGAACAGCACGAGCCACAGCAGGATGAGGGGGCCGCCGACGAGGCCGATGATGATCCCCCAGAAGTGCAGATCCTGCTGCGGCGGCAGGGGGCGCGGGGGCGGCGGCTCGTAGTGGTCCTCCGCCTCGATCTGATCCAGCAGTTCGTCGTATGCCGCGTCACCGCTCGCGCCGCGCCATACCGGGACGTCGAGCCCCCGCGGCGGCGGGGGAGCAGGCCGGAAGACCGGGGGCGGGTTGACCGCGTCCCGCGGCGGGGCGGGATCGGCGGGCGGCGGCAGACCCGCCGTCGGGTCGCCGGCGCCCGGGAGGTCGTCGAGGTCGCGCACGGTGAGCGCGTCGCCTGGGGTGCTCGGCTGCTCGGCACGCAGTTGGGCCACGATTTCCTCGAACCGCGCGTCGAGGTCGTCCTCGGGCGGCAGCGGATCGGGCTCGGGCACGCCTTATCCTCGCACGGCATACGACTCGCGAGCCATGGCCGCCGGCTCGCTGGTGACATGTCCGACGCGCGGCCCCGAACAGCGGAGGAGTCCTCGCGTCAGGGGCTGGGTGCCGTAGAGTCGACCCACCGAAGGAAAGGCGACCAGCGTGCTGTACTGGCTCCTCAAGCACATCCTCGTGGGGCCGATCCTGCGGGTCCTCTTCCGACCCGACGTCCAGGGTCTGGAGAACATTCCTGCCGAGGGTCCGGCCATCCTGGCCAGCAATCACCTCTCGTTCAGCGACTCCTTCTTCCTCCCGCTGGTCGCGCCGCGGCGCATCACGTTCCTCGCCAAGTCCGACTACTTCACCGGCCGCGGACTCAAGGGCCGGCTGACCGCCGCCTTCTTCCGGGGCGTCGGGCAGGTGCCCATCGACCGCTCCGGAGGCAACGCGAGCAACGCCGCACTCACCAGCGGCCTGCGAATCCTGCACGCCGGCGACCTGCTCGGCATCTACCCCGAGGGCACCCGCAGCCCCGACGGGCACCTCTATCGCGGCCGCACCGGCGTCGCGCGCATGGCGCTCGAAGGCAAGGTGCCGGTCATCCCCGTCGCGATGATCGACACCGACAAGGCGCAGCCGACTGGGCAGGTCGTCCCCAAGATCCATCGCATCGGCGTGAAGATCGGTGCGCCGCTTGACTTTTCGCGCTACGAGGGCATGGAGGAGGACCGCTTCGTCCTGCGCTCGATCACCGACGAGATCATGTACGCGCTGATGGAGTTGTCCGGCCAGGAGTATGTCGACGTCTACGCCTCGGCGCAGAAGAAGCGACTCCTTGCCGCGGCGCGCGACCGGGCCAAGGACCTCGAGTCGCGGCTGCCGCATCGTCACGCAGCTGCCGACGAGCCGGCCCTGGGTGTCGTCGAGGGCAGGGGGGTCGCGGACGCGCCGGATGACAATACCGGTGACGTCGAGCCGCCCTCGGGCACGGCCCTGCCCCGCGCGAGCTGACCGATGGCCCTGGGCCGCATCCGCAACACCGGTGATCCCGGCGTTGTCGGTGCCTTCACCCGCGGCCTGGCGCTGTTCCGGCCCCTGGCCCTGGCGTATGCCGCGCTGCTGGCCTATCTCCGCCGCGACGAGATGACCCGTCCCGGCGTCGCGGTCGCGGTGTTCGCCGTGCTCGGCCTCTGGTCGCTCGTGGCCGCCTGGCGTCACCGGGTCGCCTGGCAGACAGCCGCCATCGACCTCGTGCTCGCCGTGGCCGGCATCGCGGCCACCAGCCTGGCCTATCCCCGGGCCACCGTGGCGGCGGGCGCGCTGACGCTGCCCAGCATCTGGTCGAGCGCCGGCGTCGTCGCCGCCGCTGTCCGCGGCGGCGCCGGCGGCGGCCTGATCGCGGCGGCCGTCATCGCCGCGGCCGACCTGATCTCGGTCGGGAAGCCGAATTTCGCGACGGTGCACAACATCGTGCTGCTCTTCCTCGTCGGCGGCTTGATCGGGCTCGCGGTCACCCTCGCGCGGGAGGGCCAACGCGTGTCGGAGATCTCCATCCGCGCCGAAGAGGCGTATGCCGAGCGGGAGCGCCTCGCCCGGATCGTGCACGACGGCGTGCTGCAGGCGCTCACCTTCATCAACCGCCGCGGCACTCAGATCGGTGGTCCCGCAACGGAACTCGCCGATCTCGCCGCGGAGCAGGAACGGGCCCTGCGCTCGCTCGTCAGCGGGCGCCCCCGCCTCGACGACACGGCCGCCGTGAGTGACCTCGCCCTCGTGCTGCGCACCCTCGACGACGACCGGGTCACGGTGAGCACGCCCGCGGAGCCGGTGACGCTGCCGGCGCACCGGGCGGGTGAGTTGCGGGCGGCCGTCGTGGCCGCGCTCGACAACGTGCGCGATCACGCCGGCCCCGACGCGCGGGCGTGGGTGCTGCTCGAAGAGATCGGCGGCGACGTCGTGGTCACCGTCCGCGACAACGGGGCCGGTATGCCGCCCGGCCGCGCCGAGGAGGCCGCCGCCTCGGGACGCCTCGGGATGGCCTCGAGCATCCGGGGCCGGCTGCGTGACCTCGGCGGCGAGGCGACGTGGACCTCCGCGCCCGGCACGGG
>Ga0116151_10006377_pt1 | contig 10054 bp, 7 predicted proteins | sample AD_UKC117_MetaG_FD_89893 | JGI IMG/M metagenome (GOLD analysis project Ga0116151, IMG submission 89893) | Active sludge microbial communities of municipal wastewater-treating anaerobic digesters from Hong Kong - AD_UKC117_MetaG | ecosystem: Engineered > Bioreactor > Anaerobic > Digestate... | reverse complement strand
GATTTGCTGCTGGTAACAGAACAGGGCAAAGGCATTCGGTTCGCCGAAAACCATGTGCATAAAACCGGCAGCCTGGGGCTGCGGGTGGATTTAGGCGATAGGGTGGCGGCGGTTACGGCCGTTACCGAGGAAAGCGGCGTCTTTTTGCTCGGCCACGATGGCAAGGGAACCATTCGCCAGATGTCGGGCTTTCGCGCCAACAAAGCGCCCGGCGCCGGCGGCAAAGTGGTCTTTAAGACCGACAAGCTCGCCGGAGCTGTCACCGTCGGCCCAGAAGATGATCTGTTCATCATTTCCAAGCTTGGCAAAATTATCCGCTTCAAGGCCGGCGAAGTACCGCCCAAAGAAGGCGTTGTGCAGGGCGTGAACTGTATTGCCCTGCGCAGTGACGAAGCTACCGCGGTAACGGCCGTGAGATTATAAGTTTTTCAGTGTCCAGGTACTTAAGTGTTCAGGCCATCACTTAAACACCCGAACACTGAAACACCGAAACACCCAACCCAAAGGAGCCTCATGTTAAGCAAAGCCCAAAACATTGCCGACGAAATCATTCGCCTGCGCCGTGACATTCACCAACATCCCGAACTCAGTTTTCAAGAGTTTCGTACCGCCGCCTTAGTGGCCGACACCCTGCAGGAAATCGGCATCGACGTGCAGACCGGCGTTGGCCGCACCGGCGTCATTGGTCGCATTGGCAGCGGAGATGGCCCTACCATTGCCATCCGCGCCGATATGGATGCCCTGCCAATTGTCGAGAAAAATGACGTGGCTTACTGCTCTCAAAACGAAGGGGTCATGCACGCCTGCGGCCACGATTCCCACACAGCCATGCTGCTGGGTGTTGCCCACCTGCTAAAACAAAGCTACCTGGAAGAGCCGTGGCATGGCAACGTACGCCTGCTCTTCCAGCCGGCCGAAGAAGCATTTGACGGCGAAGGTATTAGCGGAGCGACAGCCATGATCCAGGATGGTGCACTGGAAGGCATCGACGCCGTGATCGCGCTGCACGTCGCTTCCGACCGGCCGTCGGGACTGCTGCACTTTCAGGATGGCTACAGTCTGGCGGCGGTGGATCAGTTTGAAGCGTGGATTCGCGGGGATGGCGGCCACGGAGCCTATCCACACAATGGCAGCGACCCTTTGTTTATGCTCGGTCCCATCCTGAATGCCATTTACGCGATTCCTTCTCGGCAAATCAACCCCTTACGACCCAGCGTCGTCAGTCTGGGGCGAGTTTGCGGCGGTCAGGTCACAAATGTCATTCCCAATTCTGTACATCTGCTGGGCACCATTCGCTCTTACCAGGAGGAGGTACGCCAGAGGTTGTGGCAGGAGATTGAGCGTGCCCTGAAACTGAGCGAAACGTTGGGTGGTAGTTACGAGCTGGAAATTCAGCAAGGATATCCGGCTATGTATAACGATGCCCGAGTCAATGGGTGGATGCGTGACGTAGCCCGAGAAGTGGTGGGCGAAACGGCCGTTATCGATGCCGAGTTTGGGATGGGGGCGGAAGATTTTGCCTACATGACCCAAAAAGCGCCGGGAGCCATGTTCATGCTGGGCGCGGCCACTCCCGACGGGGTAGAACGCCATCACCACACGGATATTTTTGACATTGACGAAAGTGTGCTGGTTTTGGGTACGGCCGTTCTGGCAGAAACCGCTCGCCGCTTTGTGACCCAAATATTGTTGTAGTCGTCAAACAGACATTGCGATACTACAACAAATGCCACCATGGTGCCTTTACCAATTTCATGAAAAACACGTTATTTTGACGTAAAATCGACATAAAGAACGTGTGTTCTATGGTAATCCCCCCTGGTTTTCCTTTATAATGCCTCTGTCTACTTCGCATAGGAGGAAAATGGTAGATCCTTTAATTCGTAAATGCAGCCCTTCGTTATACATCATCTGTCGTAATGCCGACAGTGATCGAGACGAGCCAGTCAGTGTCACGTCTACCATCCTTTCCAGCAAAAACAGTTTTAAGGAGGCATAGAAAACTATGAACAACTCATCATTTAAGCAAAAGATAGCACCTTTTCTGCGTTTCAGAAACATGGCTATTTTGCTGGTTGTGATGCTCGTGCTGCTCGTCGGACCCGGCATTGCCGTGTCCAGCACGATCCCGACGATTGCCATCACCAGCGTCGTCGCCGATCAGAGCGTGTCTATCCAGACCTATAATTACCCACCAAACCAGAATTTTGTGGTTACAATGGGCCCCATGGGATCACAAGGGATAGACGGTTATTATGTCACAACGGTTAATTCTGGGAATGGGGGGTCATTCCCGGCCACGTTTACGATTCCAGATCCGCTCAAAGGCTCGTATCAAATCGCCATTCGCCTGCAAAGTGCCCAGGGCTTTTACAGCTTTAACTGGTTCTACAACAACACGGCAGGTACCGGCGGCCAGCCCACGACCCCGGGTTATACGGGCATTCCAACGTTTGCGATTACGGCCGTTAACACCGACACAGACGTAACCATTACCACCAACAATTTCCCGGCCGGTCAAAAATTTACCGTGACGATGGGGCCAATTGGCACGCGGGGTATTAACGGCATTGTTGTGGGTGAAATCGATTCTGGCACGGGCGGCACGCTGACGAAGACCTTCCCCATCCCGGCCGCGCTGCAAGGCTCATACCAGATCGCCATCCGGGCACAAACGGCCCACACCTACCCGTACTATCCGTTCTACGCCTACAACTGGTTCTACAACAACACCACCGGCACTGGCGGCCAGCCAGATCCGGCGCCGCCATCTGGCTACACGGGTATTCCCACGTTCAAAGTCTGTGAAGTGGCTAAAGACGCCACGGCGACCATTGTGACGAGCAATTTCCCGCCAGGACAGACGTTCAATGTCACCATGGGCCCGATGTACACGTCAGGAATTAACGGTTACGTGGTCGGCACCATCAATTCCGGCGATGGCAGCAGCCAGCGCCTGACTTTCCCGATTCCATCGCAGCTGGCAGGCTCCGACCGGATTTCCATTCGGGCGCAAACGGCACACGCCTATCCGTTCTTTGCTTACAACTGGTTCTATAACAACACGGCCGTCGTGTGCTAAACAATTAAGCGAGTAGACACATAAAGGCGCTTGATGATGCCATCAAGCGCCTTTTTTGTTGGGGATCAGGGATTCGTGGGAATGATAAGGATTTGCCCGACCTGGATGTAGTTGGGGTTCTGCAAATTGTTGGCTTCCATCAGCGCCTGCGTCGTCACGTTGTATTGCTGGGCGATCCGGGTTAACGTCTCGCCGGGCTGCACCACGTGGGTAACAGGCTCTGGTGTCACGGTAACGGCCGTTTCCGGGGTTGGCTCCGGTGTGCTGTCCACGGCCGTTTCGCTTCCGCTTTCGTCCGCCGCCTGGTCCGACGTCAACGCCGGAAGAAAAACGTCTCCTCCGGTTTCCGGTGTTTCATCGCCGGCTCCGCCAACGCCCACCGCCGGCGTTGGGGTAAGATTGGCGCCCATAATCGCCGGAATGACGTGGCCAAAAATGAACGGCCGTGCCAGCGCCACCCCGATGATAATCACCAAAAACACCAAAACCAGCAAGACAAACTTTATCACCTCGCTGCGATCTTCGTTATCTTCAGCCGTTCGGGTGTGCTCCTGGAACTCTTCGGGCGGGTTATCGGCGACGGCCGTTTCCTCTACGCGATCATTCTCTTCAGTCGTCATCAAACTTCCTCCTGCGCTATCCTTCACCTGAGCTAGACATAATTGTAACGGCAATTCGCACTTTTTGCCCAAACTATCCTGCCCATTCGGCCAAATTCCTTTTTGCGGTACAATGGGAAAAAATCCAAGACTCATCACTTTAGCCCTTTTTGCAGTACACCATCGAGATTACCAACTTGACTGAAGACATTTTGCAAACGCTTACGCTATCTGGACTTCGCCATCGCTGCGCGCAAGAAAGCGATCGCTTCTTCAATCGCCAGGCGTATGATCCGTCTTTTTGTTACGAACTATTTCGTCGCGCCATTTTGCAGCGCAACGAACAGGCCTGGGCCGCCATTTACCACCAGTATCAGCGTTTGGTAATTCACTGGGTGGAGCGCAACACCGCTTTTGCCAGCAGTGGAGAAGAAGCCCAGTTTTTTATGAACCGGGCCTTTGAAAAGATGTGGCTGGGCATCACGGCCGAAAAATTTCCCACGTTTGAGGACTTGTCTTCGCTCCTGCGCTATCTGCAAATGTGCGTGCATAGTGTGATGGTCGATTTTGTGCGGCAAAAAGAGCACAAGCTAAAGTTGGAAGCAGTGGAAGAACTGACCCGCCAGCCGGCGGCGCGCGGCACGGCCGTGGAAGACGGCATCGCCAACGCCCTGGCCCGAAAAGAACTATGGGCCTGGCTGCAAACTCAGCTCAAGGACGAACAAGAACAAGTCGCCGTTTACGGCCTGTTTGTGCTGGCGCTCAAGCCGCGTGACCTGGCCGATCTCTACCCCCAAGTCTTCGACGACGTGAAAGAGATTTACCGCACCAAAGAAAACCTGATGGCCCGACTGCGCCGCAGTGAAGAATTAAAAGAGTTTTTAGATGATGCGTGAAAAAAGCGCAAACAATCGTTTATCTCCTGTAGACGTGACATGATAGCGTCAGGTCACGTAAATACTAAATTAGGAGTTGCATCATGGATCACATCGAGCAGGCCTTAACCGCCCAACTATACCGAATTACCTGCCCCTCCTCTGAAGAATTAGGGGAATACCATTTGCACATGCTGCCCGCGGAACAGACCACGGCCGTTGCCCAACATCTGCGCACCTGCCCCCACTGCACCCGCGAACTGGCCGAGTTAGAAACCTATCTGCGCGACCTGGCCCCAGAACTTACCTATACCCTGCGCGAACGCATTCAAATCTGGATCGCGCAACGCCTGCCCAGCGGGCTGAGCGGCGAGCCGGGCTTTGTGCCGGCACTGGCCCTGCGCGGCGAGGTCGAAGAACCCCTCATGTACGAAGCCGGCGAGTATCAGCTCAACCTGGAAATCCAGGACGACCCGGCCAAACCGGGCCACAGGGCTATTTTGGGCCTGGTGGTCGGAGTGGAAGAACTGGCCTTTCAGGCGCAGTTGTGGCAAAACGGCCGTCGCCTGCAAGAGACCACCGTCGACGAACTGGGCAACTTCGTCTTTGCCGGCGTGCAGCCCGGCACCTATGATCTCATCCTCAGCCGCCTGACTGCCGAAATCCACGTCCAGGCCTTCACCGTCTGAGCAAACAAGGCGCGGTGTAAACCACTTCACACCGGCGAACCCCCATTTACGGTATAAAAGAAGGAACCATGTTACCTGGCGTCAACAAGTTACCCACCGGCAGGTCCTCCTAATTACCTTCCGACGCCAGACGAAAGCCCTGACACTCCGGCCCGCATCCCGACCATCTGCGAAACGATCACTATCTAGCCGCTATGTTATTGCCTGTTGCCCAGGAACAGAGCATTCAGTTTGCCCCTCCTTCACCGGCCGACTTTGTGGCCGGCCTCTTCGCGCTGCCCGACCAGGCACAGCGTAGACATTTAGCCCTTTACCTACCCCAGTTTAAGGCTGCCGACCAGGAAGAAGTTGCCCTGTTGCTCAAACAGCAGGCCGACCACTTCATGCGCACCGACTTGCAGCGCTGCCAACACGTGGCCAATCTCATTCAGTTTATGGCTGAGTTGACCGGCAACCTGCTGTTTTATGCTCTGGGGCTGCGGGCAGAAGGCAACGCCTACGTTATCGGCGGCGGCGACTACCAGCGGGGCATTGCCTGTTACGACGAAGCGGCAGCGATTTACGGCCGTTTCCACCGCCCCCTTGAGCAAGCCTGGTCACAAAACGGCAAAATCTACGCCCTGGCCAACCTCGGCCACTACGATGAGGCCCTGGCTGTTGGCCGCTGGGCGGGGCAAATCTTCCGCGAGGCCGAAGAGTGGCTGCCCCTGGCCGAACTCACCGTCAATCTGGCCATCATTCACGGCCGTCTCGGCCAGGACACGGCCGCCCTTGCTCTGCTCAACGAAGCCCGCAGTCTCTACCAATCCCTGGGCGAAGAAGCCCAGGATCGCCTGCTGGTGGTGGATATGAACCGCTCTATTATTCTGCGCAATCTGGGCCGTTTCACGGAATCCATCAGCACCAATCAGGCTTTGCTGGAAACCTATACCCGGCGCGGCAATAAAGTTGATGCCGCCCGCGCCCAGCAAAATCTGGCGATGACCTATTTCATCCTGGGGCGCTACAACGAGACCCTGACGCTGCTGGATTCGGCGCGGGAAGGTTTCCGGCAAGACGGCCGTTCCCGCCACGCCATGCTCGTCGAACTCTTCACCAGCGACTGCCTGCTGCAGCTTTGCCGCTTCAACGAAGCCCTGGAAAAATGCCGCCGCGCCCGTGAACTCTTCAGCCAGTTGGGCACGCCCTACGAAATCGGCAAATGCATCCTCAATGAGGCCCACGCGGCCATCGGTCTGGGGCAGTACAACGAAGCCCTGGATATTGTGCTGGAAGCGCGGGCCCTGTTCGAGCAGGAAGGCAACCGCACGGCCCTGGCCGAAACCGACCTGCACATTGCCAAGGTGCTGCTCTACCAGCAGCAGGCGGAGGGCGCGTTGGTGCTGGCCCAACTGGCCACGGCCGTTTACCACGAACACAATTCGCCGCTGGGTGAAGCCCGCGCCCAACTGCTGGCCGCCCAGGCCGCCCTCGCCCTGGAGCAGCCCGATCTGGCCCAGGCCCTGGTCACGGCCGTTCTCGCCATTGCCGCCGCCCACAACCTGCCCACCCTCATCCACCAGGGCTACCATCTGCAAGGCACACTGGCCGTCCGCCAGGGCGACTCCGACGCCGCTCTGGATGCCTGGCAAAAGGGCATCGCCGCTTTGGAGCAGTTGTACGGCCGTCTGATGCTGGAATACCGCGCCGACTTTGCCCAGGACAAGATGCGCCTCTATGAAGACGTAGTCGATCTCTACCTGGCCCAAGAACAGCCGGAAGCCGGTCTAAACGTCGCCGAGCGGGCCAAGTCCCGCGCCCTGCTGGACCTGCTGGCCAACCGGCTGGATCTGCGCGTGGAGGCTCGCAGCGCCGCCGACCAGCCGTTGGTGGAGCAAATCCTGGGGCTGCGCGCCGAACGCGACCGGCTGTACCGCCGCTGGCACACCGGCGAGCAGCCCGGCCAGCGGGAAGACCCGGCCGCTCAGTTAGCCGCCCAACAGGCCATCGGCCAGCGCGTGCTGGACGTGGAGCAGCAGCTCACGGCCGTCTGGCACAAACTCCTGGTGCGCAACGCCGCTTACGCCCAGGACGCCGCTCTCTGGCAGGTTCGCACCGAACCCATCCAGCCCCATCTGGACGACGACACGGTACTGCTGGAATTTTTCAGCCTGCACGGCCGTCTCGTGGTCTTCCTGGTAACGCGCGCCGCCGTCCAGGCCGTGCGCCTGCCAGCCACCCTTTCCCAGGTGCAGCAGCTTTTACAGCTTCTCTGGCTGAATCTGCGCAGCGTGCCCCACAGCCCGCCCGCGCGCCGCGCCGCCCTCAGCGGCAACGTGCAAGGCGTGCTGCACAAACTGTACCAACAGTTGTTTGCCCCCGTGCGCGCCCAGCTGGATGGCTATACGCGGCTGATTATTGTGCCGCACGGCCCGCTCCATTACCTGCCCTGCCACGCCCTGTTCGACGGCCAGGCTTACCTGCTGCCGCAGTTTGAAATGAGCTATCTGCCTTCGGCCAGCATGTTGGGTTACTGCCAGACGGCCGTGCACGCGGCCGGCGGGCTGCTGGCGCTGGGTTATTCGGGCAACGGCCGTCTGCCCGACGCCCCCGCAGAAGCCCAAACCATCGCCCAGATCTGGGACGGAACCGCCCTGCTGGAGCAGGATGCCACCCTGGAAGCCCTGCGCGGCTGCGCCGCCGACTACCGCGTGCTGCACCTGGCAACCCACGGCGAATTTCGCCCCGACAACCCGCTCTTTTCCGGGCTGGCCCTGGCCAACGGCTGGCTGACCACCCTGGACATCTTCAACCTGCGCCTGCAAGCCTCGCTCGTCACCCTCAGCGCCTGCCAGACGGGTCGCAGTCTGGTCGGCGGCGGCGATGAACTGTTGGGCCTGATGCGCGCCTTTCTGGCTGCCGGCGCCTCCTCCCTGGTGTCCACCTTCTGGCCCGTCGAAGACACCCTTACCGCATCCCTGATGCAAAGCTTTTATACCGCTCTGGCCGCCGGAGCCACCAAGGGCGCTGCCCTGCGCCAGGCCCAGCTGCAGCACCTCGACCAACACCCCTACTTCTGGGCCCCCTTCTTCCTGGTCGGCGATACCCAACACCTGTAGTCCGTACTGGAAAACCCCTACTTCACTCGTTTATAGAGTCAAGAACAACAGCCTCTACGGCTTCACAAACCCTGTCGGAGAGCTCTACGAAGGCGTTTGTGGTGCTACAAACCCATTCAGATAGTTGTACGAGTGCGTTTGTGGCTCCTCAAAGTAACCTGGAATTTTTTACAGATAGGATTGTGGCGCAGCAAAGTAACCTGGATTTCCTTCAAAGTACGTTTGTGGGTCCACAAACCTGGTTAGAAAGCTCTCCAAGCTGATTTGCGGAGCTACAAACGGGCTTGGAGAACTCTCCAACTGAGTTTGTGGCGCTACAAATGAGGTTAGAGACTTCTCTAAGTGAATATGTGGCTCCACAAATGAGATTAGAGATTTCTTCCAGTGAATTTATGGCGCTATAAATAGTGTTAGAAAAACTTTCTAAGTGACTTTGTGGAGCCGCAAATGGTGTTGGAGAGCTCTCCAAGTGGGTTTGTGGCGCCACAACTGGTATGGAACAGGCGTCGCAGGTGGTTGTGTAGGGACAGGACAGGCGGGAAGGCACGTTTGCTCTTGCCCTAACGGCTGTGGGGCGGCTGAGGACAGGAAGAAAAAGGCGGAACCAAATTCGGGTTTTGCCTTTACAATATGAATCAGGCCTCTCCCGATGGAGGCCATCTGGAAGCGGGTTTACCCGGAAAAGGAGGAAATGTCCATGAATAGTCGTTCGTTGGCGGGTCTTTTGCTGGTTTTGGTGCTGGTATTGGCCGTGGCGATATTATTTAATGCGCCGGGGTGGCTGCTGCTGGCCCTTTTGCTGCTGTTGGCGGGCTTGATTGCAGCGCTGATGGGACCGGAACGGCCGTCGGAGCCGCCCCCACCCCCGGAAGAGCCACCCACGCCCGATTTTCCGCCGGAAGAGTTTTATATTCAGGACCAGCTTATTGTGAGCGGGCCAGCGGTGGCCGTGGCTACGGCCGTTAACACCGCCGGCGACATCATCCGGCCAGAGCCGCTGCGCCGCATCACCTTTGCCGAACTGGACGCCGACGTGCGCGCCTGCCTCAACGACTGCGCCGACGTGGACTTTGGCGACTACGTTATCGACCTTTATCAACTCTTTGGCACGGCAGATGCCGTGGCCGCAGCAATCGCCGCCATCAACCGGGCCGTGGGCCGGGGCGGCAGTGTGCGCGCCGAACCCAACTGGCTGTCCGGCCATCCCTGGGACCCAACCGGCAGTCCGTGGGATCCCACCGGCAGCCCCTGGGACCCGACCGGCAGTTCCGGCCCCAACAGCAATCCGGCAGAGCCAGATTTATATCTGAAGCAGTGGGCCTTCGAGCAAATCGAGCTGACCGGCGCACGCGAGCCGGGCACAGGGCGCGGCGTGCGCATTGGCGTATTTGATACGTCGCCTTTTGGTGATGAGAGAGCGGCGGGCAACGGCCGTACCCTGAACTGGGTTAACGAACCCTCAACGTTGACCCTGACCCTGGCCAGCTATCCGGTCCCGGCTATGAGCGATACGCCCATAAACCTGAGCAGCCACGGCGTTTTCTCGGCCGGGCTGGCGCACGCCGTAGCCCCCTACGCCGACCTCCAGCTGATCCGGGTGCTCAACGACAACAACATCGGCGACATCTATTCGCTGCTCCAGGCGCTGTTCGACTTTGTGAAGGCCAACGCCCGCGGCCAGCTTCCGGAAGGGGTGCTCGGCGCGGTTATC
>Ga0116151_10006375_pt1 | contig 10057 bp, 8 predicted proteins | sample AD_UKC117_MetaG_FD_89893 | JGI IMG/M metagenome (GOLD analysis project Ga0116151, IMG submission 89893) | Active sludge microbial communities of municipal wastewater-treating anaerobic digesters from Hong Kong - AD_UKC117_MetaG | ecosystem: Engineered > Bioreactor > Anaerobic > Digestate... | reverse complement strand
CGTGCCGTCGTCGTCGAGCAGGCAGATGTAGCGCGAGCACGGCTCCGACGGCAGGAACAGCGACGAGCCTATCTCGATGCCGGCGCGCCTGCAGCCCTCGGCCAGGCCTGACGACTGCTCGTCCCCGCCGAAGACCGTCACGAGCTCGGTCGGCACGCCTAGGCCCGCCAGGTTCTCCGCGATGTTGCGGCCTACGCCGCCGTGCGTGATGGACGCCTCGCCGGGGTTCGAGTCGCCGGCCCTGTACGGGCCCCGGCAACGCGCCTGGATATCTATATTGGCGCCGCCGTATACGGCCGCGACCGGCTTGAATCCGCTCATGCTGCTCCTCGTCGCGCCGCTCGTCTTGCCTCTCGGACCGGCTTGTTGTAGAGTATAGTTCGTATGTCCAGCATGGATCAACTCTTCGATCGATTCGGCGACCTGCTCAAGTCCTGGGTCCAATCAGACCCCGGCTCGTCGCGTCCCTTCTCCGACCCGTTCGCGGGTAAATTCTCCAAGAGCTCCGGGGATCCGTTCCTCGACGACGCGATGGACGAGCTCGACGCGTTCCTGAACGACGACCGCGAGGCCCAGGAACGGCTGCGGCGCGAGCGCGAGGCGAGAGCCAGGGCGGAGGAACGCGCCGCCAGGCCGGCCGCGGCCTCCGGGCCGCCGGCCAAGCTCGTCGCCGCCTACAGGACGCTCGGCCTGGCCTACGGCGCGCCGTTCGACCAGGTCAGGACGACCTACAAGCGGCTACTCAAGGAACACCACCCGGACAGGCACGGCTCGTCGCCGGAGGCCCAGCTCAAGGCCACCGAGACGAGCGCGCGCATCAACGACGCGTTCAGGATCATCGAGACCTGGCGCGACACCGGCACCCTCGGAGACGAATGATTTTTATGCTAAAGCCGTCCCTTCCCGTTCCGATAGATAAAGAAGAAGATCAGAGGAGGGGGAGATCCAGATGACCCAGAATCCGCTCGCTGCCTATAAGGAAACCCGCATACGCACCGCCGGTCCCGGCCAGCTCGTCGTCATGCTGTACGAGGAAGCGGTCAAGCAATGCGACAGGGCGGTAGACTTCCTCGACACGGACCTCAAGAAGAAGCCGGCCAATATCGAGAAGGTCAACCAGGCGATCTGCAAGGTCCAGGACATCGTCACCGAGCTGATGGCCAGCCTCGACTTCGAGGCCGGCGGCGACATAGCCCGCGACCTGTTCTCCCTGTACGTCTACTTCAACCGCGAGCTGACCGAGGCGAACATAGCCAAGGACGTCGGCCGGGTCCGCGCGATCAGGGCCATGATCGCCGAGCTGTCGTCGGCCTGGGCCGTCGCAGCTACCAAGGCCCAGGGCTCGGGCGACGAGCGGCGCTCCGGCGTCAATATAGCCGGCTAGGCGCGCGGATGCCTCCCGACGGGAAGCTGTCCAGGCAAGAGCTGGACGAGCGGGTCGCCGTACTCAAGCGCTTCAGGGAACTGCTCGTCCGCCAACGCGATAAATTTAACGAATACATGTCCCTGCTCGAGCGCCAGCGCACCGACATCGAGTCGGGCGACGTCGACGCGCTCGTGGCCCACGTCGAGCTGGAGCAGGGCATAGTCTCCGAGATCTTCGCCGTCCAGAAGGTGATAGAGCCTCTCGAGGACATGTACCGCTCGGCCTACCGCGGCGCCGAGCCCGAAGGCGTCGCCGAGCTACGCTCCACCCTGTCCGAGCTCAAGGACGAGGTCGTCGTCAGGAACGCCGAGAACCGCGCCCTCCTTAAGCAGCGCATGGACATGCTGCGCCATGAGATCATGAGCGTGGACAACCCCTACGCCAGGCGGAAGAGCGTCTACGGCTCGGCCGCGGAGCCGAGGGCCCTCGACATCAAGGGCTGAAGCCCGATCGGCCTTGCCTGACGGGCCGCATGCGCGTATCCTGATCCCATGGAACCACTCTTCCTCCTCGATGCGTACGGCATCATCTACCGTTCGTACTTCGCGTTCATATCGAAGCCGCTGCGCAACCCCCGCGGCGAGAACGTATCCGCCGTCTTCGGCTTCTACCGCAGCCTGTTCCAGCTCTGGGACCGCTACTCGCCGAAGGCGTTCGCCGCCGTCTTCGACTCGCGCGTGCCGACCTTCAGGCACGAGCGCTTCGAGGCGTATAAGGCGACGAGGCAGAAGACCCCCGAGGACCTGCACGCGCAGATACCGCTGGTCGAGGAGATCCTCGGCCTGCTCGGCGTCCCGATGCTCCGGGCGGACCGCTACGAGGCCGACGATATCATAGCCACGATAGCGGCCCGCTGCCGCGACGAGGGCCGCCCCTGCTATATCGTCTCCGGCGACAAGGACCTGCTCCAGTTGGTAGGCGGCACGGTGCGGGCTCTCAGGCCCGACCGCGACCAGGGCTTCGCGCTCGTCGGCCCGGCCGAGGTCGAGGCCGAGTGGGGCGTGCCTCCGGAACGGATACTCGACTACCTGTCCCTGACCGGCGACCAGTCGGACAACGTGCCCGGCGTACCGGGAGTCGGCGACAAGACCGCGCTCAAGCTGCTGACCGAATTCGGATCGTTCGACGCGATCTGGGAGCGGCTCGCCGAGGTCAAGCCCGACGGCCTGCGCAGGAAGCTCGAGGCCGGCAGGGACAGCGCGATGCTGTCCAAGGAGCTGATCACCCTCGCCTACGACGCCCCCCTGCCCGTATCCTCGCTCGACGAGCTGGCGGTGCCGTCTATAGACCGCGACGCGGCGAGCGCGGCGTTCATGCGCGAGGGCATGCGCAGCCTCGCGACGCGGCGCGTGGCCGACGGCCTCGACAGGCTCGAATCGGCCGGCGAGCTGTTCGCGGCGGCGGGGGCTCAGCCCGGGACGAAGCCCGCGCAGGCCGCCGCGCCGGCCGCGGGCGACGATCGTACGACGGAGGGGACCGTGGACGAGGCCGCCGTATCGCCGACAGCCGCCAGGGGCCTGCCCGAGTCGTACGGACGGCCCGGAACCCACGAGCTCGTCGTCGACGAAGCCGCGCTGCGCCGCTGGGTCGACTCGGCCGAGCGGGCTGGCGCCTTCGCGTTCGACTGCGAGACCGACTCGCTCGACGAGATGCGCACGATGCCGGTCGGCTTCTCGATAGCCGTGAGCCCCGACTCGGCCTGCTACGTGCCGCTCGCCGCTCCGGACGCGGCCTGCCTGCCGGCCGATACGGTCAGGCGCGTCGTCGCCCCGCTCCTCGCCCGAGCGGACCTCGTCGTCGTCGGCCAGAACCTCAAATTCGACATGCACGTCATGGAGAACTGGGGCGCCCCGATACACTGCGCCCCGTGGGACACGATGGTGGCCGCCTGGCTCGCCGACCCGGAGCGCGCGTCGCTCGGGCTCGAGAGCCTCGGGCAGTCCTACCTGGGCTTCGGAGGCACGCCCTACGCCGAGGTCGCGCCGAAGGGCACGCCCTTCTCGTCGGTGCCGGTCGAGAAAGCCGCCCCGTACTGCGCCGAGGACGCCTATATGACGCTCAGGCTCAAGGAGGCGCTCGAGCGGGAGCTCGCGGACAACGGCCAGACGGAGCTGTTCGCCGGCGTCGAGATGCCGGTGCTGTCGCTGCTCGCCAGGATGGAACGCGAGGGCATACTCGTCGACGCGGCATCGCTCGAGGCCTTCGGCAGGGAACTGGACGCGGAGCTCGAAAGCGTCAAGGCCGAGACCTTCGGCCTCGTCGGCCACGAGTTCAACATGAACTCGCCGAAGCAGCTCCAGGAGATACTGTTCGTCGAGCGCAAGCTGTCCGCCGGCAAGAAGACGAAGACCGGCTACTCGACCGACATATCGGTGCTCGAGGAGCTGGCGCGCGAGGACAGGGTACCCGAGCTGATCCTCCGGCACCGCAGCCTCCAGAAGCTCAAGAGCACCTACGTCGACGCGCTGCTGGCGCTCGCGGCGGACGACCCGCGCATACGCACGCACTTCGTGCAGACCGGCACCGCGACCGGGCGCCTGTCGAGCCGCGACCCTAACCTGCAGAACATACCGGTCCGCGAGCAGGAGGGGCGCAGGATACGCAAGGCCTTCATCGCGGCGCCGGGCAAGAAGCTCGTCTCGGCCGACTACTCGCAGATCGAGCTGGTCGTGTTCGCCCACCTGTCTGGCGACCCCGAGCTGCGCAAGGCCTTCATCGACGGCGCCGACGTGCACAGGCGGACCGCAGCGCTGATCCTGGGCAAGACCGAGGACGAGGTCCAGCAGTCGGAGCGGCGGGCGGCCAAGACCATCAACTTCGGCGTTATCTACGGCATGGGCGCCTTCAGGCTGGCCCAGGAACTCGGCATACCGCGCGGCGACGCGCAGCGATTCATCGACGCGTACTTCGAGCGCTACTCGGGCGTCGCGTCCTTCATCCGGGACACCGTAGACGCCGCGCGAAGGGACGGCTACGTGTCCACGCTGCTCGGACGCCGCCGACGGATCAGGGCGATAGACAGCCGCAACGCCAACGAGCGCCAAGGCGCCGAGCGCGTCGCGGTGAACACGCCGATCCAGGGCTCGGCGGCGGACATCGTCAAGCTGGCGATGCTCAGGGTCGACGCTGCGCTCAGGGAGCGCTTCCCCGCCGCCAGGATACTGCTCCAGGTGCACGACGAGCTGATCATCGAGGCGCCCGAAGCCGAGGCGGACGCGGTGGCCGCCGCGGTGTCCGACGCCATGACCGGGGCCTTCGCCCTGTCGGTGCCGCTGCGCGTCGGGGTCGAGAGCGCCTACTCGTGGGGGGACATGCATTGACGCTCGGACTGACCGGCGGCTACTGCGCGGGCAAGAGCAGCGCGGCGGCCGCCTTGAGAGAGGCCGGATGGACCGTGATAGACGTGGACTCGCTCGGCCACGCCGCGCTCGAGCGGTCGGCGGCCGAGGTGGCTCGCCTGCTCGGGCCCGGCTCGCTCAAGGCCGACGGCGGCCCGGACCGGCGGGCCATAGGCGCGATGGTCTTCGCCGATCCGGCCCTGCTCGAGCTCTACGAAGCGATCGTGCATCCGGCGATGAACGCGCTCGTCGAGGAGGCCGTAAGGCTCGCCGGCGACAGGGCCTGCGTCGACGCGGCCATACTCTATCGGTTGCCTATAGCCGCCGCCTGCGATACCATCATAGAGGTGCGCGCCCCCCTGGTCCTGCGCCTCTTCAGGGGCAGGGCCCGCGACGGGCTCGGCTGGCGCGCCATGCTCGGGCGCATCCGCAGCCAGAGGCCGCTGCGCGCCGCCGGCGAGGCCTGGAAGGGCAAGACCGTCGTCGCCTGGAACGCCTTGGGCGAGGACGGCTTCAAGAGGCGCGTCGTCCGCCTGGCCGGGCGGGCGTACCGTTCGTCGGGCGCTTAACTGGGACGGCCGCCGAGCCGATATTCGTATTAGGCGCCATAGGCGCGCTCGTAGTGGAGGGGCTATGCCGATGGATACGAAGAAGGTTCTTTGGACGGTGCTATGCGTCGTGATCGCGCTCGTGGTGGCGTCCGGCATGGCGCTCGCCCTGGCGTTCCCGCGCGCCGCCTCCCCCGGGGCTCCTGCCACCGTCGCGGCGGTAGCACCGCCCCGCTCGCCCGCCCCCGACGAGTACCTGCGCGCCGTCGAGCCCGCTCCCGTCCCGGTTCCGGTACCTTCTCCCGAGGCCGCGCCCGCGGGCGGAGCCTCCGATATCATAGTCGTCTACGGCGACAAGCCTTCCCCGACGGCCCTGCCCGGCGCCGCCTCGACCCCGCAGCCCTCGGCCGCGGCGACGACGAGCCAGGTCGCCCCTAAGCCGTACACGCCCGCCCCCGCCACCCCGGCAGCGGCCAAGCCCGCCGCTGCCCAGCCGCAGCCGTCGAGCGCCGTCGCGAAGCCGGCGGCCAAGGCCCCGGTCACGGTCGCCGAGTATTGGATACAGGCGGCGGCGTTCACGAGCCGCACCCGCGCCGACGACCTGCAGCGCGAGCTGGCCTCGAAGGGCCTGTCCACCCTGATCACCGTCAAGGACCTCGACGGCGTGACCTGGTACCGCGTCCGCATCGGTCCGTATACGAGCGAGCGCGAGGCCAAGGGCTGGCTCGAGAAGATACGAGCCGTCGCCGGCTGCGCCGAGGCCTACGTCTCGAAGCAGACCGTCCAGCGTTCGAGCTAGCGGAGGCCGTCGTGCCCGAAGAGAAACGGAGCTCGAGCCTAGCCAGGATCAACCTGCTGCTGCTCGCCTTCATCGCGCTGATACTGGCCATGGCGGCGCTCAAGCTGAGCGCGTCGGTGCTGCTGCCGCTGATCATCGCCATACTCCTGACCTTCGTACTCGAGCCGGTCATCATCCTCCTCGAGAAGATACGCATACCGCGGGCCATCGGCGCCATCGTCGTCGTGCTGCTTATCGCGGCGGGCGTCTATATGGTCGGCGCCATACTGTTCGGCAGCCTCAAGACCATCCTGACCCTGTACCCCAAGTACGAGCAGCGCTTCAACCACCTGTACTCGCTGCTCGCCGGGCTGTTCAAGCTGCCGTACGACGAGCATATAAGCCTGTTCCAGAACCTCTGGGTCCAGCTCGGCGTCCGCGCGCGGGTACAGGACCTGGCCCTGACCACGTCCAGCTCTTTCATGGGCTTCGCGACCGACACCGTGATGGTGATGCTATTCGTAGTGTTCCTGCTGCTCGAGATAGGCCACTTCAAGAAACGCATCGAGCTGGCCTTCGAGGGCATCATGTCGACGAGGATACAGCGCATCGTAGCCGACGTGATCAAGCAGGTGGCCCGCTACCTGAGCGCCAAGTTCTTCATCAGCCTGGCTACCGGCGCGCTCGTCAGCGTCATCCTCGGCTGGATAGGCATGGACCTGCCCGTCATCTGGGGCGTCATTTCGTTCATACTGAATTTCATACCGAACATCGGCTCGATAGCGGCCGGCGGCGGCGTCACGCTGTTCGCGCTCGTCCAGTTCTGGCCGCAGCCCGGACCTATCCTGGCGGCGCTGGCGACGATGGTCGGCATCAACATGGTGCTCGGCAACATCGTCGAGCCGCGCGTGCAGGGCCAGAACCTCGGCCTGTCGCCGTTCATCATCCTCGTATCGCTGTCCGCGTGGGGTTGGCTCTGGGGTTTCGCCGGCCTGGTGCTGGCGGTGCCGATGACGGTCATCATCAAGATAGTCTGCGAGAACGTACCCGGGCTCGAGGCCGTATCGATCATGATGGGGTCGTACCACGAGGTCAAGAAGAAGCGCGGCGCGTAACCCAGCCTTCTAGCGAAGGAACGCGCTAAGTAAGGCACGGAGGCCCGTAGCCGCGGAAGGGAAAACGAGAGAGAAGGATAACGTCCTTACCCTCTCGTTTTTTTATTTCCCTTTTCCGCGCCTCCGCGGCTACAGATTCAGATAACCGGGATTACAGCAGGTGCTTCAGGATGAAGAACGCGCCGACGATCCAGGTGACGATCGAGATATCCTTGAACTTGCCGGTGATCGCCTTCAGGAAGATGTAGGACAGGATACCGAAGACGAGGCCCTCGGCGATGCTGTACGCCAGCGGCATCATGATGATGGTCAGGAAGGCCGGGATCGCCTCGGTGAAGTCGCCGAGATCGATATCCTTGACCGGGCTGAGCATGAACAGGCCGACGAGGATGAGGGCCGGCGCGGTCGCGGCGCTCGGGACGAGCAGGAACAGCGGCGACAGGAACAGCGCGAGGCCGAACAGGAGGCCGGTGGTCAGCGAGGTAAGGCCGGTGCGGCCGCCCTCGGCGACGCCGGAGGCGCTCTCCACGTACGAGGTGACGGTCGAGGTGCCGAGCGCGGCGCCGGCTACGGTGCCGATGGCGTCGGCGAGCAGGGCCTGCTTGACCTTCGGGATCTCGCCGTTCTTGCCGATGATGCCGGCCTGGGTCGTGACGCCGACCAGGGTGCCGATCGTATCGAAGATGTCTACGAACAGGAAGGTGAACAGCACGACGAAGAAGTCGAGCGTGAAGATCTGCGAGAAGTCGAACGCCATGAAGATCGGGGCGGCCGGCGCGCTGACCGGGCTCCAGCCCTTCGGGATCGAGGTCACGCCGAACGGGATGCCGATGATCGTGGTCGCGACGATGCCGATGAGCAGGGCGCCCTTGACCTTGAACGCGAGCAGGACGCCGGAGACGACGAGGCCGATGACGGCGACGAGCGGAGCGCCGTGGGTAATGTCGCCGAGCGACACGAGCGTGGCGTCGTTGTTGGCGATGATGCCGGCGTTCTGGAGGCCGATGAAGGCGATGAACAGGCCGATACCGACGGAGACGGCGTTCTTGATGTTCTGCGGGATCGACTTGACGATCGCCTCGCGGATGTTAAAGAACGACATCAGGATGAAGATGATGCCTTCGACGAATACCGCGGTCAGCGCGAGCTGCCACGAGTAGCCCATCGTAAGGACGACGGTGAACGCGAAGAACGCGTTCAGGCCCATGCCGGGAGCGAGGGCTATCGGCAGGTTGGCCATGAAGGCCATCAGCAGGGTGGCGATCATCGACGCGAGGGCCGTAGCGGTGAATACGCCGCCGGCCGGCATGCCGGTCGCGCTGAGGATACCGGGGTTGACGGCCAGGATGTAGGCCATGGTCATGAACGTGGTGATACCCGCCATGACCTCGGTCCGTACCGTGGTACCGTGTTGCTTAAGCTTGAAAAGCTGTTCCACCTTTCAGCCTCCTTTGGTTTGTTGCGCCGTTCGGACGGTCCTCGAGGGAGTCCGCCGTCCAGCATAATCGGCATCAGACTACGACGCAATGAAAAAAACCGCAACAGATTTTTTTTTATTCATTATGTAGCGCCCCATGCAATCACTGCGGTTTAATCCATTCCGATGACTTCTACCGCGACGCGCCCCGGCGCAGTCATAAAAGTCGATAAAAAAAATATTTGACAATTCCGATTTTTGCTGTAACAATGCTGGATACCCGCATTCACGGGGCTACCAGCTATGCTTAAGACCGACTACATCGACGTTGCCCGGGGACGCATACCCGCAGACCTCAACCTTACCGACTGCCGCGTCGTGGATTTCTTCCGCGGCCGAATCGTCGAAGGGGCCGTGGTATCCGTCTACAAGGGCTATATCGTCGGCGTCAACGACGGCCTCACGGCCAAGTCGACGATGAGCCTGGGCGGGCGCTACCTCTGCCCCGGCCTGATAGACGCTCACGTGCATATCGAGTCGAGCCTGCTGACGCCGGCCGAATTCTCCCGTGTTATAACGCCGAGGGGAACGACCGCCATCGTGGCGGATCCCCATGAGATAGCCAACGTCCTGGGCCACGACGGTATCAACTGGATGCTCAAGGCCTCTGAGGGCCTTCCCCTCGACGTCTACGTCATGGTGCCGTCCTGCGTGCCGGCCACGCATTTCGATACGGCCGGCGCTACGCTGTTCGCGTCCGACCTCGCCCGTTTCGCGCGCGACGAGCGCGTGCTCGGGCTCGGCGAGCTGATGAACTACCCCGGCCTGCTGGCCGGCGACCCCAGGGTCCTCGATAAGCTGTCGCTGTTCTGGGAGGCGGGCAAGGCCATAGACGGCCACGCGCCCGGGCTCTCGGGCCGCGACCTGTCCGCCTACGCGCTGTCCGGCATCAGGAGCGACCACGAGGCCACCACGCCAGAGGAAGCCTACGAGAAGCTGGGCAAGGGCATGTGGATCATGGCCCGCATGGGCTCGTCCGCACGCGACCTCGAGAACCTGATACCCGCGATGGATAGCGAGAGCGTCCGCCGCATGATGCTCTGCACCGACGACAGGCACCCGAACGATATAGTGTCCGAAGGCCATATCGACGCCGCCGTGCGGGCGCTGGTCTCCGGCGGCGTACCGGCGATCGACGCGCTGCGTATGGCCTGCCACAATCCCGCTACCTATTACGGCCTCAGGCGCTCCGGCGCCATAGCCCCGGGCTACGCCGCCGACCTCGTCGCGTTCTCCAGCCTCGAGGATTTCCGGGCCGAGCTGGTCCTCAAGGCCGGCGCCGTCGTAGCCGAGAACGGCGTTCCGACGGCCGCCTACGAGCGGCTCGGCGGCTCGGCGGTCTTCCCGCCCCTTCGCGACTCGGTCAACGTCAAGT
>Ga0116151_10006362_pt1 | contig 10072 bp, 7 predicted proteins | sample AD_UKC117_MetaG_FD_89893 | JGI IMG/M metagenome (GOLD analysis project Ga0116151, IMG submission 89893) | Active sludge microbial communities of municipal wastewater-treating anaerobic digesters from Hong Kong - AD_UKC117_MetaG | ecosystem: Engineered > Bioreactor > Anaerobic > Digestate... | reverse complement strand
TATTGTCACCTGTCTGGATCCTTCCGAGTGAGTTTGCTGATGTATGGATCCGGTAACCGATGCCATTGTTTTCAATTACTGCATAGTCCTTTGTACTTGATGTTACCGTTCCTTTAATAAAGTCGTACATGTCATCTCCGTTCAGTTTACATTAATCTACTTAAATTATATGAATGACCGTGACAAATGGCAACAGCAAGGGCATCGGCAGTGTCATCCGGCTTTGGAACATCCCTGAGTCCCAGTATCATCTTTACCATCTGCTGTACCTGATTTTTGTCAGCTCTTCCATATCCGCACACTGCCTGCTTGACCTGAAGAGGTGTATATTCATATACATCTATGTCCTTCAGGGCTCCGGCAAGGATAATAACTCCCCTGCCCTGGCTGACCTTTATTGCCGTCTTGGTATTCTTGTTGAAGAACAGCTCCTCAACGGCAATTGCATCAGGTTTGTATTTATTTATCAGCTCTTCCATTCCGTCATATATTCTTCTGAGTCTCCTTGAGAATTCTGTATTTGCCTTTGTTTCAATGGAGCCGAAATCCAGTATCCTGAACTTGCTGCCATCTGTTTCCAATACGCCATATCCTATTATTGCATAACCGGGATCTATTCCTAAAATAATCATTGAAGACACCTTATATTGAATAAATAAAAATTCTATTGCATATTTATACATTTTTATGTATAATGCCTGTAATTATTTTAACACACCTTGGAGGATATATTAATGTCAGTAAAAGAAAAGTTTCTGTTGGCTTATTCCGGAGGTCTCGATACCTCAATTATAATACCCTGGCTCAAGGAGAACTATGATTGCGAGGTTGTTGCAATGGCTGCCGATGTAGGACAGGGAGAGGAACTTGAACCCCTCCATGAAAAAGCAACAAAATCAGGTGCAGTCAAATTATATATAGAGGATCTGCGCGAAGAGTTCGTAAATGACTATGTGTTCCCCACCCTGAAGGCAGGAGCCGTATATGAAAAGAAATATCTCCTCGGAACTTCATTTGCACGACCAATCATTGCAAAACGCCTTGTTGAAATAGCTTTGAAAGAAAATTGTACAGCCATCGTCCACGGCTGTACCGGAAAAGGAAATGACCAGGTGCGTTTTGAGCTTACTATCAAGGCTCTCGCTCCCCATATGAAAATCATAGCCCCCTGGAGACTATGGAATATTAAATCAAGGGATGACGCCATAGATTTTGCCGTTGAAAGAAACATCCCCATACCGGTAACGAAAAAAGACAATTACAGCAGGGACCGCAATATCTGGCACCTCAGCCATGAAGGTTCTGACCTTGAAAGTCCTTCCGATGCCCCTGATTATGACAAACTTCTGAAACTCAGCGTTACTCCTCAAAAAGCCACCGAGATTCCCGAGTACATTGAACTGGGTTTTGAAAAGGGTATACCAGTTTCACTGAATGGAAAAGCCATGAATGGTCTTCAGCTCCTTGAAGCTTTGAATGCCATAGGAGGAAAACATGGTATCGGCATCATTGATATTACAGAGAATCGTCTGGTTGGCATGAAATCACGCGGCGTCTATGAAACCCCGGGTGGTTCAATCCTGTATTATGCCCATAATGAACTCGAATATCTTTGTCTTGACAGGGATACCTTCCATTACAAGGAACTTGTAGCAAATAAATTTGATGAACTGGTATACAACGGCCAGTGGTTTACTCCGCTTAGAGAGGCTTTGTCGTCCTTCGTAGACAAGACACAGGAAAATGTAACGGGTACCGTCAGACTGCAGCTGTACAAAGGCAACATCATTCCGGCAGGAACCACATCCCCCTATTCACTTCATGACGAAGATTTATCGACATTCGGACAGGATGAGATATATAATCAAAGTGATGCCGAAGGATTCATAAACCTCTTCGGACTGCCCCTTAAGGTAAAGGCACTGATGGATGAAAAGAACAAGGAGAAGTAAATGAAACTGTGGGCCGGACGTTTTTCCAAGGATACTGATGATTCAGCCAATGACTTCAACTCTTCATTGAGTTTTGACATTCGCCTTTATAAGCATGATATCAAAGGCAGCATTGCACACGCCATGATGCTTGGAAAAATTGGTGTTCTGAATGATGATGAAGTAAAGAAGCTGGTGACAGGTCTTGAAGAAATATCATCCGGCTTATCCGACGGTACAATCGAACTGAACCCTGAAGCAGAGGACATACATATGGCTGTCGAAGAACTGCTTACCCTCCGTATTGGTGATACAGGGCGAAAACTTCATACTGCAAGAAGCAGAAACGACCAGATAGCCCTTGATACAAGGATGTATCTCCGGGATGAATGCCGCAATATCATGGATCTTCTCATTGACTTGTGCAAACTAATATTGGATACAGCTTCGTCACATACAAAGACAATAATGCCCGGCTTCACCCATATGCAGCCCGCCCAGCCAATTACCCTCGCCCATCACATCATGGCATATTTCGAGATGTTCAGCAGGGATCTGGAACGATTATCCGATACTCGAAAGAGAATCAATGTTATGCCACTGGGATCTTGCGCACTCGCAGGTACAGGCTTTCCCATCGACAGGGAGTATGTTGCCGGACTGCTTGGTTTCGATGGTATTACTTTGAACTCAATTGATGCTGTCAGCGACAGGGATTTTGTAATTGAATTGCTTTCGGACATTTCATTGATATCCATGCATCTTTCCAGATTCTGTGAAGAGATAATACTCTGGAACACCAATCAGTTTTCATTTGCCGAACAGGATGACTCCTTCAGTACAGGCAGTTCCATCATGCCTCAGAAGAAGAATCCGGACATTGCTGAATTAATAAGAGGAAAGACCGGTCGTGTATATGGAAATCTGTTTACAGTCCTTACAGTGATGAAGGGTCTTCCCCTTGCATATAACAAGGACATGCAGGAGGACAAACCAGCTCTCTTTGATTCCATTGATACCATATCTGTCTGCCTGTCTCTTTTTACAAAAATGTTTGCCAATATGTCATTCAAAGTTGATAACATGGCAGATGCAGCAGGTTCAGGTTTTACCAATGCAACGGACCTTGCTGATTATCTTGTTTCAAAGGGAATAGCATTCCGGACAGCCCACGAGATAACGGGCCGGATTGTTTCATATTGTATCTCCCGCAGCAAGGGATTGCAGGACCTGACAACAGAAGAATTTCATTCATTCTCTGATGTCATCGGGGAGGATATCCTGGCGTTCATATCCCTGGAAAGCTGCGTCAACAGAAGAACAACAGTAGGCGGACCTTCGGAAAATTCCGTCAATGACAGTATCTCAAAAGGTCATAAATTATTGTCTCAATTCAACTGATGGATTGAAAAACCGTTCTTGTTCCCCTTCTTTACTTTATCAAGTTCCATGTCAGCAATTGACATAAGTTTCGATTGCTCCCTTGAATGAGCCGGGAAACATGCTACTCCCATGCTGGCAGTAAAGAGATTGCCTGATTCATCAGACACTTTTATTCTTTTGATGATCCTCTTGCAGATTGCCGTCAGATTAGTATTTGTAGTAAATGGAAAGCAAACAAGGAATTCATCGCCTGACAAGCGTGCTGCAACCGCATCATCAGGCAATGATTCACGAATTCTGTCAGATATTACCCGGAGCATACGATTTCCATTTTCGTGACCAAGACTCTCATTGGCCCTCCTTAAGTCATCTATGTCCAGTATACACAATGCGTGAGGTGTTTCCTTTGCCCAGAGAACAGTCAAATCACATTCAAGGCCTTTTCTGTTCAATAAATCTGTAAGGCTGTCATGTGTGAGTCTGTATTCGAGTTTTTTTTCATATTCCTTGTATCTTTCAATATTGATATTCACAGCCACGGCCTTCAAGGGAATTTTTCCTTTATAGCAACTGATACATAGATTTGTTCTGGTCCATTCCCATTTTGATTTCCATGGTAACCTGAGCCTGTATTCACATGAAAGTAAATTATCATCCTCATAAATCCTGCTTGTATTTTCAAGAATGAATGAAAGGAACCTGTCATGGAATTCCCTCTTTTCTTCAGGATGAATCATTTCAAAATACTCTTCGATGGGAAAATCAACCCGCTCTTCCGATTGTTCTCCATTATATAATCTTACTGTCAAAATTCTTTTCTTTATATCATATTCGAGAATATTCATATCTCCCAGTTTGATTGCTGCCTGAAGCATTCTGTTTGATTCACTTAAGAGTTCCTTTGTTTTGATCAGATTTCCGTGAACACTGCTATTTTTATTTTCCTCATCGAAAATCATGGTAAACAAATTATCAAACAATGGAATAATCTTTAAATCATATACTTTGCCTGTTGATTCGCAGAAATACACCGGAAATACTATCGCTTCACTGATTTCAATGGAGTTTGCTATCTTGTTCTTTCTTATGGTATTCAAATCCGGATAAATATAATCATCAGACTTTCCTTCAATCAGTTCTCCTTCAAGACAAAACTCTTTGAAGTAACTGGAATTTGCTTTTGTAAGGATGATGTCATATGAATGGTCTTCATTTCTTATCAATCTGTTTATGGTAACCGGTACGTGAAGTCCCATGAAGACTTCCCTGTACATCATTTCAGTCTCTCTGTTTTGTCTTCCGTCATCTTGTTTCAGGACAACTCTTTCTTTGTCTGATTCTTTTCTTTTTTCTTCATTTGATATAAAAACTTCAAGAAGACGACTGAAATCAATGGGCTGTGAATAATAAAACCCCTGTATTGTATAACAGCCAAATTCATTTAAAATACCCAGCTGTTCCTGTGAATCAACTCCTTCCGCAACCAATTGTTTTCCGGTTGCGTTGGTCAGTGACACCAGCATTCGTATAATTTCCATACAAACGGGATCACTTGGAATACCCAAAATAAATTTTCTGTCAATCTTAACCACATCAAAATTCATTTCATTCAGTTTCGCAAGAGTCGAATATTGTACACCAAAGTCGTCAAAAGCAATTTTACATCCTAGTTTCTTTATTGAGCGCAGCAATTCATTTACTCTCAAGGTTTCCTGAATGTAAACTTGTTCTGTGATTTCCAGAACTACATTTTCAGGGTTCATATTATATTCAATTAATAAATCGCTGAGTTTTACAAGAAAATTCCGGTCCTCAAACTGACTGGGTGAAACATTTATGGAAAGTCTTACATTTTTGTCAAAATCAGTACCAATGCTGTTTAATAATCGATTATAATCTTTAAAGGCTCTTTCTATAACCCAATAGCCTATTTCAATTATCATATTGTTTATTTCAGCTTCAACTATAAAATAATCCGGTTTCAGAAGACCTTTCACCGGATGATTCCACCTTATCAATGCTTCAATCCCATACAAAGTTTCATCGTTACTGTTAAAAATCGGTTGATAATATAATTCAAACTCATTTTCTTCAAGGGCTCTTCCGAGTTCCTTCTTTATCTTGTCTTCCCTTATGAATTTCTCATCAATTTCCGTTGTATAAAATGAATATATGTTACCTCCCCGGCTTTTGGAGTACCACATGGCAAGGTTTGCCCTTCGTAGTATTTCCTCATGCAAGGAACCGGTACCCTCCATGGAAGCAATACCTATGTTGAAATTGTTTGTTATTCTTACATCCTTGATTATGACAGCGGCTTTCAGCAAGTTGACCAATTCAGAAGCAAACTCTGCAATTTCACGCATTTCCCTTGGTTCCGTTGTATATACAATGAATTCCCCCATCGATATCCTTCCGTGAAAATACCCGCCTCTCAATGTTTCTGACAACCTTCTTGATACAGCTGTCATATATTCCTCAAAATTACCCGTACCATATAACTCATTAAGGAATTCAAAATTATTGATTTTAATAATGCATACGGTTCCCCTATGTGCATCATTTACCATCCTTTGATATCTGGATCTGTCTTTTCTGAATTTTGAAAGCTTTCTGTATTGGACTTCACCCACAATTTCCCTTACTCTTTTATTGCGATTACGTATATAAATATATAATAGAATCCCAAATGATAAGATCAGTACCACTGCAAGTAGAAATACAGCATTCAGGGAAGCCATCAATTCTTCGTACAGAGGGAAGACATTTCCGATAATGAATGAAGATTTGAAAATGCCATTAATTGCAAATACTGATATGCCGAATAATATATCCGTCAATTGAACCGGAAACATAGACTATCCCCCATATCTCTTTCTATATTTCAGCTATGTCTGTTTTTTCGCCTTTTTATCCAGGGCTTTCCCAAAACTAATCCATGAATCCCTGAGTTTATACCGCAGTGATACATCATATATGCAATCTATATGATTGTTCAGACTTCTTCTCATGTCATAATACTCCTGCAGATTGAAATCACTTTCATCTTTTTCCAGGAGTATCTCCATTGAGTCAAACCATTTATCGAATTCGTGGGCTTCCTCGCCTGCTTCTTCGAGCTTCTTTTTAATATGAAGAACTACAAGTTTAACTGCCTTCTTTTTTGCATGTTCATCGGTTTGTGGTGTTTTAGCCATTGATTCCTCTCCTTGCAGTTCATATACCTTGCTACAACTTGTAATCTTATTAAAATTTTATCATATACAAAGTTAACATGTAAAGAATATACCCTTTATGATATCATTGGAACTCAAATAGAGGTATATATGTCTGATTATAGTTTGATTTATGAAAAATTATACAAACTCTTTGATAATACAACTCCCATGCACTTTGACTGCGGTCTGCTGTGCAGCCATTCCTGTTGCCGGGACAATGGGTCGGGAATGTATCTGTTTCCCCATGAGGAAGAATATCTTGAGTCCCTGGGTCATGATTTTACTATAACTGAATCAAACTTCATCTTCAATGACAGTTTCGTCAAACTTCTTGTTTGCAATGGCTACTGTAACCGTGGTATCCGTCCTCTTTCATGCAGGATATTCCCTTTGTTCCCTTACCTTAGGAACGGACGGATATCCGTTGATTTTGACCCCCGTGCCAAAGGAATGTGTCCGCTGCTTTTCACAGATATCGATGAATTGTATATCCTTGGTCTTTTCCGGCTCAAGGTTTTTAAAGCTGGGACTATCGTGTCCGATATAACAGAACTTGCCAATTTCCTTGAAAATTATTCTGCTGAACTCGATACGATAGCCCGATTCAAACTTTGATTCCTGCTATAAGCCTGCCTTTTTCCTGTTTGGGAAAGTTCCGTTGATATATATTCCTACAGCGAGAAGCAGATAGAATATGGTTCCCACACCCACTGAGCTGTCGACAAATACAGACGATGCCATAAATCCTATTATGCCCGCCAATATACCAGTACCGAGATATTCCCTGAATTCAGTCTTTTTTCTTACTCCCAGTCTTTTAAACGAAGCTACAGCATAAGTTCCTATGAGGATGAACCAAATGACAAGAGAGATGACACCGGTCTGAACCGCAATCTGAATGTAAAGATTGTGAGGTTTATCTGCTATAACCTGGGGTCTATGAGTCATATTGAATTTACCAATCAGGTCATTTTGCTCAAACCAATAAAGGAAATTGTCCGGTCCGGCACCAATAAGCCATACCTCATCAAATCTGCTTATACTTGTGAACCATAAGTATCCCCTCCGCGAAAAAGTGGCTTCAAATCCACGTAATGCTTCAGGCATCTGATTTTCCGGTAATTCCCGGAATATATTTTCGCCTGTTCCTCTGAGGCCAACGAACTTTTCTCTGTCAAAAACAATTTCAACGGCAATATTCAAGGGATTCCTTTTAAAATAGACTTTAATTGAATTTGTTGAGGTTATTTCACTCCATATGAGTTCATCGTATGGTTTTTCCAGAAAGGAAATTCTATTCTTTTTTTGTTCAAATGGTATGGGAGTCATTTTCTCGTCCATCATCAACAATCCTTTGTCTGTCCTTCCGAAATTGAAAGTTCCCTTGCTGGTGAAAAATTGAATGAGGTCATCACTTACTTTTATATCTTCCAGATACACATCGTCACTATCTCTGTCAAATGCCCTGATTTCATTTTGAATTCCCTCTGAATTAATTATAGTATCAAACTTGAGTACACCTACCGTTGCAACAATTGCCACAGAGAAAGCTATTCCTGCATAGAACACTATTCTTTTTCTTTTTTCAGACGGTTTAAGATTATTGAAGAACAATATTGCGAGTATCAGACTGCCGGCAAAAAGACCCACAAAAGCATTGTCCGAATTACAGGTGACTACATTTATTAAATTCAGTAATGCTGTTACTATGGCAAAATATCGCCACTTGCTTCCTTTCATTGCAAATACCAATGATAATGACACAGGGAATACCAAGGTTATGAATTGTCCGAGATTGTTCGGATTATATAAAGTTGAATAAGATGACCTTGCAAAATTTGATGTCAGATTTACTTCCGGAGGCAACCCTATTATTGTTTGAAAAATCCCGGTTTTAAAAGGATCAAGCCCAATGCCCTGGAAAACTCCGATAAGTGCTATTATGAAGTTCATTACAAGGAAAGCCTTCATTACCATCTTTACATCGAGTTCATTCTTTATAGATTCAATTGTGTAAACAATTATTATCAGATATGAAAGCAGAACAAGTGCACCTTCGAACCTTTCATAAACTCCGAACAGGGCAATCCTGGGGAATATGGAAAAAATCGTTGACAGTATTATCAGTACAGCATAAACAATAATCGGAACATAGTACTTCAGCCTATCCTTTTCCAGTGTCATGTCTTTCTTTTTTGTAAATAAAAAATAAAAGACAACTGCAAGAAAAGTAACAATATATAATGCGATTGATTTGTAAAAATTAAATAAATCAAGGTAAGTGGAATATACCATTATTTTAGGATAAGTAAAAATAGTATCATAGACTATATTCTGCGCATACATCACCAATGGTACAACCATAAGCATCATCAATGGTACTATCTTTTTATTGATTTTTTCACTTGTTCTTCTTCTGCCCATGTTTCCCCCTTCTATGGCTTTTAAATACTTCTAACCGATCAATAATTCATTTAACCTCATTATAATACCATTGTTTCCCATTCCAATGCCATCAAGTATTTCATCAATTGAGCCTGTCGCATTGAATTCAGCGGGAACAGTGATGCTGCTGTATTTATTTAATTCACTGCCTTTCAGTTTTGAAATAAACCTTTGTGCACAGCTGCCTTCATATACAACATCTTCTATGAAAATTACTTTTTCATAATGGCCGGCCATATCAATGATTGAAGCAGTATCCAGAGGTACCAGTTCTTCGATTCCTGCCAGAGAGCAATCTTTAAGTTCATTGGTCACAATAAGCATCTTGTATACCCTCGAAAGCATTCTTCCGTATGAAACAACAAGAACCTTGTTACCGCCTTTGTATATTCTAATGCCATCAGCTTCATCTGAGTTATCATAAAAACCTGTTGATGCACAACCCTTTGGATATCTTATTACCACAGGACCCATTTCTCTTCCCACTGCTCTTTCAAACAACTGCTTCATCGAGTGTCCGTTATAAGGCGTAAAAACCTTGATTCCCGGCATGTGTGACAAATATGCCAGATCATATATTCCCTGATGTGTTTCTCCGTCTTCGGAAACTATTCCTGCCCTGTCCATCGCAAATACAACATGCAGTTTCATTAGACATACGTCATGTATAATCTGGTCATATGCTCTTTGCATAAAGGTGGAATAGCTGCAAACCACAGGAATCAACCCACTGCATGCCATTCCGGCAGCAAGTGTAACAGCATGCTGCTCTGCAATACCTACATCAAAGAATCTGTCACCATAGGAAGATGCAAACCCTGAAAGACCGCACCCGGGCGCTACAGCCGGACAAATGACCGTCATTTCAGGAACATCAGGAGCCATGTCTGTGAGAATACTTCCCAGCATTGATGAATATGTTTCTTCGTTTCCTTCACATGCATCAGCATGGCCATTCCCCTTTACACCATGATATTTTTCAGGTTCGTTTTCCGCTTCAGTCAATCCCCTGCCTTTTGTTGTCATTGCATGTACCAGGACCGGCCCCTTCACTTTAAGTGCATCATTGAGGATGCTTTCAAGTTTCTTAATGTC
>Ga0116151_10006360_pt1 | contig 10076 bp, 7 predicted proteins | sample AD_UKC117_MetaG_FD_89893 | JGI IMG/M metagenome (GOLD analysis project Ga0116151, IMG submission 89893) | Active sludge microbial communities of municipal wastewater-treating anaerobic digesters from Hong Kong - AD_UKC117_MetaG | ecosystem: Engineered > Bioreactor > Anaerobic > Digestate... | reverse complement strand
TTGAGGCTTTGATTTTTTCTACACAAAATCCCATTTCAAGCAATGAAATAATCAGTGTTCTAGCTAACACTCATGGCATCACGCATGATGAAAAACTCATTGAAGAACTCATTCAAAAACTGATTGACAAATATCAAAATGAAGAATATAGTTTCGAAATAGTCAATATTTCTGAGGGCTACACTTTTATGACGAAAGGATCATACCACAGGGTAGTTGCCGAATACTTAAAACTCCACAGTAATAAAAAATTGACCAAGAGTGCCTTGGAAACCTTGAGCATCATTGCATATAAACAACCGATAACCAAAGCAGAAATAGAGCAGATACGGGGTGTTAATGCTGATTATACCATTAATAAGCTCATGGAAAAAGATCTGGTGGAGATTGCCGGCAGACAGGATGGTCCGGGCAAGCCGCTAATATATATTACCAGTGAAAAATTTATGGATTACTTTGGGCTAAAAAGCATCCTGGATCTTCCCAAGCTTAAGGAAATTCAAATAGAGCACAACGAAATCGGTGAACTTTCTCTATCGGAAAACCATTCTAATCAAGAGGAAGAATAATCTATGGAAGAGACACTGATAAATCGAGTTGCCAATAGTGGTATCATAACCATCAACTTAGAGGAATATTATCCAACAGCAGAAACAAAAGAGCTGGATATTAAGCAGTTTCTGTATTTGGAACTCTTGTTAAAGGAGAAAGAATTTAGAGCCGCCTTGAAGGAATATGACTGGAGTCAATATAGTAATTCTGTGGTACTATGTTATTGTAGCACTGATGCCATTGTCCCAGTTTGGGCTTATATGTTGATTTCGGCATATCTTAAAGATATTGCTTCAGACGTGTACTTAGGAAACTCCTCAGAATATTTGAATTATCATTATAAAAATTTGATTGACACATTGGATATTATACCATATCAAGACGAAAGAGTCGTGATAAAAGGATGTAGTAAAAGGCCTGTACCTGCAGCTGCCTATGCATATCTTACCTACCGATTAAAAGATCATGTACAAAGTTTAATGTATGGGGAGCCTTGTTCGACGGTACCTATTGCTAAAAGACCACGAAAATTGACTTAATATCTTTTTAATAAACCAATCGAATATTAATCCTGTTATTTAACTTTGCACAGCTAAAAATCAGACATGTTTAAAATTAATATATACTTAAAATTTGCCTTGATAGCCATATTTTTAGGAGGTGGCATTATCTTGTCCTTTACTTATGGAATAGGCTATTCTTGGATATTTATCTTAGTTGGAATCCTATTATTGTTGAGCTACATCCTCCTTGGCACTGTACAAAGTGCCGGTGAAATGATTCAGGCAATGGATTTTGAAGGAGCAGAAAAACGATTAAACCTCACGCTTAACCCCAAGTGGCTCTATGTAACCAATCGTGCCTTTTATTACATTATGAAGGGTTCCTTGGCGGCTCAGAAAAAAGACAACAAGGTAGCTGAAGAATATTTTAATATGGCACTGGATTTAAAATTGCCGTCTGATAATGAAAAAGGTATGGTACTGCTACAACTTGCCAATATTAATGCCCAACGAAACAATTGGGCTGGTGCTGGCAAATATGTCAAAGACATGAAAAAACTCAACATCACAGAGCCGACTCTCAAGTCCCAAGTTGACCAATTCGATCAGGCCTACCAAAACCGTGGTCAAATGAATACTGTCAGGTCAATGGGTAAGCAAGGCATGCAGATGCTGCAAGGTCGCAGCATGAAGCGCAGAAGGCCCAAAATGAGATAAGTTTTCTTCAAAAGAAATCCGTTAATCCCATTCACTTTATTGAAGGGCTAGAATGCAACTCATACGAGTAATTTCATTTTTAGGAATATCGAAATTACAATATTCAAGAATTAATGGTTTGCCAAATTATTTCTCTTTACATTTTTTTCATGCGAATATAATTTACATCATTTTTCAGTTTTATTATCAATAGTAGCGGTCAAAACCCTAAGCATCAATAGTTTTTAATTGGGCTATAATTGCCATATAAAAGTATGAATTTCAATTGAATTTTTGATACACCTAAAAGCTCTTAAGTATTTCCTTATTATCTTTTTTTAGTACAAGAAAAATACATACATTTATTGCAGGAAAATATTATTAGACAATCTCAAAAATATAAAATTATGAGCCCAGATACTAGGGATATTAGAAACATTGTTCTATTGGGTCACTCAGGAAGTGGCAAGACGACATTTGTAGAATCTATGCTTTTTGAGGCAGGAGAAATCGATAGGCGAGGTACCATTGATGGGGGAAATACCATTTCTGATTTTACAAGTATCGAACAAACTCGTGGCAATTCTATTTTCAGCACCCTGATGCACGTAGAGTGGAGAGGAAATAAAATCAATATTATCGACACTCCCGGATTCGATGATTTTATTGGCGAAGTGGTTTCTTCATTAAAAGTAGCGGATACCGCCGTAGTTATGTTAAACGGGGCTCATGGTGTCGAGGTCGGTACTGAGTTAATCTGGGATTACATCCAAGAATACAAAACTCCGGCAATCTTTGTAATCAACCAAGCTGATCAGGAAAAATCCGATTTTGAACGTACTTTGGAACAAGCAGTTGATAGGTTTGGGCCTCATGTCATCCCCTTTCAATTTCCATACAATCAAGGAAACGGATTCGATAGTATTGTAGATGCGTTACGGATGACCATGTATGTTTTTCCTGCAGATGGAGGAAAACCCGAAAAGCATGACATACCCGCTGATGCACTGGAAAGAGCTAAGGACTTACACAATCAAATAGTCGAGGCCGCAGCAGAAAATGATGAAGGTTTGATGGAAAAATATTTTGAAGCAGGAACACTTACTGAAGAAGAATTGACGAAAGGTCTAAACATCGCCCTAAAGCATCAGCAAATATTCCCCGTTTTTTGCGCTTCCGCTAAAATGAATATGGGAAGCGGCAGGATTATGGGATTTTTGCATGATATTGCCCCTTCGCCAGCAGATGTTGGAAAAGTTGATTTAGAAAATGGAGATACCCTGACTTTGGATTCTAAAAGCCCTGAAACCTCGATATTCATATACAAATCTCTCTCAGAGCCACAAGTGGGAATGGTAACCTACTTCAAAGTTTACAATGGGACATTGAAAAGTGGCGAAGATCTCATCAATGCTGACAATGGAAGTCACGAACGCATCAATCAGCTCTACATTGCCAATGGTAAAAACCGTGTAGCCGTTAATGAATTGAAAGCTGGAGACTTGGGGGTAACCGTCAAATTGAAAGATTCACATACCAATGATACCCTCAATGTTAAAGGGGTGGATAGAGAGATTAAAAAAATAGAATTTCCAGAATCTCGCATTAGGACAGCGATTACCCCTCCAAGTAAAGCTGAGATGGAAAAGCTAATCAAAGCCTTACATCAAATGCAGGAGGAAGATCCAACGCTAATTTTGGAGCAAAATCCTCAATTAAAACAGACCATTCTTCATGGACAGGGTCAGTTGCACCTTGACATGGTCAAATACAGATTGGATAAATTAAATGGCATACAAATGGAATTTGAAGAGCCAAAAATTCCATATAGAGAAACCATCACGAAAGAAGCAGACGAAAGCTATCGACATAAAAAACAATCGGGTGGAGCAGGCCAGTTTGCGGAAGTTCACATGCGTATAGAACCATACTACGAGGGTATGCCTGAGCCACATGGATTAAATGTGAGACATGTAGAAATAGAAGATCTACCATGGGGAGGAAAGCTTGCTTTTTATTGGTGCATAGTGGGAGGATCAATTGATTCTAAATATTCCAACGCCATAAAAAAGGGAATTATTCAAAAAATGACCGAAGGGCCTCTCACAGGATCTGCAGTTCTCGACATTAGAGTTTCTGTCTATGATGGAAAAATGCACTCAGTAGATTCTAATGATATGGCATTCATGCTGGCCTCATCAAATGCGTTTAAAAATGCATTTAGAAATGCAGCACCACAGATTTTAGAACCTATTTATGATGTGGAAATTACAACGAACGACGAATACATGGGAGACGTCATGGGTGACCTTCAGACCCGTAGAGCCATTATTATGGGAATGGATAGTGATGGTCATTATCAGAAAATCAAAGCAAGAGTTCCACTCGCAGAAATGTATTTGTATTCTTCTACATTGAGATCCCTAAGTCAGGGTAAAGCAAAATTTCATAGATCTTTTGCCGAATATCAACCGGTGACACCAGATATTCAACATAAGTTAATGGCTCATCACAAGGATGAAGACGAATAGATAAAATAGTATTTTGCAAGAATAGTAATTCAAAAGATATCAAAAGATGAAGGTGAAAATATATTTCAAACCATATTAACACACTTTTGTTAACAATATTGATTATCTTTGCGAAATGAAAGGAAAAGAGGGAGCATAGGTTCCCTCTTTTTAATTTTGGCACTAGAATAATATGGACGAAAAAGGCATAGAAAAATTGACCACAGATTTTTTTGATTCTAATGAAATGCAAGTTTGCTATTTTGTTGATTCAAAAATATCAGGGAGTAAGATAGAAGTCTTCATAGAAAAAGATGGAGGCATCAATTATGCTGAATGTCAACAACTTAGCCGCCACTTGGAAGCTATTTTTGATGAGAAAAAATATTTTGGTGAGAAGTATACTTTAGAGGTTTCCAGTCCCGGGGTTGGTAGTCCACTTAAAAAATTGCGACAGTACCAAAACAATATCGGCAGAACCATAGAAGTAAAATATGAAGATACCAAACTTCGTGGCAAACTAAAACAAGTAGACTCTGATGGAATCGTCATAGAAACTGAAGAAACCATTAAAGAAGGTAAAAAGAAAATTAAAAATATAGTGGACACTACAATATTGTTTGACCAAATCAAAGAAGCTAAAATTAAAGTCAGCTTCTCTTAGTTTTTTGATTTTGGTGAATATCCTTACATAGTGTGAAATGGAATAAAATTGAAAATTTAAATAATATTTATTAAACGAAATCCGGTAGAATCGGATAAAATTGCGATAGAAAGGAATCGCTTTAAATTTCTAAAATCGCAATTATACAATTAGTTGTAAATTATAAACAGATGAAAGAATGAACTTAGTAGAATCATTTTCGGAATTTAAAGCGGGGAAAAATATTGATAGACCCACGATGGTGAGAGTGTTAGAAGATGTGTTCAGAACTTTAATAAAGAAAAAATATGGCTCTGATGACAATTTTGATGTCATCGTCAACACCCAAAATGGTGACTTAGAAATGTGGAGAGTGAGAGCAATAGTACCTGATGGTGAAGTTACCGACGAGCAAAGTCAAATTTCGGTATCTGAAGCATTGTCAATTGATGATTCTTATGAAGTAGGTGAGGAATGTTATGAACAACTTACATTGGAAGACTTTGGAAGAAGATCTATCATGGCTGCGAGACAGACTTTGATTTCTAGAATTATGGATTTAGAAAAAGATGAAGTCTATAAGAGATACATCGACAGAATGGGTGAAATAGTGATAGGCGAAGTCAGTCAGATTATGAAAAAGGAAGTACTAATCATTGATGACGTGACCGGAAACGAGCTTGTACTCCCTCGTACAGACATGATAAAAGGGGATTTTTATAGAAAAGGGGATATGGCTCGAGGAATAATAAAGAGGGTGGAAATGCGAAACAATGCACCATTCATTATGATAAGCCGTACGGACAACCAATTTTTGGAAAAATTACTTGAACAAGAGGTGCCTGAAATTGAGGATGGTCTCATTACGATTAAAAATATTGTAAGAATGCCAGGCGAACGTGCTAAAGTCGCTGTAGAATCTTATGATGACCGCATTGATCCCGTAGGTGCTTGTGTCGGTATGAAAGGCTCAAGAATCCACGGTATTGTAAGAGAGTTACGCAATGAAAACATTGACATAATAAACTTTACAAACAATATTACATTGTATATTCAAAGGGCATTGACACCCGCAAAAATCACGAATATTGTCATTTCAGAAGACCAATCCAGGGCTTCAGTTTATCTGAAACCTGACCAAGTCAGTCTTGCAATCGGTAAGTCAGGAAGTAACATTAAGCTTGCCAGCAAATTAGTTGGTATAGAACTTGATGTATTTAGAGATAATGATGAAACCATTGAAGATGTCGACTTAGACGAATTCAGCGATGAAATAGAAGAGTGGGTAATAGATGCATTGAAAAACATTGGTTGTGACACGGCGAGAAGTGTACTTGACCTAAGTAAAGAAGAATTGGCAAGAAGAACAGATCTAGAAGAAGAAACAATTGATGATATATTAAAAATTCTCGCATCAGAATTTGAAGATTAAAATAATACTAAAAGCTGTAAATGGCGGATAAGTTAATAAAAATAGCAAAAGAATTTAACGTAGGTACTTCCACGATTGTCGAATATTTAAACGGCAAGGGATTTGACATACAGAACAAACCAACTTCGATGGTCTCGGACGACATGTACACCGAACTATTAAAGGAATATAGTAGCTCGGCTGAGGTCAAGGAAAAAGCGGATAAGCTGGTTATGAACAGAACGTATGCAAAACAGGAGGAACCTAAACAGGCGGCACCACCGCCTCCGCCACCGCCCAAAGTAGAGCCGCCCAAACCAAAAGAAGAGCCCAAGGTGGAACCTGTTCCCGAAAAAGAAGAAGTAGTAGAATCAAAAGTCGAAGTTCCGGGTTTAAAAATCGTTGGAAAAATTGACTTAACTCCTAAGCCAAAGGTTAAAAAAGAAGAAGCAAAACCAGTAGAAGAAGAACCAAAGGTTATCGAAAAAGTCGAAGAAAAAGTCGAAGAAGTTAAGGTAGAAGCCAAAGAAGAAAAAAAGACAGAAGAACCACAAAAAGTAGAAGAAATATTAAGAGCAGAAACCCCACAACTTCAAGGTCTTAAAATCTTAGGAAAAATTGATACAAATAAATTTAACACCAAGAAAAAGGATAATAAAAAGACAGGAAAGACGGCACCTGAACCAGTAAAAACTAAAGATGCAAAACCTGCTTCCACGACTACTGACACAAATGATGCCAATAAGGAAAAGAGAAAAAGAAAACGTAAAAAGGTATCCAGTGCTTCGATTAATACTCGGGGAGACAGACCAGGTGGCGGTAAGCAGGCTCCAAAAGAGGAGGTAAGAGAAGTAACTCAAAAGGAAATAGACGACAAAATCAAAGCCACAATGGCTCGAATGTCGGGTAGCGGAAAAAACAAACGTCAAAAAATCAGACGTGACAACCGTGAAGAGAAAAGAGAAAAAATAGAAGCTGCAAACGAAGAGGCGACTAGTGACATGACATTAAAATTGACCGAATTTGTCTCTGTGTCAGAATTGGCAAGTTTAATGGATGTTCCTGTTACTGAGGTCATTACCACTTGTTTGAACCTTGGTGTGATGGTAAGTATCAACCAAAGACTAGATGCTGAAATTATTGAGCTCGTAGCGAATGAATTTGGTCATGAAGTCGAGTTTATAAGTGAAGAAACTGAATCTAATGAAGAAATAGAGGAGGTAGATGATCCAAAAGACCTCGTTCCTCGAGCTCCAATCGTTACGGTAATGGGTCACGTCGATCATGGTAAAACTTCCCTCTTGGACTTTATCAGAAAGGCGAATGTGGTCGAGGGAGAAGCAGGTGGAATTACTCAGCATATCGGTGCCTACGAGGTAGAAGTAGGTGAAGAAGGGAGAAAAATCACTTTTCTAGATACGCCTGGTCACGAAGCGTTTACTGCCATGCGGGCAAGAGGTGCTAAGATTACTGACGTGGTAGTCGTCATCGTGGCAGCTGATGATAGAGTCATGCCTCAGACGAAAGAAGCTATCTCGCATGCGCAAGCTGCCGGAGTTCCAATAGTATTTGCTATTAACAAGATAGACAAAGATGGAGCCGACCCGACTCGAATTAAGCAAGAATTAGCCGGTATGAATCTATTGATAGATGAATGGGGAGGAAAAATCCAAAGTCAAGATATCAGTGCTAAGACTGGTCTGAACGTAGATCTTCTTCTTGAAAAAATCCTTCTAGAAGCAGATATTCTCGATTTAACAGCCAATCCAAAGAAAAAAGCAAATGGTACCGTTATTGAAGCTTCCCTAGATAAAGGTAGAGGTTATATTACCAAGTTATTGGTTCAAAATGGTACTTTGAACATAGGTGATCCTATCGTATCCGGCTCACATTCCGGTAAGATCAAAGCCATGTTTAATGATAAAGGAAAGCGAATAAAAACGGCGGGTCCATCGACTCCTGTTATGGTATTAGGTCTAAGTGGAGCACCTCAAGCCGGAGAAAAGTTCCGTGGTACGGACTCCGAACAAGAAGCAAGACAAATTGCGACCAAAAGAGCACAGATCGAAAGAGAACAAACCAATAGAGCAAGTAAGCGTATCAGTCTCGATGAGATTGGAAGAAGATTGGCTCTTGGTACTTTTAAAGAATTAAACCTCATTGTCAAAGGTGATGTGGATGGTTCGATAGAAGCGCTTTCTGATTCTTTAATTAAGCTTTCAGTTGAGACCATTCAAGTAAATGTGATTCACAAAGCGGTGGGTCAGATTGTAGAGTCTGATGTACTCCTTGCATCAGCGTCAGATGCGATCATCATTGGATTCCAAGTGAGACCGTCATCTGCCGCAAGACAACTGGCAGAAAAAGAAGGCGTTGAAATCAAGACTTACTCAATTATCTATGAAGCAATAGAAGAGGTAAAAATGGCCATGGAAGGTATGCTCGAGCCTACCAGAGAGGAAAAAATACTTGGAACTGCAGAGGTTAGAGAAACCTTCAAGATAAGCAAAGTAGGAACTATTGCTGGGTGCTATGTCACGGAAGGTAAGATTCTGAAAAACAATTTCGTGAGATTGATTAGAGAAGGTATCGTTGTATTCCCAACTAGAGAAGGAGCTAATGGTGAAATCGGTAATTTGAAGCGCTTCAAAGACGACGTCAAAGAGGTGAAAAATGGTATGGAATGTGGTATTACCATTAAAAATTACAATGATATCAAAGCGGGTGATGTCATCGAAGCTTATGAAATTATCGAAGTGAAGCAAACATTGGATTAGTCCTTTGATTTATTGGTGGGGAGTTTATTCTCAATTCCAACTGAAAATAAGGTTTCTTCATTAAGTTCAAGTTAGAATAGAAAGCTGATATTGGTAAATTTTCTAAATAATAAGCAACAAGTCAAGCAGTTACTTGATGAAGCTTTCTTAAAATTTAATCGCGAAGAATTTATTGAAAATGACCCAATAAGTATTCCCCATTCATATACAAAATTACAGGATGTAGAAATCACGGCTTTATGGACGGCATTGCTATCCTGGGGGCAGCGTAAAACCATTATCAATAAAGCAAAAGAGCTTTTTGCCTTAATGGATAATCAGCCTTATGAATTCATCATGAATGCCTCCGACGATGAGATGAAAACATTATCAAAGTTTAAACATCGAACTTTTCAATTTGATGACACCCTAGCTTTTATTGATTTTTTTAAAAAGTATTACACCAGAAACCAAAGTTTAGAAGACCTATTTCTGAATGAAGATGAATCCATTCGCAAAGGTATCGAACATTTCCATGAGCAATTTTTCTCTATTGCTACTCATCTATCTCGCACTAAAAAACACGTTCCTACTCCCTCTAAAAATTCAGCTAGTAAGCGTCTCAATATGTTCTTGCGATGGATGGTAAGAACAGATGAACATGGTGTGGATTTTGGTTTATGGAAGAAAATTGACACGAAAAACCTCATGATACCTCTCGATGTACACGTGGCACGAGTTTCTACTCAATTGGGTTTACTCACAAGAAAACAAAGGGACTGGAAAGCCGTAGAAGAACTCACTAAAAACCTCCGAATGTATGATGCTCAAGACCCGATTAAATACGATTTTTCACTATTTGGAATGGGAGTGTTAAAAGAAGATTTCTAAACAAAAGAGGCGATCCGTATCCCGAACCGCCTCTTTTTAAAATTATTATTTGCAAATTAATGCTTGATGTCTATTACATAGTTGTCGGCATTGCTATCAGCGACAAAATTTACT
>Ga0116151_10006359_pt1 | contig 10077 bp, 5 predicted proteins | sample AD_UKC117_MetaG_FD_89893 | JGI IMG/M metagenome (GOLD analysis project Ga0116151, IMG submission 89893) | Active sludge microbial communities of municipal wastewater-treating anaerobic digesters from Hong Kong - AD_UKC117_MetaG | ecosystem: Engineered > Bioreactor > Anaerobic > Digestate... | reverse complement strand
TGGTTGCTCTTGTCCGCGCGGGCGCCACGTTCGACAAGGGCGTCCTCGTCGAACGACCCGACGAATCAGGAGGCGATCAGCAAGTCGCATGACACGCCAATCCACAGGTCTTGACTATTCCTCGGCAGTTCATCTCTGTGCAGCTTGACGAGGATTGCCAGACTGGCTCAGTTGCGGCCCAGCACGGCTTTCGAACGATTGCGGACATCGGCCGCGAGCGCCTTCGAAAGGCTGCGAATACTCTGGGAAACCTTCGCAAAGGTGAGGATGTTGGCTTCCGGTCGCTGCACGTAGATAGCAGCAACAGGACCGACGTGCTGAGAGCAGCAGATGACACCGAGCAACTCGAACTCAGTGCCTTGGAGCCGAGTGTTGTGGCCGGTCGTACAGGCGATGACCTCCTGTTTCAGGTGCTTATCGATTGGGGCCTTGAGCTGTCGCTTCCGATCGTGCGCGACGAGGTTGATGGTTACGAGGTGTTCGCGGTTGACGATGATGCGCTGATCGCCTGCTTCGCGGAGTCTGTGACCCCGGAAGTCGTGCGAGTGATCGCCGAGAGTGGCCCGCTGCGGGCGGTCTTCCGCGATGATGCCTTCGAGTCCGACGCTGCACGAATCAACGCAGAGCAGGTGTTCCGTGAGGTGTCGCCCGCGACCGAGGTAAGGACTATCTGAGGAACGACATGACTCTGACGAACGACGAACTCACGACACTCCTCGACCGGCTGCTGGCCGGTTGGGAGAACGAGGTTGTCGAGTTCAAGGAGGCTGCGCGCCAGTTCTCTGCGGACAAGACTGGTGAGTACGTCTCGGCGCTGAGCAATGAGGCGAACCTGCGCGGACTCGCCTCGGGGTGGCTCGTCTTCGGGGTCTCGAACGCTCGGCAGGTTGTCGGCACGACGCATCTCATCGACGTGCAGCAGCGCCAGACGTTGAAGCACCACATCCATCAGTCGATCGACCAAGGGCTGACTGTCCGTGAGGTCTATGAGGTCATGCACTCGGGTAAGCGCGTGGTGCTTCTGGAAGTGCCGGCTGCGCCCCGCGGCATCCCGATCTCGTGGAAGGGTGACTACCGCGCCCGTGCCGGTGAGAGCCTGGTGCCGCTCTCGCTCGACAAGTTGGACGAGATTCGGCGGCAGACCATCGGCGCTGACTGGTCGGCGGTCGTGGTTCCTGACGCCACGCTCGCTCACCTCAATCCGGCGGCGATCGCACGCGCGCGTCAGGGGTTCACCGAGCGATACGCCTCCCGTATCCCCGCTGCTGACATCGACGCATGGGATGACGCGACCTTCTTGGCCAAGGCCCGGTTGACTCGCGACGGCCAGATCACCCGAGCCGCGCTTCTTCTGCTCGGTGCTGACACCTCGACGCATCTGCTGACCCCGCACCCGGCGCAGATGACCTGGAAGCTCGTTGGCGAGCAGCGGGCGAACGAGCACTTCCGGCTGCCGTTCCTGCTGAACACGACGGCACTCGCGAAGCGTATCCGCAACGTGCAGCTCCGGCTCCTGCCACCTGACGAGCTGATCTATCGAGAGATCAGTAAGTACGACGAACGCAGCCTGCTCGAAGCGCTCTACAACTGCATCGCGCACCAGGACTACACGCGACACTCCCGGATCATCGTCACCGAGCATGCCGACCGCATCGTGTTCGAGAGCGTGGGCGAGTTCTTCGATGGCGCACCCGACGACTACGCCCTGGATGAGCGGACCCCACGGCAGTACCGCAACCCGTTCCTCGTCGAGGCGATGACCGAGCTGAACCTCATCGACCAGATGGGCTATGGAATCCACCGCATGGTGCAGGACCAGGTCCGTCGCTTCCTGCCTCTGCCCGACTACGATCTCAGTACCGCTGGCGAGGTGAAGCTCACCATCCCTGGCGCGGTGATCGATGAGTCCTACTCCCAGCTGCTCATGGTCCGAACCGATCTTCCGCTCGAAGACGTGCTCGCGCTGGATCGGGTGCAGAAGCGGCTCGACATCAGCGAGAAGGCTGCCCGCCACCTGCGGAGAGCTGGCTTGATCGAGGGCCGTAAGCCCCACCGCCGGATCACTCCTCGCGTCGCAGCAGCGACCGGGGCGATGGCCGACTACATCCGCACCCGCCCCCAGGCGGACGCGCACTACACCGCCCTGCTGACTGACTTCCTCCGCGCGCAAGGACACGCAGACCGCAGCGACGTGGAGGCCCTGCTCCGGCCAGCGCTCAGCGAGGCACTCACCGAGCAGCAGAAGGCAACCAAGATCACGAACCTTCTGACGAAGCTGCGACGCCACGGCGTCATCGTCAACCGGGGCACCCGCACGAAGCCACGATGGGAGCTTTCTTACGCAGGCGACGAAGGCGCGCAGTCCGAGCCCTCACGCAAGAAGGCTGACGACGTCGGCGGTACCGCTAGAGGGCCGGGATCAGCGTGAACACAGGCATCCCCGCCGCCCGCAACCTTCTAGCAGCGACGACGAACAGCGCCGATTGCAGAAAGAAAGACACTCGATGAAGCTCCAGTTCAAGGTCCAGCAGTACCAGACCGATGCCGTCGATGCTGTCGTCGAGACCTTCGCCGGGCAGCCGAAGCATGACGGCATCTCCTACCGGATCGACCCCGGCAAGGTCCGCCCCGTGACCGCCCCGGCACTGTTCGCGGCCGAGGAGCGCTCGGACGCCGGTCTGCGCAACGCTGAGATCGTCCTGTCGGGAGCGCAACTGCTGGAGAACGTGCACGCAGTGCAGCGGTCACGGAACCTCCCGCTGTCGGCCAAGCTCGCCTCCAGTGCCGCCGCTCCCGGCGCACCGAACCTTGACGTGGAGATGGAGACGGGCACGGGCAAGACCTACGTCTACATCAAGACGATCATGGAGCTGCACAAGCGGTACGGCTGGTCGAAGTACATCATTGTGGTGCCGTCGGTCGCGATCCGCGAAGGAGTGAAGAAGTCGTTCGACGTGACTGCCGAGCACTTCCAGCAGCTCTACGGCACCAAGCCGCGCTCGTTCATCTACAACTCATCCCAGTTGCACGAGTTGGAGAGGTTCAGCTCGGATGCTGGGGTGCAGGTGATGATCATCAACATCCAGGCGTTCAATGCCACCGGCAAGGATCAGCGCCGCATCTACGACGAGCTCGATGACTTCCAGTCGCGTCGTCCGATCGACGTGATTAAGGCCAACCGCCCGATCGTGATCATCGATGAGCCGCAGAAGATCGGCGCCGACAAGTCGCTCAAGGCGCTGGCGGAGTTCAACGCGTTGATGCTGCTGCGGTACTCGGCCACGCACAAGGTCGATCACACCAAGGTGCACCGACTCGACGCGCTGGATGCCTACAACCAGAAGCTCGTGAAGAAGATCGCCGTGCGTGGTCTCACCGTGAAGGGACTCGCCGGCTCGACTGCCTACCTGTATCTGGATGCGATCGAGATCGCGAAGGGTGCCAAGCCTCGGGCGCGGGTCGAGATCGAGGTACAGACGGCCTCGGGCATCAAACGGCAGGTCAAGCGCCTCGACATGGGAGCGAACCTTCACGATGTCTCCAATGGGATCGAGGCGTACAAGGGCTTGTTCATCACCGAGGTGGACGCCAACCGCGACGTGATCGAGCTGAGCAACGGCGACGTGGTCGTGGCCGGGCAGCTCGCCGACCGGGATGTCACCGAGGAGACCAAGCGGCGCATCCAGATTCGCGAGGTCGTCCGGGCGCATCTGGACAAGGAGCGCGAGCTGTTCAGCCAGGGCATCAAGGTGCTCTCGCTGTTCTTCATCGATGAGGTCGCCAAGTACCGCGACTACAGCCGCGAGGACACCCTCGGCGACTATGCGCGCATATTCGAGGAAGAGTACGCCGCGATCCGTGACGAGGTGCTCGGCGAACTCGCCATCGACGCGGCCACCGAGGAGTACCAGAGCTACCTGCGCCGCGACGATGTGCGCCGGGTGCACGAGGGCTACTTCTCCATCGATAAGAAGACCAAGCACCAGATCGACGGCAAGGTCTCCGGCCGGGGCGACGACAAGGGACAGTCCACTGACACCGATGCCTACGATCTGATCCTCAAAGACAAGGAACGCCTGCTGTCGTTCGCCGAACCCGTCAGGTTCATCTTCTCCCACTCCGCGCTGCGCGAGGGCTGGGACAACCCCAACGTGTTCGTCATGGGCATGCTCAAGAAGAGTGACAACACCGTCTCGCGCCGCCAAGAGATCGGACGTGGGCTGCGGCTGGCCGTCGACCAGCACGGCGAGAGGATGGACAACCCCGTCACCGTGCACGACATCAACGAGCTGACCGTCGTCACCGACGAGTCCTACACCGACTTCGTGACCGGCCTCCAACGAGAAATCTCCGAATCGCTCGCCGCGCGGCCGCGCAAGGCCAGCGTCAAGTTCTTCGTCGGCAAGACCATCCAGACGCTCTCGGGCGAATCGGTCATCGAAGAGGCCGTCGCGCAGGCGCTCTACAAGTACCTCGTCAAGAACGACTACGTGAACGACGACGACACCATCTCCGACACCTACAAGCAGGCCAAGGAAGACGGAACCCTCGCCGCGCCAACGTCCGAGGTGCTCCTGCCGGTGATCGACTTCGTGTGGCCGCTGATCGATGTGCTCTACCTCGACCTGCCGGTGCCCACCGACGACCGCAAGCCGAAGAAGATACCGCTGAACGAAGCCAACTTCGCCCGCAAGGAGTTCCAGGCACTGTGGGGCAGGATCAACCACCGCGCCGTCTACCAGGTCGAGTTCGACTCGGGCGAACTGATCCGCAAGGCGATCGACCACCTCGACAAGCACCTCAATGTCGCCGCACTGCAATACGTCGTGCAAGCCGGCCAGCAGCGCGAGCAATTTGAGGCGGACGACCTGACCAGCGGCTACGGCTTCGCGGTGCAGACCACCCAGACGCACACCGAGACCGTGAGCGCCGGCTCGCAGGTGAAGTACGACCTGCTGGGCGAGATCACCGAGAAGACCCAGCTCACCCGTCGCACGGTCGCCGCGATCCTCCGCGGCGTCACGCCAGGAACGTTCGCCAAGTTCCGCCTCAACCCTGAACAGTTCATCACCGAGGCGGCCCGGCTCATCAACGAGCAGAAGGCCACGGTCATCGTCGAGCACCTCGCCTACGACGCGCTCGAAGACCGCTTCGACTCTGCGATCTTCACCGAGAACCAGACCGCCCAAGACTTCTCGAAGGCCGGGTCGAAGCTCAAGAAGCATGTCTACGACTACGTGGTCACTGACTCCAAGATCGAGCGTGAGTTCGTCACCGAACTCGATACCAGCCACGAGGTCGCCGTGTACGCGAAGCTCCCGCGAGGGTTCTTCATCCCCACACCAGTCGGCGACTACAACCCGGACTGGGCCATCGCCTTCACCGAGGGCAGCGTCAAGCACGTCTACTTCGTCGCCGAGACCAAGGGCTCGCTATCCACACTCCAACTCAAGGGCGTCGAGGACGCCAAGATCGAGTGCGCCCGCAAGTTCTTCGCCTCCCTCAGCGAGAAGAACGGCAACGACGTCACCTACGACGTGGTGACCGACTACACCGAGCTGATGCAGCTCGTCACAGCGTAGGAGGATTCCGTGCCCTTGTACGCTTCCACCTTCCAGTGGCCCGACCCAGTCACAAGCTTCGTTTCTCTGTCCACTGGGGCCCGTGACGGCGACGCGGAACTCGTGGAGAAGGGCGATCGCTGGATTCTGAAAGCGCCCGGACACTTCTCGGGAGCCACCGGTCAGTCTGAACAGCGCATCCTCAGTACAACTCTCAACGGCGAACCGGCACAGATACGGGGTTCGGTGTTCGCGATCGACGGCGACCTCGGTCTTCGCGTGGATGAACTGAGGGTTGGATCAGTGGAGCCGGATGCAGAGTACGTTTCTGCCACGGCCAACTTTGAGCACCTCGCCTCCGCGTGCACGTATCGACCAGAAGACGGCGCTGCGCGCGACGCCAATCAAGCTCTCACCTTCCCAGCTCTCGACGATGCACCCGGAATGCGAGCGGAGCTACCTTGTCGCGCCACGGCCATCACCCTTTCCGCAGATGCGCCCGTGCCCTTGGAAGCGTTCGAGGCACAGCTCACCACATTCCAGGACCTACTCACGTTTGCAGCCGACCAGCCGTGCGGTCGAACGAGCTTGATACTGACCGACCGCTCAGGCAATGATGTTCGAGTTTTCGGCAGGGAGAAGTACCAGCCGTTCAACGGGAAGACGCGGAAGCCGGTTGAATTCTCACTCCGCTTCGTCAGCGATCAGACTCAGCGAGTGATCGACGGGTGGTGGAAAGCTCGTGACGAGCTGCTCCCGGTCACGCAGATCATCGCGGGCCTGCGCTACCAGCCTGGATATGTCGAAGCGGACGCTATCCTGAGCGCGGCCGCGATCGAGGCCTTGGCTACTGCCGCGCTGGGCGCTTCTCGGCCCCCATTGAGCGTTGAGGAGGCTGAGCCGATCATTACTGCTCTGGACTCGCTGAGTGGCATGAATAGCGCTCAGAGTGAAGCGATCGCGAGATTGAAGGGGGACCTGCATAGGACCATATTCCGCTCGAAAGTTGAGAGTCTGATCCAGGGCGTAGCGCCCGAGAAGTGGCGGTTCTCCCGAGTCGAGGTAGATGAGTGGATCAAGCTATTCATCAAGGCGAGGAACGGAATCGCGCACGCAGCTTCGGGACTTCCCGGCGGAGCGAACATCTGGAAAGAGAGTGAACTCCTTCGCAGCATTCGGGACGCGAACTGGATCGTCATCACCCTGGTATCGCTCACCCAACTTGGCGTACCGGATGCGGCGATCGATCGGGCGGCAGAACGCCTCGGAACGCGCTACGGCGTTCGCCACAGCGGTACACCAATATTCACGTAGCGGGAGTGCTGAGTCTCGCATCAGAGAACCACGCCCACCCCTACTGGACCAATATCGACAGCGCCGAGGTGGCTTGGAGCGGCAGAACGCCATTGCCGAGCGCGGTGATCCGCTGGTTCTGCGTCAGGTTGTCGGTGCCGTGACCCACCCCGCGGGCAGGCCCATGAGCCATTCGACGAATGCTGGTGCTGGGCGGAGGCCGTCGGCGTCGTTAAGGAGCGCTGGCGCTGGCGCGGGGCGTCCGGTGATGTGTTCCCAGCGGGCGATTGCGTCGGCGTAGCGTCCCCAGCGCTGAACAGTCCGTCGATCAGGGACCACAGCGTTTCCGATTCGCCTCTCCTGCTCGGCGAGCCAGCCGGTCCGTGGAGTGCGAAGTCGATGATCTGGTGCGACAGCGCGATCGTCCCGCGCCTCGCTCGCACTTGGTCGAGAGTCTCCCGGCCGCGAGATGAGTCCGTCGCCAGCGGGGTGCAGAACAGCGCGCCGGGCGAGGGCGAAGACGCGGAAGCGTTGGTGAGGAGCGCCGACAAGAGAAGCCGGTAGGCCGATCAACCGCACAATCCAGCCGCAGGTCGGCCAGATCGCCGAGAACGGCGCCGAGAGCCCGTAGAGGTCGAGCTGCGTTGTCTCCCAGATGCCACGGGTCGGATTCCACGCCGCGAAGGGTTGCGCCGTCGGGGGTTGCGTCGCCGGAGTTGCGTCGTTCATGAGCGCCTCCTTCTGCGGGTGGCCGCGTGGCGGGTGAGGACAGCAGCCCGCGGACGTTCTCGATGACGACCCATTCGGGCTGGAGCGCGTCGATGCCTGCGGCCATGTGCGCCCAGAGACCCGAGCGCGTTCCGGGTGCGAGGCCGGCGCGCTTTCCGACGGTGGACACGTCTTGGCATGGGAACCCTCCGATGAGGATGTCAATGGGCGCGACCTGACTCCAGTCGATGGTGGTGATGTCGCCGAGGTTCGGCGCATCGGGCCAGTGCCGCGAGAAGACGCGAGCGACGGTCTCGTTGAGTTCGGAGAACCACACGGTCTTGGCGTTGAAGACGTGCTCGACGCCGAGGTCGAGGCCGCCGTAGCCGCTGAACAGCGACCCGATCCTGAGTTCTGAGCCGCCGCTGGCGTTGAGGTCGTGCATGAAGTCCGCTCCGGTGACGGTCGTCCCCGGCATCCGTGCCTCATCGAGAACTGATGCCGAGCTGGTCACCTGTCAGGTGCACGACTCCGACACGCGCCCGCTGCTCAACTGAGCCCCCGCTTGCCGCCGTCCGATGCCTCCATCTCCGACCTCAGCTCCGACCGCCCTCCGAGGTCACACGCGTCTTGCAGATCGAGGTCAAGCCGGGCATTGCCGCAGGGTGCGCGTGCTCACCTGTCGCGCAGGAGCGGAGGTGAGCATGACGGTTTCGATGCGTGTGATGTCGGCTGGTGACGGTTACAAGTACCTGCTCAAGACGGTCGCGGCCGCCGACGGCAACAGGCGGCTCTCGACGCCGCTCACTCGCTACTACCTGGAGGAAGGCACACCACCCGGGCGATGGCTCGGCTCAGGCGTAGCTGCCCTCGGGAAGGGCGAGATTCAGGTGGGCGACCGGGTATCAGACCACCAACTCCAGCTCCTGATGGGGACTGGCCATGATCCGATCACCAACGAGCCGCTCGGTCGAGCGTTCCCGAGCTACAAGGGCCAGGACGAGCGGATCGAGGCGCGGATCGCCGACCTGGAACCGACGATGACGCCCGGCGCCAAGGGAGAGGCCGTGGCACAGATCGTTGCCGAGGAGACTGCCCGAACCACACGGCGTGCGGTGGCGGGCTTCGACTTCACCTTCTCGATACCGAAGTCCGCGTCAGTGTTGTGGGCGGTCGCCGATGCCGGGGTCCAGGCTCTGATCGCCGAGGCGCATCATCGGGCGGTTGCGGAGGTGGTTGCGTTCATGGAGCGTGAGGTTGCAGCGACTCGCACGGGGGCAACCGCCGGGGACGGTGCGGTTGCGCAGGTCGATGTCACCGGCCTGATCGCGACTGCGTTCGATCACTTCGACTCCCGCGCCGGCGACCCCCACCTCCACACGCACGTGGTCATCAGCAACAAGGCCAAGACCGTCCTTGACGGTAGGTGGCGCTCGCTTGACGGCAGACCGATGCACGCCGCCGTGGTGGCGCTCTCCGAACTACACGAAGCCGTGTTCGCCGACCACATGACACGCACCTTCGGCGTCTCCTGGGAGGCGCGCGAGATGGGCCGGGACCGGAACCCAGCGTGGGCGGTCACTGAGGTTCCGGAAGCGCTGGTCGCGGAGTTCTCCACTCGCGCCCGCCACATCGACGCGGAGAAGAACCGGCTCATCGCCGAGTACGTCGCTCAGCACGGACGCCAGCCGTCGAACGCGACGATCCTCAAGCTGCGAGCCCAAGCCACACTCGCGACACGCCCCGAGAAGCAGGTCCGATCCTTGGCGGCCCTCACCTCCGAGTGGCGGGAGCGCGCCACGAAGTCGCTGGGGCGGGATGCGACGACGTGGGCTCAGGAGGTCACCGACAACGGAAAGCCGTTGTTACTGCGTGCCGACGACGTGCCCCTCGACGTGATCGGCGAGCTGGGGCAGTCAGTCGTCGAGGTCGTCGGTGAGAAGCGCTCGACCTGGCGACGGTGGAATCTCATGGCCGAGGCCTCCCGGCAGACGATGGGCTGGCGGTTCGCCACCATGCAGGACCGGGAAGCCGTCGTCGCGATGGTCGCCGACGCCGCCGAGCTCGTCTCGCTCCGATTGACGCCACCTGAACTCGCCGCCTCTCCGGTCGTGTTCCGCCGGTCCGACGGCACCTCGGTGTTCCGTCCGAAGAGCTCGACCGTGTTCACCTCCGAATCCCAGCTCGCGGCCGAGGACAGACTCCTCGAACGAGCCGCCAACGTCAGTGGGCCGACGGTGCCACTCACGATGGTTGAGAAGATCACGCGCAGCCCCGATGCGGACGGTCGGATGCTAGGCGACGACCAATCCGACGCACTGACCCGCATCGCAGTGTCAGGCCGGATACTCGACGTACTCGTCGGTCCCGCCGGGGCGGGCAAGACCACCGCCATGAACGCGCTCCGACGAGCGTGGGAAGCCGAGCACGGCTCCGGTTCAGTCGTCGGTCTCGCGCCGTCAGCGGTCGCTGCCCAGGTTCTCGCCGATGATCTCGGGATCGGTACTGAGAACAC
>Ga0116151_10006352_pt1 | contig 10081 bp, 2 predicted proteins | sample AD_UKC117_MetaG_FD_89893 | JGI IMG/M metagenome (GOLD analysis project Ga0116151, IMG submission 89893) | Active sludge microbial communities of municipal wastewater-treating anaerobic digesters from Hong Kong - AD_UKC117_MetaG | ecosystem: Engineered > Bioreactor > Anaerobic > Digestate... | reverse complement strand
CGCGGCCAATAGCTGTTGACAACGCTGCGCGATCCCGACGCGGCCAACCGCACCCAGCAAGCGTTCGCCCAACGGCGCCAGCAGCATACGAACCTGGCTTTGGCGAATGTATTCCTGCGTGTGGACATTGAGCAGTGGGTGATTGTGCAGCAGCCGCGGCGACGCCTCCAGCACTTCCTGACATAGGTCAGTGACCAGCCGATCGGTTAGATACTCGGTGACAACATTTTGCAGACCAAAGACGGTGCCGGCCGCCGTCGGATACGTTTCCAACAGGGTGCGGCGCTGCAACGAACGCAACGCCTCGAGGAACTGACGTTTCGTCGCCAGGTGGCCGGCCGCCTGCTCGAGCGTGGCTTCGTGCAGCGGCAGCCGCTCAATCGCCAGGGTTAGCAACAGATCACACTCCAGCGGCGCCAGGCGCGCGTACTGTTGATCGAGTACATCGCGGATGTCATCGAAGATCGGCGCGGCTTCAGCCAAAAAGGCGGTCACATCGCCCCCAAAGAGATCGGCGATCGTTTCGGCAATCAACATGAGCGCCAGCGGGTTGCCCGAATAGCGCCCGACCAATTCGTCGACAGCCGCCGTCGACGGTGTCATGCCTTGTGTGCGTAAGATCGCACGCCCAGCTTCCGGCGCCAACCCGGCCAATGCCAGCGTTCGCACCAGGGGTGTCTCGCGCAGCAGGCGCGCCACTTCGTGTGGCTGCTCGCGGCTAGTCAGGAGTAGACAGCTCTGATGGTGACTTTCGCCGAACCGTTTGAAGAGCTGGCCATAGCCTTCATAGCCGGCGCGATAGTAGCCGGCCCGTTCCCCACTCTGCATGATGCTCTCAACGTTGTCGAGGATCAACAGGCAACGGCGTTCACGCAAGGCCGTAAAGAGCAGCGTCAACTGGCCATCCAGACTTTCCGGGATCGCACCGGGGCCATAAAGCAAGCGCAACCAGCTCTGCAAGAGTTCGCCCAACGGCGGTGCGTTGAGCAAGGAACGCCAGATCACGCCGTCAAAAGCGTTTGCATTCTGCCGCGCCAGCGCGGCGGCGACAGTCGTCTTACCCATGCCGCCCATACCAATCACCGTCACCAGGCGGCAGTGCACCACCGTTATCCACTCATGCAACTCGGTCAGTTCTTGTGTACGGCCGTAGAGCGCTGGGCTATCGGGGGCCCCACCCCAGTCAAGCACGGAGGGCCTACCTGGCGGCGCCGCCAGCGGCGCGGGCGCAGGTGGGTCGCTTGGGAATGGCGCATGGGCAGCAGCGGGTGGTGAGGCATCGAGTTGGCCGGCCCGAATCTGGGCCGCTAACGCCTCGGTATCGGCATGGGGTGAGACCCCCAACTCATGTTGTAGTTGCCGGCAACATTGTTCATACTGGGCTAGTGCGCCATGGCGGTCGCCGGCACGGGCCAGGGCCACCATTAGCTGACGGTGGGCCGGCTCCAGCCACGGTTCCCAGAATAATTGTCTCTGCGCATAGTCAGTGGCTTGTGCCCACTGGCCGTTGTGCAGCGCAACCGTGGTCAAACGTGCCAGCGCCGCCATCACCTGTATGTGGAGTCTTTCGCGGCTGATCACCAGCCACTCGTCAAAGCGTTCACTATTGGTTTGCAAACCCGCCAGCAGTTCATCAGCGTAGAGCGCAACGGCTGCCGCGTCATTGCCTTCGCTCAGCAACTGATGAAAGGACCGTACATCACTTTGCCAGTCCGCGACCGGGTTGAACTGCACCGTGGCGTGGGTGATCAACAGAAACGGGGGCGCATCTGGCGGCGTCAATGTCTCTAGGAGTTGACGCAGCTGATAGAGCGCCTGACGTAAATTCTGGCGCGCCGCGGTCGTCGGGTCGTCGGGCCAAAAGAGCGCGGCCAGCCGTTCGCGTGGCTGGGGCTGCGCACTCTCCATCACCAAATAGGCCAGCAGTGATTGCAAGCGCGCCGTGTGCAGCGCGGGCGCGCCCGCGCTGGTGAGTTGTAAAGCGCCAAACAGGGTAATCTTCAGTGTTGCCATCAATCCCTTCCTTCGCCACCCAACGCCATAACATCAAAATTATACCACTGCTCCACTGTTGGCGCTGTCATTGACGCCGCCATTGACGCGCCACATGCAACTCATTGACGGCCCGTTGACGGCCGATTGACGGCCGCCGCGTATGCTCATTCCGTAAAAAGCCAGAGTTGTAGGAGATGCGATGAATTCGGAACCCGAGTCACACGAATTGAAGACAGATGCCCGCAAACCAACCGGCGCCGAGCAACATCGTCACCGCTCCTATCTGTTGCGACTGTGGTGCAGCAGCGCGGGTGGCGTATGGCAGGCATCGCTGCAATCGGTGCAAAGCGGGGAACGGCATTCCTTTGCCGACCTGGACAGTCTGCTGGCGTTCTTAGTGGAAATTGTGCAAACGGAAGAGCGCGGTCGGTAGCACAGGTATGGGGCGGCGTAAATCAACCTGGCGTTGGGTCGGACAATCGGACAGTGGACAGTCAGGCAGGCTCACGGATCCATTCGCTTACTTCGTGCTGCGTAAATTAAGTTTTCTCGGGTTTGTCGATTAGCGAACGGCGGTTGAGTAGGCTGCGGCAGTATGCAGCCGTATCGAAACCAGAGTGAGCGGTCCCCCGCTTGGTTTCGATACGCTGCGCTACTCAACCGGCGCTAAACCAGCAAAACTTACGTTACAGTGTACTCGTGTTTTGTCAAGTAAATTTTGACAGGTGGTAGGGGCGTACCCTTGCGGTCGCCCCAGGGCGTCGGCAAGCGGATGCCCCTACGAAATCTATCAAACCTTATCTGACAAAACACTCGTGGAACATCGAGAAGTGTAGAGGAGAGAAGAGATGTACAACAAATGGCGATCTTTTGGCTTTGGCCGACGGCGCGCACTCACGCTGTTGGTCATGGCATTGTTCATTGGGCCGCTGCTGGCTGGGGAGCGTTCTGCGCCGACCGTGTTGGCGGCAGCTCTACCGGGCGCGGCGGCGGTGGGCGGGGATGCCCCACTGACCACGCAGAGCGGTCCACTGCTGTTGCTGGGCGGGGCGCATTCGCCCAATTTGCAGCAGCTCGGTGCCCAGATGACGGCAACGAACCAGTCCCTGGCCGCCACCGATGAGGGGGCGATGCGCCGGGCCCTCGGCGCGGCCGGCGCGCTCGGCGTCGACCTCGCCACCGTGAACTTGGACACGCTCCATGCGAGCCGCTGGTTCAACCTGGCCCACCGCCTCAATGTGCCGATGATTCTCGAACACGCCGATGGCCCCAAAGTTGCGGCGATTACCGGCTATGGCCAAAGTGGTGACCTGGTGCTGTTGCGCCCCAGCGCTGGGGGCAGCCATGTCCAAATGACTGTCTTTGCGCCGTCGGCGGCAGCGTCGCCGGATGCGCTGGTCGCGCAGGTGGTCACCTTGCTCGACACGCCGACAACCACTGGCGCGCTGCCCAACCCGGACAGCTTGCCAATGGGCGCCAAACGCATCTGGGATGTCGAAGCCGTGCTCTATCTGGGGCCCAACCAGATCATTTTCTCGCACCAGAAACAGTTCCAGGTCCCTTCATCGGACCAAACCTACACCGACGATGTGAACTTTAGCGTCGGCCTCTACGCCGCCAGTGATAAGAAGTGGTTGGTGGTCGATTTGGCGGGCGGCAGCGGCGTCAACGCCGGTACGCTCGCCAACAACAGCGACACCGACCGCGGCTGGTACTTAGAAAGTTATTCGGTCGATATGGCGCCCAGTCACAGCGCTGTGTTGCCTCCCAACTTCACGCTCTACAAGACCGCGCCGGAAGCCGCGGTCAGCAGCGGTAGCTACAGCACCAGCTCCGGTTTTAGCATTGGGCCCAGCACAGATGGCACGGTTGCCGCCCAATTTCAACTGGGGCAGACCAATACTGTCAACCTCACCGACTTTTCCGTGCAGAATTTCTCGGCGCCGACCGGCGCGCATTGGAAGTTTGTGCTGAGCAGTGTGGGCGTCGCGCAACCCTATAACTCGTGGCCCGATCTGGTCTACGGCAATAGCATCACGCAGATCGATCCGACGAAGATCGGCAAGCTATTGAGCTTGCCCGGGATTGCGGCTGGCCAAACTCTACAACCACAGACCGAGGCGGTCTGGGCGGCGCCGGTGGATTTTCAAGGCACGGTTCCCTTTATCCTGTCGCACCAGAGCCATTTCCGCCATGTCTACAAGCCGAGTGGCGCAACTAATTATCAGAGCACCGCGGTCGATGGCGCCATCTTTTTTGCCGACCCGTGGATTGATTTTAGTCAGGTCAACTACGTGGGGAACCTCGCCATCGCGCCGCAGGACATCACTGTTGTGCAGGATCCTGCCAGCAGCGATCCCACGCACCGGCTGCTGCGCGCGGTGGTGCACACCAGCCAGGCCGACTATCAGGCGGTCAAGGTGACCTTTTATGCCGGCCAACAGAGCAGTGGAACGCAACTTGGCGCGGCCACCATTGCGGTGCTGGCGAGCAATGGCAGCTATCAGGGCGTGGCTGAGATCCCCTGGACGCCGACCGTGCCGCCGGGGACGCAGAGTGTCTATGTTACGGTGGAGCCGCAGCCGGGCGAGACAAATGGCAATGACAACGCGGCAGTGCAAGATCTCAACCTGGTGGCGCCGCAGATCAGCGTGGATCAATCCAGCCTCGCCGTCACTGAAGGGGGGGCCACGGCGACGGTTGGCGTGCATCTGGCCACCAAACCGGGTGGCACGGTTTATGTCGTCCCACAGCCGGATAGCCATCTGACGGCCACCCCGGATTTTGTCACCTTTGACGGGACAAACTGGAACACCCCGCAGACCTTTACCATCGCGGCCGTGGATGACACGATCGTCGAAGGGCCGTACAGCGGACAGCTCGCCTTTCTGGCCAGCGGCGACGCGGCCTATCAGGGGGTAAAGACCGCCCCGATCAACGTCGCTATCACCGACAACGACAATGTGAGCCCGCTCGTGGTGCAGGTGGCAGAAGGGGGCTATGCCGACAGCTATCAGTTTCGCCTGGTTCGCAAGCCGACCGCACCGGTCCAGGTGGGCATCGGCACCGATGGCCAGACGACGGTGATGCCGACCAGCCTCACCTTTACCGTTGACAATTGGAACAAGCCGCAGTATGTGGTGGTGCGCGCGGTGGATGACACAACGGCGCAAGGCACGCACAGCAGCACGATCAGCCACACCGCATCGAGCGCCGACGCCAGCTACAACAACGTTGCGCTCAGCAGCGTAACGGCGACTGTCCTCGACAACGATGGCCCGCTCCCCACCATCGATGTCAACACCGCGGCGGATGTGGTGGCCAATGATGGTCTCTGCGCGCTGCGCGAGGCGATTGCCGCGGCCAATGCCAATGCGCGCGTCAACGATTGCAACGTGCAGATCGCCGACTATCATATCATCAATCTGACCGTTGCCGGCCCCTACGAGATTGCGATCCCGCTCGATCCAAACTTCGCCACCGATAGTGCGCCGGTGATTACCAGCAACATTGTACTGAACGCGCGCGGGCAGACGATCCGCAATCATGCCGACAGCGGCATCAGCCGCATCTTTACGATCAACAGCGGCGGCAACCTGACCATCAACGACGCCACCCTGCGCGACGGCAAGGCCTTTGGCGGCGGCGCGCTCTGGATCGACGTGGGCGGTACCGTCAATCTCTTCCACAGCAACCTCATCGATAACACGGCGTTAGCCCCGGCCAGCGCGGGCGCCATTGTCAACAAGGGTACGCTCAACGTTTTCGACACGGTGATTGCGAACAACGTGGCGCAGGCCAACAACCAGGCCAACAGTGGGCGTTGTGGCGCGATCTGCAACGAAGGGCTGCTCAACATGGCGAACAGCATCATCAGCGGCAACAGTGCCGGTGATGATGGCGGCGCCATCTATACCTTTTACAATAGCACGACCAATCTGACCAATGTGACCATTACCGGCAATACCACCGACAACGACAGCAACGGCAGCGGCGCCGGCGGCGGGATCTTGATGGCGGGCGGCGCAATCTCCCTCAAGAACAGCATCATCGCCGGTAATTTTGACACGCCGAACAACGCCGGCCCGGACGCCACGACGCCGGATATCACCAGCCGCAACGATGATCCCACCTTCGCCTATGTGGGGCTGCTCGTCTCGGGTGGGTACAATCTGATCGGCAACATTGGCGCTTATAACTTTACTGCCAGCACCAACGGCGATCTCTATGGCGACCCCAACCAGTTGACCACGCCCCACCTCGGCGCAACGGCCGCGTCGACACCGGTCGATCCGATGCTCAGCGCGCCGAGTGGTGGGTCGCTGATCTACGCGCTCCAACCGACCAGCCCGGCGTTGGATCGGATTCCGGCGGCGAATTGCACTTTCCTTGGCGCCAGCGGCAACCCGCTCTTCGCAGCGGCGGATACGATCCAGACCGATATCGTTGGCGCCCCACGGCCCAGCGGTTTGAACTGCGATGTGGGCGCGGTGGAGATGGTGGTGGCGCGCGCCGTCGCGTCGACGCAAACGCTCAGTGTGCCCACGGGCAATCTGGGCAGCATCTATCAGGTGGTGCTCGCCACCCAGCCCACGGCCAATGTCACCGTCAACATCGTCACCGATGGCGCAACCATGGCGACCCCTGATCAACTTGTCTTTACGCCCGCCAACTGGAATCAAGCACAAACCGTCACCATTGTTGCAGTCGCCAGTGCCATCAATGCGGCACAAACCACAACAAGCAGCGTCATCAAGCATACCGTCAGCAGCACGGATCAGAACTACAACGGCAGCACCATCCCCGATATCCAGAGCACCATCGTGCAAGTGGGGCCGCCGCCGGCCAATCCCGCGTTGACCATTGTCCCGTCGACGCTGCCCACCGGTACAGCCGGCAGCCCTTACACCCAGCAACTGACGGTCATTGGCGGCGCCGCGCCCTATCAATTCGAGCTGACCGCGGGCGCGCTGCCCGATGGGCTACGCCTGATTGCCGATGGCCAACTCACCGGCACGCCGGCGGACGAGAGCGCCGCCTCGTTTGTGGTGAGTGTGCGCGATGCCAATGGGCTTAGCGCCAAGCAAGGCTTTGACCTGCAGATTGCGGCCGCACCGGTTGCCTCCGCCCTGCTCAACATTCGCCCAATTGTCGAGTGTATCTTTGCCGACGGCAACGGTGGGTTTATCGCCAACTTCGGCTATCGCAACAACAACACCATTCCCGTCACGATGACGGTCGGCGCCAATAATTTCTTTACACCGGCGCCCGACGGCCAAGGACAACCGACGATCTTTCTGCCTGGTCGCCAACAGCGAGTTGTCAATATCCCGCTTAAGGGCGATGCGGTTAGTTGGACGCTGATCGGTCCGAATGGTCACAAGTTGACGGCCACCGCGACCGCCAAATCCAAGTTCTGCAAGAAGCCGATTACCGTGACGATTGGTGGGCTGACAGCGGCCAACCAGGGGGCCGGCAACCTCGTCAGTACGGGAAGCCCGGAAGTGACATTGGATTGGGTGAGCGACGAAGATGATGTCGGCGTTACCTATAACCTGCTGCGCTCGCGCAACCCCAGCGGCCCGTGGACCCAGGTCAATGCGCGCCCGCTCGTCCCTGCCAATGGGCACTGTCTGGCGCCGGACCAACCGGGGCTCGGCGACTTCTACTACACAATCGAGAACATCGATCCCGATGGCGAGATCTCGTGGTTTAACGCCGATGCGGTAACGATTGGCGATACGGCAACGACAAACCAGCTCTATCTGCCGCTGGTGTTACGGTAGCGGCAAGCGAACTTGCACTGACAGCCATTCGTAGCGGCAGGGAATAGCAAATTTGCTAATTAACGCCGATATGGGAAGCGAACGGCGGTTGAGTAGCGCAGCGGGAGCCCTTGGGGTGCGAAGCCAGCGTGAGCGGGCTGCCCCGTTTGGTCTCGATACGCTGCGCTACTCGACCGGCACTGGCTCTGCCAGTATATTTTGGCAACGATTCAGCCTGCTCTTAGCCAGTCCGTGACCGGCGCCAGTCACGGACTGGCTAAGAGCAGGCTGAATAATAGTTACATATTTTGTTAAATCGTAATCCTGCGCCGCTACGGATGGCTGCAGCGCACCGTCGTGCAAGGAGGACACATGAACCAGTTTACCTACTTGAAATTATCGTGTTGTCGTTTACTCGGCGCGGCGATCCTGTTGGCGATCCTGCTGCCATTGCTGGTCGTCCGGCCCGTCCATGCCCAAAGCATTGACGAGGGACTGGTCGGCTACTGGCCCTTTGATGCGGACAACCCTGCGGTTGATCAGTCCGGCTTTGGCAACACTGCCACGCTCGGCAGCGGACTGCAGCTGACGACGGATGTCGCTCCCACCGTCTTTGCCAACAGCCGCGCCCTGTTGTCCACGCTCAATCCCAACAGCTACGCCACTGCCCCCGGCAATGGGATCGACAATCTGACCGACTATACTGTTGCCTTCTGGTTACGCGTCAACAGCGCAGCAACCGCGGATGGGGATGTGTTAGCGCTGGGGAATCGGATGGTCGTTCAGGTGCGCAAGCTCCAAAGTGGGCAGCATGTGCTCAGTGTGCGTTTCCCCCTGCGCGTTTTCCCTTATCCGGTCGAAGCCATCTTGGCGTCGAATGGTTGGAATCACGTTGCCATTGCCGTGCAGGGGAGCAAGACCAACATTTATCTCAACGGTCAGCTCGTACAGAACGAAACGTACCTTGCCGGTTCATCGGGAACGCCAAGCGGCGGTCTATACTTTAGCAGCCCAACCGCACCGCTGGACGGTATATTGGATGATGTGCGGATTTATAACCGGGTGCTAAACGCCAGCGAGGCTGCCGCGCTGCCCTATAACTGCAACAACGCCCAGGGGGTAGCGGCCGGCGAGTGCCAGGCGTTGGTCAATCTCTTTCGCAATACCGACGGCATGCAGTGGACGGACCACAGCAACTGGCTGCAGAATGATAGCCCGTGCACCTGGTTTGGGGTGTTGTGCAACAACGGTCACGTCTTTGCGCTTGCGTTGCCGCAGAACAACCTGCGCGGCGCGCTGCCTACGGCGCTCGGCGATCTCGGCGGGCTGATCGTTCTACAACTGCCCAACAATCAACTCACGGGCGAGCTGCCCTTGGAACTGGGCAATCTCAGCCAGTTGCAGACGCTCGATCTCTATGGCAATCAGCTGGGTGGCCAACCGCCTTTCACACTGGGCAATTTGACCAAATTGACCACGCTGCGCCTCTACAACAATCAACTGCGCGGCCCGATCCCGCAGCAACTTGGCAATTTGACGGGCCTGCTCACGTTGGATTTGGGCTACAATATGCTCACGGCGGACACGCCCGCGCTGGTCGACTTTCTCAATGCCAAGCAGCCGAACTGGGCCGCCACGCAGACCGTGCCGCCGACTAACCTGAACGCGACCATCCAGGCGAGCACCAGCATTTCACTCACCTGGACGCCGATTGCTTACACAACTGATCCCGGCTACTACGAAGTGCTGTCCACCACCCCGGCAAGTGGGATCTACCACGCCGTGGGCCAAAGCAGCAATATCAGCACCACCGGCTACCTCGTCACCGGGCTGACGGCGGGCCAGACTTATTCGTTTGTCGTGCGTACCTTTGTCGCTAAACATGGCTTGCAACAGAATGACTTGCTCAGCGACAGCACTGATCCGGTTGCCGTTACCCTCGCCAACAATCAACCACCAGTGGCCGTGGATGACAGCTACAGCACGGATCCCAATACGCCATTGACCGTTGACGCGGCGCACGGCCTGCTGGCGAATGACCACGATCCCGAGGGCGATCCACTAACCGTCAAGGTCATCACCAATCTTGAACTTGGCAGTCAACTGGCGCTCAACCCTGATGGTTCGTTTACCTACACCCCCGCACCCGGTTTTGTTGGCACCGAGAAATTCACCTACCAGGCCAGCGACGGCCAAAATCTCTCCAACGTGGCGACGGTGACATTGCAAGTGCGTCCCCAACCCGCGATGGCGACGATCACCATCGCGCTCGATGTGCAGCCGGACAGCAAAACCAACTTCAGCTTTACGGGCGACCTGGG
>Ga0116151_10006347_pt1 | contig 10084 bp, 5 predicted proteins | sample AD_UKC117_MetaG_FD_89893 | JGI IMG/M metagenome (GOLD analysis project Ga0116151, IMG submission 89893) | Active sludge microbial communities of municipal wastewater-treating anaerobic digesters from Hong Kong - AD_UKC117_MetaG | ecosystem: Engineered > Bioreactor > Anaerobic > Digestate... | reverse complement strand
CGTTCTCACATCCTGGAGCGTAATCGCGGTCTGATAAAGGACAACCTGCTGCTGCTGGAGCAATTCTTTACCCGCCACCAGGACCGATTCGAATGGCTGCGTCCCGGTGGAGGCCCCATCGCCTTTCCAGCCTTCCGGGGTGGGATCTCGGCTTCTGATTACGCTGATCGTTTGGCAGCCAAAGCCGGCATCCTGATCTTACCGGGCAGCTGTTATGATTACGACGACAGTCATTTCCGGATCGGATTCGGCCGCGCCAATTTCCCCCAGGTCTTGCAGAAGTGGGAGGAGGAGCTGGGGGAGGGGTTAGGTGGGGCAGGTGCTGGGAGCCAAGAGTTACGACTATAAGAGTGCACAACAAGTTCAAAATTATTTAATATTGAGGGGCTCTTTGATGGCACAAAGAGTCCCTTGCATATTCCGACAAAAACCTAGATGTGCAAAACAGGAAATAGTCGGGTCCCGGAGAATATATGGATATAAGGAAAATATAGGATAGAAGTACTCGGCAAAATGAGATTTGATAATCGCTCGGTTGCATCAAACGCAAGAGATTGTCGAGGAGAATATAATAACCTATAAGTTATAATTGCATCGGGAATGTATTGATATAATTACTTATGGGTAATATACTGATAGTGAGGTCACGTCATGAACCCTCCTGCAAATATCAAATACCCGCAGGCTTTTAGCGGGAAGTATATTAGAGTTCATTGGGAATTTGAGAATGACTTGAAAGACATACTCGAGCACAGCGGTTTAGTAAAGAATTTTCGGCAACGATACCGCCAGCGGCTGCAACATTTGGGCGACCGCAAAGAAAAATGTATTCATAAGAATGACTGGTTTGAGAAATTAAAACACGAAAAAGATCTTTATTCTATGAAGTTTAAAGGTGATAAGAACATAAGGATTATTTTCGCCTTCATAGCATATGGAGATAATGAATATGCTGTTTTATTGTACCCTTTTGAAGAAAAGGACCGAACTAAGGGAGGGCAACATAGTTACGGTACAGCCATACCTATTGCTCAGAAAAGGTTACAGGAGGTTACTAAAGGATGATTGATATTAGAACTTTACCAGATGCATGGGATACCATTGATCGATTGGCTGGTGCGGAATCTAGGGAAAAGGACAGTTTGTATGACATCTATTATGAGATATCGATCGCTTTGTTCGATTATCGTGAAAAACACAAGTTGTCACAGAAGAAACTGGCAGAAGTGTTGGGGGTTACCCAGCCGATGGTGGCCAAACTTGAGAGCGGTGATTACAATTATACGGTGGAGCAACTCTGGAAAATAGCCACAAAACTCGATTTTAAGTTCAATATTGATTTTGAGGAAAAGGCGCCTGAGTATTCGGTATATACCAGCCTGGAAAATGAAGGTACTTATTGTAACGGAGTATTGGAGATAGCGGCATGAACCCAAAAGAGGTGATGGCTGATTTTCAATTTCTCGGTAATAGAGTAAGCAGATTAGTCATTGAAACAAAGATTGTTGATCAAAAGGGTAGGGCTGAACTTAGCCATGACTTCGATTATACAATAGCAGAAATATCGGAAAAGGATGAAAGTTGGTTTGGAATCTTGCAATTATCCATTCAGGTTAAGGCAAAGATTAAGAATAAGATTCTGTTCAAGATCGATTTAATCATGGAAGGTGCTTTTGCGGGCAATGTTGAGAAAATACCCAAAGATAAATTCGTTGAAATGCTTGAGATGAATGGTTTGGCTAATCTGTTGAATATTTCACGGGCTTATCTAGTCGGTGTGAGCGCTCAAACAGGAATTAATCCCCCGGTTAGGATACCGATGATAAACCTCCTCAAACTGAAAGAAAAGAAGAAGAGAGCAGAAGTGGAATCTTAACCCTACAAAAGTTAAACAGGGCATTTCGCATGCGTATTCTGCGCATGGTTTTTATTATCCGAATGACCTTATGATTCCTCCCTTGGGCGAGCCGGGCGCTTGATCGGGGAGGTCTTTTTGACGCGGCCTTTTTCTAATGTGCTAGCCAGTTACTTTATGGTTGGCACGATATAAGGAGTAAAACTAAATCCTAAAGAGGGAATTCGACTAGCGGTGGCAAATATATACAAATAGTTACAGAGAGTCAACTGCAAAACTGATTCGATATGTTACCGAAAAGCATTGGATCAAATCATATATCCAATAAAAGTACGGGGGATGATTATGGCTACCGAGAAATCCTCGGTAGTTGGTATTGCTCTTTTTGGGGGAGAGAAAAACATTAATACCTGGTATCATGCTAAATATCACGCGTATAAACTGACTAAACAGACCTCAGACAACAGCCTTGACAAACTGTCCATGTCCTTATTTGATGCTGCCGTAGATTTAAATCCCCATCAGGTGGATGCCGCTTTGTTTGCATTTCAGTCACCTCTGTCAAAAGGTGTGTTGTTAGCCGACGAGGTAGGATTAGGGAAGACTATCGAGGCTGGGCTCGTTTTGTGCCAGTATTGGGCCGAGCGCAAGCGGCGGCTTTTGGTTATTTGCCCAGCATCTTTGCGAAAACAGTGGAGTCTGGAGCTAGAAGAGAAATTCAACCTGCCCACCTTTATCATGGATGCGAAGAGCTATCGTGAAGCTTTGCGAGACGGGATGGAACAGCCCTTCAGCCAGCGATGCGTGATCATAGTATCCATGAACTATGCCAATACTCGCAAGGAAGAAGTAAAGGCCATTCCCTGGGACCTTGTGGTGATCGATGAAGCCCATAAACTGAGGAATGCTTACCGGAGTAGCAACCGTATCGGCCAGGGTATCCGCTGGGCCCTGACGGATCGCAAGAAACTATTGCTTACAGCCACACCGCTGCAAAATTCTTTGCTGGAGCTCTATGGCCTATCCACCATCATAGATGAATTCATCTTTGGTGATTTGGCATCCTACCGAAGCCAGTACTGCGGTCAGGATGGGGATCTCCCCGATTTACGGGAAAGGTTGGCTGGTTTTTGCAAACGAACCTTGCGTCAGGAAGTGCTGGAATACATTCGCTACACCGAACGCAGGGCGATCACCACACCATTTCAGCCCAGTGATGCAGAACAGGCTTTATATGAAGCCATATCAGAATTCTTGCGTAGGGATGATACATACTCCATACCAGCCCAACAGAAGACACTCACAACCCTTATCCTAAGAAAGCTGCTGGCCTCTTCGTCTAGTGCGGTAGTGGCAACCCTAACTACCATGAAGCGGCGTCTGGAAAACATGCTTGCTGATGCTGATGAGGAAATAAGACTTGAAGATGAACTAATCCTGGAAGCAGAGCTATCGGACGAAGAAGCTGAAGAAATTATTGAGCTGGACAGGGATGCCGCCCCCAATATTGTTGATAAAGATTCAGGTGATTCCCCGAAGCCGGCATCAGATTTTGAAAAGATTCAAAAGGAAATCGAGGAACTTGAGCAATACATACGATGGGGAGAAGGCATACAGACAGACACCAAGAGCCATGCCTTGTTAACAGCATTGGACATTGGATTTCAAAATATGGCGGCAATGGGAGCAAACCGCAAAGCGTTAATTTTCACTGAGTCCAGACGTACTCAAGATTATCTTAAAACATTTCTGGAAGCCAACGGCTTTGCGGGGCAGGTGGTACTGTTTAATGGTAGCAATAGCGATAAGGAATCAAACCGCATATTTGAAGAATGGATCAAGATAAATGAAAAAACCGGACGTTTGAGTGGTTCGCGGCAAGCCGACAAACGATTGGCTCTGATAGAACACTTTCAAGATACCGCCTCCATCATGATAGCTACGGAGGCAGCTGCAGAAGGGGTTAATCTACAATTTTGTTCACTGGTAGTAAACTATGACTTGCCCTGGAATCCGCAGCGCATCGAGCAGCGGATTGGGCGTTGTCACCGTTATGGGCAGCAGCATGATGTAGTAGTGATCAACTTCCTGAACGAACGTAATGCCGCAGATCGAAGGGTGTTTGAGATACTTCGTGACAAATTCCAGCTGTTTAGTGGTGTGTTTGGAGCGTCAGATGAGGTGTTGGGGTCGATAGAATCCGGGGTGGATTTTGAACGGCGTATACTGGCTATCTATCAGCAGTGCCGAAGTCAAACTGAAATAGAGCAGGCGTTCAAAATTCTACAGGATGAAATGGAGATTACCATCACATCTCGCTTGGCAGAGACACGGCGATCGCTGCTGGAGAACTTCGATCAGGATGTGCATGATCGGCTCAAGGTTAGCCTGGGCGAAGCCAGAGATCAATTAAACCAGTGGGGTAGATTATTCTGGGGGGTTACCCGGCTGGTTTTAGAAAATCAGGCTGAATTTGACGATCAGAATATGAGTTTTGAATTGGTTGAACCACCAGTGTCAGAAATTTCGGCGGGTCACTACCAGATGATCACCAAGGACAGAACCATGGAAAATGGACCATTTGTCTACCGTCTTTCGCATCCCTTGGGTGATTACGTGTTGGACAAGGCCAAGTCTGAGCCAGCACCCCCGGCACATTTGAGATTTGATATCAGTCATCATCCGGTAAAAATAAGTGTTTTGGAAGACCTGCAGGGGCAAAGGGGTTATCTTGTTCTGAACAAGCTAACCATAGATTCCTTTGAACGGGATGAACATCTGCTGTTTAGTGCGTTTACAGAAAAGGGAGAGTATCTGGACCCCGAAATCTGTGATAAATTGTTCCAATGCCGGGCCAGTATAGAAGATAACCAAATATCATCAGACGCGATTCAAAAGCTAGATGCGGAAGCCCAACGCCATGCCAAAGCAACGATTAATCAAGCCTTGGAGCATAGTACCAGGTTCTTTCGGGAAGAGCGTGACCGGTTGGGCAAGTGGGCCGAAGACCTGGTTGTAGCAGCCGAAAAAGAGCTACGGGATACCAAAACCAAAATAAAGCAATGGCAACGCCAGGCCCGATCTGCCACTACATTGGGCGAACAACATGAGATAGAAAGCAAACTGCTGGAATTGCAGCGCCTGCAGCGGCGCCAGCGCCAGCACATATTTGATGTTGAGGATGAAATCATAGCTAAAAGGGACGGTCTCATCAGCGATTTGGAAGCCAGAATGCAACAAACAGTCAACGAGCAAACCCTGTTTCAAATATCCTGGGAAGTATCATAAGGAGGAGCGGCCATGGCAGATAAACTCCAACAATTTCGAGCCATATTAGAGGATATGTTTCAACTGAATCAAGCCGATCTGGATTTCGGCATCTATCGGATCATGAACCAAAAACGCCAGGAGATAACCAGATTTCTTGATGCTGATCTCCTGCCCCAGGTTGAGGCCGCCTTTGCCCAGGCGGGTGGCGAAAACAAAGCCCAGCTGGAAAAGGAACTTGCCGATGTAACTAAATCTTTAGTAGATGCTGGTGCCACTCCAGAGGTTATTAATGATCTTCCTAAAGTGCGGGATTTACGGAGCCGTCTGACAACTAGCGCACAAGGAGCACAAGCTCTAGCCGATGATGTGTTTTCCCATCTCACCAACTTCTTCCACCGTTATTACAAGGAGGGGGATTTTATCAGTTTGCCCCGCTATAAAGATGGGGTATACGCAATTCCTTATAACGGTGAAGAAGTCAAGCTCCACTGGGCCAATGCTGATCAGTATTACATCAAGACTACCGAAAATTTCCGGGATTATATTTTCAAGCTGGAAAACGGTAAGACGGTTCATTTCAAACTGGTCGAGGCATCTACCGAGCAGGATAATAATAAGGCCGAAAAGGACAAGGAGAGACGATTTGTGCTTGTCCCTCAGAATACCGTTGGTGTGGAAGAGGATGAATTGGTGATTCGTTTTGTTTATCAGGTGATGAAAGACAAGCAAACCAAGCTAAATCAGACAACCATAAAGACACTGCAAGAAATCCTAGGGAGTGCTGAATTGGCTAGCTTCGCCGGGGTGTGGCAGTTAATGCCTACAGAAAAAGATCCTAAACGCACCCTATTGGAAAAACATTTGAATGATTATACCTCCAAGAACAGTTTCGATTATTTCATCCACAAAGATCTGGGAGGCTTTCTGCGCCGGGAACTGGATTTTTACATCAAGAATGAGGTAATGTACCTGGATGATCTGGACACCGAGAATGAAGTCAAAGCCCACCAATACCTCAATAAAATCAAAGTAATCAAACGCATTGGCCACAAGATTATTGCTTTTCTGGCTCAACTTGAGGATTTCCAGAAGAAGTTGTGGCTGAAGAAAAAATTCGTAGTGGAGACCAATTACTGCCTCACCCTGGATCGGGTACCAAATGAATTCTACCCGGATATTATTGCGAACCAGGCTCAGATTAACGAATGGAAGCGGTTGTTTGCAATTGAAGAAATCGAAGGCTTTGTGGAGCCCTTGCCTGTTCAGTTCCTGAGGTCGAATCCCTACCTGGTTCTCGATACAGTTTTCTTCAGGTTGGAATTCAAGGAACGATTGCTGGCCTCAATTGATGATATTGACCAGCAAATGGATGGCCTATTAGTATACAGTGAGAACTTTCAAGCCCTGCAATTGTTGCAGGAGAGGTATCGGAACAGAATAAAGTGTATATACATAGATCCGCCGTATAACACATCTGCTTCTGAAATACTCTATAAAAACAACTATAAGCACTCATCATGGATTTCAATGATATGTGGGAGGGTGGGAATATCTCTACCAATGTTATCAAATGATGGCATTATCGAGGTAGCAATTGATGACGCTGAGGGATTCCGTCTTCAAGGTTGCATTGAAGATTTGATTGGTGAACGCAATCACATTGCCAATATCGCTATTATGCATAACCCTAAAGGACGTGAGCAATCATTTGTATCTGACTCTCACGAGTATACATACCTGTATGCAAAAGATATTAATCGTGTAAACGTAAATCGTTTGCCTTTATCAGAAGAAGAGCTAAAAGAAAAATACCCGAAAAATGATTCTACGGGTTCATACCGTGAGCTTCCTTTAAGAAGACGAGGTACTGATCCGTTCCGCGAAGACAGACCATATATGTATTTCCCATTTGTTGTAACATCAAATGGTGAAATATCTATTGTGTGTCTTGAAGAGTATTCAAAAATATATGATGGAACGCATTTCGATGATAAATATGTTGAGGAACTTAATCAAAAATATGCCTCAAATGGACACAGATTAATATGGCCTATTCGGGAAGATAAATCATTAGGTAGGTGGCGTTGGGGGTATGATAGATGTCTCGAGGGATGTAAGCGCGGCATATTTTTCCTAGCTGGTACAACCGACGAGACTTTGACGATTTATCACAAGGATTATTCTAATGATACGGTACTTCCAAAATCTCTCTGGTTTAGCAATCGATATGATGCTTCAACAAAGGGCACAAATCTTTTAAAAAACATCATTCCTAAAAATCCTTTTAATTACCCCAAAAGCATATTTGCTGTTGAAGATCTGATTCGCATTGGCGCCAGTAATAAGGATATAATTATGGACTATTTTGCTGGTTCTGGCACTACAGCACACGCAGTCATCAACCTCAACCGTGAAGATAATGGTTGCCGTAAATATATACTTGTAGAAATGGGCGAATATTTCGCTACCGTGACCAAACCCCGTGTCCAAAAGGTGATATATTCGAAGGACTGGAAGGATGGCAAACCGGTGTCCCGAGAAGGCTCCAGCCACATGTTCAAATATATACGCCTGGAATCCTATGAAGATACTTTAAATAATCTGGAATTAAAACGTACTGAGGCTCAGCAGATGCAGCTGAATCTCCATGACAAGATACGGGAGGAATACCTGTTATCATATATGTTGGAATTAGAAACCCAGGACAGCATTTCACTGCTTAATCTCGAGCAGTTCAGTAATCCCTTTGATTATAAACTCAATATCACCCGCCGTAATGAGAGCTACCCGGTGGTGGTGGATCTGCCCGAGACCTTCAATTACCTGCTTGGATTGACCGTCAGGCAGAGCGAAATGGTGCGGGGCTTTAAGATTATCCGCGGTGAACTGCCGTCCGGAGAAAGGGCTCTTATTATTTGGCGCAATCTCAATGAGAAATCCAACCAGGATCTGGAGGAATTCCTGGACCGCTCCGGCTATAATCCCCGTGACAACGAATTTGACCGCATTTATGTCAATGGTGACAATCATATAGAAAACCGTCGCACCGAAGGAGAACGTTGGAAAGTTCTGCTCATCGAAGAGGAATTCAAACGGCTTATGTTCGACGTTCGGGATCTATAGGAGGCAACCATGGCAAAATCGACAAAAGGAAAAAGAAATCCCAAGACGACCGCGGCCAAACCTGCGTTGCGGTTTGACCAGCGCCTGGTTCTATTTCAGTATATTTTGAGCTTGTTTGAGGTAGAGAGTCTGGAGGAATTGGCCACCAGCATAAAAGATCCGCGCCTGGAGGGTTATGATGCCGACAATGTATCTTTCTTCTATCACCAACTAACCGCGCCCGGTCTTTTTGGCACCGATGAACTGACCGCCGATATGCTAATGCAATACGATCAGAACATCTTTCGTCATACCCGCGCTATCCGTGGTCGACGCGATGATGATATCCGCTGGAAGTATTTTCAGTACCTGGCTCTGCTCTTTACGGAAATATATTTGGACCGCTATTTGCGAGATCCCCATAGGTTGTTGGCGGAAATTAATAAGTGTGTTTTGAGTTTCAATGCCCAGCAGAATGAGGGAGACCACATAAATATATTCGCTCTACAAGATCTTTCCAAGCTGGCTTTTTGGCAGGCCACCGGTTCAGGCAAGACCTTGATAATGCATATCAACATTCTGCAATACAGGCATTACCTGGCTCAGCATGGCAGGGAACGAGAACTGAATCGAGTCATTCTGCTCACTCCCAATGAAGGATTGTCCTACCAGCATATGCTGGAATTTGAACTCTCCGGCATTCAAGCCCAGATCTTTGATAAGAACCAGGGCAGTCTATTTGGCTCCGGTCAGATCGAGATCATCGATATCAATAAATTAAAAGAGGACATGGGGGTTAAAACAGTAGCAGTCGATGCTTTTGAGGGTAACAACCTGCTATTGGTCGATGAGGGGCACCGAGGTTCCAGCGGCGACGTATGGAAGGGGATTCGGGATCGGTTGTGCACCACCGGATTTTCCTTTGAATACTCTGCCACCTTTGGCCAAGCCATGAAAGCAGCTGGCAAGGAAGAGCTTGTCCAGGAGTATGCCCGCTGTATTCTTTTTGATTATTCCTATAAATTCTTCTATAAGGACGGATACGGAAAGGAATACCGGATACTGAACTTGTCGGAGAGTCAGGCCAATGATGACCACCGCCAGTTGTATCTCACCGCCTGCCTTTTGGCTTATTACCAGCAGCTCCGTCTTTTCCAGGACAAGCAGGCGGAATTTGCTCCTTTCCTGCTGGAGAAGCCACTGTGGATCTTTGTAGGGAAAAGTGTTACGGCTACCTCCCAGGAAGGAAAACAGGAAGTGGCCGATGTGGTCAGTATACTCCAATTTTTGGATCAATTTGCCCGCAATGAGGATGAATCAAAACAAAACCTTAATTTGCTTATGAGCGGTAATACCGGCTTGCCAGATAACCGAGGGCGGGATCTTTTTGCCAATGCATTTTCATACCTTACCAGTTTGGCAATGAACAGTGAGGATTTGTACCGTGAAATTTTGGGGCGTTTGTGTAATGGGGCGACCCCTGGAGGTATACTCCATTTGGATAACCTTAAAGGGGTGAAAGGCGAGATCGGCATCCGCTTGGGTGAGGCTGATTATTTTGGAGTAATCAATGTTGGGGCGGACAAAGAGCTCTTGAAATTATGTGACCAAGCAGGGTTGTCCACGGATGAGCGTGAGTTTTCCACTTCTCTATTTCAGCAGATAAATGGGCGGGATTCCAAAATTAATATTCTCATTGGGGCTCGTAAATTTAGCGAGGGCTGGAGCTCCTGGCGGGTCAGTACCATGGGGTTATTGAATGTCGGACGCAGAGAAGGATCGGAAATCATTCAGCTTTTTGGCCGCGGGGTGCGGCTAAAGGGCTACAATATGAGTCTGAAGCGCAGCCGGGTTATT
>Ga0116151_10006343_pt1 | contig 10087 bp, 9 predicted proteins | sample AD_UKC117_MetaG_FD_89893 | JGI IMG/M metagenome (GOLD analysis project Ga0116151, IMG submission 89893) | Active sludge microbial communities of municipal wastewater-treating anaerobic digesters from Hong Kong - AD_UKC117_MetaG | ecosystem: Engineered > Bioreactor > Anaerobic > Digestate... | reverse complement strand
GGAAGTTCCGCCTGCAGCCGGAACTTCCCGATCGGCTCGCCGCAGCTCTCGCAGATGCCGTAGCTGCCGTCGTCGAGCCGGGTCAGCGCAGCCCGGTTCTGGGCGAGCTTCTCGCGGCTGAGGTTCGCCAGCGAGATCTCCTGCTCGCGCTCATAGGTCTTGGCGCCGGCGTCGGCCTGGTCGTCGCCCGAGCCGTCGCCGGCGTCGTAGATGAGTCCCTGCAGGTCCTCCTCGGCCACCCGCAGGTCGACCTCGGCCCGATGGATGTCCTCGACGATCTCGGTGCGGAGCTCGGCAAGCTCGGCAGGAGTCCACGGTTCCTCGTCCGGCCGAACCGCGATGCCACCGCTCACTGCGCCGACCTTCGTGGCGGGCCCTGCCTTGGCAGCCGGCGCAGCTCTCTTCGTCGGCGCGGCCTTGGTGGCCGGGGCAATCTTCGTCGCCGGCGCAGCCTTCTTGGCGGGTGCCGCCTTCTTGGCGGGTGCCGCCTTGGTGGTCGCTGCGGCCTTCGTGGCGGGTGCAGGCTTCGTCGCCGCCTTCTTCGCCGACGCAGCCTTCGCGGGCGCAGCCTTCTTGGCGGGTGCCGCCTTGGTGGCCGCTGGGGCCTTGGTCGCCGGCGCAGCCTTGGCGGGTGCCGCCTTCGTCGCCGGCGCAGCCTTCTTGGCGGGTGCAGCCTTCTTGGTGGGTGCCGCTTTGGTGGCCGCTGCGGCCTTCGTGGCGGATGCAGGCTTCGTCGTTGCCTTCTTCACGACAGCCTTGGCGGCCGCAGCCTTCGACGCCGGTGCCGGCTTCGTCGCCGACGCGGCCCGGCCGGTCACCGCCTTGGCCGCGCGCACGACGCTGGCCACCACACCCTTGGGACCCTTGCTTGTCGCCATCCGATCCTCCTGCGCTCGACCACGGGAGCGTGGGCCCCGACAGGCCGGCGCACACGACCCGCCGAGGATATGTCACCGCGACCACTGCGGTCGCTCCGACCCACCCTGGGCCTCCGAGCGTTATCCGACGGTGACGTCGCCGCCGCGTTCGGCAGCTCTGGAACACGCCGACGGGTCCGGGACCATCTGGTCCCGGACCCGTCGGCGGTGCAGTCGTGTGCTGGCTCAGCCCTGGTGGTCGATGCCCACCGGCGTCGCGGGAGCGACGACGTGCGCAGAGTTGGCCAGCTCGGCCAGCTTGTCCTCGAAGTAGGAGCGCAGCTGCGCACGGTAGGTGCGCTCGAAGCCGCGCAGCTCCTCGATCTTGCGCTCGATGATGTGCTTCTGCCCCTCGAGCTCCTCGAGCACCTGCGCCTTGCGCTGCTGCGCCTCGGCGACCATGCCGGTGGAGCGCTCCCGGGCCTCGGTGAGCATCTGCTCCTTGGCCGCAGTGGCCTCCGAGATCAGCTGCTCCTTGGTCGCGGTGGCGGTGGCGATCAGCTCGTCGTGCTGACGCTGCGCGGTCGTCACCAGCTCCTCGTGCTTGGTCTGCCCGGTCGAGAGCAACTCGTCGTGCTGACGCTGTGCGGAGCCGACCAGCTCGTCGTGCTGACGCTGCGCCGTGGACACGAGCTCGTCGTGCTGACGCTGGGCCGTCGAGACGAGCTCGTCGTACTTCGACTGACCGGTGGACAGCAGCTCGGCGTGCCGGGCCTCGCCCTCGCCGATGAGCTGACGACGGCGGTTCTCGCCCTCGGAGACGTGCTCGTCGTGCAGGCGCTGAGCCAGCTCGATGAGGCCGGCGGCACCGCCGCCCCCCATCAGGCCCATCGCCCCGGCGGCTGCCGGAGCGGCCGCTGCCGGCTGGTCGGCTGCCTGCGCCTTGGCCTGCTCGGCCTCGCGCTCGGCCTCCTGAGCCCGCGCCTCGGCCTGCGCCGCGCGCTCCTCGGCGTCACGAATGCGGGACTCGGCCGTCTGCATCTGCAGCCGCGCCTGGGCGCCGGCCTCCTGGATGCGCGACGTCTGGGTCTGCAGCGCGGCATACCGGGCCTCGATGTCCTCGACCCGCTGGCGGGCCTCGGCGAGCTCGCGAGCGTGGGCCTCGCCGACCCCACCCGCGGCCACGGCCTCGCCGTCGCGACGGGCCTGCTCGGCCTGGGCGAGCGCCGACTCGAGCTCGCCGCGCGTCTGGGCGAGCGCCTCGGTGGCCTCCTGGTGCTCGGCGACGAGCTGCTGATGCTGGGCCGCCACCCGCTCGTGCTCAGCCTCAACCTCGGCCAGCCGCGAGCGCAGCTCCTCGGCCTCCTTACGGCCGCCTCAAGCTGCACCGCGTCCTGGGGCGTGGCGTCGGCAGGAGCCAAGCCGCGACCCGCGCGGCAGTCGCTGAGCTGCTGCTTGAAGTCGTCACGCTGGGCGATGAGCGAGCGCATCTCGGCCACGATCTCATCGAGGAAGTCGTCAACGTCGCGCTCGTCGTAGCCCTTGCGGAACTGCGTCGTCTGGAAGTGCTTGTTGAGGACTTGTTCGGGCGTCAGCGCCATGTGGTCACCTCGGGGTGGGGTGGACTGTTCTGTGGAACGGTATCGAATGGAGTCATCTCGCCGTCACCGCCCCACGACGGACCGGAGCCCGATGAGGGTGGAGGTGACGACGAAGAGCACGAGCAACGCCATGTCGATTCGCAACCCACCCAGCGTAAGGCTCGGCGCGACCCTCCGGATCATCCGAACCGGTGGGTCTGTCACGGTGTAGGTGGCTTCGGCGAGCACGAGGGCCACGCCGTGCGGGCGCCAGGACGAGTGCGACCGCAGGATCTCCATGATGAAGCGGCAGATGACGAGAAGGAGGAAGACGGCGAGCAGCACCGTCACCACCGTCCCGGCCGCCTGCATGCGACAAGTGTGACGCATGGGACAGCGCGGACGAAAGTCGTCCGGCCGATGGACAGCCCGGACGGGACCGCCCGCGGGCTGGACTCAGCTCTGGTTGAACGGGCCGCGCACTCGGCCGGGGGTCGAGACGTCCTCGGCCGCGACCTCGACGTGCGCTGGGGAGAGCAGGAAGACCTTGGCGGTGACCCGCTCGATGCTGCCGTGCAGGCCGAAGACGAGGCCGGCGGCGAAGTCGACGAGCCGCTTGGCATCGGCGTCGTCCATGTCGGTGAGGTTCATGATGACCGGGGTGCCGTCGCGGAACGACTCACCGATCGCCTTGGCCTCGTTGTAGGTGCGGGGGTGGATCGTCGTGATCCGGTTGAGCGAGCCCACCTCGGTCTCGCGCACCGCCTGGGAGACGGGCGTCGGACGGGTCGGCAGGTGGGTGACCTCGGCGCCGCGGCCGTCGCGCTCGTCCCGCTCGTCGTAGCGCTCGTCATAGGAGTCGTAGGCGTCGTCCTCCTCGGCGAGCCCGAGGTACACCATCGTCTTGCGAAGTGCGCCTGCCATTGCCTGACCCCTTGTCGTCGCTGTCCTGCCACTGCTGCACGCCAGGCCGTCAGGGCGGTCGCGGCCATTCGGGCCGCCTGGTGCGCGTGGTGTCGACGTTACAGAAGCGACGCACGGGAGCCGAGGATTGCGCTCCCGACACGCAGGTGTGTCGCCCCATTGCGCACCGCTGCCTCGAGATCCCCGCTCATCCCGGCCGAGATCCAGTCGGCCTGCGGATGCCGGGACCGGATCGCGACGGATGCCTCGCGCAGCCTCGCGAAGGCGCGGTCCGGGTCCCCGCCGAGCGGCGCCACCCCCATGACGCCGCCGAGCTCCAGCTGAGGGCAGGCCTCGACGAGGTCGGCCAGCTCCTCGGCCGCTGCGACCGGGACACCGGCCCGGCCGGCGGTTCCGGGTGGGTCGAGGCTGACCTGGACCAGGACCCGCAGGGGGCGTCGCCCTGGCCCGACGCGCCCGGCAGCGGACCGGTCGAGGGCCCGCGCGAGCTTGGCCCGGTCGACGGCATGGACGACGTCGGCATAGCCGGCGACCGAGCCGGCCTTGTTCGTCTGCAGCTGGCCGATGAAGTGCACGGTGACCCCGGCGGCCTCCGCGGGCCAGCGCTCGTGGACCATCGCGTACTTCGGCCCGGCCTCCTGGTCGCGGTTCTCCCCCACGTCGCGAACGCCGAGCGCCAGCAGATGTCCGACGTCGTCGACCGGGAAGGTCTTGGTGACGACGACGAGGGTGAGCTCGGCGGGGTCCCGGCCGCACGACTCGGCGGCCGCGGCGATCCGACGGCGCACGGCGCTCAGCCCGGCGGCGATCTCGTCCCGACGACCGGTCATGCCGCCCCCTCCCCTGCCGGGCCATCCCCGCGCAGCACCGCGACTGCCGCGAATCGACCGGTATGCCGGTCGCGCCGGTAGGAGTAGAGCCGCTCGTCCTCGCGGGTGCACCCGCCGATCCGGCGCACCGCCGCCCCGCCAGCCCGCAACTGCGCCACCACGCCCGCGGCGACGTCGAGGGCCGGCGTCCCGGTCCAGGACGTGGCCGCGCTCTCGGGCACGACCGCGCAGACCTCGTCGCGCATCGCGGCCGGCACCTCATAGCACCGGCCGCACACGGACGGCCCGAGGATCGCCTCGAGGTCGGTCGCGCCGAGGTCGTGCAGCTGCCGGAGGGCGGCCGGCACGACGCCGGCCACCAGCCCGGGTCGCCCGGCGTGCACGGCAGCCACGACGCCCGACGACCGGTCGACGAGCAGCACCGGCACGCAGTCGGCGACGAGCACCGCGACCGCGAGATCGGGGACGGTGGCGACGACCGCGTCGGCCTCGGGCGCCGGCCCGGTCCACGGACCGCGCGCCACGGCGACCGCGGCCCCGTGCACCTGGCTCACGAAGAGCAGCCGGTCACCCGGGACGCCGAGCGCGGCGGCCAGCCGGGACCGGTTGTCCCGCACCCGGTCCGGGTCGTCGCCGACGTGCAGCGCAAGGTTGCCCGCGGCATACCGGCTCGGGTCGTGCCGGCCACCCCGGTCGGTGACGGCCAGCTCCAGCCGACCGCCCACCCACCGTCCGCTCTCGCGCCAGTGGAACACGTCCTACTTGAGGAAGTCGGGGACGTCGAGGTCGTCGCCGTCGTCGAAGCTCACCGTGCGGGGCGGGGCGACCACCGGCGGCACCGGCCGCGGGGGCAGGACGCCCTGGCTCGGCGCCGCGGGCTCCGCGGCTGGTGCGGGCTGAGGTGTCGGAGCAGTGCTCGGCTCGGCGGCCGGGCGCAGCAGACCGCCGGCCGGTGACGCCTGAGGGGCTGCCGCGGGCGCTGCCGGCGGCTGGACCCGGCCCAGGCCGCGGCCGTCCGTGCGAGCGGTGGGCGTGCCGCCGTCGAAGCCGGCGGCGATGACCGTGACCCGCACCTCGTCGCCGAGCGCGTCGTCGATGACCGTGCCGAAGATGATGTTCGCCTCGGGGTGGGCGGCCTCCTGGACGAGGCGGGCGGCCTCGTTGATCTCGAAGAGGCCGAGGTCGCTGCCACCGCTGATCGACAGCAGCACGCCGTGGGCTCCGTCGATGCTCGCCTCGAGCAGCGGCGAGGAGATGGCCAGCTCGGCGGCCTGGACCGCGCGGTCCTCGCCGCGGGCCGAGCCGATGCCCATCAGCGCTGAGCCGGCGCCCTGCATCACGGACTTGACGTCGGCGAAGTCGAGGTTGATCAGACCCGGGGTGGTGATCAGGTCGGTGATGCCTTGGACGCCGGAGAGCAGGACCTGGTCGGCGCTGCGGAAGGCGTCCATCATCGAGACGTTGCGGTCGCTGATCGACAGCAGCCGGTCGTTGGGGATGACGATGAGGGTGTCGACCTCTTCGCGCAGCCCGGCGATGCCGTTCTCGGCCTGGGTGGCCCGGCGGCGTCCCTCGAAGGTGAACGGGCGGGTGACCACACCGATGGTCAGCGCGCCGAGGCCCCTGGCGATCCGGGCCACGACGGGCGCGCCGCCGGTGCCGGTGCCGCCGCCCTCGCCGGCCGTGACGAAGACCATGTCGGCCCCCTTGAGGACCTCCTCGATCTCCTCGGCGTGGTCCTCGGCGGCCTTGCGGCCGACCTCCGGGTCGGCCCCGGCCCCGAGGCCGCGGGTGAGCTCGCGGCCCACGTCGAGCTTGACGTCGGCATCGCTCATCAGCAGCGCCTGGGCGTCAGTGTTGATCGCGATGAACTCGACGCCCTTGAGGCCGACCTCGATCATCCGGTTGATGGCGTTGACGCCTCCGCCGCCGATGCCGACGACCTTGATGACGGCGAGGTAGTTCTGCGGTGATGCGCCCACGATGTGGCCTTCCCTGGAGCTCGTGTCTGTTCTCGTGTGTCTCGTCCGTGCGACACGCCGGTGACCCGAGGTGCCTAAGCCTGAAGGTGAAGTGGAGGTAGAGTGTCGCCTCCGGCTCACCGACGTCCCGACGGTATGCACGATCGGCGGGTGGTTCAACGACCGCCCCGGCGTGTCCTGCACCTCGACCTCACATCGACTAATCCCGTTGGGACTCGCTGTGACTCGCGAGACTGATGGGACTATTGAGGCCTCTGTGACAGTTGAGATCGACGGGTCAGGATCGACCGAGCGGCAGGACTGATCTCGACGGGTCAGCGGGTGACCGGGGTGTCGGGTGCGCTCACGTCGACGGTCTTCGGGGTCGGTGTGGTGCGGAGCAGGATCTGCAGCACTGCGAGCTTCTTCTCCTCCTGCCCCACCCCGCCCCAGATGACCTGGGTGCCACCGAGCCGGAAGGTCACCAGGCTGGCGCTGCTCACCGTGATCTCGGAGACCTGGGTGCGCAGCTGCTCGGGCAGCAGGGCGAGGACCCGAAGCACGGCGCGCACGCCCTGCTCGTCGGGAGCCTTGCCACCCTCGGTCCGGACCAGGGCGACCGCCGGCGGCACCGCGGTGACGGTGCGGAAGGAGACGAGCTGGTCGTCGAGCAGCGCGAAGGTGGCATCGGCTTGGGCGATGGCGAGCACCGGGACCCGCGGGGTCACCGCCACGACGACGGTGCCCGGCCAGCCGCGGGTCACGGCCACCGAGCGGACGACCGGGACCTGCCGGACCCGCTCGGCGATCCCTCCGGTGTCGATCCTGGCCAGGGGCGTGCCGAGAGGCACCTGGGCCGCCGCGAGCACGGCCTCGCGGTCCGCGCCGTCGACGCCATCGACCCGGGTGTCCCGGGCCGCGAGGACCGGGCTAGCGCCGACCAGCCAGCCGAGACCGGCCAGCAGCGCGACGGTGACGAAGAGCACCGCGAGGACCCGCCAGGGCCGGCGTCGCACCTGCGCGGCCCGCCGCTCCAGTCGCACGCGGGCCGGCTCGGGTCGCCGTCCGACGGGCCCGCCAAACCGGCGGATCACGACGTCGGCTCCGGCTCAGGGCGAGCTGGCCCGGCGCCGGGCGAGCCGAGCAGCTCGAGCAGCCGCGGACCGACCACCGTGACGTCCCCGGCGCCGACGGTCACGACGAGGTCACCCGCATGCGCCAGGCCGGCCACCACGGTCGGCAGATCGGCGAGCTCCGGCACCCAGCGCACGTCGGCGTCCGGGCGGCGAGCGCGCACCGCGTCGGCGACGAGCTCTCCGGTGACGCCGGGCAGCGGGTCCTCGCGGGCGGCATACACGTCGGTGAGGACGACGACATCGGCTCCGGCGAGCGCCTGCCCGAACTCGGCGGCGAAGTCGCGAGTCCGCGAGTACAGGTGCGGCTGGAAGACGACGACGAGCCGTCCCGCCCCGACGACGGCCCGACCGGTCGCGACGACGGCCGCGACCTTGGCGGGGTTGTGCGCATAGTCGTCGACGACGACGACGCCGGCGCGCTCCCCCACCCGCTCGAAACGGCGGGCCACACCCGTGAACCGGCCGAGCAGCTGGACCCAGGTGCCTGGACCCGTGTCCGGCACGGCGTGGCTGAGCGCGGCGACGGCACCGGCTGCGTTGAGCAGGTTGTGCCGACCGGGCACCCCCAAGCGCATCGGGTATGCCGCGTCGCCCACCTGCACGTCGGCCGACGGGTTCGGCCCGGTGTCGCGCACGTCGACGAGACGCACGTCGCAGCCCTCCCCCGTGCCATAGCCGAGCACCCGCAGGTCGGACCGTCGACGCGCCCAGTCGCCGAGCGCCGCAGCCCCGGGGTCGTCGGTGCAGACGACGAGCAGGCCCCCGGGCTCGATCGTCGTGACGAAGGCGCGGTATGCCGCGTGCACGGCCTCGAGATCGCCGTAGAAGTCGAGGTGGTCGGGTTGCACGCTGGTGACGATGGCGACGTGCGGGCGGTAGACGACGAACGAGCCATCGCTCTCGTCGGCCTCGATCACCGTCTCGCCCCCAGCCCCCCGGGCGGCATTGCCGGTCAGCTGCGCCGGCTCGCCGCCGAGGACGTAGCCCGGGTCACGGCCGGCCAGGTGCAGGGCGACGGCGAGCATCGACGCTGTGGTCGTCTTGCCGTTGGCCCCGGCGACGGCGATCCGACACGCGGTGTCGGCCACCGCCGACGCCAGGCCCTGACTGCGGTGCAGCACTCGCAGCCCGCGCGCCCGGGCGGCTGCCAGCTCGGGGTTGACCTCGCGGATCGCCGACGAGACGACGAGCGTGTCCACCCCGTCGAGGTGGGCGACGTCGTGACCGACGCCGACCCCGATGCCGAGCCTGGACAGCGCCTGCAGGGTGGCCGAGTCCTTGGCGTCGCAGCCGGAGACGGGAGCACCCGCAGCGGCGAGCAGCCGGGCGACCCCGGACATCCCCGCCCCACCGACCGCGAGGACGTGGACCCGGCCGAGCTCGCCGGGTTGCGGCACGTCCGCCGTGAAGTCCCAGCGACTGCGCGGCAGACCGACCGACGGCTCCCGATCACTCACCGGGTGGCCGCCAGGATCATCTCGACGAGCGTCTCGGCGGCATCGCGTCGGCCGAATCCGGCTGCAGCGGAGGCCATTCCGGCCAGCCGAGGCAGGTCGCCGACGAGTGGCAGCAGCTCGGCGTCGATCCACTCGGGCGTGAAGTCGGCGTTGTCGACGAGCACCCCACCGCCGGCCGCGACGACGTCGGCGGCATTCCGCCGCTGCTCGCCGTTGCCGATGGGCAGCGGGACATAGACCGCGGGCAGGCCGACGGCAGTGAGCTCGCAGACCATGCCGGCCCCGGCGCGCGAGACGACGAGGTCGGCCGCGGCATACGCGAGGTCCATCCGGTCGACGTAGCTGACGACGACGTAGGGCGCAGCCGACCCCACCTCGGGCTCGAAGGTCTTGCCCGCTCCGGTGACGTGCAGGACCTGGATGCCGGCGTCGCCCAGCGCCCGGCTCCGGGCGGCGAAGGACTGGTTGAGCCGTTCGGCGCCGAGCGAGCCGCCGGTGACGAGGATCGTCGGCAGGCCGCCCCGCAGGCCGAAGGCGGCCAGCGCCTCGGGGCGTGCGGCGGCCCGGTCGAGGGTGGTGATCTCCCGGCGCAGCGGCAGGCCGATGCACCGGGCGTGCGGCAGCCGGGTCGACGGGAAGGTCGTCGCGACGTGCCGGGTGAGCCGCGCGCCAAGCCGGTTGGCGAAGCCGGCGCTGGTGTTCTGCTCATGCACGACGATCGGTATGCCGCGCCGTCGCGCGGCGAGGTAGGCCGGCGAGGCGACGTAGCCGCCGAAGCCCACGACGACCTGGGCACCGGTGTCGCGGATCGCGGCATCGGCTGCGCCCACGGCCGACGCGAGCGCCGAGGGGAACCGCAGCGCCGTGGCATTAGGCTTGCGCGGCAACGGAACTCGGGGCACGAAGCGCAGGTCGTAGCCGCGCGCGGGCACCAGCCGGGCCTCGAGGCCGGCCTCGGTGCCCAGCGCGGTGACGCGCACGCCGGGCAGGCGGGCCACGAGCGCGTCGGCGGTCGCGAGCAAGGGCGAGACGTGCCCGGCCGTGCCGCCCCCGGCGAGCAGCACCGACGTCAGAGCAGGTGCCGCGGCACCGTGGGGTGACGCGGCGGACGGGTCGGGCTCGGTCATCGGAACTGCGACTCCGATCAGCGGGCCCGCCGACGCGGCAGCACCGCGAGCGAGCGGCGCACGACGCTGGGGCGGGCGGCGAGCAGCTCGGCAGCACCGGGCTCGGAGCGGGCGAAGGACACGAGCATGCCCATCGCGAGCATCGTCGTCATCAGCGCCGAGCCACCGGCCGACACGAGCGGGAGCGGGACGCCGATGACCGGCAGCAGCCCGAT
>Ga0116151_10006339_pt1 | contig 10089 bp, 8 predicted proteins | sample AD_UKC117_MetaG_FD_89893 | JGI IMG/M metagenome (GOLD analysis project Ga0116151, IMG submission 89893) | Active sludge microbial communities of municipal wastewater-treating anaerobic digesters from Hong Kong - AD_UKC117_MetaG | ecosystem: Engineered > Bioreactor > Anaerobic > Digestate... | reverse complement strand
GCCATCTTGCGCCGCAAGCGCGAGGAGTGGGAGCTCGATGTCTCGGATGAGCAGATTGAATTGATCGCTTCCAACATTGAATCGAATGTCAGGTTGTTGGAAGGGGCTATCCGTCACGTGGCGGTGCTCAACACGATGTTCCGCGAAGAGCCCTCCAAGATGAGTCTCGAAGAAATTGAGAGAGAAATGGTGGCCTTCCGTCGAGATCAGGAAGGCGCGGACGTCTCGGTGGACTTGATTCAATCGGGAGTCGCCGCTCATTTCAACCTCCAGATTGAGGACCTGTATGGGAAAAGCCGCCTCGCCCGCATTTCCAACGCTCGTCAAGTGGCCATGTTCCTGACCAGGGAACTGACGGATCTTTCACTCAAAGAAATTGGTTCTTGTTTTGGCGGCCGTGACCATGGGACCGTGCTGCATGCCCTAAAGACGGTGGTGAAAAAGAAAGAAATGCCCGATTTCAGGCAGACTCTTGAAAGCATCAGGCGTGACCTGTCCCGGACCAAAGGTCGGCAGGAAGGGGGGCGGCAAACCCACCATCTCCCGAGAAGGTAGACGGGACCACCTCTCGCCGGGCCGTTCGCGGCCTGATGGATCGGACGATGGAGCCGCGAATTCGTTCCCGGGATCGCAGGACGTAATGGGGCGAGTCTGATGGATCGGTCCGGCACGGAAGTCGGATCAGGATTCCCCCAGACGCGTGAAGTCCTGTATTTTGCGATAGACAGCAGAAAAAATTACGTCCACTATTCACGCGACTCCCCGCTGCTTGGAATTCTGGATTTTTCAGGCCCGGTGGAGGTATTGTGATTGCCATGAAATTTCAAATCGACCGGGACGCGTTTCTCGCGGGTTTGCAGCAAGTTCAGCATGTGGTCAGTACCCGCACCACTTTGCCGATCCTATCCAATGTGCTGATCCAAGCGACGGATGGGATGCTGCGCCTGACTACGACCGATCTTGATGTCGGGGTGAGTGTCAGTGTTAAAGCCAACGTGGAGGAAGATGGGTCCACGACCCTGCCGGCCCGGCGTCTCGTTACCATCATCCGGGAGTTACCCAGCACGGAGATCCAGATTGACATCGACGCGGACAATGCGGCCTCGATCCGATGCGGCCCCAGTTTCTTCAAAATTCTCGGCCTCAATTCCGAGGAATTCCCTCCTCCGCCTGACCTGGAAGGAGCCCGGGAATTCACCATCCCGCAAAAGTTGCTCAAAGACAGCCTCAAGAAAACCTCGTATGCCATCTCCACGGATGAGACGCGCTATGTGCTCAACGGGATCAACTGCAGCTTCAAGAACAACACCCTGATCATGGTGGCGACGGACGGTCGCCGACTCGCCATGGTGGAAAGTGAAGTGGAATTCCCTGCCGGCAACGAAGTGGACGTCATCATCCCAACCAAAGCTGTCAATGAACTGCAACGTCTTCTGAAAGAGGACGGTGGCGATCTGAGAATGCGGGTCACGGACAATCAGGTGACCTTCGAACTGAACAACAGCCACCTCTACAGCAAGCGGATTGAAGGGAATTATCCCAATTACCGACAGGTCATTCCCGGGGCGCCCAATCACCGCATCAATTTGGAGCGGGAGGTTTTGCTCAATGCCGTGCACCGCGTGTCTCTTCTGGCCAGTGACAAATCGAACTCGGTGAAGCTCCGCTTCGAAGAGGACCAGTTGCAGATCTCGGCCAACAGTCCGGAGATTGGGGAGGCGTCTGAAACGCTTGCCATCAATTATAAGGGTTCACCGATGTCGATCGCCTTTAATCCAGAGTTCACCATGGCGCCTTTGCGGAACCTCGATCAAGATACGGTCTATCTGGATCTCATTGATGAGATGAGCCCCGGAGTTTTCAAAATTGACGAGCCGTTTCTGTATGTGATTATGCCCATGCGTGTTTCTCATTGAGAAACAAAGGTTTGTGTGATGGGGTGGGGCTCCGCGAGGCTGCCCTCCCGGGGGGCAATTTTTCCTTTGTTGAGGTGGAGGCGTGTTCCTGAACAGGAGAGGACTTACTCGTCGTATGGCCTCGGGGCTGGGCGGCATTCGCTCCGGGCTTGTCATTCCGTCTCTTTGGCGCGATACGTGCGAAAGACTCTCGTCGCGTCCGAATTCCTCTCATGATTCCCCTCTTTCCCGCCCTTGCCACCGATCCGGAATCCGTTGAAGCTCTGCTTCGTGCGGATCATGCTGATCCTTTCGGCTTCTTGGGAGTGCATCACTTGGAGAAGGAGGGAGCCTGGGTCTTCCGCATTTTCCGCCCTGGCGCCCGGCGTCTCTGGGTAAATCTGGAAGGCGAGGGCACGCCGCGCGAACTTCTCCTGATTCATGCGGCAGGTTTTTTTGAGCTGGTTGCCCCCGGGCTGGGCGAAGCGCTCCCTGTTTACACCCTGACTTGGGAAGATCACGCGGGAGTCACTCATGGCCCGGTATCGGACCCCTATTCATTCCCTATCATCCTGGGAGAGCTGGACCTTTACTATTTCTGTGAAGGCACCCACACAAAGCTTCATGAAAAGCTGGGGGCCCAATTGTGTGAGATCGGAGGAGTCTCCGGGATGAGTTTTGCGGTGTGGGCACCCAATGCCCGCAGGGTCAGTTTGGTCGGAGATTTCAATGGCTGGGACGGACGCATCCACCCCATGCGTTTGCGCCGAGAGGCCGGGGTTTGGGAAATTTTTATGCCGGGGATTGGCGCCGGGGTCCACTATAAGTTCGAAATTGTCGGAGCGGACGGACGGTTGTTTATCAAAACCGATCCTTTTGCCTTCTTTGCCCAGCACGGACTGCAGACCGCCTCCATCACCTGGGACCGCACCCGCTATGTCTGGGGAGATGCGGATTGGATGGCGCAGCGCGCCACATGGGATCCTTACCGAAAGCCGGTCTCCATCTATGAGGTCCATCTGGGATCCTGGCGGAGGATCACCGAGGAAGGAGACCGGTTTCTCAGCTACCGGGAAGCCGCCGACCAACTGGTGGATTATGTCGTTGAGATGGGGTTCACCCACATCGAGTTGATGCCGATAACCGAGTTTCCCTTCGACGGATCCTGGGGCTACCAGGTTTGTGGCTATTTCGCCCCAACGAGTCGATTTGGGAATCCCGATGAGTTTCGTTATTTCGTGGACCGTTGTCACCAACGGGGCATTGGGATCATCTTGGACTGGGTCCCGGCCCATTTCCCGAAAGATCCCCACGGTCTCTCCAAGTTCGATGGCACCGCCTTGTATGAGCACGAGGATCCGCGGAAAGGCGAGCATTCTGACTGGGGGACGCTGATTTTCAACTATGGGCGCAACGAAGTGCGCGGGTTCCTCCTGGCCAGTGCGCTCTACTGGTTGAGGGAATTCCACCTCGACGGACTCCGGGTCGATGCCGTGGCCAGCATGCTTTACCTCGACTATTCGAAACAGCCCGGAGAATGGGTGCCGAACATCCACGGGGGGCGGGAGAATCTCGAAGCCATTGCCTTCCTCCGGCAACTCAACCTGGCATGCTACACGGAGAATCCCGGCATCATGATGATGGCCGAAGAGTCCACCGCCTTCCCCTCTGTTTCACGGCCTACCGATCAGGGGGGACTCGGGTTTGGCTTTAAATGGAACATGGGTTGGATGCATGACTTCCTCGTCTACATGGCCTATGACCCCATTCATCGGCGTTACCACCACGGGGAGGCCACGTTCTCCATGGCCTACGCGTTCAACGAAAACTTTGTCCTTCCATTGAGTCATGACGAGGTCGTTCATGGCAAGGGATCGTTGATCCGGAAGATGCCGGGAGACCGTTGGCAGCAGTTTGCCAATTTGCGGCTGTTTTTGGCTTGGATGTACGCCCACCCGGGTAAAAAGCTTCTCTTCCAAGGCAGTGAGTTCGCCCAAGACCGCGAGTGGTCACACCAGCGCAGCCTTGATTGGCACCTTCTGCACGATCCCCTTCATTTCGGGATCAAGCAACTCGTCAGCGACCTCAATGGTCTCTACCAGAGCGAGGGCCCGCTTCACGAACTCGATCACCAATCGGAAGGCTTCCAATGGATTGACTACCTCGACAGTCTCAACAGCACCTTCTCCTTCCTGAGGCGGTCCCGCAGTGGCGGCGAGATTCTGGTGATTGTTAACGCCACCCCGGTGCCGCGCCAAGATTACCAGATTGGAGTGCCTCATTCGGGCTATTACCGTGAAATCCTGAACACGGACGCGGGCGACTATGGAGGATCGCAACTGGGGAATCTCGGCGGAGTGGCCTCCAGGCAGGAGCGCTCCCATGGACACGCGCATTCACTCCGGATTGTTCTGCCCCCGCTTACGGCAGTGTTTTTTCGGCGTGAACCGGTCTGATGCCGGATTCCGTCGCGGTTCGGAACAACACAGGGCTTGCGCGGAACCTCATTCCACGCTTCCCTCCGGGTATGTTTCGCTGCGGCATTGGGTACGACGTACATCGTTTCGCTGAAGGGCGCCCCCTCGTGTTGGGGGGCGTGGAAATTCCGCATGCCATGGGGCTCGAGGGCCACTCCGATGCCGATGTGCTGTGCCATGCCATCGCCGATGCCGTCCTGGGAGCCATCGGGGAGCGGGATATCGGACATCATTACCCTCCTGGCGAGGCTGTCACCGCGGGAATGTGCAGCCTGGAAATCCTGCGTGGCGCCCGGAGGCTTCTCGATGCGGCCGGAGGTGTGCTGGAGAACATTGATGCCACGGTTGTTGCTGAAGCTCCCAAGATCATGCGCCATGTCACCGCCATGAAAGAAATGGTGGGGGAGGCCCTCGGAATCACTCCCCGTCGCGTCGGCATCAAGGCCACCACCAATGAGGGCATGGGGTTTGTCGGTCGCGGGGAAGGCATTGCTGCGCTCGCTGTGGCTTCCGTTCGGTTGCCCGACGAGGACTGAAGTAATCTGTTTCCAGCGATGAAAATCGGTCTCGTCAGGCGCGGTCATTCCGCCACCGGTGGAGCAGAGCGGTATTTGGTGCGCTTTGCCGCCGGACTCGTCACCCAAGGGCACATCCCGGTTCTTTTTACGGATCATCTCTGGCCGAAAGAGGAATGGCCGTGGGAGACCATTCTTGTGCCGGCTCAGGGTGATTCGCCCAGGTCTTTTGCCGATGCGCTGAGGGCTTCACAACCGGAGTCGCACTGCGATTTGCTCTACAGTCTGGAGAGGGTCTGGGATTGCGATGTCTTTCGGGCCGGAGACGGAGTGCACTCGGCTTGGCTCCGCCGACGGGCCTCTGTGGAGCCCGCATGGAAGAGCACCTTCCGGGCTTGGCAGCGCAAACACCGGGATCTGTTGGATCTCGAGCGTGCTCTTTACCGGCCGGATTCCAAGGTTCGCATTGTCGCCAACAGTCCTTTGATTCGCGACGAAATCATGGAGGAATACGGTACCCCTCTTGCCAGGATCGGTGTGGTTCCCAATGGCTATGATCCGCCCCGGGTTGATCCCGGGATGATTGCCAGGCGCAGGGAATCCCTGGGCCTGGTTTCCGGTGAACTGGCAATCCTTTTTGTGGGTTCCGGATGGGAACGCAAAGGTCTTCAGGCTGCCATTGAGGCCGTGGAGAATTTGGATGCCCGCGGTGGTGGCGTGCGGCTCGTCGTTGCCGGCGAAGGGAAAAGGCGTCACCTTCGCATTCGCGATCCCAAGAGAGTTTTATTCCTGGGAGCAGTCAGCGAACTGCCTTCGCTCTATGAAGCGGCGGATATATTTGTTCTGCCCACACTCTACGATCCCTTCTCGAATGCCACCTTGGAGGCTGCGGCCCACGGTCTGCCTATTGTCACGACCACGGGCAATGGCGTGTCCCACTATGGTTTTGCCGGGGCCATCCTGGAGTCTTCGGGCGGAGCTGAGGCTCTCGCCAGTGCTCTGGAAGCATGGATGCCAGAGGAGCGGCGCGCTTTCGCGGAGCTTCAAAACCGGGTTCTGGCGCGAGAGTTCAGCGTTGCCGCCAATGTTCAACGAACCTTGGATTTCATTTCGGCCAAGGTCCGTTAGCGGGCCAGCGGCATATTTCGCAAGTATTCATCCCGCAGTTCTCGGAGTTTGACGATGCGTTCTGCCGGGGCATCCGCACTGGGGGCCATGGATTTGGCGCGGACAAAGGGATTGTTGTCACCGTAATCCCGCCACGGGCCTTCTGGAACCTCCTCCGTATCAACAAACCGCCAGTCGCAGGTGGCATTGGTGGAGAAGCCCAGATAAGATTTGATTGCCGGGGAAACGTCCAAACCGGCGCCGTCATTGCTTTTGTTGCTGGGTCGCTTGTCTCCAAAAACATATTCCCAATCATCCGTCTCAAATGGTCCGCAATCCTCCCATTGGGCGTAGCAAACCTTGGATCCTCTTCGGATCGCGATCCAGCGACCTTTGAGAATGGTTTGGCCACTGCGCTGAAATTCTTTTTTGAACCAAGGTACTGACTCGCGGGCCGAGGCTTTGGTGGTGTAGGTTCCCGGTTGGATGTCGTTGTAGGGCAGCGCAATGTAAAAAGGGTTCTGCCGGGGGACAAATTTTTTGGGACGGAACCCAAGCCGTGCCGAGTCATCGGGATCATCGTATCCACCGAAATTTGATTCCCATTCCTTGTCCCAACTGCTTTTGTTGTTCGGAGTGGGATTTCGGGCGCTTGGCTTTTCCCCGATCCAAAAAACAGTGGCAACGATATTTCGCTTCCAAGGATAGCGGGTGTAGCTGGTCCGGGGTTGTGAGGGGGCAAAGACACGCGGCAGGGATGGCGTCGCCGAATTGGAGGCTGCCGCAGGATCAAACGGTTCAGGCAACGCATTGGGCAAACTGGCCATGGCATTCGCAGCCAACAGGCTGGCTGACCCCGTCGACCGCGCTCCACCGCTGAGAGCGGAGCCTGGCGTCAGGATTTGAGCTTCGGCACCTGCGAGAGGGCCAAGCAGAATACATCCGACCAAGAATTTAAGCAGGCAGGGAGAGGGCGAGCCAATCAGGGGGAGTGCCATGGGAAAACCAACGGAAAGAACAGTCACGGGGGGACTTGATGTTACAACAATTTGGAGGGTCTGCCACCGGAATTGCGCCATTTCTAAGAAAAAATGGAGTAGGTATCAAATTTGCAAATTAGTTTAGTAATTGCTTATTTTGATGATTCGTAAATAAAGTGCCCTTTTGCGACCCTTAAAAAAGAGGAGAGAAACGCACTCCCGTCTTTGCCGGACGTGCCCTTGTGGAATCCAAGAGCACTGTGGGCGCAAGGAGTGTCAAAGCACTCCGGAAAAGGGCGGCGTGGTCGGGCGCCTCGGCGGGGCCACTGGACCAGCCAAAACTAAATCGCTTTTACGATGGTGTCATGCAGGTAGGCTCCCGCGAGAGCCACCCGGTCGGCGGTGTTCGAAAGGTGTCGGTAGATTTCTCGGTGGCGGAACATGAAGACGACATCCTGAAGTGCCGCCATGGTCCCTTCCGGTCCGGCGTCCCCAAGCACCTTCACCAAGCGGGCATAGTCGAAGAGGTGGGAAAGGGCTTCCCGATAGATGGTTTCGGTATGCCTCTCTGCCTTGTGGGCTGCCATCGCTTCGGCCTCCGCGGCCTCGGATTGGCGCGCTGCCAGCTTGGCGTAACCTCTCCGCAGGGCTTCGGTTCCCTCATTGATGTGACCTGCCATGGCTGCCATGGCGGAGTCGGGAGTAACATGCAACGCCTCCACTTCCCGAACGGTCGATTTCGCGTAATTCAAGATTTCGTCGATGCTGCGGATCGCCCGGTCGATGTCGTCACGGTCGACCACGGTGGCAAAGGCACGGTTGAGGACATCCATGTTCCGTTTCTTCAAACGGTCGCCCGCATGCTCCAGTTTCCGTATTTCAGCCCCCACAGCGGGATCGGCATGGGCCATGAATTCCACGAGTTTGGCGGTGGACTCCACCGCGAGATCGCACTGGTCATTGAGCAGGGCGAAGAAGTCCGGTGCCGGCGGAAAGATGCGCTGGAGGAGGCGTTTGAGGAGCGGTGGCTTTTTGGTGGAAGCGTCTTTCATCACAGTCGAGGGGGTAGGCACGATGCTTCGTAAGAATCAGAGGAACCTCAGCAACGCCTGGGCGGCGAAATAAAAAAGTGCGCTCATCAATCCGGCTCCCGGGAGTGTGACCAACCACGCGCCCGCGATTTCCTTGGCCTTCTGCCACCGCACTGCCCGAGGATGCTCGGAGGCTCCGATCCCCATGATCGATGAGCTTACAACATGGGTCGTGGAGACGGGGGCTCCCACCAGCGCCGAACCCAGAATCACGGCTCCCGCGGCCAATTGGGCGTCCACCGCATGCAGAGGATAAAGCTTGTAAATGCCGAATCCTACCGTGCGCACAATCCTCCATCCACCGGAGAGGATTCCCAAAGTCAATGCCGATGAGCAGGTCAGGATCACCCAGAATGGCACTTGGAAGGTGGGATGTAGTCCGCCAGTCACGAGGACCAACGTGATGATTCCCATGCTTTTTTGGGCATCATTGGCTCCGTGGGCAAAGGCTAGTCCGGCGGCGGAGACCCACTGGAACCGGCGCAGTGGACGGTTCACCGTGGGCTGCGCCCCTCGCAGGAGAAAGCGAGCCATTCGGTGAATGGCAAACCCAAACAGAAATCCGATGAGGGGTGAAAGGAAGAGCGCCGCCAGAATCTTGGTGACACCGGTCAGATGCCCCTCTTGCAGGGCGGTGAACCCCCACACAACATGGTCGGCTCCGACCGCGAGGATGACAGCGCCCGCCAGCCCTCCGACCATTGCATGGGACGAGGAAGAGGGGATGCCGAAACGCCAGGTGATCAAATTCCAGGCCACGGCTCCTAGAATACCGGTGAACACGAGCGTGAGGGCCTCCGGTGTGGGCAGTCCTTCCAAGCTGACAAACCCTCCGATCGTGTCGGCCACCGCGGTGCCGACAATCAGCGGTCCCAGAAATTCAAACACGGCGACCAGACAGACTGCCTGCACCGGAGTCATGGCCCGGGAAGCAATGACGGTGGCGACGATGTTCGAAGCGTCATGAAATCCGTTGGTGAAGTCGAACAGGATGATCACGGCAATGGTCGCGACAATGATGGTGGTCATGAAGCGCCTTTCCATCCTTCCGCCTGCGGCTCGGAAGCCTCCGCCCCTCCTTCGGAGAATCCAATCATGGTGGAACAGTCCACCTTTGTCATGGTCCCTCCGGCCTGGGTTCCATTTGTTTCACCAGGACCGTGTTGTGGCGCGAGTGTTCGTCGTCTCGCTCGGGGTAGTCCAGAGTGTAGTGAAGGCCCCGGCTTTCTTTGCGCCGGTTGGCGCTTTCCACGATCAGGGTGGCCACCTCCACGAGGTTCCGCAATTCCAACAACTCGGTGGTGATTTTGAAATTCCAATAGAACTCCTGGACTTCACGCTGCAGATTCCGCAGCCGGGTCGCGGCGCGGATGAGCCGTTTGCCCGTGCGGACGATGCTGACGTAGTCCCACATGAGGCGTCGGATTTCGTCCCAATTGTGGTAGATCACGACCAGTTCATCGACGTCGGTGACATTGCCGCTCTGCCACTCGGGGACGGCCACCGTGACCGTGGGGCTTCCCATGGGGCATTTGGTGATGACATCCTGCACCGCCCGAGTGGCCACGACGGCACCTTCCAACAGCGAATTGCTGGCGAGGCGGTTGGCTCCATGCAACCCGGTGCAGCCGACTTCCCCGACCGCCCAGAGTCCGCCAATACTGGTGGCACCGTTGACGTCGGTCAGCACGCCGCCGCATTGGTAGTGGGCCGCCGGCACGACCGGGATGGGTTCGACTGCGGCATCAATGCCAAGTTCAAGACAGGTTTCGTAAATGTTGGGAAAGCGCTCCGCGATGAATTCTCTCGGCTTGTGGGTGATGTCGAGGTAGACGCAGGGTTTGCCGGTGCGCTTGATCTCTCTGTCAATGGCCCGGGCCACAATGTCGCGCGGAGCCAGCGATTTGCGCCGGTCATACTTCTGCATGAACTCGTTGCCCTGGTGATCAATCAGCACGCCGCCCTCTCCCCGCACGGCTTCGGAGATGAGGAAGGACTTCCGTTTCGCGTGGTAGAGACAGGTG
>Ga0116151_10006336_pt1 | contig 10092 bp, 8 predicted proteins | sample AD_UKC117_MetaG_FD_89893 | JGI IMG/M metagenome (GOLD analysis project Ga0116151, IMG submission 89893) | Active sludge microbial communities of municipal wastewater-treating anaerobic digesters from Hong Kong - AD_UKC117_MetaG | ecosystem: Engineered > Bioreactor > Anaerobic > Digestate... | reverse complement strand
CTTAATGTAAAAAGTCGTGCAGATGACGAAATGGCTGCCCTTCAGGGGCTATCTGATAATATTCAGAAAATTATCAATGTCCTTGATAGTTTAAAAATTAAAGATGAAGACATCAGGACAGATTCCATTAACATTTTCCCCGTATATGACCAGCGTAGCCGTCAGGAAATCGTCGCTTATGAAGGAACATCAAGGGTTTATTTCAAAACCTATGACCTTGGCAAGATTACTGAGCTTATGTCCGGCGTTATGGCAGGAAGCAATAATCTGTTTTCCAATATTACCTATTCATCAACTGATATTGATAGTCTTGAAGATCAGGCACGCGAAGCCGCCTTTAATAAAGCCCGTCACAAAGCCGAACTTTATGCAAAACTTTCCGGCAATAAACTTGGCAATATCTGCACAATTACTGAAGGAAATGTACAGGTAATGCCCCGATCCTATGATATGATGCGTCAGGAAAGCATGGCTATGGCCGCACCGATGCCAAAAAATATGTCAATTCCCATCAGGCCTGGAAAAATTACAACAACGGCATTTGTGACGCTGGTCTATCAGTTAGAAGACTAAATCCGGTCGAGAACAATGAAACTGTAATCATGGCTGTCTTTTTCGCCGGCTTTGTGCCGTTCACGTGAATATTCAAGCCAGTCATTCGGATTAAGGTCGGGAAAACTTGTATCGCCCTCAATTTCCGCGTGAATGCGGGTAAGATATAGCCTGTCTGCCATTGGCAGGCATAGCTCATAAATCTGAGCGCCGCCAATAACCATAATTTCTTTCAAGCCCTTAACCTCCGCCATGCTTTTGGCAACCTCAAGGGCCATCTCAGCACTATGGGCTGTGATGACCCCTTCAGCGTTGAAGCTGGTATCACGGGTAATGACAATATTCAGTCGGCCCGGCAGTGGTTTTCCAATACTTTCAAACGTTTTCCGCCCCATAATAACGGGTTTATTCATGGTGACTTTTTTAAAATACTGCAGGTCAGATGATATTTTCCACGGCATATCATTATCCTTGCCGATAATGCCATTTTCTGCCGCCGCAACTATGAGGGACGTTTTAATCATTAGACCGCAACCACCCCTTTGATATGGGGATGGGCCTGATAATTCTGCAGTTCGAAATCATCAAATTGAAAGTCAAATATGCTTTTGACATCAGGGTTTATTGCCATAGTCGGAAGCGGAAGCGGATCACGTTCTAGCTGTAGATCGATTTGCTCCATATGATTTAAATAAAGGTGAGCATCACCGAATGTATGGACAAAATCACCAACTTCAAGATCACATACTTGCGCGATCATCATTGTCAGAAGGGCATAGGACGCTATGTTAAAAGGAACCCCAAGAAACACATCGGCACTTCTCTGATAAAGCTGACAGCTCAGTTTCCCGTCCGCCACATAAAACTGAAACAGGCAGTGGCAAGGTGGCAAAGCCATATGATCAACATCGGCCACATTCCACGCGCTGACAATCAGACGGCGACTGTCAGGATTATTTTCTATCATATGGATAAGATTGGAAATCTGGTCAATAGTTTCGCCTTTCGGTGTTGGCCATGACCGCCACTGATGCCCGTAAACGGGACCCAGATTGCCATTTTCATCTGCCCACTCATCCCAAATCCGCACGCCGTTTTCTTTTAAATATTTTATATTGGTGTCACCGGCCAGAAACCACAGCAGTTCATGAATTATTGATTTAAGATGAAGCTTTTTGGTTGTCACCATCGGGAAACCATCCGCCAGATTAAAGCGCATCTGGTGACCAAACACACTTATTGTTCCCGTTCCTGTTCTGTCTTCTTTTTTGATGCCTTCATCGCGAATGCGCCGCGCGAGATCAAGATATTGTTTCATAGAAATCCAACGTTACTTTTAAATTTTATACATAAATTGCATATTATTTTGTGCAAATCTATTTAAATCTTAATCATTAGCCCTTATATATAGGGTGTCGGGCAACCGACTATGACAATAAACTGGTATATGGAATAAACGTTACGGACCCGGGGGCGGTACCCGGCGCCTCCACCATTAAAACGAAAGAAAATTTATGGGGGCGAAACAGGATCGACGTGCGCAATAAAGATATAACTTTTGTCCAGCATGATTCCGCTGTGACGGGTCAATTCTTGTAAATGCAAACGATAACGAAGCATTTGCTGTAGCAGCTTAATAGTCTAGCTACGCGGGGTTCGGCAGGCACCTAGCAACAGAAGCCTGCCACTTTTTTAAGCCCTTAATCTATAGGTTTGTAAAACTACTAGCCCCTGATTTAAGATAACGCTATAATTTATTACGTTCAGAGTCGTAAGTGAAATTGGAGAAGTTAAAGCGAAAATGACGGATAGTATTATAAAGTATGATGAAATGGTTCAAGCCGCACTCATTGGTGTCGTGCGTGATATTCTTAAAGATACGGCAGCGAATGGCCTGCCAGGTGAGCATCATTTTTATATAACATTCCAAACAACCCACCCAAACGTCAAAATACCCAAATATTTAAAAGAACGATATGAAGAAGACATGACCATTGTTCTGCAAAATCAATTCTGGGACCTTTCAATTGACGATGACCATTTTGAAATTTCCTTAAGTTTCAACAGAAACAAAGAACATCTTTCCATCCCTTTTGATTCACTTCTTGGCTTTTTTGATCCAAGTGTTGATTTTGGTCTTCATTTCAATACGGACGTTGATGCAAAAGCTGATCTTCCTGAAAAAGATAACAACGATCAGAAAATTGAGATTGTAGAAGAAAAAATAGAAATTCCAGCTGAAAAAGACAATATTGTGACTTTGGATGCTTTCCGTAAAAAATAATAAATACTAGCCTTCTGGAACTTTTTTCATGACATTGCCAAATTATACTGACATGTATGCTCAAACGAAGAGCGACACAGTCTACCGCAAAATAACATCCGATTATGTTTCAACCATTAATGTTGACGGTAAAGAAATTCTGAAAATAGATCCGGAAGGGATAAGACTGCTGACCGCTGAAGCAATGAAGGATATTTCCCATTTGCTGAGATCCAGCCATCTGGAAAAACTGGCGGCAATTCTTAAAGATGATGAAGCCTCAGACAATGACCGTTTTGTTGCGACCGAACTTTTAAAAAATGCCAATATTGCAGCCGGTATGGTCCTGCCCAGTTGTCAGGATACCGGAACGGGCATTGTTATGGGCAAAAAAGGACAGTATGTCTGGACAGACGGTGACGATGCTGAAACCATCAATCAGGGTGTGATCGATACCTATACTCATACAAATCTGCGCTATTCACAGCTTGCCCCAAAAAGCCTGTTTGAAGAAAAAAACACCAAGACGAATGGTCCGGCCCAGGTTGATATCTATGCAACAGAAGGCAATGAGTATCATTTTCTTTTTGTGGCCAAGGGCGGCGGCAGTGCCAATAAAACCTTTCTCTATCAGCAGACCCCGGCAGTGCTTCGTGAAGATAAACTGACAGAATTTCTGGATGAAAAAATCAGAACACTTGGGACGGCAGCCTGCCCCCCATACCATCTGGCAATTGTAATTGGCGGATTGAGTGCAGAACAAAATCTGAAAACTGTTAAAATGGCCAGCACCCATTATCTGGATAATTTACCAACTGAAGGCGGAGATTTCGGTCAGGCTATCCGCTGCCCCGAAATGGAAGAAAAAGTTTTAAAAATGACACAGCGTTTTGATATCGGCGCACAGTTTGGCGGCAAATATTTCTGTCACGATGTTCGGGTAATCAGGATGCCACGCCATGGGGCTTCTGTGCCGATTGGTATTGGCGTTTCCTGCTCAGCCGACCGCCAAGCAAAGGGGAAAATTACAAAGGATGGTATTTTCCTTGAACAGCTGGAACATGATCCGGCACGCTTCCTGCCGGATGTGGGTAGTGACACCTTAAGCGATAATGTTGTTAAAATTGATTTGAACAGACCAATGTCGGAAGTCTGCAAGGACCTAAGCCAATATCCGGTAAAAACCAGACTTTCACTTACCGGAACCATTGTTGTGGCCCGTGATCTTGCCCATGCCGCTATTCTCAAAAAACTGGAAGACGGCGAACCGATGCCGGATTATCTGAAGAATCATATTGTTTATTATGCCGGTCCGGCAAAAACACCGGAAGGTTATGCATCCGGTTCCTTTGGTCCGACAACCGCTGGACGGATGGACAGTTATGTGGATAAATTTCAGGAAAATGGCGGCAGCATGATCATGCTGGCAAAAGGCAACCGCAGCAAACAGGTGACGGACGCCTGCGCCAAACATGGCGGTTTTTATCTGGGCTCAATAGGCGGTCCGGCGGCAATCCTGGCCAAAAATAACATTACAAAGGTAGAGGTCCTTGATTTTGAAGATTTCGGCATGGAAGCCGTATGGAAAATCGAGGTTAAAGACTTCCCGGCCTTTATCATAGTTGATGATAAGGGAAATGATTTTTTTAAAATGATCTAGGAATTCAGAATGGCCAATGACGACGAAATATTGAAAAAACATTCCGTTGTCATTGCCGGCCATCAAACCAGCATCACGCTTGAAAATATTTTCTGGCGTGCGTTAAAATCCATAGCCCGCAAAGAAAATAAAAGCCTTAAAACATTAATAACCGAGATTGACGAAACCCGCACAACCAATTTAAGCAGTGCAATCCGTGTCTTTATCCTTAAGAAACTTAAATCCTAATTTTTTGGCTGCTGCGGCTTATTGAATAAACGCTCAAGAAGCTTTGTCCCAAGCTGCTCTACCGTTTCTTTTGGTGCCGGTTCCGCTGGTTCTTCTTTCTTATCTGTCTCCGCCGAATTTGCCGGTGCCGTCTTTGGCACAACGGCCTCTAATGGTGTGCTTGTCACTTTATTTTCAGTTCCTGATGGCGTAGACGTTGTTGTATTCGGCTGTGTACCTGTCCCAGTTTGAGGCGTCGTGCCTGGCTGTGTCGCGCCACCCTGTCCGGAATTCGGAGAACCGAAAAGTCCGCCGATACCCCCGTTACCTTCAACCATATTCTGCAGCAGACTGGCTGCAATTTTCTGCCCGATAAAGCTTTCAATCTGTTTCGTATTATAAGCTATTTTCGGATTATTCAGCGCGCCAAGTACACTGATACCAATCGGTGGAGCATCAGGATGATCACTCAATGACATATCGCCTTTGAGATTCATCTGCCACTGAGCAAGATTGACGGCCATATTAATATCACTTTTCGCCCCAAGCATTTTAATATCCAACGGTGAAAGCTGGATATTGCCATTTTTCATCGTCAGTGCACTTGAACCACCATCATATGGTGTTTCACCGCCTGACAGTGAAGTGCCCAGCAGGCTCATTAACCCGTTCTGAGAAGTAAGACCTTCAAGTCTTTTGCTCAGTTCCGGTATATTTATCCCTTTAATAACACCGGGAGAAGCCGTAACAGAACCGGCTCCGCTTAACGATGAAATAAGCTCTTTCTGGCTTTTACCTTTGCCGGTAATTTTCTGGCTCATATCAAATGTGCCGCTAACCGGACGAATTCCTGCAAAAGAGCTTGTCGCATCAACGATTGTTGCATTTTTAAGCGCCATATCAAGATTCAGATCACCGCCGCTGTTAAAGGTTCCTGCGACTGACACATCACCACCAAATAATTTTCCAGTGAAATTACTTATAGTGATCACCCCGTTCTTTAGGGTGGCTTCAAATCTTGGATTTCTGAAATCATATTTCTCATAAGTGATACGGTTTGCAGAAATTGACGCACTGCCGTCATATTCATCAAGTACTGCTAATTGAAGAGGTTCCTCACTCCATTTGCCCCAATCATCTCCTTTTGGTGCATCTGCTGGTGCTTCCATAAAATCAGTGAGCTGCAAATTATCAAATATAAGATTAAAATCGAAAGTTGGCTTGGCCCCAGTCGCGGCATCCGCATTCAGACCCTTAATTTCACCGGTCCCGCTGATTTTGGTGGGGCCAATATTTCCTGCAATATTTTTCAAGGAGACGTCGTTATTGTTTCCTGTCGCTGTCAGTTTGAGTGCCAGTGGCCCAAGCTCAGTTTTTGCCGGTTTAAAATCAGCACCCATCCCTCTGACAAATTCACGGACGTTGGACCCATTCAGATCAACCGCCATATCAAACGAACTTATCTGATTTTCCGTTAAATTGGTTCTTCCTTTCAACGAAACATTGCCGCCTGCAACATTAATTGTGCCGTCCATATCCACCAGTTCGGTTGTGCCCTTTACTGCAGTTGAAAGTGAAAACGGTCGATCATCAGCGGCAGCAGGTTTGGTAACAGGCAGGTCAAACTGGTCAATCAAGCTGGCAAAACTTGGATTAGAGGCATTGACAGTAAGGTCCACGCTGCCAATTTCTGGTAACTGCTTTAGGGTAGCACTTCTGACTTCCCCTTTAATATCCGCTTTTGTGCTGCCAACGGTGGATTTAATATCCACATTCATTTTCTCAAAATCACCGGTCATGCGGGCATTGACGGCGACTGCGCCAACTTCGGAAATATCAAATGCCGTTTTAAACCGGAATGCCCGTTGTAACGGTAATAACGATGAAGCAGTAGTATTGAATGATGTTTCAAAACGTGGGTTGCTTGCCAGCTCACTGCCAATCAAAGAGCCGTTCAGATTAAATCCTGCATAATCTTCTATAGTAATGGTTTTTGCATTCAGATGCCCGTTAAATAGCTCGCCCGAAACATCAAACTTTTTAATTGTCACACCGCCTGATGTAACATTTGCCATATTAATTTTATAATTTGCGTCAAAGTCACCCAATATGGCGACCGATTTTTTATAATCCGTAGGTGTGTCATCATCGGCCAGATAATTATCCACATTCAGATTTTTAACAGCAAGGTCCAGCCCCATGGATGGTCTGTCCTGCAGCGCATATGAAATGCCGCCCGAAAACTGGAAAGTATCCAGGCTGCCGTCAATGCCATAGAGCTGAATAAGTTCTTCTGTCGCCTGAATTGCCCCCTGATAGGAGAACCGTGTCAGACGACCTTCAGGAATTGATGATGTATCCACTTTCAGCCAGTCAAGAAACGCTCTGAAATTGCCTGAATTCAGATTAATATTGCCACCGAATAATGGTTTATTATCTGGTGCACTAAAGGATCCGTTTAAAGCTATTTCAGACCCCCCTGGCATATTCAGACGGGCTTTGCTGACCTCAATTTCGCCACTTGTTGCCGTTATTTCCAAATCCAGCTGACTGGCAATTTTTTCGTTATACTGCAAGGCACCGAGGCTAAATTTAAAATTTCCTTCCAGATTATTCATAAATGAATAATCTGTTTTCTGGCCCTGATTTTTAGCCGTCTGAGAATTACCGTCCTTCGTTTCGCTATTCTCAAAGGCTGGCAAAAAACTATCCAGATTAAAACTGTTAACAGTCAGATTTCCGTCAAAATGTGTATTTTCACCAAAAGTCGCCATTAATTTTCCGGAACCACGGCTTTCGCCCATTTCAAACTCAAGCGAGGAAATATTTATGGCGTCACCGCCATAAGCAATTGCACTTTCAAGAGACAGCGGATTGTTATAGATAGGGCCATCCTGATTTGTATTTTCGGGATCAAGCAACGAGACCGCCAGGAAAATATCGCCAATATCATTTGCGTCAAGATTGATTTTACCATCAGCCTGCGGGGCATTTTCATCCGGTAAATATCCACCGGTGAATTTAAAACGAATATCATTATTGAGGAAGCCGCCATTTAAACTGATCGGAATTTTGCTGCCTTCACGAATTCTTCCAACCATTAATTCTGCTGAAACTGGCAGGTTTTTTTAGCGTGCGCTGCCTGAAATTTCAAACGGCCCGTTAAGGCTATCCATGGAAACAGACGCATTTATTGACCTGACAAGTTCCTGACGGCCGTTGGAGAAATCCTGATAACTAATCTGGCCATCTTCGATCTGGAACTGCTCGAAACTTAGATCTGTTGTGTTGCCTTTCTCATCGGGCGCATCATTTTCATTTCCAAATTCCCAGTTTCCTTTTCCATTACTGTCAATTTCAATAGCAATAACAGGTTCAATGAGAATGAATTTTTTTACCTGGATTTCCCCGCGCAGCAATGGGAAAAAAGCCACATTTACATCAACTGATTTCAGGGAAATGAAATTTGTCGCCTGCCCACCTTCAACATTCGAAACACTCACATCTCTAGCCGAAAATGATGGTGACGGTAAAATAGACAATGACAAATCGCCATTAATCACCACTTTCCGGTCACTAAGATCAGAAGCGGTAGTTTCAATTTGGGATTTATATTTATTCCAGTCGATAAAGCTCGGCACCACAAGCGCACTGCCGATCAAAATTACCAATAATATCCCGGCGCCTATGCCTACTTTTTTCATTTTCCTCCGCTTCTACCCCAAAAAAATGATTTCTTGAAACTTATCATGTCTCTGGTAATTATACATAACGTGATAATAGTGGCAATAATAGGTCAATAAAATATGAAAATAATAAAAATTTAATATTTTAGGTAAAAAAATCATATGACTAACAGCACAGGCAATCCTAAACAGAGTATTTTTATAAATCAGAATAAGCTTCTGAATTATTTAGGTCGTCATAATAAAATTTTTGCCGTTTTATTTGCCATTTTTGTCGGAATAATCGTTGCACTTGCCGCTATCGGTTTTCGTTATCTGATCCAATTTACCCAATTATTTGCCCTAGGGGACTTTTCCGAAAATATTTATGATTATGTTGATACCTTAAAATGGTGGCATATTTTGATATCCACTATTTCAGGCGGCATCATTATCAGTTTGATTTATTATATTTTCATGGATGACAAAAGATCCGCAGCGATCGCAGATGTTATGGAAGCAAACACCTTTCATAATACCAAAATGTCAATTAAAGATGGAATTTTCAGTGCCATTACAGCTGCTATTGCGCTTGGAACTGGAGCTGGTGCAGGACGGGAAGGGCCAGTTGTACATTTGGGGGCCACATTATCATCGTGGATGTCTGATCGACTTAATCTTTCCCATAAAATGTGCAGAACATTATTTGGCTGCGGCATTGCAGCCGCGATTTCCGCTTCTTTTAATGCGCCCATTGCCGGTGTCTTTTTTGCTCTGGAAGTTGTCCTTGGGCATTATGCCCTACATGCCTTTGCCCCGATTGTTATTTCATCGGTAACAGCAGCCATTATTTCACGCATTCATTATGGTGATTTTCCGGCGTTCAATATTCCAGACTATCATATCGCCAGTTTTTTTGAATTTCCTGCTTTTATGATGCTGGGTGCTGTATGTGCATTTGTCTCTATTATTCTAATTAAATCTATTTTCTTCACAGAGGATTTTGCTAAAAAATATTCCATTCCTTATTGGATACGCCCTCCATTGGCTGGCCTCGCCGTGGGGCTGATCGCCATGATCTGCCCTTATATTCTGGGGGTCGGATATGGAACAACAGACGCCGCACTTAAAAATATAATACCGTTTGGTCTTTTGTGCATTCTTATTGTTGCCAAAATAGCCGTAACCACTATTTGTATTTCTTTTCGCTACGGGGCAGGAATATTTAGCCCAACCCTGCTTCTTGGCGCCCTTGTCGGAAGCGCTTTTGGATTTATCGCATCGCAGGCGTCACCGGAACTCTCCAGCAACAACGGGCTTTATGCCATTGTCGGTATGGGTGCCGTTTCATCAGCAGTGCTTGGTGCCCCTATTTCCACCATACTGATTATTTTTGAACTGACCGGTGACTATCAAATCACAATGGCCTTAATGGTTGCCGTTGTCGTGGCCAATCTCATCCACCCATTATCTGGACAGTACATCATTTTTTCATCTGCAGCTTAAAAGAGCTGGAAAAGATATGGAAGGGAGCAGGGCAGCCCTTTTAAGCCGACAAATTTTCGTAGATAAATTAATGAAACAGGATTTTGCTGTTGTTGCAGAAGATATGGACATCGAAAAAATAAAAGAGCTTATTATTAATTTAAAATACAATAATCTTTTTGTTATCGATGAAAACAATCAGATTATCGGGATCATAACCCTTAATGAAATACGTGATAGCTATCATATGGATACAGAGG
>Ga0116151_10006335_pt1 | contig 10093 bp, 7 predicted proteins | sample AD_UKC117_MetaG_FD_89893 | JGI IMG/M metagenome (GOLD analysis project Ga0116151, IMG submission 89893) | Active sludge microbial communities of municipal wastewater-treating anaerobic digesters from Hong Kong - AD_UKC117_MetaG | ecosystem: Engineered > Bioreactor > Anaerobic > Digestate... | reverse complement strand
CCCTTGAGCGTGGTGCTCCCGGCATGCTCGAAGGTGAACCGGTCGCCAACCCGTTCGACGACGGCGGCGCTGGCGAGGATCTCCGTGCCCAGGTTGCGATTGAGCTGCTCGAGCCGGGCGGCGAGGTTCACCGTGGCACCGAGCGCGGTGTAGTTCATCCGGTCGGAGCTGCCGACATTGCCGACGATGGCCGGGCCCGAATGGATGCCGATGCGGGTGCGGACGGGGGCCGTGCCCGCGCTCGCCCAGCTCGCCGTCTCGTCGCGCACGGCCTCGACCACCGCAAGCGCCGCCGCACAGGCCCTGGCGGGGTGGTCGGCCGTGTCGAGCGGGGCGTTCCAGAAGGCCATCACGGCGTCACCGATATACTTGTCGATGGTCGCTTCGTGGGCCAGCAGGATCCGGGTCACCGTCTCGAAGTAGCGCGACATGCGCGCCATGACCTCCTCGGGCGGCAGCTCGGCGGCCATGCCGGTGAAATTCTCGAGGTCCATGAAGAGCACGGTGAGATCCCGGCGATCGCCGCCGATGACGGGCGCATCGTCCTGCTCGACGAGCTGCTTGACCAGCGCCTTCGGCACGTAGAGCGCGAAGGTGCGCAGGCTCGCCCGCATCCGCGCCATGGCCCGCTCGAGCTGGCGGATCTCGCCGACCCGGGAGGCGGCGACAACCGGCAGCTCCAGATCGAAGCGACGCACGGCCTCGGCCTCGGCGGCGAGGCGGATCAGCGGTCGGGAGAGGAGACGGGCGACCAGCCAGAGCAAGGGCAGGCCGGCGGCCAGGATCAGGAGCGAGACCAGCGCCGTGCCCCGCGCGGCCTCGGCGAGCGGGGCCACGATCTCGACCACCGGCATCGCCACGACCACGCGCTGCTGTCGCTCGGCGCCGAGATCGATGCTCGCCTCGCGGGCGATCCAGGCCTCCTCGCCAATCTGGATCGGCTCGGCGGCGAGCGGCGTGCCATCCAGCGCGTCGGCGACGAGCGCCGCCAGCACGGCTTCGCGCCTGCCCGCGGCGACCCCCTCCGGCAGCGAGCGGGCGACGATCTCGCCGTCATCGTCGAAGATCACGAGCACCCCGTCCTCGGACTCGGGCATCTCGCGGAGGTGTCGGTCGAGCTCCTCCAGCGTCACGTCGATGCCGACCACGCCCGTGTCATGCCGACGGCTCAGCGTCAGGCCCTGGCGGCCAGACCCGACAAACACATAGACATCGCTCGCGGCCACCCCATCGGTCACCTGCGCCGCCTCGAACCAGGGCCGGCTGCGCGGGTCGTAGGCGTCGCCCAGCCTGGTCCTCGTGCTCAGGACGCCGAGCGAAGCATCGAGGAAGCGTTCGACATAAAGGTCGGTCGCCCGACCGTCGCGCAGGATGTACCATTCGAGAAAACGAGCGGCCTCGGGTGCCCCCAGCCGTTCGAGCTGCTCCTCGGGACGCTGCCGGGTGGCGCTGATCAGATAGAAGTCGCCGCTGTCGTAGCCGAGCTCGATCGAGGCGATCTGCGGCAGGAGCTGGAGCAGCGAAGCCAGCAGCTTGCGGGCCGGATGGCCGTCGAGGGTCGGCGGTCGATCGACATCGGGCCATTCCGGCGCGACACCGACCGCCGTTTCGATCGGGGCCATGAAGGCGTCGGCGCGCAGGCTGACGATCTCGATCGAGCGGTCCATGAGCTCGGCCGCCGCGGCCATGGCCTCGGCCTTGCCGATCTGCCGGGAGTAGAGGACGAGCCCGGCGCCGAGCACGAGAGCCACCAGCAGGGTCGCGGCGAGGACGGCCTGGGCGATGCTCAGGCGGACGCGACGCTCGGTCGAGACCGGGCGGTTGGTCAGCCCTTGCCCTCCTCGACCGGCACCGGGCGAAACTTCTGGTCCCTCGGGAAGCCGGATGGCGCATTGCGACCGGCCTGGCCGCGCTTGCCGAGCCACGGGCCGAGATCCTTCTCGTGGCGGATGCGGCTGCCCGAGGCCATCGGCCAGGCGAGACCGTCCGCCAGGTCGAGGGTCGCGAGATCCGAGAGCCTGCCGTCCTTGTAGCGTTGCAGGAGCACGCCGCGGCCGCGACTCATCTCGGGCAGCTCGGCGAGCGGAAAGACCAGGAGCTTGTTGTTGGTGCCGATCACCGCGACATGGTCGCCCGTGACCGGGATGGCGATGGCGAGCCGGTCGTCGGGCTCCAGATTGACCACCTGCCTGCCGCCCCGGGTCTGCGCCGCGATCTCGCTCTCGCGGGCGACGAAGCCACGCCCGCTGCGGGTGGCGAGCGCAATGCGGCCGTCCGGGCGGTGGACCAGGAGGGTGAGGAGGTCCACGCCCCTGGCGAGGTCGATCAGGATGGAGAGGGGCTCGCCCTGGCCGCGGCCCGATGGCAGCTTCTCGACCGGGACGAGATAGCAGCGGCCGTCCGTCGCCACGGCGAGCAGCCTGTCGCTGCTCTGGGCCGGAATGACGAAGCGCTCGGCGTCGCCGTCCTTGTACTTCGCCTCGCTGGTGTCGCCCTGGTGGCCACGCACGGTCCTGACCCAGCCCTTGGCCGAGCAGAAGACGGTGACCGGGTAGCGCTCGACCGGCAGCTCCATCAGCGCCGGATCGAGCACCGGGGCGGCACCCAGCTCGGTCCGCCTGGGGCCGAGCTGCCCCTGCCCCCAGGTCTCGGCACCATCGCGCATGGCGGCGGCGAGGGTCGCCCGGCGCTTCGCCGGATCGGAGAGCAGGGCGGCGAGCTCCCGGCGCTCCTTCGCGAGCGCCTTGCGCTCCTTCTCGAGCGCCATCTCCTCGAGCTTGCGCAGATTGCGCAGTCGCAGGTTCAAGACGGCCTCGGCCTGGCGCTCGTTCAGCTCGAACGTGGCCATGAGCACCGGCTTGGGCTCGTCCTCCTCGCGGATGATGCGGATCACCCTGTCGATATCGAGGAAGATCTCGAGATAGGCTTCCAGGATCTCGAGCCGGTCGTCGATCTTGCCGAGCCGGAAGCGCGAGCGGCGGACCAGCACGTCGAGGCGATGCGCGATGAACGCCTCGAGCAGCTCGAGCAGCCCCATGACGCGCGGCACGCCCTGGGCGTCGAGCACGTTCATGTTGAGCGAGAGCCGCGACTCGAGCTCGGACTGGCGGAAGAGCTGCTCCATGACGAGCTCGGCCGGCACGCCGCGCGAGCGGGGCACCAGGACGAGGCGGATGTCTTCCGATGATTCGTCCCTGAGGTCCGCGAGCAGCGGCAGCTTCTTCGCTGCCAGGAGCTCGGCCAGCCGTTCGATCAACCGGGCCTTCTGCACCTGGTAGGGAATCTCGGTGACGACGATCTGGTATTGGCCGTGGGCGAGCTTCGCGACTTCCCAGCGGGCGCGCACCCGCAAGGCGCCGCGGCCGGTGGCGTAGGCCTCGGCGATGACCGAAGCGGGCTCGATCAGCACGCCGCCGGTCGGCAGGTCGGGGCCCCGGACGAAGGCCATGAGCTCGTCCACGGACGCGGGCGGGGCGTCGGCCGGTCGCTCCAGGAGGAAGGCCAGCGCGGCGAAGAGCTCGGCCGCGTTGTGCGGCGGGATGCTCGTCGCCATGCCGACGGCGATGCCGGCCGAGCCGTTGGCGAGCAGGTTGGGGAAGGCCGCCGGCAGGACGACGGGCTCCTCCTCGCTGCCGTCATAGGTGGCGCGGAAGTCGACCGTGTCCTCGTCGATGCCGTCGAGCAGCGCCGCGGCCACGGCGGTCAGCCGGCTCTCGGTGTAACGCATGGCGGCGGCGTTATCGCCGTCGATATTGCCGAAATTGCCCTGGCCGTCGACCAGCGGGTAGCGCTGCGAGAAGGCCTGGGCCAGGCGGACGAGGGTGTCGTAGACGGCGACGTCGCCGTGCGGGTGGTACTTGCCGATCACGTCGCCGACGACGCGGGCGCATTTCTTGTAGGCCGAGGCCGGGTCGAGGCGGAGCTGCAGCATGGCGTAGAGCAGGCGCCGCTGGACCGGCTTCAGCCCGTCGCGGACATCGGGCAGCGAGCGCGAGGTGATGGTCGAGAGCGCATAGGCGAGGTAGCGCTCGGAGAGCGCCGTCTTGAGCTCGATCGGAACGACCGATCCGCCGGCTGGAGCCGCAACTGCCATCAGCCATCGTCCTTTGTCGTGTGGGTCAGCCTGAGGACGAGGCGCTCGCGCGCGGTCGGCATCGCCTTGTCCATCGGCTGGAGGATATGCCGGTTCAGGAAATGCCCGGCAAGCCGCAACCCCTGGGCGATCGATTCCTCGTCTGCTTCACCCTGGCCCACGAGGAAGCCCGGCAGCGGCAGGAGGCGGGCGGCGAGATCGCCGGCGGCGGCATTGCTGACCGCCCGGCCGGTGCGCGGCGAGACGAAGGCGAGATCGTCCGTTGCGCCGGTGACGGCGCACGCTTCGAGGTCGACCGCGAAGCCGAGCTCGGCGAGCAGCACGAGCTCGAAGCGGACATAGGTCTCGTGCCAGTCGCGACCGGGGCCGAGGGCCTCGATCAGCTTGAGCAGGGCGGCATAGAGGGCCGGGTGCGGGTCGCGCTCGCCAGAGCCGATATCGACGAGGGCCGTGGCGGCACCCAGAGCGAGGAGGGCCTCGCCATCGCCCATGATGGTGGCCGCATGCAGCCGCATCGGCTCGAGTGCGAAGGCGCCCAGATGCTGGTCCAGCCGTGCCGACCAGGTCAGCGCCAGTCGGTTGCCCGGCTGCAGCAGGGCACCCTGCCGCTTGCCCGCACCACCCCGGACGAGGCCGGCATGGCGGCCGTGCTCGAAGGTGAGGAAGGCGGCCACCGCATCGCGCTCGCCCAGGGGCCGGGCGCTCAGCAGGATCCCCTCGTCGCGCCATTCGATCATCGCCGCCTGCCGCTAGTCCGGAAAATCGAGCCCCATCTCGCCGTAGCGCTCGGCGTCCTCCTGCCAGCGCTCGCGCACCTTGACGAAAAGGAAGAGGTGGACGCGGGCTTCCAGGATCTGCTCGAGCTCGAGCCTCGCGGCCTCGCCGATCGACTTGATCTGGCGGCCGCCCTTGCCGAGCACGATGCCCTTCTGGCTCGGCCGCTGGACGTAGATCACCTGGTCGATGCGGATCTCCGCCCCGTCCGGCGCCTCGGCCCAGGCCTCGGTCTCGACCGTGATGCTGTAGGGCAGCTCCTGGTGGAGCTGAAGAAAGAGCTTCTCGCGCGTGATCTCCGCGGCGAGCGCCCGGTTGGAGAGATCGGAGAGCTGGTCCTCGGGGTAGAGCCAGGGGCCGGCCGGCAGGCGCTCGGCGGCGGCGGCGAGCAGCGCCGGGCAGCCGTCGCCGGTCTCGGCCGAGACGAGGAAGGTGGCGTCGAAGGCGAGCGCCTCGTTGAGCGACTTGACGAGCGGCAGAAGCCTCTCGTGCGACACGAGGTCGATCTTGTTGACGACCAGGATGGGTGCGCGGCGGCTGGTCTCGAGGCCCTCGAGCACGGTTCGGCTATCGGCATCGAGGCCGCGCCTGGCGTCGACCAGGAAGAGGCAGAGGTCGGCGTCCGCGGCGGCCGCCCAGGCGGCCTGCACCATGGCGCGCTCGAGGCGCTTCCTGGCGGTGAAGATGCCCGGGGTGTCGACGAACAGGATCTGGGCCTCGTCCACCATCGAGATGCCGATGATGCGCCGCCGCGTCGTCTGCACCTTGGGCGAGACGATCGAGACCTTGGTGCCGACGAGGCGGTTCAGCAGGGTCGACTTGCCGACATTGGGGGCGCCGAGGATGGCGACGAAGCCGGCGCGGGTCTCGGGTGCTGTCGGTTCAGGCGTCATCCGCACCCCTTTCGAGCCGCTCCAGCAGCAGGGCGGCGGCGGCCTGCTCGGCGGCCCGCTTCGAGCCCGCCTCGGCCGTCGCGGCACCCAGCCCGCCGAGGCTGGCCTCGACGGTGAAGACCGGCGCATGGGCCGGCCCCTCGCTGTCGAGCACGGTGTAGCTCGGCAGCTCGCGGGCCCGGGCCAGCGCCCAGACCTGCAGCATGGTCTTGGCGTCACGCGGCGAGCTGGTCAGGCCGGCGACCCGGCCTTCCCAGTAGCGGCGGACGAGCTCGGCCGCGGCATCATAGCCGCCATCGATGAAGACGGCGCCCACCAGGGCCTCGCAGGCGTCGGCGAGAATGGTCGGGTTGGCGAGCCCGCCGCTGCCGCGGCCGCCATGCGCCACCTGGAGGTAGTGGCGGAGGCCTATCTCCTCGGCCACATCGGCCAGGGTCTCGCGGCAGACCAGCATCGACTGGCGATGGGTCAGCCCGCCCTCGGCCTCGTCCGGGTAGGCCTCGATCAGGAGGTGCGCCACGGCGAGCCCGAGCACCCGGTCGCCCAGGAACTCGAGCCGCTCGTAGCTGCGCCGGGGCGCCTTGCCGCCACGCCGGCGACCAAGCGCCATGGCGCTGGCATGGGTCAGGGCCTCGTCCAGCACCAGGCGGTCGGCAAAGCGATAGGCGATGGCCGCCTCGAGCTCGGCGACATCGCCCGGCCGCTCGTTGGCGGTGCGCGATTTCATGGCGAAACGATCAGGTGATGGGCCGGAAGAGCCGGTTGTAGCGGATCGCCCATGGCCATTTCCAGGGCTCCCAGATGCGGGCCGAGCCGTCGACCGAGAACATCAGGAGATCGGCCCGGCCGATCAGGTTCTCGATCGGGACGAAACCGACATTGGTGGTCCGGCTGTCGAGCGAGTTGTCGCGATTGTCACCCATCGCGAACACATGACCTTCGGGAACCACGAAGACGTCCGTGTTGTCGAGCCGGCCGCGCTCGGTGAGATCGAGAATGAGATGCGACTCGTCGCTGCCGGGCAGGGTCTCGGCATACATCGGAATCGGCACCTGGCGACCGTCCATGTCGTCGATGAAGGGTCCCAGAGCCTCGAGCCGCACCGCCTCGCCATTGACCTGCAGGACGCCGTTGATCACCTGGATCCGGTCCCCCGGCAGGCCGACGATCCGCTTGATGTAGTCGGTGCTGTTGTCGGACGGCAGCTTGAACACGGCGACATCGCCGCGCTCCGGCAAGGAGCCGAAGATCCGGCCGGAGAAGAGGGGCAGCCCGAGCGGCAGGGAATATTGGCTGTAGCCGTAGGCGAACTTCGAGACGAACAGGTAGTCGCCGACCAGGAGCGTCGGCTTCATCGACCCCGACGGGATGTTGAACGGCTCGTACGCGAAGGTCCTCACGAACAGAGCAATCGCGATCGCGTAGACGAGCGTCTTCAGCGTGTCCTTGATACCGCCAGATTTCTTCGACGTCATGGCGATGCGGTCACGCGAATGGCGGCTTGAAGGGGAGGAGACACGCTTGGCTATAGCTCGACTCGCGCTGCTGACAGATGGGTGACCGGGCGCCGCAGCGACAAGGAGAGCAGCGTGATCGGCCTGACCTCGTGTCATTAACCGACGGACGGCGGCGGGTAAAGCATCGGCGCATCGCCCGGCACCGCCGTCAGGATCACGAGGGCGTAGGCCAAAGGCGGCTCGTCGGTCAAGGTCAGCTCGAGGGCGACGCCCATGCCGGGAGGCGTGATCGCCTTAAGCCGGGCGGCCGCACCGCCGGTCAGCGCCAGGGTCGGCTTGCCCGAAGGCAGGTTGACGACGCCGATATCGCGCCAGAAGACACCCCGGCTGAAGCCCGTGCCGAGCGCCTTGCTGCAGGCTTCCTTGGCGGCGTAGCGCTTGGCGTAGGTGTCGGCGCGGCGCAGCCGCCGGTCGGCCTTGGCCCGCTCGACCTCGGTGAAGCAGCGGCTGGTGAACCGCTCGCCGAACCGCTCGAGCGTCTTCTCGACGCGACGGATGTCGATGAGGTCGCTGCCGATGCCGATGATCATAGATGCCTCGTCCGGGGGAATGCCGGTGCTACGACACCAGCAGCGCCGGCCGTGGTCAAGCCGCCTGGCGACCGGGCGGGCGGCGGCGGAAGGCGATGGCCTCGGCGATGTGGACCTTGCGGATGACGGGTGCTGCCTCGAGGTCGGCGAGGGTGCGGGCGACGCGCAGGATGCGGTGGTAGCCGCGGGCCGAGAAGCGCAGCCGCTCCATCGCCCGGGTCAAAAGCTCGGCGGCGGCGGGCTCGGCCTCGCAGACCTTTTCGAGCAGCTCGCCCTCGAGCTCGGCGTTGAGTGGCGGCCGATCCGTCGCCACGCCGAGCCCGGCCAGCCGCTCGGCCTGCAGCGTGCGGGCGGCGGCGACCCGGGCCGCCACCTCGGCGGAGCTCTCGGTCGGCACTGGCAGGGTCAGGTCCTGGACGCTCAGCGCCGCCACCTCGACATGCAGGTCGATGCGATCGAAGAGCGGCCCCGAGATGCGCTTCTGGTAGTCCTCGGCACAGCGCGGTGCCCGCGCACAGGCGAGATTGGCGTCGTCGAGATAGCCGCAGCGGCAGGGATTCATGGCCGCCACGAGCTGGAAGCGGGCCGGATAGGTGACGTGGTGGTTGGCCCGGGCCACGGTGACCGTGCCGGCCTCCATCGGCTGGCGCAGCGATTCCAGCACCTGGCGGCCGAACTCCGGCAGCTCGTCGAGGAAAAGCACGCCGCGATGGGCGAGACTGATCTCGCCCGGCCGGGCATCACGCCCGCCGCCGACCATTGCGGCCATCGAGGCGGCGTGATGCGGGCTGCGGAACGGCCGGCCCTCGGGCAGCCGGCCGGCCTCCAGCCTGCCGCCGACGCTGCGGATCAGCCCGAGCTCGAGAATCTCGGGAGCACTCAAAGGCGGCAGGATGCCCACGAGGCGCGCCGCCAGCATCGATTTGCCGGCGCCGGGCGGCCCCAGCATCAGGAGGTTGTGGCCGCCGGCCGCCGCTACCTCGAGGGCGCGCTTGGCGGTCTCCTGACCCTTGACGTCCTTGAGGTCGGGATAGACCGGGGGGCTGGTCGGTCCGACCGGGTCGGGCGGCGGCAGGACGTTCTTGCCGCGGAAATGGCCGACCAGCGAATAGAGGTCGGGGGCCGCGATCACCTCCACGGATTCGCCGAGCCAGGCCGCCTCGCCGCCCGAGGCCAGGGGGCAGACGAGGCCGAGCTGCCGCTCGGCGGCGGCGAGTGTCGCGGCCAGCACGCCCGAGACCGGGCGAAGCCCGCCATCGAGGGCGAGCTCGCCCAAGGCGAGGCGGCCACGCAGCGCCTCGCTGTCGAGAATGCCCATGACGGTCAGCAGCCCGAGGGCAATAGGCAGGTCGTAGTGGCTGCCCTCCTTCAGGAGGTCACCGGGTGCCAGGTTCACCGTGATCCGCTTGGGCGGCAAGGCGAGGCTCATGGCGGCCAGCGCCGCGCGCACCCGATCGCGGCTCTCGGCGACCGCCTTGTCGGCGAGGCCGACGATCGAGAAGGACGGCAGGCCGCTGCCGAGCTGCACCTCGACATCGACCGGTGCCGCCTCGAGGCCGACAAAGGCGACCGTCTCGATCCGAGCAATGGTGGTAGCTGATCTGGTCTGGGCCAAGGCGACTCGCCCGGTTGCGAATGACCGATCGAGCTAACTCTATAGTTGATAAAACTGCAAGCGATCCGCGCGCCCCGTGTCGACAGCCGGACGTCCGGGTTCTACCAGTGCCGGCAACGGCATCGCCGGCGAGGGAGGAAGACGATGGACTACACCCGGCTCGGCCGGACCGGCCTGAAGGTCAGCGTCGCCGGACTCGGCTGCGGCGGCAGCAGCAGGCTCGGCCTCGGCCATGGCCGGAGCGACCGCGAGGCCGCCGGGATCGTGCGGGCGGCCTTCGATCTCGGGGTCAACTTCATCGACACCGCCATGGCCTACGGCACCGAGACGGCGGTCGGGATGGCGCTCGCCGACCTGCCGCGCGACGAGGTGGTGCTCTGCACGAAGAGCCAGGTCATGGCCAATGGCGGGCAGCTCTCCGCCGATGCCATCCGGGTAAATCTCGATGCGTCGCTGCGGCGGCTCGGCGTCGACCATGTCGATGTCTACCTGCTGCACGCGGTCAAGCCCAAGGACTACGCCCACGCCCTGGCGCTGCGCGAGGCGCTGGTCCCCGAGCGCGATGCCGGGAAGATCCGCCATATCGGCATCACCGAGTCGGGGCCGTTCGATCCTCAGCACCGGACGCTGCAGCAGGCGACGCGCGATCCCGCCTGGGAGGTGGTGATGCT
>Ga0116151_10006333_pt1 | contig 10095 bp, 6 predicted proteins | sample AD_UKC117_MetaG_FD_89893 | JGI IMG/M metagenome (GOLD analysis project Ga0116151, IMG submission 89893) | Active sludge microbial communities of municipal wastewater-treating anaerobic digesters from Hong Kong - AD_UKC117_MetaG | ecosystem: Engineered > Bioreactor > Anaerobic > Digestate... | reverse complement strand
TGGCTTGCCCCTGATCCTGCTTTTGATAAACTTCAGTGGGCAAAATTTGCGCGCAGACCAGCAGGTAAGGGTGCGAGCCGAGGCCTTGTTACCAGCCATCCCCGCGAATGCCATCGTGGAAACACCGGGCGACCCCACTATTTTTGCCCTGTGGTACTTCCAGCATGTCGAGGGGCAGCGGCCGGATGTGGTACTGGTGGACGAACATTTATTTGCTTTTGAATGGTATCGGAAACGGCTGGCGCAACAGAATCCGGCCCTATCCGGTCTAAATCAGCCCGACGTGGCGGTGTTTCAGGTGTTGAATGAGGCAAAACGGCCGTACTGCCGGGCCAGCATCAACACCCATTTGGATAACCTTTACACCCTGACTTGCTCCGAGGAAACTAGTTCATGACAATCGCTGAAACGAATGCGCCAACCAGGCGCAACAGACGAAAATATTTCTGGATCGCCATCTTGTTCCTCCTGCTGCTGGTGCTTGGCTGGCTTGGACTTAAAACGTGGCGCATAGCCGGGGCCGCGCAGTCGCTGCTGGACCGACGCACCGCTCTGGAGCAGCTAGCCGAAGGCGGACTGGCCGGCTTGGATCCAGATGAGGCAGAGCAGCAGGTCATGGGCGTGCGCCAGGACGTGCTAACCCTGAAAAAAGAGACCGCCTTTCTGATGCCCCTGATGCCCCATCTGGGCTGGGCGCCCAAGTACGGCTCCACACTGGTAATTGCCCCGCAGCTGATGGAACTGGCCGAAGCCGGACTGGACACGGCCGCATACGCGATGCGCGGTCTCAAACCCGCCCTGGTCGTGATACAGCAAGAAAGCAGCCCTGAAACCAACACCCTCGCCGCGTTGATCCAGGTCGTTGCGGCGGCGGAACCGGATTTGCGCGCCGCTAACGAATCGTTTGCCCGCGTGGTGGAGGCGCGCACGGCCGTTGGTGATACCAGCGCTTTGCCCGGCCAGTTGCAAGATTTGTTCGCCAAGGCAGACGAATGGCTGCCGCTGGCCCAGGACGGCCTCAAGTTCGCCCTTATCGCCCCGGAAATGATGGGTATGGAGGGGGCGCGCAGCTATCTAATTGTGGCGCAAAACGAGGATGAACTGCGGCCAACCGGCGGCTTTATCTCCGGCGCGGGCGTGATTACGGTGGATAACGGCCGTATCCAGGATTTCCACTTCAGCAGCGCCTACGAGGTAGACAACTGGCTCGACAAACCCTACGACATCCCCCCCGAACCCCTGGAAAAGTTCATGGGGCTAAGCCTCTTCCTGTTTCGGGATGCTAATTTCTGGCCCGACTTTCCCACTTCCGCCGAAAAGATGATGGACCTCTACAGCTACGGGCAGGATTTGCCCCCGCTGGACGGTGCGGTAGCTGTGGACCAGCGCTTCCTCCAACTGCTTATCGAGGCCATCGGTCCGGTGACGATTGCGGAGGATAGCCTGGTGCTTAACACAACCAATCTGACAGACGCCTTGCGGCAGGCGTGGGGCGCGCAAGAAGGGCAAACGGCCGCCGACTGGGTGGGCAACCGCAAAGACTTTTTGGGTCCGTTCGCCGCCGCCATCAAGACGAAGATCGAGACCGACTTCGGCTCGCTTGACCCGGTAATGCTGGCGACTAACATGAATACCGCCCTGCAAACCAGACACCTGCAAGTTTATTCGCGCTATGAAGCGGAAGAGGCGGTCTTGGATGAATTGGGATGGAACGGCCGTCTCGCCGCCCCACCCTCCGCCGATTTTCTCGCTATTGTGGACACCAACGTAGGCTTTACCAAGTCCAACATCTACGTCGAAAAGAGCGCCGACTACCAGATCACCCTCGACGCCACCGGCAGCGCCACCGCCGATCTCTCCCTACACTACACCCATACCCGCCCGGACAACGGCCAGGCCTGCATTCATTACAACATCGGCATCTACGCCCAACTGCCGGACTATCTGACGCTGGCCGACGCCTGCTACTGGGACTATCTGCGGATTTACGTGCCCGGCGGCAGCCAGCTTATCACTTCCACCGTCCACACTATACCGGGCGAAGCCCACGTTTCCGGGCAAACGTGGCAGGGATCGGCCCAGGTGCTCACAGAAACCACCGGCCTGACAACGTTCGCCAACTACTTTCTGCTGCCCACCGGACAAACGCTAGACAGCCATTACCAGTATCAGCCAACGGCCGTTATCGATGAAACAGACTCTGGTGGCAAGCTATACCGCCTGAACATCGTACAGCAAGCCGGCACCCGGGCCTACCCGCTGCGGCTAACCGTCACGCTGCCGCCAGGGGCACAGCTGCGGGCTACCAGTCCGGCGGCAACGGCCGTTTCCGGCTCCACCGTACAGTTTGATCTGCTAGTAGACAGAAACACCCAGATCACCATACAGTATGATTAACGGTCAGCGGAACCGGCGCGTAACAGCGCTGGTTTGCTGCATTAGCAAGTTGAGAGAGAAATCATGTCACGACGAGCCTTCATGTTCATATTGGTACTCGGCCTGGCGGCGACCGTTTTGTTAGCGCCAGGCACAGGCATCCGCGAAGTGGCAGGCCTGCCTAATTTCACCATTCCCACGCGCACGCCGGTTCCCCCGCCAACCACCAAACCGCCGACCGCTCAACCGCCTCCACCCGGCAACACCCCACCTCCGGCCACCGCCACCAACAGCCCTTTGGCTACGGCTACAATCATCCCCGTAACGCTGGCTGCGTCGCCTGTGGGCGGCTACCTGCCCACGGCCGAAGCCTGTGGCGCACCGCCGACCGTTCAAACGCGCAATAACACGTGGGTGCGCTCCGGTCCAGGTCTGGATTACGCTACCAGTGGTAATCTCGTGCCGCTGGAAGTACGGTTGATTGTGGGGCGCGCCGGCCATGCCCCCTGGTGGCTGATTGAACTGCCTAACGGCGAGACGGGCTGGGTGGCCAACGAAGTGGTGACGGTGCGAGGCTACATTGGCGATGTGCCGATTGTGAATGCGCCAACCAACGAGGGAGAGACGCTGACACCGGGCGCGCTATGGCAGCCCACGGCCGTTCCCGCCTGCCCCACTTCTACAGCTACCAGCGCCGCTGCCCTGGTACAGGCCACCAACACAGCCACCGCCCAGCCGACAGACACGCACACGGCCGTTCCCACCGCCACGACAGCCGCCACTGCTACAGAAACCGCCACGGAGCCAACCGCCACCGCCACGTCCGTCGTGCCGGCTGGCGCGGGCACCGTGGAAGCTCTGGCAGCCAGTTCGTCGGCCCAGGAGCCAGAGGCAACGGCCGTGCCCCTGGACGACAGTACCAGCGGCAGCGTCGCTTCCCTGCCATGCGCCAGCGCCATCATTGGCGTCGCCATAGCCGCATTCTTCGTCAGCCGCCGCTTCTGGTAATTTGCGCGCCTCCCAGCTCTATACCTTTTTGGTTTTTGTCAGCCTGGCCTCGCTGGATAATGCGGCGGCGGGTGTGCTGCCGCCGCTCTATGCCATCATTGCCCGCAACTTTCAGGCGAATGAAGCGACGTTGGGGGCGGTAACGGCCGTTTACGTTCTCATCGCGGCCGGCTCCGCTGCATACTGGGGCTACCGGGGCGACCGCAGCAATCGGCAGCGGCTGCTGCTGGGCGGCACGCTTGTTTGGGCGGCGGCTATGGTAATCACCGGGCTGGCGCGGACATTTCCGCAGTTTATCGTCGGGCAGATGGTAACGGCCGTGGGCGTGGGCAGCATCGCGTCTGTCGGTTTCAGCGTCATCAGCGACGTGATCCCGGCCCAGCGCCGGGGGTTGGCGCTCAGCCTGTGGGGTATCTCGCAGTCGCTGGGCGCGGCCGTGGGCGCAATGCTTGCCGGGACACTGGGCGTCTTTGACTGGCGCTGGCCTTTCTGGTTCATCGCCGGAATGGGCCTGCTGTTTGCCGTCCTCTACCTCTTTACCGAAGAGCCGCAGCGCGGCCAGGCCGAACCCGATCTGCAAGCCCTCTTTGCCGCCGGCCAGACCTATGATTACCGTATTAAACGGGCGGATTTGCGCCTGATTTTTGCCCGGCGCGCCAACATCTGGCTGTCGGCGCAGCTCGTTTTTGCGACACTGGCTTTCGGCTCCACCGTTTGGGTGCCACGATGGGCCATCGCCCGGGTGCAAGCATTGGGCTACTCGCTGGAAGTATCTACCGTCGTGGGCAATCTGTTTGTGATCTTGTTCAGTGCTGGCATCTTTCTGGGCATCGCCGCCGGGCATTTGGGCGACAAATGGCAGCGTCGAGATCCGCAGGGGCGCATCAAACTGGCGATGATCGGCGCATTCGGTTCCGTCCCCTTTTTTATGCTGACCTTTTTTATGCCGATTCGCGGCGCGACACTGCCGGCCGACGGCAACATCTGGGCGCTGGCCCAGGCAGTTTTTACCTTGCTGTTCACAAACGGTTCGGTCCTGGCCCTGTTTCTGATGGCCTTTCTGGCGATTGGGCTGCTGGCGGTGGATGGCCCAAACTGGGCCGCACTGATCACCGAAGCCAACTTGCCGGAACATCGGGGCACGGTTATCGGCCTGACGCGGGTGGTGCGCGCTGTCAGTAATGCTGTCAGTGTGGCGCTGACCGGGCTGCTGCTGTTTGCCCTGACGCAGCGCTTTCCGCCGCCGGACAATTATGCGTGGGGGTTGGCGCTTTTTCAGTTGTTCGCCATCCCAGCGGGTCTTTGTTACTATGGCGGGCGCAAAGCGATACCGGCTGATATTCAGGCCGTGCGGGAGACGCTGCGCCAGCGTGCTGCTACGGCCGTACACTTGCAAAAAGGAAGCACTTTAGAACCATGAACCTGTCCCATCGTTTGATCATGCTCGGCGGCCTGCTGCTGGGGGCCGTGCTGGCCGCCTGTGGACCAGCAGTCACGCCAACGGCCGTGCCTACCTCCACGCCGCTGCCCACTGCCACACTCATTCCCAGCCCCACGCCGCTGCCGCCCACAACCACGCCTGAGCCTACGGAAGAAACGGCCGTTACGACCGCCAATCCTCCCCTCTACACGTATGAAGTGGTGAACACCTATCCCCATGATCCCACCGCCTTCACCGAAGGACTGGTTTATCTGGATGGCATTCTTTACGAAGGCACAGGGCTTTACGGCCAGTCGGCTATCCACCGAACCGACCTGGAAACGGGCGAGGTTTTACAGAAGCAAGAGCTGGCGGCGGAATATTTTGGCGAAGGCATCGTCGTGTGGGGCGACCGACTTATCCAGCTCACCTGGAAATCTGGCACGGGATTTATTTACGATCTAGAGAGCTTTACCCAGCAAGACAGCTTCACCTATCCAGGTGAAGGCTGGGGGCTGACGCATGATGGGCAGCAGCTGATCATGAGCGACGGGACCGACGAAATTCGCTTTTTGGACCCGGAAAGTCTAACGGAAAACGGCCGTATCCAGGTCCATGATGCATCGGGGCCAGTCGTGCAGATAAACGAACTGGAATATGTAAACGGCGAAATCTTTGCCAACATCTGGCAAACCAACCGTATTGCCCGGATCGACCCAAATTCTGGCGAAGTAGTCGGCTGGATCGACCTGACCGGCCTGCTAAACCCGGCAGAACTCACCCAACCCGTAGATGTCCTGAACGGCATCGCCTACGACGCAGCCCAAGATCGCCTGTTTGTCACCGGCAAATTCTGGCCAATACTCTTTGAAATCAAACTCATTCCGGAAACAACCTCATGACCACGCCCACAACAGAACTACGCGCGCAAAGTCTGCGCCGCGAGAAAACGACAAAGACAATTGGCTACTACGCCGGTTTTCTCTGTATTGGGCTTGCCGCCTCAGTAATTGGGCCTACGCTGCCGGGTCTAGCCGCAAATACCCATAGCCAACTCAGCCAGATCAGCATTCTGTTCACGGTGCGCTCTGTGGGCTTTTTGATGGGTGCGTTGGCTGGCGGGCGCATCTACGACCATCTGCCCGGCCATCCTGTTTTAGTCATAGGCCTGCTGGGCATGAGCCTGACCATTGCCCTTGCCCCAACCATTCCGCTGTTGTGGCTGCTCGTTCTGGTCTTTTTGCTGCTTGGACTGGCCGAATCGATGGTGGATGTAGGCACGAATACCATGCTGCCCTGGCTGCACCACGAAAACGTCGCCCCGTACATGAACGGCCTGCATTTTTTCTTCGGTCTGGGCGCTCTTTTGTCGCCGATTGTCGTGGCGCAGGTGGTGCTGCTCAGTGGAGACATTACCTGGGCCTACTGGCTGCTGGCGCTGATCATGCTGCCGGTGGCCGCCTGGATACTACCGCAGCGCAGCCCCACGACCGTGGTGAAAACGGCCGTTGTCCCCACCCACACGCGCCGGCCCAACCAGGTCATGGTCGTGCTCATCACCATCTTTTTCTTTCTCTACGTAGGTGCAGAAACCAGCTTCGGCGGCTGGATTTACACCTATGCCCTCCAGAGCAATCTGGCGACTATCACCACGGCAGCATACCTCACGTCCACGTTTTGGGGATCAATGACCGTCGGGCGTCTGCTATCCATTCCTCTAGCTAACCGCCTGAGGCCGCGCCACATTATCAGCCTGGGCGTGGTGGGCGGCCTGCTGAGCACCGGGCTGCTGCTCGCCTGGGCCGAGTCGCCGGTGATGATGTGGCTGGGCACAATTGGCCTTGGTTTTTCGTTTGCGCCCATCTTTCCCACCACGCTATCCCTGGCGGAACGCAACATGCCCGTGACCGGCAAAACGACCGGCTGGTTCTTCGCCGGAGCCAGCGTGGGCGGGATGACGCTGCCCTGGCTGGTGGGGCAGTTGTTTGATGCGGCCGGACCCTATACGGCGATGGTAGCCGTGGGCATGGGCGTGGTGGGCGTGGCGCTGGTATTTGGCGTCATGCTGCTGGCGCTCAAACGGTCGCCCACGAGTGTCAGTTAGGGTGCGAAGCTAGGGAGAGAGGGGCTGGGAATAGGCGTTGTCGGGCAACGGCCGTCCATCGGCCGTTATCGCCGGGTAGCGCTCGCCAGTCAGCCGATCATACACGCCGATCTGCAGCGAAAGGCCGTTCGCCGGGTCAGCCGCGCGCGGCAGCGAACGCTCATCGACGATCAGATCGCCGGGCTGCCAGTAGCGCGGGGGAAGCACGCCGCGCCAGGCATCGCCGTCGGTCTGCACCAGCGGCGGCTGCCCCACCTGCCCCACATGCAGAAACGCAGTCGCAAATGGCTCCGGCACAGCTTCCGCCGACCAGACCAGCCGGATTTGCCAGAAGTCCCCATCATCCCGAATTTGCACATCCTGAAGGCAGATTGTCTCGCCAAACCGGGCCAGAGCGCAGGCAGAAGCAGCCTGCTTTTGCAGGGAGCCGGCATGTAGGAGGGCAAAACGGCCGTCTTCCTCATACCGCGTAAGATAAACCTCATCGCCTTCGCCGGCCAGGGCATAGATCTCTTCCGGATAAGCCATGACACCGCGCATATCCACCTCAAATGGCCCGGCGGCCCGCGCCGCCTCGTCGAGGGCGGGTATGGCACGTGACTGTGTCTGAGGAGAACTGCCCGTTTCCAGTGCCGGGAAATCGCCTAAATCCACGACCACGGGAGCCAGCGTCACGCCCCAATAACCCAGCGGATAAGGCGGCGATTTGGGAGCATATCGATCGGGGAAGTTGATGAAGAGGAAACGGCCGTTTCCCTCGCTCAACACATCAACCACCTCCTGCAAGTGGGCCGTGCCTACAGCGTACAGAGCCTGAAACGCCAGAACCTGCCGCAGGCTGCCGAACGCCACAGCCGCCAGAACCGCCAGGCCAACAACCGCCGCTAAACGCTGCTGCCGGACGAACGAAACCGGCCAAAAAGCGCTTACCAACATCCAGGCCACTCCGGGCGCAGCGTAATAAAACAAACGCTGGCTAAATTGCACGTAGCTGTAGGGCAACCCAACCAGGGCCGGCGCCAAACCGAGAAAAGCCCAGCACAAACCAGCAGCGGCGAGCAGTCCGCGCCCCTGCCAAAAAGCGAGACTCCATAGTCCAGCTAACAGCAGCAGGAAGACAACCAGCCACACAACGGCCGTCGCCTGGCTGCCTCCTAAAAACCACGCGACTGGATAAACAAAGCCCTGCAAAAAGAAAGCCAACACTTCTGCCTCGAACCCCAGACGGGTGATCCCGCTTTCCCTGGGAACGAGCCACCAGACCACCATAAACGCACCCGCGAGCAAAAGATAGGCTAACGGCCGTATCCACCCTGCCCGCCGGGGATGCCGCCAGCTGCGGAAAACGGCCGTCAGCGATGTCGTCTGCGCGCGTAAAACCACCTCAAAAACCAGGGGCAACAGCCCAAAAGGGGCGGTGCCCTCCTGCACAGTCAGCGCAGCGGCAAAGAGAAACAAACTGCCCGGCCAGGCCCAACGGAGAAACGGCCGTTTCTCCGCTGAACGCCTGCTCTGCAAATAGAGCAGCCAGGCGAAATTCTGCAAAGCCAGTACCAAAGGCTGCTGCGGAGCCGCCCAACTGACAGCCTGCTGGGAAAACGGATAAACAGCAAACAGCATGGCAACCGTATACGCAGCCCACCGTGAAAAGCCCATTTTGCGGCTGATAGCAAACACGGTTGTTACATTGAACAAATGCCAGATAACTTGCCCCCAGTGCAAAGAAACAACGTGCAAACGGCCGTCCGACGCCAGGAAAAGGCGGTTGTAAAGCATGGTTCCCGGACGATAAAACTGAAAATCGGAGGACGGCCTTAACAGCTCCATCCAGGAGCGGCCCACGATGCGGCCAAACCACTCCGGATCATCCCAGATCAGGCCAAATTTAAGGGCCGGCGCATACAGCCAAACCACCACTAGCAGCAAGGCGATCCAGGCGAAAAAAAACAACCACAAAGGTGTCCGAGAAGGGGGTTTCATACGGTCTGCCACGTGGATGGATCATAGCCCAAGACGGCCGTTGCGGCTACATATGAGCTTGATTAACACCAGAGAGGCTGTATTGCCAATACCACTAAACCCAGTATAATCAGAGAAAAATGCCGGAGTATTTCTGGTACTAGAGAGGACAAACATCTTGGCAAGCAATTCAACTGGATTGGGGAGTGGTGCTTCTGAGCACCTCATGAGCTTCTTGTTAGAGACTGATTTTAATCTACCTACTGCCGGCGAAATCCGGTATGGCTACGTGGTAGAGCACCGAAACAACGAAATACTGGTAGACATTGGCGCCAAATCAGAGGGGCTTATTACCAACCGAGAAGTCGAAGGGCTCGACGAGGCTGCACGAGCCGCTCTGGCTGTAGGAAACAAAATTCCTGTGTATGTGGTTGACCCCGAAGATGAATCCGGCAACACCATCTTGTCTTACGTCAAAGCAGCAGCAGAACAGGACTGGCTGGACGCAGAAAACCTCCTGACAACCCAAGAAGTCTATGAAACGGTTGTGGTCGGTTACAACCGCGGGGGCGTTCTGGTAAAAGTAGGTCACCTGCGCGGTTTCGTACCAAATTCACAACTGCAGCCTTCTCGGCAAACGGCCGTAAAAAAGGATTCCGATCAGCAGCCCTCCTTCCAGAAACTGGTTGGCAAAAAAATATTCCTCAAAGTCATCGAGGCAGACCGCGAACGCAACCGCCTCATCCTATCCGAAAAAGCCGCTGCCCAAGAAATACGCGATGCACGCCGTGGCCAGCTTCTGGATTCCATTCAGGAGGGAGATATTTGTGAAGGGCGCGTCGTAAACATGGCTGAATTTGGCGCCTTCATTGATATTGGCGGCGTCGAAGGTCTAGTCCATCTTTCAGAGTTAAGTTGGAAGCGCATCAACAACCCGGCCGAAAAACTGAACGTTGGCGACATCGTAAACGTTTATGTCCTCAGAGTAGAACAAGAACGCCAACGCCTCGCTCTTAGCATCAAACGCCTGGAACCTGATCCGTGGACGCTCGTTAAAGACAATTACCGTGATGGCCAATTAACTACCGCTACTATCACCAAGCTGACCAAGTTTGGGGCATTTGCCCGTTTGCACGATGAGTACGAATTAGAAGGACTCATTCACATTTCAGAATTATCAGACGAACATGTCAATCACCCGCGGGAAGTCGTAAAACCCTCGCAGGAG